>ORMF010388195.1_pt1 | contig 16776 bp, 13 predicted proteins | sample 1779871 | NCBI WGS metagenome assembly ORMF01 (sample SAMEA104232316, study PRJEB22302) | groundwater metagenome | biome: forest; feature: aquifer; material: groundwater | place: USA | collected 2011-08-07 | depth 5.4 m
CAGGACAAATCGCGTTCTCGCTTCCATCACACTGCTCGCTTTCCAGGGCATGAATCGTTTTACAATGCCCTCGTCGTTGCGACCCAGTGTCAGGGATGTCCCCGGTCTGTTCTGTCAGGGATCTGCCCGGTCTGTACCCCGCGCTACCCGGCACTTCCGTGCCGGGCTTTCCGGTTCCGCCGCTGCGCGGCTGGAGCTTGGTTGGTTCCACTTTTTCGTTCGCTGCCGAGCTATGACACAGACTCCTCCGGGACTTGAGTCATCTTTCCACGCTACCCCGCGCTGAAGCGCGGGGCTAAGCTGGATCGCCCCTCCGGGGCTCGACTGGCTGGTTGCGTCTACGGTCGGCTGGGCGCGGCGGCTTTCTTGGGCAGGATGTTTCCGACGCGGCGGATCTGGGCGCCTACGGCTTTCAACTTCTCTTCAATATGTTCGTAGCCGCGGTCGAGGTGATAGACGCGGTCGATGATGGTCTCGCCGTCGGCGACCAGGGCGGCTAGCACCAGTGAGGCTGAGGCGCGCAGGTCGGAAGCGAGTACGGCAGCGCCGCTGAGGGGACTCTTCCCGCGGACAATGGCGCGGTGGCCTTCGATTTTGATGTTGGCGCCCATGCGAACGAGTTCCTGGGCGTGCATGAAGCGGTTCTCGAAAATGTTTTCCGTCACCATGGAAGTGCCTTCGGCTTGCGTCGCGAGCGCCATGTATTGCGCCTGCATGTCGGTGGGGAAGCCGGGATACTCTTCGGTGTTCAGGTCGGCGGCGGTGAGAGGCTGATCGCCCATCACGCGAACGGAGTCGGTTTTCACGGCGGTCTTCACGCCGGTCTCTTTGAGTTTGTGCAGAATTGCGGTGAGGTGCTCGGGGTCACAGGCTGTCACGTTGAGGTCGCCGCCGGTGAGCGCTCCGGCGATGATGAAGGTGGCGGCTTCGATGCGGTCGGGGATGATTCGGTGCCGTGCGCCGTGCAGTTTGGCGACACCTTGCACGCGGATGGTGGAAGTGCCCGCGCCTTCGATGTTCGCTCCCATGGCGTTGAGAAGGGCGGCAAGGTCGGCGACTTCGGGTTCGCGGGCGCAGTTCTGCATGACGGTTTCGCCGTCGGCGAGGGTGGCCGCCATGAGCAGGTCTTCGGTGCCGGTGACGGTGATTTTGTCGAAGACGATTTCGGCGCCGCGCAGGCGGTCGGCGACGGCTTCCACGTAGCCGTGCTCCTGCGTGATCTTCGCGCCCAGGCGCTCCAGACCTTTGATGTGCAGATCAATCGGGCGGGCGCCGATGGCGCATCCGCCGGGAAGTGAGACGCGGGCGCGGCCGCAGCGTGCTACGAGCGGGCCGAGGACCAGCGTGGACGCGCGCATGGTTTTAACCAATTCGTAGGAAGCTTCGGGCGCGGCGAGCGTGCGGGCGCAAATGGTAGTGCGGTGCTGGGCGCGTCCGAAGCCGAGTTCGACTTCTGCACCCATGGCGGAGAGCAGCTTGCGGGTGGTCTCGATGTCGTGGACCTGCGGAATGTTTTCGAGGATGACCGGCTCGTCGGTTAGGAGCGCGGCGGCCATGCACGGCAGCGCGGCGTTCTTGGCGCCGCTGATGCGGACCGTCCCCAGCAAAGGTTCGCCGCCGCGGATTACGAGCTTGTCCATGGTTGTGAGATGCAGGCTTATTTTAGCGGGAGAGGTGTGCGGGACAGGGAATCTTTTGAGAGGAGAGATTCTTTTGTAACAGGGGAAGTTCTTAACCACGGGGGGCACGGAGGTCACGGGGGACAGCGGCTCGGTGCGAGGGCGAGGGCGCCCCTTCGACGAGATCAGGGCGGGCCCTCGCGACTGCCGGCGAGGCGCCGGCGCTACGGTCTACGGCTCGCGATTGCGATTGCTTTGCGGACGTGGCCGCGGAATTTCTTCAGAGCGGCGGTTGCGGCGGCGCGGCGGACTCCTGCTTTTGCCATGACCAGTGCGACCGGCACGGAGTGTCCGGCGGCGGCCAGGAGTTTGCTGGCTTGGGTGCGGTCGAGATCGGTGGTCTGTTCGAGGATGCTGACTCCGCGCTCGCGGAGTTTGGTGTTCTTCAGGTGAAGGTTGACCATCAAGTTGCCATAGACATATCCGAGGCGGGTCATCGCGCCCGTCGAGAGCATGTTCAGGATCATCTTTTGGGCCGATCCGCCTTTCATGCGGCTGGAACCGGCTACAACTTCGGGACCGACGTCGGCGACGATTTCAACGTGCGCTGCCCTTCCCAAGCGGGAATTGCGATTACAGGTGACGGCGACGGTTTTAGCGCCGCGAGCGCGGGCGTATTCGACGGCGGCGATGGTGAAAGGAGTGCGCCCGCTGGCGGCCATCCCGACTACGACATCGTTTTTGCCCGGCTTCTTTTTGGCCATCTCTTTGCGGCCTAGTTCGCGGGAGTCTTCGCTGGCTTCGACGGCAGTGGCCAGCGCTTTCGGGCCGCCGGCGATGATGAACTGCACCATGCGCGGGCTGGTGTCGAAGGTGGGAGGGATTTCGCTGGCGTCGAGGGCGCCGATGCGGCCGCTGGTGCCGGTTCCGACGTAGATGAGGCGTCCGCCTTGGGAGAGAGCGGCGGCGATCAGGTCGATGGCGCGGGCAATTTGGGGGAGAGCGCGCTGGACTGCGGGCGCGACCTTGGCATCTTCGGCGTTGATGATGCGCGCGATTTCGAGGGAGGATTTGCGGTCGAGGTCGGCGGAGGCGGCGTTGGGTTGCTCGGTGCGGAGGCGACGGAGGTTGGGGGTGGTTCGCTTCAAGGGCGCGTCTCCACCGCGATGCTTATCCGCGGTCGGCGGAATGCAGATCCCTCCCCTTCGGCAAGCTCAGGGTCGGAATGACAAATCGTTAAGTGGTGGCCGGTTACGGATGCGGGTTTGGCAATCGCGGCGAAAGCAGGTCCTTCGCTTCGCTCAGGATGACAGTTCATAAAATGTTGGTCGGGTGTCATAGAGCGTCATAGAGTGGTTGCACAGCTTACCGAGTGCCTCCGCGATCTTCCAAAGCTTCGAGCACTGCGTCGTGAAAAGCCGGACGCACCTGCTTGATGGACTGGTTCCGGCAGTCGGGCCAAGTGCGGTTTGTTAGCAAGACTATCGAAAGTTGGCGGTCGGGGTCGATCCATAGCGAGGTACCGGTGTAGCCGAGGTGTCCGAAGGAGCGCAGGCCAAAATATTTTCCGGACTGCGAGGGAGACGATGGCGTGTCCCAGCCGAGGGCGCGGGAAGTGCCCGCTGGAGCGGTCTCGCGGCGGGTGAAAAATTCGATTGTCTCGGGGCGCAGGATGGGGCGTCCGCCGCTGAGCAGGGCGTGGGCGAAGATGGCGACATCTTCGGCAGGGGTGAAAAGGCCGGCGTGCCCTGCTACGCCGCCGAGGACGCTGGCGTTTTCGTCCTGCACTTCGCCTTGGATGATTCTTCCGCGGAATGTGCCGGGGGCCATCGACACGGGAGACTTCGGAGGCTGACGGACAGGAGTGTCCGTCCCACACTCGTCAACTGTGGGGACGATGCGGTCTTTCCACGCTTTCGGAGGATTGAAGGTCGAGTGCGACAGCCCGAGCGGGCCGAGAATTTCGCGCTGGCAGAAGGTGTCGAGTGGTTCGTCGGCGAGTCGCTCGAGGGCAATGCCCAGGATGATGAAGCCGATGTCGCTGTATTCGGCGCGGGTGCCGGGGTCGGCGGTGAGGTCAGTGGTGAAGGCTGCGGCGAGAAGTTCGTCCCGCGTCTTTGCTCGCAGGAAGAGCTTTTCGTACGCGGGCAGGCCGGAGGCGTGGGCGAGGAGCATGTGCACCGTCACGTCGCGGCGGCGGAGGTCGTCGCCAGCAAATTCGGGGACGATGGCGGTGACGGGAGCTTCGAGATCCAGCAGTCCGCGCTCGTAAAGAATCATTGCCATGGTGGTGGTGGCGACAGCTTTCGTGACCGAGGCGAGGTCGAAGATGCTGGCGGCGGCGACGGGCGGGGAAGCGGGGTCGTAGGTGAAACGGCCGAGGGCGTGGTGGGCGATCAGTTCTCCGCGCAGAGTGACGGCGAGCGAGCAACCGGGGAAGGCGCGGGCGGTAATCGCGCTTTGCAGGAGCGCAAACGCATTGCGGAAGGTATCTTCCTGTGCGCCGGAGTTGCGCACCAGGAAGGAGAAGCCGGCGGGCGAATTCTGGGTCGCAGTCAAAGGCCGTCTCGGAAGGCTGATCGGGTTATAGCAAAGGCGGCGGGTCGAGGCAAACGGCAGTAGCACGAGGAGTTACTACAGGGGCGCGATCGCCCGCCATTTGCTTGAGGGCCGTCTTGGGCGTCGTGTAGAGTCACAGCAGCGTGAAACGTCCAGCGAAAATTCCTCTGCTTTGCGCTCTGCTGTTTTCTGCTACCGCTTTCGCGCAAGCTGCCCACGACTCTCACCTGGGCGTTCTCGATTCCATTGTTAATGACGCAATTAGCCAGGGGCAGATTCCTGGGGCGGTGCTCATCGTCGGGCACAACGGTCAGGTGATTTACCGCAAGGCGCAGGGCAGCCGGACGATCGAGCCGCGGCGGGAAGGGATGACGCTCAACACGGTGTTTGACTGCGCGTCGCTGACGAAAGTGGTGGCGACGACGACGGCTGTGATGCAACTGTGGGAGCAGGGCAAGTTCCGGATGAGCGATCCGGTGGCGAAGTACATTCCGGAGTTCGCGCAGAACGGGAAGCAGGACATCACGATCCGGCAATTGCTGGTGCACTATTCCGGGCTGGCGCCAGACCTGGACCTGGCAAAACCGTTTGCCGGGAAGGAAGCGGCGTATCGCATGGCGTTTGAGGAGACGCCGGAGCGGGCGCCGGGATCGAGGTTCGTCTACAGCGATATTAATTTCGAGGTGCTGGGGGCGCTGGTGGAACGGCTTTCGGGCGAATCGCTCGATGGGTACAGCCAGAAGCACATCTTGGTTCCGCTGGGGATGAAAGAAACGCGCTTTGTGCCGCCGCCGGCGTGGGTTTCGCGCATCGCGCCCACCGAGGAAGACGAAAACCATCACATGCTGCGCGGGGTGGTGCACGATCCGACGGCGCGGCGCATGGGTGGAGTTGCAGGACACGCCGGATTGTTCTCGACCGCGGATGATCTGGCGAAATTTGCTCAGGCGCTGCTGGATGGCGGGCGCGGTGTACTGACGCCCGCGACCATCGCCAAGATGACTGCGCCGCAACAGCCGGCTACGGGGACAGCGGTGCGCGGATTCGGGTGGGACATTGATTCCCCGTTTTCGACCAATCGCGGCGAACTTCTGCCGGTGGGATCGTTCGGGCACACGGGATTTACGGGCGTGTCGCTGTGGATCGATCCGGCGACCAAGACGTTTATTGTGTTGATGACGAATGCGGTGCACCTGGGAGAGAAGGGAAGCGCGGTCTCGCTCCGGACGAAAGTCGCGACGGCGGTGGCGGCGGAGCTGGCGTTGAATCCGAGCGAGGCCGAGAAGATGCGGGTGGCAACGATCACCGGCTACAACGAAATGCAGAGTGCGGCACGCAAGTTGGCGACGCGAAATGGAACGGTGAAGACCGGGATCGATGTCCTGGAGGAGAACAATTTCGCCGCGCTCAAACCGACCAACGACGGTGCCTCGAGAAAGATCGGGTTACTGACGAATCAGACGGGCGTGGACTCGGAGGGACGGCGGACGATTGACGTGCTGGCGCACGCGCCGGGCATTTCGCTGGACGCGATTTTCAGTCCGGAGCATGGTGTGACCGGGGCGTTGGACACGACGGACATCGGGAACACGAAGGATGCGGTCACCGGCGTCGCGGTTTACAGCGTGTATGGGGCGAGCGATGCGACGCGGCGTCCGGTGGTGGAGGATCTGAAGAAGCTCGATGTGGTGGTGATTGATCTGCAGGACGCGGGCACGCGCTTTTACACCTACGAGACGACGGTGGGGTATTTCCTGGAGGCGGCTGCGAAGGCGGACATCGAGGTGATTGTTCTTGATCGGCCGAATCCGATTACGGGGTCGTTCGTGCAGGGACCGGTCTCGGACGAAGGGCGAGAGAGTTTCACGAATTACTTTCCTGTGCCGGTGCGGCATGGGATGACGCTGGGCGAACTGGCCAAGATGTTTAACGCCGAGCGGAAAATCGGAGCGCGGCTGGAAGTGGTCGCGATGCAAGGCTGGCAGCGCGGCGACTGGTTCGATTCGACCGGGCTGGGATGGGTTAATCCGTCGCCGAATTTGCGGAGTTTAACGGAGGCGGCGCTGTATCCCGGAGTGGCGCTGGTTGAGGGCACGAATGTTTCGGTGGGGCGCGGTACGGACACACCGTTTGAAGTGGTGGGCGCGCCGTGGATCAAAGGCAAAGAGCTGGCGGCTTACCTGAATCAGCGCAGCATCCCGAGCGCGCGGTTTGTGCCGGTGACGTTCACTCCTTCGTCCAGTAATTTTGCAGAGCAGAAGTGCGAGGGCGTGAACACCCTGCTGCTGGATCGCAATACGTTCGACGCGCCGGAACTGGGGATCGAGCTGGCTGCGGCGCTGCACAAACTCTATCCCAACGATTTCAAGATGGAGCGGATGCAGGAACTGCTGCTGAATCAGGAGACATTTGAGGCGCTGATGGCGGGGCAGGATCCGCGGCGAGTCTCCGAGGACTGGGAAGAACGGCTGGGAGCATTTGTGGCGCTGCGGGAGAAATATCTGGTGTACAAGTAGCGGTCCGCCACCAGACTCGAAACAGGCTGAAAACACTGCTAATCCAAACGTAGCTCCGACAGCACTCCTTCGATACAATAGCGTTCAGGTTTGCCATGGCCGATTCCGAACGCTTTACTCCCAATCCATTTCACCGTTGTGCGGGTCCGAACTGCGGTGCGATCAAGGGTGTCAATAACCGCTGGTGGGTGATGTGGGCCTCGTTTGGCGACCATGAGGCCCCGGTGATGCATCTGGCGCCTTGGGACGAGGAGTTGGCGGTGCGGGAAGGCGCGCTTCCGGTGTGCGGAGAGGGGTGTGCGCAGAAACTACAGTCGCAGTTCATGGGCAATCTGCGGGAAAATGAGGAGCTGCGGCGGGCGTGAGGCGGAGCGGTACAGGACCAGGTTCAGGCGAACCGTAGCCTCCAAGTAATGGCGCTAGCTAACCGGCGGCTCCAGTGGCCGCATCAGAGTTTACAGGCGCGATCTGAAAATCATCCCAATGAGGTGAACGTCCCATGTGGACCCGTCTTTTAGGGGCTCTTCTGATGGCCGGGTGCGCGGTGGCGCAGACCCCGGCAGCTTCCTCGCCGCAGCCCACGACCGGCCAAACTCCCGCTGTGCCTGCGGCTGCACCTGCGCAAGCTGCGCCGGCTTCCTCGGTCCTCACGATCCCTTCCGGAACGAAGGTCCCGCTGGCACTGAAGCAAGCGATCTCGACCAAGACCGCGAAGGAAGGCGATCCGGTGTACTGCGAGACGACCTTTCCATTTGTAGTGGACGATCGGATCGTAATTCCGGCGGGGACGTACGTGCAGGGGAAGATCAGCCGTATTCAGCGTCCGGGACGAGTGAAAGGCCGCGCCGAATTGCTGATGCATTTTACGTCGATGATTTATCCCAGTGGCTACACGGTCATGCTGCCCGGCTCGGTGGAGAATATGCCGGGAGCCGATAAGACTTCCATGAAGGGGCCGGAGGGGACGATTCGCCAGGATAGCGGTAAGGGGACAGACGTTGGGACGGTGGCGAGCACGGCTTCGACCGGGGCGGTGATCGGCGGCCTCAGCGCCGGCGGCAAGGGAGCGGGGATCGGCGCGGCTGTCGGCGGAGTGGCCGGACTGGCGATTGCCATGCTCTCGCGTGGAAACGACGTGAAGCTGGAGCCGGGGACGTCGATCGAGATGATCATCCAGCGGGAAGTGAAAGTGGATGCGAACCGGGTCACGTCCAGACGCGAGGTTGTTGTTCGAGATTAGTTATTGATCGAACCGACGGGTCGATTCTGGGATCGCGCGGGCGAGGGCCCCTTCGACTACGCTCAGGGCGGGTCCGCTCCACACACACCAACAGCAACACCGACACACCACGCACTACTTCAGCACAAATATCGCGTTCACGTGCGCAGTCACGGTCACGTTCTGCGGGGTGAACTCCTGGGTTGGGGGCGCGACCGATTCCATGGCCATCATGGGCCCGCCTCTGCGCTGCATGGGTGCGACGATACGGATGTTCTCGAAAGTATCGACGGAAGCGTAGGACAGTTCGCCGAGAGTGCGGCCCGCGTTGGCGGCCAGAGACTGGGCGGAAGCGCGGGCTCGGCGATAGGCGTCGGCGACGGCTTTGGTCTTGGCCTCGTCGATATTTTCGAGCGTGTAGCTGAGGGACTGGCTCTCGCTGACGTCGGCGTCGGCGAGTTGCTGCGTGATGGGGCCGACTTTGGCAAAATCTTTGAGCTTCAGGCTGACGCTGGTCGTGACCTGGTAGCCGATCACCTTGCGCTTGGGATTCTTCCAGTCATACATCGGGTTCACGGAGAAGAAACCGATCTCGGCCGATTTGGGATCAATGCCGTTGGCGCGCAGGACCTGGCGGGTGGCTTCGGCTGCTTTCGAGGCTTGCTCGTAGGCGGCCTTGGCGGTGTCGGCCTGGGCGTTGATATTGAACTGGATCATCGCCGTGTCGGGAGCGGTTTCGAATTTGCCGTCGGCGCCGACGAAAACGGTGTTGGGGAGTGCGGTCAGGGTGGGACGGTCCTGAGCGAGGGCAAGCGCGGCCAGCGCGAGGACGGAACAGAGCATCAGAGCTGTGGATTTCATAGGATCTCTCCGGGAGATTCAGTTATACACCGACATCAATAGAACGCGGCAGAGGGAGGAAGTTGCGGGGTTGGTGGATCGCGATGGGTTTTGGTCAGGACAGGGAGACGCGGCAAGCCGCGTCTCTACACGGAATTGAGTTGCGGCCCGGAAATCGGGAATATCAGTGAGACGGAATTTGCAGCGGGTGATCGAGGCGAACTTCGAGGGTTGTCCCTTTTTCGAGCCGGAGGTCGTGATCGGTCAGGATTCCGGCCAGGGCTCCCACGCCGGCCCCGGCGCCGGCGCCGATGCCAGCCCCTTTACCACCGCCGACGGTTGCGCCCGTGATGGTGCCAAGCACTGCGCCCACAGCGGCTGCTTCGATCATGCGGCGCTTGCTCATGCCTTTGCGTTCGATTTCGCCTTCGGCGTCGGGCGGCTTCACAGCATGCTCGCCCGGCACGCCGGTTACGGTCGCGATGATCGGCACCCATCCGTGGTTGGTTTCGATCTCGTCGAAGCTGAGCAGCATACGCGCGTGCAGGCCCTGCTCGACGGAACTGACGTGACCCTTGATCTTCTTGCCGCGCGGAATGGTGCTGCCGTTGGCGGCGGTGAGGTCTTCGCCGAGCTTCACTTTGAAATGTTTGCCCTGCTGGAGCTTGCGCGTGTCGAGTTTGTCCTCGAGACGGACCAGGAACGTTGTGCCTTCAGGGATGGCGTTGGGCGGAGCCATGGGTGCTATCAGCGGATCATGCGCCTGGGCCCACAGCGCTGAGGTACCGAGTAAAAGACACGCTCCCAACCACGATGACAGTCTCGCCATAACGCTCCTCAATGCCCCAAGTAAACTTCCACCCCAGAACGGCCCAAGCGGCCGTTCCGGGGGTCCCGTCTGGATTCACGTCAACTGTGGGTTGGATGTGCGCGTGGGGCGAAAACGATGCCTGGAAACTGGAGGGAGTTGGCTCCGGTAGTACAAGGGCGAAAGGTGCAGATGACGGGCAACGCAACCCCGGAAGGGGCTCTTGAAAGGCTGCTGAAAAACAAAATCCTGAGCCGCACCTTGACCTCAGGGGCTAAAGAGTCTGTGTCGTACCTAGAGTGCCGTCCCTGGCGGGACTCGATTCTTCCCACTGACGCCTACCCGGCACTGCCGTCGCGGGCTTTCCTGTTCCGCCGCAGAGCGGCTGGAGCTTGGGTTGTTCTATGCGTGGGGGAAACGGTCCTTCTGGGCGCAATCCTTGCGCAGTTCGTCCCAGATGTTGTCGGGCATACTGAGGAAAACCTCGACGATGCGGGGGTCGAACTGGCGCCCGGACCAGAGTTCGATTTCTTTGCGGGCGGCCTCGTCACTTTGCTTGGGACGATAGGGGCGGTCGGAAGTGATGGCGTCGAAAGTGTCGGCGATGGAGAAGATGCGGGACCCGAGAGGAATCTCTTCGCCCTTGAGGCGGCGCGGGTAGCCGGTGCCGTCAAAGCGTTCCTGGTGGGAGTAGACGATTTCAGCCGCTTCGTTGAGGAAGGGAATTTTTTTCACGATTTTGTAACCGTACCAGGCATGCTCTTTCATGACATCGACTTCATCGGGGGTGAGCTTATCGGGCTTGGTCAGGATCTTGTCGGGAATCGCCATCTTGCCGATGTCGTGCAGGAAGGCGCCGCGGGCGATGACGCGGATGTCATCCTTTGGCAGGCCCATTTTTTGTGCGATGGCGATGGTAAAGGCGGTGACGCGCCGGGAGTGGCCCTCGGTCTCGGCGTCCTTTTGGTCGAGCGCGTCGCCCAGAGCCTCGAGCGTGATGTCATAAGAGCGTTCCAGATCGGAGAGGGCGGCCTTCCATTGCTGGGTGCGGGCGGCGACCAGCGCTTCGAGGTTGGTGCGATAGGCGTCATTTTCGCGTTTCAGCCGCCGGTTCTCCAGGGCGCGGCGGACGGTGGCCCGTAGTTGTTCGCGCTCAAAGGGCTTGAGCAGGTAGTCGTACGCGCCATTGCGAAGCGCCTGCAAGGCGACCTGAATATCGTGGACGGCGGTGACCATGACGACAGGTACGTCGGGGCATTTCTCTTTGGCATGTTCCAGAAGTGCGATGCCGTCCATTTCCGCCATCATCAAGTCGGAGAGGACGAGATCAAATTCTTCGCCCGATTCGAGCAGGGACATCGCCTCGACGCCGCTCGCAGCCTGTTTAGTTTGGAAATGAGCGCCGACAAGCATGGAGGAAACGATCTCCCGGATCGTCTCTTCGTCGTCCACCACGAGGATACGGTCGAGCGGCATTAAGGTGACTTTTGCTGAGTGTATCGTCCATTTTAGCGCAGCGGTGACATTCCGAAAGTAACCACTTGGAGGCGGAAATTCGGCATCGAGCGGGGTCGAGCATGATATTTACAAGTTCTGGCATTGGTACACGTGTCTATGAATCCTGCCTGGTTCTTAGGGTACCCGGTTGGCGCGCTGGCCGTTCCCTGGCTGGCGTCCCGGGAGTCGGCTGCCCTGATCCTGGCGGTGGTGAGTTTCCTTTTCTTTCGCGCCTTCCGTGAACGATATCTTCTGACCTGGGGAATGGGCTGGATCACGTACGCCGTGTTCCTGTTCATGGAGCGCCGCGGCGCGTTGCATGCTCCGTCGCAGGCAGGGGCGGCCTTCACGCAGGCGGAATTTGTGCTGGCGCTCGGGTTGTTCGCGACGGCGGCGCTACTGTCGGCCCACGCCAAGCGAATGCTGACGGCGCTGCTGATGGTTTCTTCCGTGGTGGTGGCGTGCGCGATCCTCCGTCCACTGTATCTTCCGGACTCTGACGGGATGCGTATCGGGGTCGAAGCAGGCTGTCGGGTGATCGCAGCCATGGCGGCATTCGGCCTGCTGCGGTATCGGTTTGGACGCATGGGCGTGGGTCCAATTCTGCTCAGTCTTGGACTCCTCACTCTGAACCTGAATTGGCCTCCGTACACGAGTCGCATTCCGGTGGAAGGATTTCTGCTTCTGGAAGTGCTCTTTGGTTCCAGCATGTTTCTGCTGGTGCTGGGCGATTCGCGGGTGCGGGTGCAGCGGTTGTCGGTGCTCAACGAGTTGACGGTGACGATTTCGCGCTCCCAGAACCACGGACCCATGATGCAGTCAGCTTTGGAAAAGCTGAAGGCGGTTGCCCAGGCGAAAACGGCATGGTTCCGCATGATCGAAGGTAGCCAGTTGGTGCTGACGCAGCACGTGGGTCTGTCGCCCGATTTTGTACGTGCCATCGGGCAGATTGGCATGGACGATACGCTGACGCGCGTCCTGCAGGACAACCGGGCGGCGGTTCTGAAACTCTCGGAGGCGCCCGAGCCGGTGCGCGAGCAGTTGAAGAAGCAAGGCATTCATCACGTCGTGGTGCTGCCGGTACAGGGCAAGAAATCGATTATCGGAACCCTTTCCCTGGGATGTTCGTCACGCCGTGGCCACAGCGCAGAAGAAATGGAGTTTCTGGGAACCGTCAGCAACCAGCTCGGCATCGCGGTGGAAAACCTACGGTTGCTGGAGCAGGTGCTGCGCTCGCAGCGGCAGTGGATGAACACCTTTGATTCGATCCAGGACCTGATCCTGGCGCACGACGGGGATTTCCGCATTCTCAAGACCAATCAGGCGCTCTTACAACGCTTGGAACAGGCACCGGCGGATGTGGTGGGCAATCCGTGCGAAGTGGTCCTGCCGCAGAGGACGCCCTGGAGCGGATGTCCATATTGCGAGCGGGGCTCGGGACTGACCGAAGGCCCGGATCCATGCTTTGGCGGCCAGTCGCTGGTTTCAACGTCGTCGTTTACGGAGCAAGGAAGCCAGCAGAAGGGCACCATCCACGTGGTGCGCGACACGACCGAGCGGCACGCGGCGGAAGAAAAATACCGCATGCTGTTCGAGCAGGCACAGGAGGGCGTGTTCGTCGCGACGCTGGAGGGCAAGCTGCTCGATTGCAACGACGCTTTCGTGACCATGCTCGGCTATACCAGCCGGGAGGAATTGGCGGCGGCTGATATTGACAGCGTCCTCTATCCGGTACCGGATGAGCGGGCGGCGTTCCGTAAGGAAATCGAGGCGCACAACTACGTCCGGAACTTCGAAATCACGGTGCGCCGAAAAGATGGGACGCTGCTGACGGCGGCGGCGAGTTGTTTTGCCACGCGCAATGCGATGGGAAACATCGAGCGCTACCAGGGCTTCATCCTGGATATCACGGAGAAAAAGCGCTCGGAAGACGAGATGCGCCGGCGCAATCGCGAGCTGAACGCGCTGAATGCGATGGCCGTGATTGCCACGCAGTCGTTCGATCTGGACGAAATTCTCAACCTCACGCTGCGCCAGGTGATTTCGCTGTTCGGGGCGGAAACGGGTTCGGTATATCTGTCGGCCGGGCCGGACGGACTGTTTCGCCGGCGCGCGGGCTGGGGGCCGCGCAGCGAGGCGCGCGTCCGCATGGCCGAGGTGAGCTTCCCGGAAGGCTTTGGCGACCTGGTGATGCGGTCGCGAGCGGAAGTGGTGACGCAGGATTTCGTGCCGCACCTGCCTCCGGCGGTGGTGGAGTTTGTGTGCGCCGACCGGCTGCCGGGCTGGATCTGGGTGTTGCTGTGGAGCAAAGACAAAACGATCGGCGTCATGGGCATTGCCAGCAAGGAGAACCGGCAGTATTCGAGCAACGACGAAAACCTGCTGGTGGCGATCAGCCGGCAACTGGCGACCACCATCGAGAAAGTGCAGCTCTACGAAGAGACGTGCCGGGCGTACGAGGATCTGCGGCACACGCAGGAGCAGCTGTTGCAGAGCGAGAAGATGTCAGCCGTGGGGCAGTTGATCGCGGGCGTGGCGCACGAGCTGAACAATCCGCTGACTGCCATCCTGGGCTATGCCCAACTGCTGGAGGGAGCCGACCTGGACCACCGGTCGGCGGACTATGTGCGCAAATTGTTCAAGCAGGCGCAGCGGACGCACCGGGTGGTGCAGAATCTGCTTTCGTTTGCCCGCCAGCGCAAGCTGCAGAAGCGCGACGTCGATCTCCGCAAAGTACTGGAAGAGACCCTCATACTGCGTGAGTACGATTTGAAAGTTAACAACATCACCCTGGAGCGCGATCTTCCGGAAGACATGCCGCCGGTGGTGGCCGATCCGCACCAGTTGGAACAGGTATTCCTGAATGTCATCAACAACGCGCTGGATGCGATGCTCGAGAGCAACAGCAGCGGCGTATTGAAAGTACGCGGCTTCCGCAAGAACAACTTCGTTTGTGTGGAGTTCGACGACAGCGGACCAGGGATCAAGGACCCAACCCGCATCTTCGATCCGTTTTACACCACCAAGACCGTTGGCAAAGGGACGGGGCTGGGGCTCAGCATCTGCTACGGCATCATCAAGGAACATGGCGGAGAGATCGTGGCGCGCAACCGGGACGAGGGGGGCGCGACCATCGAAGTCCGGCTGCCGGCGAGCGAGAAACAGGAAGTGCCGGAAGTGGCTGCGTCGTCGTCGCGGCGGGAGTCGCTGCTGAAAGGGCGCGTACTGCTCGTGGAAGACGAAGAAGCGGTACTGGAATTCGAGCGCGACGTGCTGGTCGGGGCGGGGGCGGACGTCACGACGTCCATGAACATGGATGAAACCAAGGAGCGGCTCAAGACGACTGTTTACGACGTGATGGTACTGAATGGCCGCATGCCGGGCGGGCCGAGCGCGGCGGAAATGTATCGCTGGATGGCCGAGAACTGCGCGGGCATGGAGAAGAAGCTGCTGCTGACATTTTCCACGGTGACCGATCCGGAGACGCGCAGCTTCTTGCAGGAGCAGAGCGTGCCGTCGCTGGCCAAGCCGTTCGAGGTGGCCGACTTGATTTCCCAGGTGCTGCGGCTGCTGCAGCGGGAAGATGAGGCGGTAGAAAAAGCTGCCGCGGCGGGGGCAGGCAACTAGAGATTCCGATCAGTGGTGGGATGCGTGATGGGCCTGGCGAGAATAGTGCTGACGTGAGCCCCCGGCAGCGCGTCTGTGATGGGCCCTCAATCCAAACTGTAACTTCTATAGTTGGCCCTTCAGGCTCCGGGTCATCTGCGAGATCAGTTTCTGGTTGCGGCGATACCAGCGCCAGTGTCCCTGTTTTTTGACCTCCACCAGGCCGGCTTTTTCTAGAATCCGCATGTGATGGGACACAGTGGGTTGCGAGAGCTTCACCCGCTCTTCGATGTCGCAGGCGCACAGGCCGGTGTTTTTTCCCAGGGAGTTCCCACCTTTTTCTTTCAGCGCCTGGAGGATGCGGCGGCGGGCTGGGTCGGCGATGGCGTGGAGGAAGGGACCGAGATCGGGGGAAGCGGGAGACATGAGAGGAAGATTAGCAGATTGCTACGGATGAATTTGTAATTTGGTAATTGTGTAATTTGGTAATTTAAGGGCCAAAGATTCAGTGGTCTTGGTTTTCCAATTACCAAATTACAGATTACAAAATTACCAAATCGATCCGCTCTACTTCTTTAAGATTGGATTGTATCCATCGGCGATCAGGCGGCCGCGCGTGAGTTCGGCGTCTTTGATGTCCGCGTAGGGTCCAACCTGCACACGAAAGAACTTGTCGACGGAGGGGTTGTTGGCTGAGAAGGCGGGGTACTGCTTTTTCTTTAGCGCCTCGACCAGCGCGTCGGCGTCTTCCTGGCGGGTCACGGCGGCGACCTGGACGTAGTAGGCGTTGCTGGGCGGCGGGCTTGCTGCGGCGGAATTCTCGTCGGTCTTTGGCGGCTCGGAGGAAGTGGACGCGGCGGGCGGCGGTTGTGAATCCGGCGGCGTGAGTTTGGTATCGGCGTTCTTTTGTTCTACCGCCTTGTAGAAGCTGAAATCGCCGGAAGAGGGAGTGGGCGGTGGAGAATTATTTTTCCCCGCCGAGGGGCGAACCACGGTTGAAGGAGTGCCCGCTTGCGCGGCCAGCACATTGCCGGCTCCGACCACGGTCGCTTTGTGTCCGAGCGAAAAGCCGATGGCGAAAAACCCGGCGCAGATCACGACCAGCGCAAAAAACAGAGCCAGCATCCGGCCCGTGCCGAGGGTGATTTCGGTGTCCTGTTGGCCATTCGCCATACGGAAGTGGCGCTACCCTTAACTTCCTGTCTTCGCCGGCGCGGGCGCGTTCCCGAGCAGTTTCTGAAGGCCAGAGAAGAAATCGACCGGCACGGGGAAAACGACGGTGGTATTTTTCTCGACGCCGATTTCGGTAAGCGTCTGCAAATAGCGCAACTGTACGCTCACCGGTTCGGTGGCGAGCAGGTGTGCCGCATCCACCAGGCGTTGCGCGGCTGAGAACTCGCCCTCGGCGTGGATGATCTTCGAGCGCTTTTCGCGTTCCGCCTCGGCCTGCTTGGCCATGGCGCGCAGCATGGACTCGGGCATATCCACCTGTTTGACTTCCACGTTGCTGACCTTCACTCCCCAGGGCGCGGTATGCGTGTCGAGGATGCTCTGCAGGCGAAGGTTGATCTTGTCACGATGCGCGAGAAGCTCGTCGAGTTCCTGTTCGCCGAGCACCGAGCGCAAAGTAGTCTGGGCGAACTGCGAAGTCTGGTACACGTAGTTCGAAACCTCGACGACCGCTTTGTTCGGGTCGACCACGCGCAGGAAAATGACAGCGTTCACTTTGAGGGTGACGTTGTCGCGGGTGATGATGTCCTGCGGAGGTACTTCGAGCGCTTCCTGGCGGAGGGAGACGCGCACCATCCGGTCGATCGGGGTGAAGACCAGGATAACGCCCGGCCCCTTCGCGTGTCCCAGCAGGCGACCCAGGCGGAAAATTACGCCGCGCTCGTACTCGGCGAGGATCTTGATGGAACTCAGAAGGTAAATGACGAAGATGACGATGGCAACAGGAATCACGAGTTCCATATGCGCCTCCGGGCAGTCTAGCGATGAGAACGTCTGAGCGGATTGTAGCGCAAGTGGGAGCCAGGCGTGCTGCGGGAACACGGGCGGAGTTGTTAAGGGTGATTCATTACGGCGCGAGAGCGAGACGCGGCAAGCCGCGTC
>ORMF012067702.1_pt1 | contig 16762 bp, 14 predicted proteins | sample 1779871 | NCBI WGS metagenome assembly ORMF01 (sample SAMEA104232316, study PRJEB22302) | groundwater metagenome | biome: forest; feature: aquifer; material: groundwater | place: USA | collected 2011-08-07 | depth 5.4 m
CGGCTGGGACGTCAAGGCGACGTGCCGCCGATCAGGTCGGTCACGATTTTCGTCAGCCCCTTAAACCGGCCTTCCACATAATATACGTAGATCAAACGCACCAACCCGGCGATCACGACCATGGTCATGCTGGTCAGAAAATACAAGCCGATGGCGTGCGGTGGGTCGGGGCGCAAGACGCAGGGCAGACCGTGATACAACACCGCCACCGTAAGCACGATGCCCACGCCCCAGGGCACCCAGGGCGTGATGGCCGGGGACAAGTCGGCCATGCGCAGCATGAGCAATGGGCCGAGGCCATAGGCAATGGCCGTGAACGCATGCGTATAGGTGTGCCGGCGATGAAAGGTGCCGGCGAACGACTTGGCCGCCAGCGCGCCCACAAACGCCACGCCGAGCAACAGCACGTTGTGCGCGGCTTCGACGACGACCGCTTCGGGCACGGAGAATTTTTTGAGATAACTCACTTCGCCTTTTTGCCGCTTGCCCCAGTGGTGCAAGCCGTAGCCCTCAACCACCGAAGTCAGCAGGATGAGCGGCAACAGATAGAGAAAGAGGACGAACATAATGCCGCGCCCGGCGGCGGCGATGCCCTCCCAGGTGGGCGCGGGGCGGATGAGCATCAACAAAGCCTTGATCATGGCCAGATTAATAGCCGCCCCGCCCACGGCAGACAATACCATAATTGCAGCGGCGCCCACCGCCCGCTTGCCTTCCTGCGGTGGGCGAATAGAGTGTTGGCATGAACTTATTTCGCCGCCCGAACGGATGGGGGATGGCGCTGGCCCTGTTCGCCGTGGCCGGCTGCGCGACGACCAAGATTGATTGGGCCGGGCGCGTGGGCAACTACACCTTCGATCAGGCGGTGGTCGAACTCGAACCGGACCAGTGTCTTTATCAAAAGACAAGCCGTCCTTCCCATCTCCCCGCCAGAACGCAAGATACGATAACTACGCTGCTAACATTGATAAATTCGCAGGTTTTTGCACTTTAGTCAAGCCTTGGAATTATCCGCCCGAAACTCTAAAACTACTCCAACACTACTCGGTTGTTACTCCGCTGCTGGCAGTTTTGCTGGCAGTCAAATACACAAAGGGTTTTGCCGTTGTTTGAAGTTCCACCACTGATTATCGCCGTGACCAACGCGCTTTTATGCTTCACTTCACTTGGCTGATGGTCGGCCCTGTTCCCCTTACGACCACGCCCGTTCCGTTCCGAAAAAAGCGCGCTCGTCACGAACGGCAATGGCTTGGCCGCATCAGCGGCGGGCTTCCGTCTGCGGCTCGGCGGCGGCGTTGCGCTCCGGCTTCGTTCCCGCCGTCGCTCCGCCTGCGCTGCACTTCCTCCGCTCGCCGACCGCCGACCGAAGCCCTTTAAGAAAGATTTGACCATGCTTCGGTATTGAGTAATTTAACTCAACGTATTGAGTAAATTGTATGACGCGCCAAACGCTCCATGACGAACTGCTGAAACGGCTCAAGGAAAAACGCCGTTTCTTGCAGGTGCTGGCTGGCCCACGTCAGGTTGGCAAAACCACTTTGGTGAGACAGGTCATCAAGGCGTCGAAGCTGCCAGCGCATTACGCCTCCGCTGACGAACCGTCTTTGCGGGATCGCACCTGGATTGAGCAGCAATGGGACGCCGCCCGATTGATAGCCCGCGACGGCAAGACCGGCGCATTGCTGGTGCTGGACGAAGTGCAAAAAGTTTCGGACTGGTCAACCGTGGTCAAATTACTATGGGACGCGGATACGCATGCCGGCTTGCCGCTGAAAGTCGTTCTGCTGGGCTCGGCGCCATTGCTCATTCAGCGCGGCTTGACCGAGAGCCTGGCCGGGCGGTTCGAGGTGATTCCGGTGCCGCATTGGTCGTTCGCAGAAATGCGGGAAGCCTTCGGCTGGAAGCTGGAGCAATACATTTTCTACGGCGCCTATCCCGGTTCCGCCGACCTGATTACGGAGCCGGAACGCTGGCGGCGTTACGTTGTGGATTCCCTCATTGAGACCACGATCTCGCGGGATATTCTCCTGCTGAATCGCGTGGATAAGCCAGCATTGTTAAGACAATTGTTCCATCTTGGTTGTGCCTATTCCGGCCAGATTCTTTCCTATCAGAAAATGCTCGGCCAGCTTACGGACGCGGGCAACACCGTCACGCTGGCACATTACTTGGAACTGCTCCAAGGGGCGGGCATGGTCGCGGGTCTTTCCAAGTATGCTCACGGACTCGTTCGTCAACGCGGGTCGAGTCCAAAATTGCAAGTGCTCAACACCGCTTTGATGACTGCGCAGGACAACCGGACAGCGGCAGAAGCCCGGCAGGATGGCAACCATTGGGGGCGCTTGGTCGAGTCCTGCGTCGGCGCGCACCTGCTCAACACCAGCTTCGGCACCAACATCGAACTAACCTATTGGCGGGAACGAAATCAGGAAGTGGATTTTATCCTGCGCCAAGGCAAGACCACCGTCGCCATCGAAGTGAAAAGCGGACGCCGTCTTGAATCGCTGCCGGGAATGGAAGCTTTTGCCACGCACTTCAAACCGAAGCGTAAACTGCTCGTGGGTGGACAGGGAATTGGGCTGGAGGAATTTCTTACGAAGCCGGCTAGTTATTGGCTGCAATGATCTTTTCAGGCGGCGGCCAAAAAGCCCAAAAAACTTTATCCGCCGTGACCAACGCAAAACTCTCCCGCCGCCGCTCTCACCAGCAAAATTCCGTCATAATAAATGGGGTTCCGCCGTGACCAACGCGCTTTCTTGCTCCCATCACCGGCTGCTGGTCGGCCCTGTTCCCCACACGACCGCGCCGGTTCCGTCCGCAACAAAGCGCGCTCGTCACGAGCAGCATTTCCTGATGCCGAATGATCGGCGGGCTTTCCGCTTGCGGTTCGGTGACGGTCGTTTCGCTGCGGCTCCGTTCCTGCGTCTCTGCGCCTGCGCTCCACTTACCCGTTCACCGAACCGCAGGCCGAAGCCACGAGCCGATGAACTGATGGTTAATTTAGCTGGCTCGGTTCAGCGCCAGGCTTTATTTCCGTGATGACAATCTCCCGAATCCGGGGCTGGCCTTCGGCGAGCAGAGGAAGATATTTCGCTGGTAACGGTGTGATGAATGACAATTCCAGCCGGTGCAGGGCGGTTTCAATCCGCCGGAGCGCATTGCCGCGAACCATGATTTCATGCGTTGCGAACGACAGGTGAAGCAATTGCTCCTTGTCGTCAACGGTCAATTCGGCGAACGCGAACTGATCGAGCGGTAGCAGAAGCAAACGCCCCGGCGAAATTTCAACCCGAAGGCAACGCGCCTGCGGTTCAGTGGTGTAACATTCGGGAGACTTGGGGTTCATGTTTTTGTTGGTGTTGATGGTGACGGGATTTTTTCAGGCGGCAAAATGTGTCGGCAGCGCGCTGGCCGAATCGGAGGAGATAACCATGCAGCCGGTCCCAAAGCCGGTTGGCATGGCGCGGACGAAAACCGTGCGCCAGTTCCAACGCCAGCGGCCTGTGGCCGGAACGAACCAAGTTTTCCCGCAGTTGAATTTTATCCGGCGTGAAAATGCGGATGCCGCGCCGCCCGCGCGAAATGGTGACATACCATTGCTGGGCATTGGTTGCCGCCTTGATGGTGGAATCGGAAAAAAGAACATGATCCACCGTCTTGCCTTGCGAACCATAGGACGTAACGGCGTAGCCAGGAAGGAACTCGCGAAAACCTTTTTCCAAAATGCGGCCGTCGGTCAATTCAATTCCGCCATCGGCGTGGACCGCCTTGACCGTGACCAGTTCACCGTTTGTTGTGCGCTCACCGGCAGCCAGTTTGCGATTGGCCTTGAGATGCAGCCGCTCGCCTTCTGCAATCAAAACTTCGCGAGGAAGGCAGACGGTGATTTTATCGAGCAACTTGTTTGAGACGGTGACGCACTTGCCATCCACCTCGACCAGCACGCCGGTCTTTACAATGCCCAGCAATTTTCCTTTTGCACCCGGAGCGGCTTGCCGCACTTTTTGGTTGAACACAATCACGCCATCTTTCGGGAAGAATCGCGCATCGCGCTTCTGTGCATTCGTCAGATCATGTTTTTCCAACGCGTGAACAGTGACATCCTTTGCGCCAAGCAATCCTTTGGACTTCAGTGCATCACGCACGCGCGAGTTGACGCGGTGGACTTCCGCCCAAGTCTGCGACACGACCACGGCAGACGATTTTTGTTCCGCCTGCCGCAGATATTCTTCGGCCAGCTTGTCCGCCTGCTCGCCCAACCCGCAGGCAACAATCGCGCCCATCTGGTCGAGTCGCTTGAATGATTCCACCAACTTGCCAGCCGCCGCCGCTTCGACGGCTTTGCGATACTGCTTTATGCGCGTCCGTTCACTCTGATTGCGAGCCAGTGCCGGGTCTTGCCGTCGAATCGTGTGTAATTCAACTGGCTTGATGCCGGAATACCGTTCAATGGCCAGCAGCGCATCCGAAGCCTCGACTGCACCGTGTTGTCGTGTATCGCCGGAAAGAATGACCCGTGCTTTCCGCTCGCGCGCCAGTTGCAATAACTGGTGCATCTGACGGCCACCGATTTGACCAGCCTCATCCACGACCACGACCGCGCCAGCGGCCAATTCACCCTTGATTAGAAAATTGGCGATTGTCGTTGGCGACGGGAAGCCCGCGCTCTCCAGGTCCACGACCTGCTGACGCTGCGGCGCGAGGACAATGACGCGCTGGTCAGATTGCCGGACTTGTTCAACCAACTCGCGCAGGACAAAACTTTTGCCGGTGCCAGCACCGCCCCGAAAAAGTGACACGGTGTTGTTTGAACGCAGCAATGCGTCCAGAGCCTTGCGTTGTTCCTCATCCAATTTTGGATTCACCGGCTGCGGATCATCCACGAAGGGACGGCAAGTGCCCGCGCCGTCCTTGACGCTCTGGACAATTTCCATCTCGCGCATCAACACGTCGCGCAACGTCACTTCATTGGGGTGTTCAGGGCTGCGGATGTAATTGCGCTGGCGGGTGAACTCCTTGAGTTCAGTCAGCGTGAAATTTTTGCCGCGCGCCCGTTCCAATGCCTGTTGCCACAACTGACATTCCAGCACGACCGAGTTGCGGTCGAACAAATGATCTTCGGCCCATTGCACCGCCTCACTAATGCCAACACGACTTTCCGCAACGGCGACCTTTGTCGTACGATTCGGAAGCTGGCGCAACGAAGCGCGTTCGGCATCAGTCAACTGTGAATTCCACAATGTCCGCAGTTCATCCCGGCTCAAATCCTTTTGCTTCCGCGTCCGATGCTCCACGGCCAGTTTTGCGCGCAGTTCCTTGAGGTTTGCACCCGCAAGCTCCGGCTTGTCGGCAAGCAACTTTGCCAGTGCCTTAGCTTCGATGTTGCATACCGAAGTCTCGCATTGGTGAATTGGAAAACCCGGCGAGTGGATCGAAGTCAGGCCACACGGTAAAACCATTGGTTTGAAGTCGTTGCCGCGTGCAAAGGATGAACGGATTTCGCCAACGGTCTTCCTCGTCTGCCGGACGCAACAGCGCACGCACAAATTCACTTTCGGGACGAAGGATACACTCGCAGGCGAGCGAATCCCGCCGGGCGATGCTCCAAAAGAGAAACCCGTCAATGGTGGGATGTGATTTGAGAAACTCCTCGGTCCGACTTTGCAAGTCGGGTCCAAGCGAGCCGAGCAATGTCATGGCAACCAGATTCACCTGAGCAGCACACCTGCCGGGAAACTTTTCCGAAAGGCCGTCGAAATAATGGTGCAAATGGTTTCTGTAATAGGCTTCGTCCACAAACCGCAACCAGTCGTATGCGCGATATTTGACTTCGAGATTGATGACAACGCCCTGCGTTTGGAATTGCCAATCCACACTCCGCCAGTACGGAACGCAATACGCGCACTCGCGCTCAATCTGCGACGGGGAATCCCACAGGCCCATCCACCAGTTCCTCGACGGTGGAAATATGATTGTGGAAGTGGGTCATGCGTTCGCGAAACCAACGCGCCCAATACTGACCCCACAGTTGGCGGGCAACCTTGACAGCCTTGGAGAAAGTGACCAGATCACCCCAATTCAAACCGTAACCAACGGATTTACAGATTGAGTGTGATGAGAGATGAAAGACCTCTGGAGTAACGGTGTTGTTCTTGAAGATGTAGTAGGGCCAGGCTTCGCGGGATGTTTGCCCGATCCAACGCAACCGCAACGGGCCACCCAAACGCGGAATGTCCTCCACCAACATCTGCGCCCGTCGCACCGCTTCTTTGTGGTCGAGGCGACTGCGAAGAATCATGGTCACAGTTTTCAGATCGCAATGTAGCGTGTTTGGTTGGATTCTCCGCGCACTCATTTTATTGAGCCAGTGCAGGCAGAGATTGAGCAATGTTCTACGATGGGGCGAGAACAAAGAAATTTGAATCGAGGTTTTGCAAATCCATTCCAAGCAGGTCGCGAAACTGTTCACCATTGTTGCTTTGACTGGCCAGCTTCCGCGTTCCTTAGAAGCCGGTCAGACAAAGCGCCGAAACCAGCAACCTATGCGTTGGCGCACTCAACGAGCGTTTCTGAAACCGCACTCCACTACGGGGGCGTGCGCTTCATCCCACTCCCGACCCGCTCCGTTCCGCTTCGATTTCAGAACCACTCGTTCAGTGCAAAGAGACATTCACCGTGGACGCAATTCATTTGGCGCGTTGTTTAGAAGCAGGTTTGCGGGCTTGCGTGATGATTTCGCCCAGATCAATTTCAATGGCTTCAGCAATTCGCAACAGAGTATCCAACGTGGGGTTTCGCAAATCTCGTTCGACAAGGCTGATAATTGAGTGGGAGAGGCCGGAGCGTTGGGCAACGACGTTCATGGAAAGCCCCCGCTTTTCACGCTCTTCCCGCAGCAACCGAACCACGTTAGCAGCGATTGCGTCTCGCAAGCTGATTTTTGTACGCTCTAGTCATAAACAGAAGACATGTTGACAAGGGATGTGAATTCCAAGGTCAAACCACGGCGCCAGGCGTTCTTTCGCCGCCAGTATTGGATGATGGCCTGTCGCGCACCGACAATGCCAATTGACTCGTCAGGGTTTTTGACACCACTGCCCCAACCTTGCCGTCAGAGATTTGGCTATATTTCCCGCCAGAAGTGTCAGTGCCCTGACGAGCTTTAGGGCTCCGCACGGGTTTTGTTCTCTTCCCCACCCACCACTCCTCATGGCAAATCAGGCTCGTAGGGCAAGTTTTATCTAGTATCGGCACACTGGCACGCAACCTGCTTAGTTGACGCGTGATTAATGGAAGCGCCAGGTTGAGACGTCGATTGGTACCACCAGGATCAGAGACCCATCTTTTGAAGGATATCGTCGTTACGTTTCAGAGCGCATCGCAGTGGGTAATGGACGGATTTTACAAGGTTCATTTATGAAAAATTCAAACTCAACGAATTCGCAAGGTTCTCCCCATTCCGCAGCCCCGCAGGATATGGGATTTTCTCCGTGGCAGCGGTTGAAGAGTAAACGCGTTTCGTACTTAACCCTGCCCTTGATCATCATGGCGACCGTAGTGGAATTCGTCATTTTGGCAACCGGGTGGAAATACCAGCAGTTGGCCTGCTTGCCCCAAGGCATGGGGGTCACTTTCTTTAGTATCGGTCCGATCGGGGCGACCATCCTGGCGGTGGAGCTGCTCAAGCTGCCCCTGGCCATTTGGACTTCTTCACGTCAGGGCTGGCAAAAAGGCTTCATGCTGGTGTTCGGGCTGCCTCTGATTTGTGTGCTTACGTTCCAATTGGTCAAGGATATGGCGGTTTATGAGATGGGCGTTGCCATGACTCCAGCCAGCCAGATGCTCGAGAAAGCGATGGCGGAGGAAACCAAAATTTCCCAACTCAATGGCGAGTTGGCCGGGATCGAGCAGAAGAGAACGGAACGCGAACGCAAGTTGGCCGCCTTGAACGAAAAGCATGCCAAGGCCAAGGCCGACTTTGAGGAGTTGATCAAGCGCAATAGTGAGGTGCGTCAGGACGCCATCAACCTGACTGATTACCAGAAGAAAGAGTTATCTGACGTAGAATCCCGCCAGGCAACCATCATCCAGCAGTTCAATGCTGACACCGAACAGCTGAACAAATCCATTGCCGATCTGCGCACCCGCCGCGAAACCGAGGTGACCCGAAACACCAAATGGAACGCTGAGGAGGCCCGCATTGAAAATGCCTATAAAGTGAAGATGACCGAATACGCCAATAAGAAAGCGGCTTTTGATAAAGCCAGGGCGGAGTACGACAACGCCAACTTTCTCAGGCGTCAGTTGCTGAAGGAACCGGTTAATCCCGGTGTGCCTCCCCAGCGCGAGTCCAACACGGTTCTTAAACCAACTGCGGTCGCAGAGATCGACGCGCAAATCCAAGCCAAAGAAGCTGAATTGCTCGCCGTGAACAACAAGCGCCGGGATCGTGTTGCCCAGGTGGAGGCCGATGCTCGCCGACTGCGCGAGGAATTTGACCGTCGCTCCGGCACCAAGCGCGAAGAATCAGACCGCAAGCGCGAAGAGTTGTCGGCCGCCCTGGCCGCCTTGGCGAAAGAGGAGAAGGCGGAACGGGACGCCATCGACCTGGAGTTTGCCTCGGTTCTTCAGAACGTGGATCGGATTCGCACGGAAGTGGACGACTGCCGCAAAAAGGCCGAAGTTTTTTACGAGGCGCGTGAGGCGGCCATCAGAAAAACGCAGGTGCATCGCATCGCTACCACGGTGGAAATCGTGCGCGGTTTGATCATGGGTGAACGTCCCATGTCCATTAAGGCCACGGCCAAGGAACGCGGCGACATACTCACTGACCAAATCAGCATGGTGCGAATCTGGGTTTATCCGGTCCTGGCGTTCATCGTCGCTTTCCTGCCAACCTTGATGGTTGAGATAGGGTTCTCCACCATTTTCAACCCCCAGCAGTTGCGCCCAGCTCACCGCCTCGGCTTCTTCGGTCGCCGCCTGCACTGGCTCTACACCCGCGCCGGCCGCCAAAAGATTTTACGCGCCGAACGCATCGCCCGCGAAGCATCAACCGAGATTGCCGTTCGCGACGAGGCGCTGGCTGCCACGAAGGCCAACGCGGAACAAGCGTTCGCCGAAAGAGAAGTCGAGTTGCAAGCAGCCCGCGAGGCTGTTGGCGCTGCCGCAGTCGAGCACAAGACGCAATTGAAGAATAAGGAAGACGAGTGGGTCGCCAAGTTTGCGAGCCTGGCTGATTCGCTCAACAATGCGGTGGCTGAGAAAGACGCCTTGCGCGATTTCCAAAAGGCGGAGATCGAACGCCAGGTTCAGCTACGCCAAAATACCTGGTCTGATCGTATAACTCAATTGCGCCAGGAATTGGACGCCCAGCGTGCCGCCAGCGAGGCGGAACGCATGGCAATGATCCAGGAACATCACAAGAAATTGCTGGAGGTGTCTGAAGATTCCAAAACCCAAGTTATTCAGGCCCGTCGCCAAAAAGCCGATGCCGAATTAGCCGCGGAGAATAAATCGGCCAAGTTGGCGTATGACTTGAAGGAAGCCTTGAACGCCCGCGATACGGCGGTTTCCCAGTTGCAACAGCAGACCGAATCCCTTTCTCTCCAGTTGAGGCAAGCTAAGGAGGACGCCGCCCGCGAAATGGAGAAGGCGGCGCGTCAAGAGAAGCACCGTTTGGAGGTGCAGCAATTGGAGTTTGGAAAGACTCTACGCCAGCGCGGGGAGGACTTTGAACACCAATTGAAGCAGCGTGAGGAGGAATTGTCCCTCGAATTTGACACCCGCCTGGTGGAGGAACAGACCAAGGTCGTGCAGGTCGCCCGCCGCCGCGAAGAGGAGCTTGAGCGTCAGTTGGAGGCCCGTGTCCGTGAGGTGGACGCACGTTGGAAACAAGAAGTGCAGCAGCGGGAAGACGCCGCCCAAGTCAGGCTCAAACAGCGGGAGCTGCAATTGCAGGCGCAGGTGGAGGTTCGTCTAAGCGAGGGACAAACGCAGGCGGAGCAGCAGTTGCGCCGCCGGGAGTCGGAATTGGAACGCCAGCTAGAAGCCCAATCGCGCGAGGCCGACACGCGCCTAGAGCAGGAATTGCAGAAGAAGGAACTGGCTTTCCAAGCAAAGCTTAAGCAGCGCGAACAGGAATTGGCCATCAGGGCCGCAACCCGGGAGACCGAATTGCAAAATCAGTGGGCCTCGGATTTGCGCGACCGCGAGGAGGAATGGGAGCGCAACGCAGAGGCCTCCGCCCGCGCAACCGAATCACGTTGGATGGCTGAAATGCAGCAGAAGGAAGAACTATTCCAATCCAAATCGCGCCAGCGTGACCAACAATGGCAGGTGAAGTTGGACGCCGTCCGAGCCGATTCGCAGGCCCAGACCGAGCAGGATCTGCGCTGCCGCGAGCTGGAGTCAGCCGATGCCCGTCTACGTGCTCTTCGTGAGCTCGAAGCCAAATTGCGCCAGGAAATGCAGCAGAAAGACGAGGCTGCCCAAGCCAAGGCTAGGCAGCGTGAGCAGGACTTGGTCGCCCAGCTGACCGCGCAAGCGGAGGCCCACAAGGCCGCGCAGGCGCAGTGGGAAACAGAGTCAGCGGAAAAAACGCGCGCTACCATCGAACATTTCAAGGCGCTGTTGGTTCGCACCGAGAAGGAGCGCGACGAAGCCAAGGAATTCGCTTCCGAGGGCTTCCGCCAAGTGCAGACCTTGGAGAAAAAATTGACGGAAGCGTCCTCGTTTCTCAATGGCTGGAAAAATGGAAAACATTTGGTCGTGGCGGGCCGATGAGAAGGTGGGGAATATTGATTGGCAAGTGCATCGCAGGCCGAGCATAGGTCAAAACCGGTTCTGTGAAAACCATTGATAGGCTGCTTTCATCTTGTTGGCGGCTTGCTGCCAATTGAACTCATTTGCGACCCACTCCCGGCCTCTTGTCCCCATTGCCCGCAAAGTTTCATCATCCAGAGCCGTGGCGGTGGAAAGGACTTGGGCGATATGATCCACAGTGGGAGCCACGCACCACCCGCAGCCACGTGCGGGAAGCAGGGACCAAGGTGTGCCGGTGGTGGTTACCACCGGAAGCGAATGAGCCAGGGCCTCCGCGACAACCATGCCGAAATTCTCGGTGTAGCTGGGCAGGACGAAGAGATCGGCGCTTGCGTAAGCCGCAACTTTGGCGGGACCCGTGAGTTCACCGGCGAATTCCACAACCGAGGCAACTCCGACCTGTCGTACCGTGGCTTCCACCTCGGATCGGTGGCCGGCTTCATCGGGACCAACAATTCGCAACTTCCAGCCAACCGGTCGCACTCGGCCCCAAGCCTCCACCAGCATAGGCAACCCCTTGACCGGGTAAATCCGCCCGACAAAAAGTGCCGTGCGCTCGCCCCTGCGCCCGATTGGACCCCTCGGGGGCGGAGTATTCACGCCCCAAGGCACCAAGGCGGACGGGGGCTTCAGTCCCAAGGTCTTGAACTGACGAACCTCCCGTTCCGAAGTGCCATGCAACAGCACGGCCCGGTCGAGCAATCGTTTCTGATACACATGCCAAGCAACTCGCTTCTTAAGCCACTTATGCGACAACGCCCACGGGTCGAGCATGCCATGTGGGCTGACGATGCAAGGGACACCGCGCTGGCGCCAAGCCAGGAAACACCTTGCCAGTTTTGGCGACCAGATACCGTGAAGATGCACACAGTCCGGCAAGTGGGAAGCCTCCAGCTCCAAGGCCCGGCTGACCTGCACACCGGTCGCCCGCAAATGAGCCGCCAGCTCGCCGGTTGCCGCCTCGATACCGCCGGTGCGTTGAGGTGCAGCGAGTTCTTCGAAATGGACGTGCATCTTAAAAGCAAAAAGGTGAAATCAGCCAAAAGTAGAAAGTCGATAGTCGAGGGTCGAGAGCCAAAGCGAAAGGCGGGCATTACAAAATCAAACGCTGACAGGCTTAAAAGCTGAAAGCCTCAAATCAAAAACAGAAATTGGGAAAGTAGACAGCAGAAATAGACCAAGCTGACATTAAAAAGGCAAAAACTGAAAAGCTGAAATCGGGGATCGGGCATTTTTAACCGCAGATGAACGCAGAGGGAATGAGTCATCGCAGCGCGATGACGCTACCTGTGGGAACGCGAACCACGCGACCAGATCTCAGAGGCCAGAGGTCGCCGGCGACGCCGAAGTTTTGGAATGCATCCAGGGTCATCTTTTTCCCATGACTTCGCGATACACCGCTGCGTATTGCAGGGCCACCGCTGAGGCCGAATACTGGCACACGTTCCGAAAACCCTCGGCAACCAATTTTTCCCGCAACCCGGCATCCCCCAGCAAACGCAGTATCCCCAAGCGGATGGCTTCGTGGTTGAACGGATCCACCAACAACGCCCCGCCCCCCGCGACTTCGCGCATCGGTGAAAGGTCCGAGGTGAGCACCGGCCGGCCAACGGCCTGCGCCTCAAGGATTGGTATCCCAAAGCCTTCGTAAGAGGAGACAAAAACCACCAGGTCGCTGGCCGCATACAGCGCCACAACTTGGTCCTTGGGCAAATTGCAGAACTCCTCGTAATCAACCCTGTAACGATCAAGACTCTCGCGTTGTGCCGCCGTCAATTTTCCGAGAATGGCGAGTTGAATGGGGAGTCCCGCACACGCCTCAACCAGCCGAGTGAGGTTTTTGTTGTCGGTGGTGCCAACTTGCAGCAGCCGCGGTTTGCCGGAAGGCCAAGACTTGGGCATGGCGATGAACTCCGGCGCAACACAGCACGGAATCACCCGCACCTTTGCCGGTTTTACGCGGCATAACGCCAGGAGCCGGGCCTTCGTGAATTCTGAAATCACCGTGACCTGATTCGCCCGCAGACAGGGCAAATAGAGCCACAACCACCAGAACAGAAAACGCTTGAGACCACGGGCTTCCTCAAGGAACCGCAAGTCGGGAACTGTCAAAACGACGGGACGCCGCCAGACCCCGAGGATCGCGTAATGGATGTCGCCCGTCTGATGGATCAGATCGCAATCATTCAAGGACCGCAGCCAGAGAAGGTTGGCGACCAACGAACCCAGGTTTGCCCGAGCGCATGGAGCTGCCGCCACCGTGCTGTTCACCCATTCAGGAAAAGCCCTGATGATGTTGGAGAAAAGCTCCTCCAGGCTCCAGAAGCGTCCCAAACAGCGATTGGCCAAGATCACTTTAATCTGCTTCATTAAGTATTTTATCCCTTTGAACGGAATCCAAAACAGAACGCATGAGCGCAGAAATCCAGTGCATTTACTTGGACTCGGCCGGGACAGCCTCATCAGTTCGCTTCGCGATGCCAGCGAGTTGCGTGCGCCCTGGTCGCTTGGCAGGCGTTTTTGCACCCAGCAGCTCCCATGCGTAGCGCCATCCGTAAGCCCCCACTAGCGCTGCGGCGATATTTCCCATCACCTCAGCGATCGTGGCCAGCGGCATGTTCATGGCAACCCCCGGCAGGAACCACAGAATGGCTCGCCCGAACTCTCCTCCCTGAAGGGCGGCGGCAGCATTCCTGTCAACCCATCCATACGCGAAGCCAAACAACAGAAATCCCACCACCAGGCTGGGAACACCAAAATTGACATATAACTCCATGACCTGCCCGACACCGTAGGTGGTGCTTTCATTCACCACAAAGTCGGTCATTTCGCGGATAAGTTCCGAACTGCCGGCAAAGATGGGTTTACCCGGCCACAACACTCTTGGCACCAGCGCCTGCAATCCCTCCCAAACGGAGCGGCCATGCAAAAAGTTCCCCTGCCCGGATGCGATGTTTTGTGCCGCCATGCCCGCGAATTGGTTTTGATTCACGCGCGCATCCAGCGCGGCAAGTTGATTCGGGTTGCTGGAATCAAACCACTTGAGATTCGTGATGATCGTGGCTGAATGCGCCACCCTTTGTTCCAGGCTTGCCCCTTCCTGTGCGGCCGCGCGTGTCGCATCCCTGTTTTGAAAATAACTCAGGAACGCCAGGAAACAGAACAGCGAGAACAAGACCACACCCGCATAAGCCCGGACATGGCTCTTCAGCATCACCAGCAGCGCGGCCATCACCACGAAGACCGAAGTGGAACCGAAGCTGAGAAACCCGCCCATGAGCAGAACGAAAAGTGGATAAACCGATAGCGCTGCCAGCCATAAGAAAATGTGCCCGTAATGCCTTTGCCGGACAGAAGCAAGGAAGCCAACCAATACCCCCAAAATCCATATAGCTCCGGCCTTTTCAATGGCAGCGCCAAGACTCGGAATGCGACCAAGGAGGGTTGTCACGTAAACCACAATCCATCCGCTCAAAAGGCAAGACACAGCAAATCGTGATATTCCGCCCTGCTGCAACCAGCGCGTGTCCAATTTGCCAGGCGGACTCCCAATGACACGTTGCGCGAGCACAACGCCGGTCACAAAACAAACAGTGCCTATCGTGGTGAATCGAAGCCCGATTTGGGTTGAAGAGGAATCAAGGAAAAACTTCCCACCCACCAGATGCGCGAGGGCTCCTGGTAAATGTTGGAAAAGCATGGCAAACAAATAGGCGATCGGCAGGCCAAGCGAAATCCCGGCCAGCCGGCTGTGCCAGACCAGAACCAGAAAGGAAACGACGCAAATTAAAAGCAACGCGAGCATTGTAATCAATTATTCATTCCGGATGGTTGACTATTCAACTTGAAGCTGCAAGCTCAAGGCGAACAGGACGCTCCGGAGACGAACAACATAGGCGTATCCCCCCTTAATGACACGTTCATAGCCTCCTTTGGCGATCCGTTCCCGCGCGCCGGCGTTGCCACTGTAAAACCGTGCCTTGTCGAGTAATTCTTTCCCGGAATCGAAAAATTCTGCCTCCTTTCCTTCTTCGAAAAACTCCAGATGTTCCGGGGTGCGGTCAGCTAGCAGCATGCTGCCACAGGCCGGGATCTCGAAGGTCCGGGTCGTGTGCTGGTCGGGGCAGACCTTGCGAAGGAAACCGATGCCGATCTTGCTGCCGGTAAGCGCACGGGCATAGTCGTCGGCATAAACCTCGCCGCCTTGCCAACAGGCGGCCAGTTTTTCGTTGCGGTGGACCCGGTAAGTTTCCCCCCCGGCAAGTTGGTCCAGTATGATCTTGCGGCGCAGCGTCCAGCGCCCGTCCCGGAGAAACTCCCAGTAGCCGCCCCAGATTTTCAGGTCCAGTCCGGCTTCTGCAATCAGGGCCAGTAGTTCTTCACGCCGGGGTTCCCATCCGCCGAGGAAGCCTAAGTGGCAATGCCATCGGGGATCATTGGATGGCAGGGGCCGGTGAACCTCGTCGCAGTAACCGAGCGGCATATAGACCAAAGGCTTGCCGATCGCTTCGTAATCCACCCTTTCGTAAGACTTGCAATACACGAGGGCGTCGAACTCCTTCATCGCCGCATCCATCAAGCGGGTGCGTTTCCAGTCCAGGGTAAAATACGGATCCGGGGTGAAATGCACCATACGCGCGCCGAGCCGGCGAAGTTGATGCAAGGTTTCCACCTGCAGATATTCCTGTTTTTCTGCCCAAACCAGATCAGGCTGGAACTGGCGCGCGGCGGCAAGCACCTTGGCATTGATGGCGTCAATGATCGATCCGATTTGCAATCGTCGCTGCCACTGACGGGCGAACCATGAGGCCTGCGTCCACGCCTCAGTCGTGTGAACCCCAACCACATCGTGGCCCAACCGCCGCAGCACCTTCATACGCATGAGCGAGGTCTGGCCCTCACCGATTTGTCCCAGAAAGAGAATTTTCATGCCTCGTCGCTCGTGTCCGCTCAGGGGATTTGGAACAACTCGCGGTCGCGGATGAGATCGAACTGTCCCCGCCAGTCCATCCTGTATTCGCGCGCCTGCGAAAAGTTCTCGGCGAAGTCGCGCGGCCTGATGCCCCCGACGAAGCCGGCCTCGAATGCGGCGGGATCGACAAAGAAAGCGTTGACGCCGTTGAAGTCCACCGTCACGAAGGTGTAGCCGTTCCGGGCAAACAGCTTTTTCCAGCCGGCCAGCGCGCAGCCGTAATACAGGTTGTTGCCGTGGCCCTTGGTAAAGCGAAAATCTTCGCGGTAGGGAATGGTGACGCTCTGGTCCGGGCCGAAAGCCGAGTTGTATTCCACCACGAACACCTTGGGCCTGAAGCCGGACGCGAGCAGCGCGCGCGAGAGATAGTAGTCGTTGCCGTCGATGTCCAACGAGAAGACATCGGGGTCCGCGTGCAGGGCGGTTTCGCGCACCTGAGCGGCGCTTTCCTGGGTCACAAACATCGGCACGATTTCCAAGCCGTAGTTCAGCGGCGTGAATAGACAGCGGCACCATTCGGAAGCTTCGGGATCGCCCTCGATCCACAGCCCGCTGTAGCGGCGCGCGACGGCCAGCCAGGAAGTGTTGTTTTCCAGGCCGTTCGAGGCCCCGATCTCGACGAAGTAGCGGTTCGGGCGGGCGATGCGGCGCGTCAGCACGTCAATGATGCCGTCCTCGCCGTTTTGGCTAAAGCCCGAAAACTCCCAAGAGCCGGGATCGGCAAAATCAATGGTACGCAGCGCGCTGGTCGCCGCGCCGCGTGACAAGGACATATTGATGTTCTGCATGCTGCGCAGATGCCGTAAGAAGCGGGTCAGCTTATTCATCGGTTCGAATCCATCCACAAGTCCGGCAAATTTCCTGCGCCCAGTCGGCCTCAGTGGGCACGGCGGGGGGGGCCCCGGGTTTAAAAAAGTTGTCCCGCCGGCGCGCCCCCTGGGGGGTTTGGGGCCGGTGGCGACGGCC
>ORMF012580151.1_pt1 | contig 16758 bp, 13 predicted proteins | sample 1779871 | NCBI WGS metagenome assembly ORMF01 (sample SAMEA104232316, study PRJEB22302) | groundwater metagenome | biome: forest; feature: aquifer; material: groundwater | place: USA | collected 2011-08-07 | depth 5.4 m
CCGCCCCAGGAGCCGACGGCACAGCCCAGCTCGGGCACGCTCCGGCGCATTCCAGCGCGCGACGGACTCAGAACAAACCCGCAAAGTCTACTCTCGGGATCCAGCTCTGGGACGACCTCTTCGTGCGAGCGAAAGGCGTCTTCGAGGCCGGATGACCCGAGGGAAGACTCGCGGGCTAGGCAGGCCATGAGTGAGAACGGGCTCTATGCTATCTTCGCTCCATGTTGGCGACGTGTTGACGAGCTGGTCGACGGGGCGGGCGGCTCGGTCGACGCCCTCACCAGGGCGGCATTCACTCTATGTGCAAGATCCCAGCTTGAATACCTCGGCTGGCTCACACGAACGGTTTGTCCGGCCAGGTCGGGAACTGTAGGGACAGGCACCGCATGCGACGTGTAAGGCCCGAGGATTGGGATGCGCTGGGGAGGAGCATGAAGGAGCCCCAATTCCAGGAGCAGATCGCACTGTACAAGCGCCGGGAGAACCTGGAGCTGATCTCGTCATGGGCTCCGCCCGACGTGCGGTGCCTGCTGAAAACCGACCTGTTCGAGGAGGCATTTGGCAAGGACTTGCTACTCGACGCGCTCGTGGGCACGTATCCGATGGTCGTCGGGATGGACATCTCCCGCGTCGTGGTCGCGGCGGCCAAAGCGAGGGTGCCCGGAGTCGGCTACGTTGTGAACGATACCTGCGCGCTGCCGTTTCAAACGCAGAGTTTCGACCTCATCGTGTCGATCTCCACGCTGGATCACCTCCCGCCCGCGTTGCTGCCAGGGGCGCTCGGTGAGTTGTGTCGCGTGCTCAGGCCCGCCGGGTGCCTGATCCTCACGCTTGACAGCCGGCACAACCCACTGCACGTTCTGTCCAACCACATCCGGCGGTGGACGGGCCGGATCTACGCCGAGCGGTGCTATACAGTAAGCGAGGTGCGGGCAGCCCTGGTCCCGCAGCCGGTGGCGGTGACCGACGTGACAGCGATCTACCATGTGCCGTTTCCCGTGAACTTCCTGGCAAAAAACATTCGACGGCTGATGGGAGCTCGGGCCGAGATGTGGATTCGAGGTGTGGTCGGATTCTGCCGGCGTCTGGCTGCGCTCCCCACGCGGTTCTTCACCGGGCGGTACATCGCGCTGCGGATTATCAAGGAGACGCCGAACCCGGCACCGCGCTACGTTCCGTGAGACGCTCTGGTACACCGGTCGAGGAACAGCCTACCCATACATCGTCAAGCCGGCAGACTCGTCGTCCTGGCAGGAAGAGTTTGCCCAGCTGCGCGTGGCAGCCGGGACAGGGTCAGGGCTCAAGTCCGGCTCTCCCTGGAGGCGACGCACCCCGTTCTATGCGACAGAAGACGTGGCGCCAGGGACCTAGCCCGACGTATCCGATCAGCCCGATGGGGCGAGCCCATCCGGCTTTGTCGTCTAACCGCAAGCTTGATCTGTTCTCTGGAAGGATGGCGCCAAGCATACGCCGATAGCCGCGATCGCGGAAGCATCGCATCATTTCGACCATGCGAACCCCCGCCACACCCCGCCCGCGGAATGCGGGGGCCGTGAATACGTCATGCCAATAAGCCTCATCCGGAGCCGGCGTGATCTCGGTTGACAGGTACTCGATCCTGGCGCGTCCAGTAACCGCCCATGCGGCATGGACGATCCGCCGGTCTTGCCAGACCGCGAAGCACTGCTGCCCTTCGTCGAGGCGGCTGCGAACCTCGTCAATGCTCTGATCGGGGCGGAACGTCATGTAGGCGTCGATCTCGCCGGCCGCGAGCAGGCTCACAGAGACGGGCGTGTGAACAGAGAGGTCCGGAAAGGGCTGGCTCAGCGGCCGCTCGCGGAGGATGAGCCGCCGGTAGATGCGGGCGCGAGCCAAGGCCCCGAACCAAAGCCTCTCGATCATCCCGCCGCTCTGTCCCCGATCATTGCGTGAAGGCGGCTCCGGCTCCGCACCGCGCCAAGGACCAGCAAGGCCTAGTACGTGGCCCGGCCCGCCCGAGAGGTCGTGGACAGCGCCCGTGGTGAACGAGCAATCGTCGGAGGCGAGCCAGGCCACGAGCGCCGCGACCTCCTCGGGCCGTCCCACCCGGCCCATCGGGATCTTCGAGACCAGCAGATCCACCGTGCTCTTCTCCATCTGCTGGAGCAGCTCGGTGCCGATGACCGCGGGCGCGATGGCGTGCACGAGGATGCCCCGCGCGCACACCTCCTTGGCGAGCGCCTTGGTGAGGCCGATGACGCCGGCCTTCGCGGCCGAGTACGGTACGAGGGTGTCGCGCGTTCATGCCTTGGACGCGCTCCGCTGCAGCGCTGTGAGTTCCATCGCGCGGCGACGGTCCCAGTCGATGCCGTCATAGGCGGATTCCACGAGGGACCGGGAGACCCGGAATTTGCCGGTGACCTCCAGCGGAATCTCGGGCACGAGGACCACCTGAAACTCGACGCCGGGACCGAGGGTCTCGCAGGCGGCCCTTTCGAGCCCGGCGATGTCCTCGGGTGACGGGGTCAGTCGCGGGACGACCTGCAGGACCACGCGGTCCCGGCGTTCCTGGGTGAGCTGGTACTGGCCGATCCACCGCGTCCCATGATCGAGGATGATCATCACCAGCTCGTACGGGTGGAAGAGCCGTCCGTTGGCGAGAGGGAAGTAGTCCAGCATGCGCCCCTGCACGGTGCAGATCGTGGAGAAGGGCGCCCCGCACGGGCACGCAGTCTCTCCCTGCGTGACGAGATCGCCGAGCTGGTACCGGATGAATGGCATGGCGAGGGCATGCAGCCGGGTCGCCACCACCTCGCCCACCTCGCCGGGGCGGGCGGGGCGACCGTCCTTGAGGACCTCGACGATCACGCTGTCGTCCGAGACGTGCAAGCCGCCCCTCTTCGTGCACTGCCAGGCGACGGTGCCGAGCTCGTGGGTTCCGTAGTGCTCCACCACCGGCGCCCCGAAGGCCTCGGTGATCTCGCGGCGCATGAGCGGGGTGAGCACCTCGCCCCCGCTGATGAGCAGGCGCGGGCGGAGCGTGGTCGGACGGCCCCCGGCGATGACCTGCGCGATCCGGCAGAGGACCCCGGGGAATCCGGCGAGGACGTCCGGTCGCAGCTCTTCCAGGCGCCCCAGGATCTCCTTGGGGGGCGCTCAGGCAATCGACGACCTCCCTGCGGTAGATCCCCAGCATCCGGAGCATCCGCTGCGGCAGGTCCCAGTCCCGCGGATCGTGGGGCCGCAGGAGGCCAACGCCGACCCGCCTGTCCGTGACGCGCAGGCGGCCGTGCAGCGCGCGCAGCCGGAAGGCCGTGCCCAGCCGCTCTTCCAGCCAGGTGCAGCGGATGCTGGACGGCTCCCCCGAGGAGCCGCTCGTCGTATGGACGAGCAGACGCTCCGGATCCAGGCCGCGCGCCACTACCTCCCCCGCAGGCGCCCGCTGGAGGTCGCGCTTGGTCGTGACCGGGATCAGGGCGAGGTCGGCTACTGTGCGAATCTGGTGCGGCGCGACACCGTGCCGGTCGAACAGCGCCCGGTAATACGGGACGCTCCCGGAGGCGTGGCTGACGAGCCGGCGCAGGTGCGCGCCCTGGTAGGCGACGATCTCCTCCCGCGAGGCGCGCGCGTGACGCGCCACGCCCCAGACGGTCGAGAGAACATCGGCTGTCCGGATCATCAGCTGGGCGCGGTAGCCGGGACAGGGTCAGGGCGCAAGTCCGGCTCTCCCCGGAGGCGACGCACCCCGCTCCATACGACAGAAGACGTGGCGCCAGGGACCTAGCCCGACGTATCCGATCACCCCGATGCGGCGACGCCCTCCGACTTTTTCGCCTTGCCGCACGCCTGATCTGTTCTCCGGAAGGTTGGCGGCAAACTGACATCGGTAGCCGCGATCACGGAAGTATCGGATCATCTCGAGCATGCGGGCCGGGGACACACCCAACCCGCGGAATGCGGGAGACGTGAATACGTCATACCAGTACACCTCATCCGGAGCCAGCGCGATCTCCGTTGACAGGTACTCGATCCTGGCGCGTCCGGTGACCGCCCATCCGGCATGGATGATCCGCCGGTCGTGCCATGCTACGAAGCACTGCTGCCCTTCATCGAAGCGACGCAGGACTTCGGCAAAGCTCTGATCGGGGCGGAACGCCATGTACGCGTCGATCTCGCCGGCCGCGAGCAGGCGCACACAGACCGGCACGCGGGCAGAGACCTCCGGGAAGGGCTGGCTCAACGGCCGCTCGCGTAGGAGGAGCCGGCGGTAAAGCCGGGCGCGAGACAGGCCCCTGAACCAAAGCCTCTCGATCATCCCGTCGCTCCGCCAGGAACTCGCGAGGCTAGTACGTCGCCCGGCCGCCCGACAGATCGTGCACCGCGCCGGTGGTGAACGAGCAGTCGTCGGAGGCGAGCCACGCCGCGAGCGCCGCCACCTCCTCGGGCCGGCCTACCCGTCCCATCGGGATCTTCGAGACCAGCAGGTCCACCGTGCTCTTCTCCATCTGCCGGAGCAGCTCGGTGCCGATGACCGCGGGGGCGATGGCGTGCACGAGGATCCCCCGCGTGCACACCTCCTTGGCGAGCGCCTTGGTGAGGCCGATGACGCCGGCCTTGGCGGCCGAGTACGGCACGAGGGTGGCGTTGCCCTCCTTGCCCGCGATGGACGCGATATTAATGATGCGCCCGCTGCCCTGCCCCAGCATGACCTTGACCGCCGCCCGGCAGCAGAGGAAGACGCTCGTCAGGTCCACGTCGATCACGCGGCGCCAGTCCTCGTCGGACAGCTCCCAGATCGGGAACGACCGCCCCGTGATTCCGGCGTTGTTCACGAGAATGTCGAGCCTGCCCCACGCGTCGACCACTCGGCGAACGGCGGCGTCGACATCGGCGGCCTTGGTCACGTCCGCGGCGAGGGCGATCGCGCCTCCGCCGACCTTCTTCGCCGCCGCGTCCGCGGCCGCGCCGTCGAGGTCGAGCACCGCTACTCGAATACCGTCGGCAGCGAGGCGGGAAGCGATGGCGAGCCCGATCCCGCGGGCGGCGCCAGTGACGAGAGCGGTCTTTTGGTCGAGCGACATGAGGCTACTCCTTCGGGTGAAGGGTTCGGAAACTCAACCTGATGTCTGATCAGCAGAGCCTTCAATGCCTTCTCCGCCCCCTGCTTGGCATGGAAGCTCGCCGTCTCATAGGAGCGCATCACGCGCTCAACGATCGCTTCGCCCGCCTCGATGTCGTTGTCCGCGCCCTCCAGCCATTGCCTCACATAGTCAAAGCGCATCTGATCAGGCGTCTTCGTGGAGCACCACCCCTTCCTTCCAGGCCGGGTAGGCAAGGCCGCCGATGACGGTCTTGCCCGCCTCGAACTCCTCTTCCGACATCACCCACGGCTCCACAGGAATCCCCGTGCCCCGGAAGACCCGCCACAACTCCAGGCGGTATGCCTGCATCTGATCTGCCGTCTGGCCGCGAGTGACGACGAGGATGTCGAAATCGCTGTCGGGATGTGCGTCCCCTCGTGCCCGCGAGCCGAACAGAATGATTGCCCGCACCCGGGCGCCGTCCACCCGCAAGATGATGTCTCTAGCCTGCTGGGCCGTGGCCAGATCGGCAGCGTAGGCGCGCTCCGGCTCCCGCACCATCCGGCGAACGTCCACCATCTGATCGTAGGTCACCGCCTGACTGACGAAGAGCAGTTCGTACTTGAGCCGGTCCGGACTCAACCCTTCAAGCCGCCTGAGCGCCACCGACTTCCGTCCTTCCGTGGTCAGGGGCTCCTCACCCCTCCCGGCTCGACCCTCGTCCTCTCGGGTGGCGGCTTCGAAGCGCCTGTCCTTGATCTCGACGATCAGCACCCGGCCCGTGCCGGCTTTGCCATCGGCTCTGGGCCGCTTGCGGATCACGAAGTCGGGCGTGTAGCGGTGCCACCGATCGTCTTCGCCCCGGTACTCGACGTAGAAGTCGGTCTTCGCCGGATCGGTGAGGCCCCCGGTGAAGTAGATGTCCTCGACCTCTGCTGGGTGGACGTTGATCTGCTTGAGGAGATCGACGAAGAACTCGCGCTCCGGCGCCGAGTCGAAGTTGTACGGGTCGTAGTGGAAGCCGAAACCGGCGGGGTTCTCACGCGACATCTTCTGAGCCCCAAGGAGGAGGTGCTCCTTGTCCTTGGGATAGTGGATCTCGGCGGTGTACGCCTCGATAGTCCGAGTGAACCCCTCCGGCCTGACAAGCGCCAGCGCCCACTCGACGGTCTCTTCCCGCATCTCGTACGCGCGCGTCTGCTCGCCGATCTGCTCGGCCAGCGGGGCGAGATGGCTTGCCGGGATGTCCTGGTCCACGTACAGGCGGGACAGCTCGTCCAGGACGATCCAGACGTCCAGCCGGAACTGGGCGGCGAGAGCGACAGCGGCCTCGTAGCGATCCATCATTTCGGGCATGGATTCGATCTGGACCGTCTCGCCCAGCTGTTCGAGGGCGGTCTTGAAGCCCGGCCGTTCGGCGATGCCCAACACGGCCCGGCTGAGCCGAGACGCTGCCTCGTCCTTGGGGCGCTCCAGCTGGAGGGCCTCGCCTCGCCCGGGCGCAGGCACAACAGTCCGGCTCAGCCGCTTCAGCACCAGTGGGGGCACATGCCGCTTGCGCAGCACGAGTCGGGCCGAGCCGGTTTCTCGCGTGGAGCGGTCCAAATCGGCAATGCTCTCCCCGTAGGTCTCGGTCAACTGATGCTCGAGGATGGCGCGGTTGTCCATGGACAGATAGATCCGCGCCTTCTTGCTGTTGCCCGGCACCTGTCGCAGGCAACGCGTCGCCGCCTGGAGCACGAAGTTATTGCTGCTCTTGAGCTTCCGCGCCAGCGCGCAGGCGAACAGGCTCGGACAGTTCCATCCTTCCGTGCCCTTGTTGACGAGGAGGATTACCCGATGGGGCGACTCGGGATCATTGAGCCGGTTGAAGGCGTCCACTTCCTCCTTCGGCGAGTCGACGGTGTTCCGCAGGCACACGGTGGGCGCCTGCCCCGCCTTGACTAGCGCGGCCTCGACCGCCGGGCGGAGCGCTTCGAGGTCATTGGTCTGCGGAAAGTAGAGGGCCAGCTTGGCCGGCGCACCATTCGGAAGCCTGGTATCGCCATAGGTACCGAGGAAGTCCGCGATCACGTGGCTGACGTAGGCCTCGGCGCTGCCCTCGAAGTCGAAAGCGTGGATGTTCCCGGAGACGTTTTTGAGAATGTTGTCCCGGATGCCCTGTGAGAGCCCGTACCACATAACAACGTCCCGAAGGGGCTGGCGTTGGAAGTAGGGCGTACCGGTTGTATTGACGACGGCGACAACATTTGTGGCGGCCGCCAGATAATCGACGGTCTTCCGCACCTTCTTCAGCTCGGTCTCCAGCGACTGCCCGTAGGTGTGGTGCGCCTCATCCGAGAAAACACCCAGATGCGGCAGCGAGGCGATGGCCTGAAGGCGGAGATTCGCCACTTCAGCGCGCGCCTCATCGTCCTTGCCGAAGGAGAAGAGGCTGCCCAGATCGCTCTTCCGTATGGTCTCCTTCTGGATCCGGATCTTCTCGGTGTTCGTGACAACGAGGTTGAAGAGGCTGCCGCGCACGACAGGGATGTCCTTCTCTCCGTCGCGCGTGAAAGTAAGCTTCACCGAGGCCGCGAAGGGCTTGTAGAGACGGGGCGGCAGGATCTTGTCGTACGGCACCCCCGCCAGCTCACGAAGAGACTCGATGATGGTCTTGCCGGGGGCGAACACGAGCGCGTTCTGGACGAAGGGTCCGTCGGGGTACTCGAGCGCCATGGCGAACTCGGTCGCGCAGATGGCGCCGATCAGGATGGTCTTCCCCGCCCCCATGGCAAGCGCGAGAATGTAGCTCGGGTAGTCCAAGGCCAGCGTCTCGCGCACGCTCTCGAGTCGCTCCGCCTTGACGAACGCGTCGTCGGTACGGATTCGCTCCCACAGCGTCTCGAGTGGCTTGGCGACCAGGCTCTTGGTGATCTCCGGCCGGTCGAGCCCCAGGGCCGCAAGGAGATCCCCGTAATCAGGGAGGAGACGTCGGTACAGATCGAAGATATGAGGCGTGCCTTCGACCAGCCTGAGGTACCAGTATGTCTCGAGCGCACGCAGCTGCGGCTTCCGAAGGAATCTCAGGCCGCCGGCTTCCGGGTCGTCAGCCCACTCGAAGATCTCGGCGATGGTGGGATACTCACCCGACGGGTAGCCATCCTGCCGCCATTGGTCGACCCTCTGGCCGAGGACGTGGTAAAGGTGGGTCATCCGCTTCGGATTTTACCCGGATTCAGCGGCCGGCCGGCCAAGAATCCGCCGCTACGATCCCTCTCCCGCCGCGACCCCGCCCCGGGTCCAGGCCTGCGTGCGGGCCGTGATGCCGCGCATGGCGAGCCAGTACACGCTCCGCACGGCGAGGCCGGTGGCGATGATCAGCACCGACATGGCGGCGGCCTGGGCCGTGTCGCCGGCGTCGTCCATGAGCAGCACGGCGACGGCCGCCAATTCCGTGCCCGGCGCAACGATAAACACCACGGCCGAAAGCGTCACCATCGCGTTCAGGAAGAAGTACATGCTGATGGCCACGATCGAGGGCAACGCGATCGGCACGGTCACCCGCCAGAAGGTCCGGTAGAAGGGCACGCCCAGCGAGGCGCCCACGTTCTCGAACTCGGCGTCCATCTGCTTGAGCGCCGTGGTGGCCGTGAGGAAGCCAACGGTGAAGTAGTGGACGACGTTCGAGATGATCAGGATGGCCAGCGTTCCGTACAGCGCGTTCAGCGGGCTGCCGGGCGCGTTGAAGGTGAAGATGTAGGCCAGGCCCAGGACCATGCCCGGCACCGAGACGGGCAGGACGGAGAGGAGATACAGGGGGCCGCTGGCCGCCGTGCGGCACTTCTCGACGACGTAGCCGCCGACGAAGGCCAGCACGGTGCCGGCCACGGCCGTCAGCGCCGCCACGCGGATGCTGTTCCAGAGCGCGCGGTAGCCGCCCGCCGTGTCGAAGTCGTAGTGCTTGAGCGTCAGCCCGAAGTTGTAGGGCCAGCGATGCACCAGCGAGGAGACCAGGATGACCAGGTAGATTGCCGAAATGAAGCCGGCGATGAGGACGCAATAGGCCAGCAGGCTCCAATCCGCCAGCGGGCGCCGCTCGGGCACGAGCGGCTTCGAGGCCGATGTCACCAGCGCGTATTGGCGCCGCTGGACGAGGCGGTCCACGACAAAAGCCAGCACGGCCGGCAGGAGCAGCACGACGGACACGGTCGCGCCCATGGTGAAGTTCTGCTGGCCGGAGACCTGGTTGTAGATCTCGGTCGCCATCCCCGAGAACTTCCCGCCGATGGCCTTGGGGGCGCCGAAGTCCGTGATGGCGAGCGTGAAGACCACGAAGGACGCGCTCACCAGACCGTACTTGACCCCGGGCAGCGTCACCGTCAGGAACGTCTTGAGCGGGCCCGCGCCCAGCGTCCGCGCCGCGTCGTAGAGGCGCGCGTCGGTCGCGGCGAGGGCCGCGATAAGAATGAGCAGCGCGTGAGGGAAGCAGTAGAAGACCTCGGCGAGGATGATCCCCTTGGCGCCGTAGATGCCGACGTTCAGGCCCGTCGCCCGCGTGAGGATGCCGTTGTTGCCGAAGACGTAGATGAGCGCGAAGGCCTGGACGAGGGACGGCGCGAAAAGCGGCAGCATGGCGACGACGCGGAAGAGACCCTTCGCGGGCATCTGCGTCCGCGTCAGCGCGTAGGCGTAGCCGAAGGCCAGCGCCACCGTCAGCCCCATGGCGGCGGCCGACACGAAGAGGCTGTTCGTGATCGAGGCGGCGATGGCGGGCGTCGAGAAGTACCGGATGTAGTTCGCGGCGCCGCCGAAGCGCCCGCCGTTGTCCAGCAGGCTCCGCCAGAACACCTGCCCGAGGGGGTAGAGCAGAAAGAGATAGAGCACGGCCGCGAAGACCGCGACCAGCGCCCACCGGATGGCATCCTCCCCGTTCAGCCGGTGGCGGACGACACTGTCCGGGATCTCCGCGGCAGCCGGAGCGCGGACGCTCACGCCGCGGGGCCCGGGGCGGGAAAGGCGCGGAGAGCGTCCGGCGCGAGCGCGATCGGCAGGTCGGCGCCCTCGCCCACGCCCAGCTCGGCGAAAGCCGTCGCCGCCACGTCGCACTCGAGCGCCGTCCGGCCCTCGCCGTCCACTGTCAGCCCAAGGCGCGTGAAGGCGCCCAGGAACTGGACCGCCGTGATGCGGGCCCTCAGGGGGTTCTCCGCGTGGAGGGCTGCCGGGCCGACAGTGATCTCCTCGGGCCTGATCGCGAGCGTCAGCGCGCCGCCTGGAACCGCCTCGAAGCCCGGCTGGTGGCGGAGCTCGACAGCGCCGACACGCGCCCCCCCGCTGCGCGTGCCTGCGACGGCGGAGAGGAAGTTCATCTGGCCGACGAAGCGCGCGACGAAGGGCGTCCGGGGCCGCCGGTAGACCTCGGCCGGCGCGCCCACCTGGTCGACCGCGCCTGCGTTCATGACGACGATGCGGTCGGCCATGGCGAGGGCTTCTTCCTGGTCGTGCGTGACCATGACGGTCGTGACGCCCAGCCGCCGCTGGAGCCCGCGGATCTCGTGGCGGAGCGACTGGCGCACGCGCGCGTCGAGCGCCGAGAGCGGCTCGTCGAGGAGCAGAAGCGCTGGAGAAGGCGCGAGAGCGCGGGCGAGAGCGACGCGCTGTTGCTCGCCGCCCGACAGCTGCGCCGGGTACTTGTCCTTGTGGCGGGCGAGGCCCACCAGCTCCAGCAGCTCGTCCACCCGGCGCGCGATGGCGGCGGCGCCCGTGCGCCGGGTCTCGAGACCGTAGGCGACGTTCCGTCCGACCGTCAGGTTGGGGAAGAGCGCGTAGGACTGGAAGACGATGCCGTAGTTGCGCAGGGCCGGCGGCAGGCCGGAGACGTCGCGGCCGGACATCCGCACGGTGCCCGCGTTCTGGCGCTCGAGCCCCGCGATGATCCGGAGCAGCGTGGTCTTGCCGCAACCGGAGGGTCCGAGGAAGCAGACGAACTCGCCGGCGCTGACGGACAGCGTGATGTCCCGCAGCGCGACGTAGGCGCCGAACTTCTTGGCAATGCCCTCGAGGCCGACGGCGGCCGGGGCCGGGGCGGAGGCGCTCACGCGCGGGCGGCCTCGGCCACAACGCGCAGGACGGCCAGACCGTAGCGCTCCGCCTTCTGGCGGCCGATGCCGTACGCCATCGCCAGCTCCTCGGGCGTGCGCGGGCGCAGGCGCGCGATGTCCCGCAGCGTGCGGTCGGAGGCGACCATGAAAGGCGCGATGGAGGCCTCGCGCGCCACGGTCAGGCGCCACGCGCGGAGCGCCTGGAAGAGCGCCTGCGCGGCGGCGTCGAGCTCGTCTATGCCCGCCGACCTGGGGCCAGCAGCCCGGGGGGCCGCCGCTCCGCGCGTCGGGCGCGGGCCGGGAGCGGCGGCAGCGGGAAGCAGCAGCCGCGCGGGCCGGTCCCCCTTCATCACCGCGCGCCCCTCTTCAGTCAGCATGACCACGGGCCGGTCGGCGCCGCCGAAGCTGACCCAGCCTGCCGTGACACAGCGACGCAGGAGCCGCGTGAGCCACTCTCGCGGTTGCTCACGCAGGTTGCCGAAGGTCGGCGTGGCCGCGAGGCCGGACCTCTCCAGCCGCGGGTCCGGATCGCCGTGGATCAGGTCCACCACCGTCTGGAGGCCGAAGCGGCCGTGGACACGCGCCACGCCCGAGAGCGCCTTCCTCACGAAGAGGCTCACCGCCTCGGGGGCCTGCGTGGGCGCGTCATCGCCGAGAGCGCGGCAGACATCGCAGCGGCCGCAGCCGTGGAGCGTCTCGGCCTCGTCGCCGAAGTAGCGCAGGATCGCGTCGTGCCGGCAGCTGCCGCCCTCGGCCCAGCGGATCAGCTCGAGGAAGAGACCCCACTTGTGCTCCACCACGGCGGGGTCGGGAGCGGCCCCTTCCGCCCCGCGCTCGATGAGCGCACGGCGGAGCGGCAGGTCCCGCGAGGAGATCAGCAGGAGCCCGAGCGCATCGGCGCCGTCGCGCCCGGCCCGCCCGACTTCCTGGTAGTAGGCCTCGATCGAGCCGGGCGGGCCCAGGTGGATGACGGCGCGGACGTCGGCCCGGTCGATGCCCATCCCGAAGGCGTTCGTGGCGACGACGACCTCGGCGCGGCCGGCGGCGAAGGCGCGCTGCGCCTCCTCTCGGGTGGCCGGCAAGAGGCCCGCGTGGTAGACGTGGGCGCGCCAGCCCGCGGACGTCAGACGCGCGCCTTCCTCCTCGGCCGCGCGCCGCGTCGGCGAGTAGACGATTGCCGCGCCGCGGCCCTGCCCGGGCGAGCCGAGCGCCTCGGCGAGGGCGGCGTCGACGCGCCGACTGCGCTCGCGCTTGTCCTCGACCTCGACCGCGCGCAGCGACAGGTTGGGCCGCGCGAAACCCTGCACGACCTGCGGCGTGTCCGCGGACAGGCCGAGGCGCGCCAGGATCTCGTCGCGCACCACGGGCGTGGCCGTGGCGGTGCACGCGAGCACGCGGGCGGAGGGCAAGCCTTCGATCAGCCCGCCGATCTCGAGATACTCCGGCCGGAAGTCATGCCCCCACTCGCTGATGCAGTGGGCCTCATCCACCGCCACGAGCGGGCAGCGGAGATCGTGCACGAGGGCGCGAAAGCCGGGGAAGGTCAGTCGCTCGGGGGCGACGTAGACGAGCCTGCAGACGCCGCGGGCGATCATACCCATGCGCCGCCGGATCTCGCCTGCGTCGACGGTGGAGGCGAGGTAGGTCGCCGGGACGCCGCGGGCGTCGAGCGCCTCGACCTGGTCCTGCATGAGCGAGATCAGGGGCGAGATGACGAGCGTGGTGCCGTCGAGGAGCACGGCGGGAAGCTGGTAGATGAGGCTCTTGCCGCCGCCGGTCGGCGCGACGAGGAGCAGGCGGCCTGATGCCAGCAGGGTTTCGATGGCCTCGCGCTGGCCCGCGCGAAAGGCGGCGTAGCCCAGCCGGTGGAGCCCCGCATCGAGGTCGAGCCCCGAGGGGAGCGCCGGCTGGGCCGCGCCGCTCGTGATCACCTTACTTGGCGTAGCGCTTCTGCCATTCGGCCAGGATCCGGTCCCGGTTCTTGGCCGACCAGTCGAAGTCGTTGGGGTACACGACCTTGCTGATGTCCTTCGGCAGCCCCTCGGGCACGGGCATGCCCGCCACGGCGACCGCGGCGAAGTACTTGGCGTACAGCGCCATGGCCTCGTCACTCGCGGCCCAGTCGAGGAACTGCTTTGCGGCGGGGTTCTTCGCGCCCTTCTTCGTGAGCGCGTTGGCCTCCATCTCGTAGCCCGAGCCCTCCTTCGGCAGGACCATCTCGACCGGGCTGCCCTTCTTCTTCATCTCGAGCGCGACGTATTCGAAGGAGACGCCGATGGCGCGCTCGCCCGCCGCCGCGTCCTTGCAGGGCTTGGAGCCCGACTTCGTGTACTCGGCGATGTTCTTGTCCAGCGCATCGAGGTACTTCCACCCTTCGGCCTCGCCCATCCGCTGGAGGATGGACGCGACGGAGAGATAGCCGGTGCCGGAGGAGGCCGGATTGGGCATCACGACCTGCCCCTTGTAGACGGGCTTCGTCAGGTCCGCCCAGGACGCCGGCGTGGGCAGGTGGTTCTTCTTCGCCACCTCGGTGTTGACGCAGAAGGCCGACATGTAGATGTCGATGCCGACCCACGACGGCGGGTTGGCCTTGTCGCGGAAGAGCGGCTGGATCCTGTCCAGGCCCTTGGGCGCGTACGGCTCGAGCAGCCCCGCGCTCTTGAAGATCAGGATGTTCGTCGCGCCGACGCCCCAGATGGCCTCGGCCTGCATGTTGTCCTTCTCGGCCATGAACCGGGCCGAGACGTCGCCCGTCGAAAGCCGCAGCATCTTGACGTCGAGGTTGGGCAGCGTCTTGTTCAGCGCCTTCATGTAGTCGGCGATCTGCTCGTTCTCGATCGCCGTGTAGACAATGACGGTCTGCTTCTGGGCGAGAGCGGGACTCGTCAGCAAGGCGAGCGAAAAGACCGCCAGGCATGCGCTTCGGAGCATCCGTATCAGCATGGGAGCCTCCAGGGTGCGGAACAGGTTATTGGGCCATGAAGCCGCCGTCCACGATCATCTCGGCGCCCGTCATGAAGGACGACTCCTCCGACGCGAGGAACAGCGCGGCGTAGGCGATGTCCCGGGGCTGTCCGATGCGTCCCAGCGGAATGCCCGTGTTGAACTCGGCTCTGAGCTCGGGGGTGAGGTACGGCGCCTGCAGCGGGGTCTCGACGATCCCCGGGTGGATGATGTTTGAGCGGACCCGGTCCTTCGCGAACTGGATGGCCAGCGACTTGTTGAGCGAGATCAGGGCGCCCTTGGCCGCCGTGTACGCATCCTGCGCGCGCGTGAAACCCGCCAGCGCGGAGACCGAGCCGACGAGGATGATGGATCCGCCGCCGGCCTGCTTCACGTAAGGGATGCCGTGCTTGGTCACCCAGAACACGCTCTTGAGGTTGATGGCCATGACGCGGTCCCACTGCTCTCCGTCGGTCTCGAGCACCGAGCGGTCCTTGTCCTTCCACAGCACGCCCGCGTTGTTGTAGAGGACGTGGAGCGCTCCGAAGCGCTTCACGCCTTCCTCCACCATCTTCTTCACGTCGTCTTCACCGGCCACGTCGCCGATGGCCGCCACGGCCTGGCCGCCCGCCTTCTCGACCAGCGCGACGGTCTCGTCGGCGGCCTTCTTGTTGATGTCGCACACGACGACGCGGGCGCCCTCCTCCGCGAAGAGGACGGCGGCCTCGCGGCCCATCCCCATCCCGGCGCCGGTGATCAGCGCGACCTTGCCCGTGAGTCTCCCCGGCATGCGCAGCCTCGCTAGATCCTTTCGAAGTACCTGAGCAGTTCCCAGTCGGTAACGGACTGGTCGAAGGCCTGCTGCTCGAGGCGACCGTGGTGGAGGTAGTGCGTGACGACGGTCTCGCCGAAGGCCTCGCGCGCCGGCTTCGACCGGTCCAGCTCGTCGAGCGCTTCCCGGAGCGTCTTGGGCACCTGGCGGAGCTTCGGGTCCTCGTAGGCGTTGCCGTCGTAGAGCGCGGGCGGCTTGAGCTTCTTGTCGATCCCGTAGAGACCCGCGGCGATCGTCGCGGCGAACGCGAGATACGGATTGGCGTCGGCACCCGGGATGCGGTTCTCCACGCGGAAGCTGTGTCCTTCCCCGCAAAGGCGGAAGCCGCAGGTGCGGTTGTCCCAGCCCGCCGCGATGCGCGTGGGCGCGAACGAGCCCGCCTGGTAGCGCTTGTAGGCGTTGATGGTCGGCGCGTAGAAGTAGGCGAGCTCGCGCGCCATCGCCATCTGCCCCGCCAGCCACTGCTGGAACAGCGGCGTCCCCTGCCTGCCGCGGCCCGCGAAAAGGCTTTTTCTGCCCGAGCGGTCCCAGAGGGAGGAGTGGAGGTGAAAGGACGAGCCTGCGGTGCCCATGTCGTATTTCGCCATGAACGTGACCGAGCCGCCCTGCTGCCAGGCGATCTCCTTGACGCCGTGCTTGTAGAGCACGTGGCGGTCGGCCATCTCGAGCGCTTCCGCGTAGCGGAGGTTGATCTCCTCCTGCCCCCGGCCCCACTCGCCCTTCGAGAATTCCACCGGAACGCGCGCGGCCTCCATCCCGTTGCGAATGGCACGCACCAGCGGCTCTTCCTTGGAGGTCTGGAGGATGTGGTAGTCCTCGAGGTAACTGGAGACCGGCGTCAGGCCGTGGTAGCGCTTGGCCCGCGCCTCGTCGAAAGACTCGCGGAAGAGGTAGAGCTCGAGCTCCGAGGCGGTCTTGACCATGAAGCCGCGCTTGCGCGTCCGCTCGATCTGCCTCTTGAGCACCCAGCGCGGCGACTCCTCGATGGGCAGGCCCTCTTCGGTATAGACGTCGCAGAAGACCAGCGCGGTCTTGGGCAGCCACGGGATCAGCCGCCATGTCGCCAGGTCCGGCACCATCTTCATGTCGCCGTAGCCGCGTTCCCATGACGTCAGCGTGAAGCCCGGCAGGGGCTCCATCTCCATGTCCACCGTGAAGAGATAGATGCAGGCGTGGACGCCGTCGCCCAGGACGTGGTCGAGGAAGTAGCGGCCGACGACACGCTTGCCCATGAGGCGGCCGAGCCCGTCGGGAAACACCGTCAGCACGGTGTCCACGGCGCCCTTGCGGATGAGCGCCTCGAGCCTCTTCGGGTCCGCCTGGTCGGCCACCTGCGTTCTCCTCTAGCCGGCCGCCGATAAGGGCCCAGCTGCGCCATTTCGCAAAGGCGTTGGGGCGCCCTCGGCCGCAGGCTCAACGTAGCAGGGCTACGCCTCGCCTGCGGTCTTCGGGCGCCGCCTCGCATCTGGACCCTTCTCGACGACCTGCGCTGTGGGGCACCGCCTCGCAACTGGAGCTTTTCGAGCCGCCTGCGGCTGCGAGGCTGACGAATCTTAGCGGGGTTCCGCGCCCGAGGCAATAGGCGACACGACTCCGCCTACTGTATGGCGATGGGAACAGGCGGAATCAGCAGAACGAGCAGGAGCAGGCAGAGGACGCCGACCGCATACCGTCCCGGAGAGAGCGGTGACAGGTCGTCGAGCGGCGGCTGGGGCCGGAAACCCATGACGAAGAAGAGGAGAAAAGCCCAGACGAACCAGTTGCCCGCCCCCGTGACGGCGCCGAGCGCCAGCAGGCCGAGGAAGGTCGCGATCGAGATCTGCCTGTGCCGCGCGCCGAAGAG
>ORMF010601191.1_pt1 | contig 16752 bp, 19 predicted proteins | sample 1779871 | NCBI WGS metagenome assembly ORMF01 (sample SAMEA104232316, study PRJEB22302) | groundwater metagenome | biome: forest; feature: aquifer; material: groundwater | place: USA | collected 2011-08-07 | depth 5.4 m
AAACAAAGGAAAAGGCCGCAGAAATAATTAGCGGAGGGGGCCATGCCCGCGACCAAGATGCTCGCGGGCATGGCCCGCTCCTACGGGTGCCCGGCTAAGAGTTTTTCGGACACCCGGCAAAATTATTGTCGTTGTTTAACGCACGTCGGAATAATTTCAGAACCGGGAAACCAGAAACTCTAAGCCGGTTTTTTCATCCACCCCGCCACCACGATGCCCGCTTCGTACAGCAACCACAACGGCATCGCCAGCATGAACTGCGACACCACGTCCGGCGGGGTAAAGATGGCGCCGACGATGAATGCGCCGACAATCACGTAGGGGCGGATTTCCCTGAGTTTGGCGGTAGTCACAACATCCATCCTGACCAGCACCACCACGGCAATCGGCACCTGGAAGGTCAAACCGAAAGCGACGAACATATTCAGCACGAAGCTCAGGTATTTATCAATGTCGGTCATCACTGCCACGCCCTGCGGGGCAGAGGCAGTGATAAAACCGAACACCACGGGAAATACGGCGAAATAGGCAAAGGCCATGCCGCAAAAAAACAGCACGGTGCTGGACATGATCAGCGGCCACACCAGACGTTTTTCGTGCGCATATAAACCGGGGGCAACAAAGCGCCATGCCTGGTACAGGATGTAAGGCAGGGCAATCAGGAACGCGGCCATCAATGCCACCTTGAGCGGCACGAAGAACGGGGTGGTAACGTCGGTGGCGATCATCTGCCCGCCCTTGGGCAGCTTGGCGAGCAGCGGTCGCGCAAGCAGCGCATACAGATCCGCCGCCCACGGAAATAAGCCAATGAACACCACGATCAAGGCCACGAAAGAACGCAGCAGACGGCTGCGCAGTTCGATCAGATGGGCGATGAAGCTGTCACTGGTATTCATCAATCAATGGGGAATTTTTTCTGTTCCGCAGGCGGCAACTCTGGCTGAGGCTGTTGCACGATGGCTTGCGGCGCAGGTTGCGCCACCGCACTGTTGACTTGTTGCACCTGCTGGTTCAGGGTCTGCGTGATTTGATTCGCCGCCTGTTCGGCACCAAGAACTTCCTGATTCATCTTTTGCTGCAACTGGCGGAATTCCTCGATCGACATTTCGCGCGCAATGTCGGCCTTGACGCCGTTGACATAGCGTTGCGCACGCCCCCACAGGAGGCCAAGGGTGCGCGCCACCTTGGGCAGTCGCTCCGGGCCGATGACAAGGAGGGCCACCACCAGGATCACTATCAGCTCCGAGAAATCGACCCCAAACATGGTGATAAAATTTTAACAGGGTGTTGAAAAACGTAGCGAGCGATGGCAGAACAAGGCGCGAATGGACGAAAAAGCGGAATTTACATTTGAGTAAATGAGCATTTTAAGTCCTTGAGCAACGAAGTTATGCCGAGCGCAGTAGTTTTTCAACATCCTGTTATACGTTGGTGTGGGTCTTGTCCTTCACTTCGCCTTCGATGGTCTGCCCGCCCTTCACCTGCTTGGGCGCCTCTTCATCGCCCTGCATGCCTTCCTTGAAGCCCTTCACCGCGCCGCCCAGATCACGGCCGATATTGCGCAGGTTCTTGGTGCCGAATACCAGGATGACGACCAACAAAACAATCAACCAGTGCCAGATGCTCAGTCCGCCCATTTTGTTTCTCCTAAAAATTGAGCCACATTAACCGCGCCGCACCATGGGCGGAATGTGGCCGCCGCCGATGATATGTATGTGCAAGTGCATCACTTCCTGCCCGCCGCCCCTGCCGGTGTTGATGACGGTGCGGAAGCCGTTGTCCAGCCCCTGCTCCTTGGCCAGCTTGGGCGCAAGCACCATCATCCTGCCCAGCAGCGCCGCATGGCTGGCGTCGGTTTCCAGCAGCGAAGCAACATGCAGCTTGGGGATCAGCATGAAGTGCACCGGAGCAACCGGATTGATATCGTGAAAGGCAAAGAATTCGCCGTCCTCGTACACCTTCTTGCTCGGAATTTCGCCGCGCGCGATTTTGCAGAAAATGCAGTCGCCCATGGTCAGTTCTTATTCCGGCTAGCCTTTTCGGCGATACCCGACACCCCTTCGCGCCGCGCCAATTCGTCCAGCACATCGTCCGCGCTCAAACCGTGTTGCGCCAGCAGAACCATGCAGTGAAACCACAGGTCGGCGGTTTCATGCACCAGATGCGTTCTGTCGCCGCCCTTGCTTGCCAGGATAACCTCGGTGGCTTCCTCGCCAATTTTTTTCAGGATGGCGTCCTCGCCCCTGCTGAACAATTTTGCGACGTAAGAGCTATCCGGCGCAGCCTGTTTGCGCGCTTGCAGGGTTTGCGTCAGCCGTTGCAGGATGTCGTCGTTCATTTCTTGTAAATATCCTCCGGTGCTTTAAGCACCGCATCGGTTTCTACCCATTGCCCGTTTTCCAGACGGCTGAAGAAGCAGCTTGCGCGCCCGGTGTGACAGGCGATGCCGCCGCCCTGCTCCACTTGCAACAGCACCACGTCGCCGTCGCAATCGAGGCGGATTTCCTTTACCCGCTGGATGTGGCCGGATTCCTCACCCTTGTGCCACAGTTTCTTGCGCGAACGCGACCAGTATACCGCCTCGCCGGATTGCACGGTGCGTTTAAGCGCCTCGCGGTTCATCCATGCCACCATCAGCACACGCCCACTGGCTGCATCCTGCGCGATGGCGGGCACCAGCCCGTCTTCCGCCCAATTCACCTTGTTCAGCCACGTTTCACTCATAGCCGCACCTCGATGCCGTGCTGCGCCATGTATTGCTTCGCCTGCTGCACGGTGTATTCGCCGTAGTGGAAGATGCTCGCCGCCAGCACCGCATCGGCACCACCCAGTTTTACACCATCCACGAGGTGTTGCAGGTTGCCCACGCCGCCGCTGGCGATAACCGGGATTTCGAGCGCGTCGGTCACCGCGCGCGTCAGCGCCAGGTCAAAACCGCTTTTGGTGCCGTCCCGGTCCATGCTGGTGAGCAGAATTTCACCCGCCCCCAGCGTCTGCATGTTCTTTGCCCACGCCACCGCATCCAGCCCGGTCGCCTTGCGTCCGCCATGGGTGAAAACCTCCCAGCGCCCCGCCTCAACCTGCTTGGCATCTATCGCCACCACGATGCATTGCGAACCGTAACGCCCCGCTGCATCGGCCACCAGTTGCGGGTTGAGCACGGCGGAGGTATTGATGCTCACCTTGTCGGCACCCGCATTGAGCAGGTTGCGCACATCGTCCACCTGGCGCACGCCGCCTCCCACGGTGAGGGGGATGAATACCTGCTCGGCCACCTGCTCGATGATGCGAAACAGGATGCCTCTGTCATCGGAGCTGGCGGTGATGTCGAGGAAGGTGAGTTCGTCCGCGCCCTGCTCGTCGTAGCGGCGCGCAATTTCCACCGGGTCGCCTGCATCGCGCAACTCGACGAAGCTGACTCCCTTGACCACACGGCCGGCAGTGACGTCCAGACAGGGGATGATGCGTTTGGCTAACATACTGTGAAGGGTAAAGAGGAAAGGAGCTGGGAGAGATCCCGCACCTATATCTTTGCACCCATTTCCTCTGTTAGCTGGTCGGCCAATGCCTGCGCCGGGGCAAACTCCAGCGTGCCTTCGTATAGCGCGCGGCCGGTAATCGCGCCGGTGATGCCCTCGTCCTGTACCGCGCACAGCGCACGCACATCGTCGAGATTGGTGATGCCGCCGCTGGCGATGACGGGTACCGTGAGCCCGCGTGCCAGTTCCACAGTCGCGGGGATATTCACGCCGGACAGCATGCCGTCGCGACCTATATCGGTATATATGATGGCTTCCACGCCATAGCCTTCAAAGCGTTGCGCCAGATCAGCCACATCGTGCCCGGTGAGTTTCGACCAGCCATCCACCGCCACCTTGCCGGCCTTGGCATCCAGCCCCACCATGATGTGTCCGGGGAAAGCGTCGCAAGCTTCATGCAGGAAGCCCGGTACTTTCACCGCTGCGGTACCGACGATGATGTAAGTCACACCGATGTCGAGATAGCGTTCTATGGTTTCCAGATCGCGAATGCCGCCGCCTAGCTGTATCGGTACATTCAGCCCCACTGCTTCCACGATGCTGCGGACAGCGGCCTCGTTCTTCGGCTTGCCGGCAAACGCGCCGTTCAGGTCAACCAGGTGCAGGCGGCGCGCGCCCTGTTCCAACCAGTGTTTGGCCATCGCCGCCGGGTCTTCGGAAAACACCGTGGCATCTTCCATCACACCCTGGCGCAAACGTACACAATGTCCATCTTTCAAATCAATCGCAGGAATAATCAGCATGGCAGCACTATTTATCAATTGAACAAAATAAAAATTACACCGGATTCCATTTCACGAAATTCCGCAGCAGGGTCAGCCCGGCGCTCTGGCTTTTCTCCGGATGGAACTGCACGGCAAACAAATTTTCACGCGCCACGGCGCAGACGAAAGGCTGCGGGTAACAACTGGTGGCCTGCACCAGCGCATTGTCCTGCGGCTGCACATAATAGCTGTGCACGAAATAAAACCGCGCGTCCTGGGGGATGCCTTGCCACAGCGGGTGTTCGGCATGATGCACCTGGTTCCAGCCCATGTGCGGCACCTTCAGCTTGTTGCCTTGCGCATCGCGCAGGTTGCCGGCGAAACGCACCACCTTGCCGGGCAGGATACCAAGCCCTGGAATGTCCCCTTCCGCACTGTGCTCGAACAACATTTGCAGGCCGATGCATATGCCCAGAAAAGGCTTGCTGTGCGCCGCTTCCAGCACCGCCGCGCGCAGGCCGCGCGCATCCAGCTCGCGCATGCAGTCCGGCATAGCGCCCTGGCCGGGGAACACCACGCGCGCCGCCCGTGCGACTTCCTGCGGTTCACTGGTCACTGCGATGGAAGCATCCGGCGCCACGGTGCGCAATGCCTGCTGCACCGAGCGCAAGTTCCCCATGCCATAGTCTACAACTGCGATATCCACCATAGTTAATCAGTGTGGATTGCTGAATGCGGATTGCGGAATGAACCCCCCGCCCATTCCGCAATCCGCAATCCGCATTCCCAAATCCGCATTCCTAGAGAGTGCCCTTGGTAGATGGCATCATGCCTGCCATGCGCGGATCAATCTCCAGCGCCATGCGCAGGGCGCGTCCGAAAGCCTTGAACACGGTCTCCGTCTGATGGTGCGCGTTGTCGCCCGCCAGATTGTCGATGTGCAGGGTCACCAGGGCATGATTGACGAAACCCTGGAAGAACTCCCGCACCAGATCCACCTCGAACTCGCCCACGCTGGAACGCACGAAATCCACGTTGAACACCAGGCCGGGGCGGCCGGAAATATCCAGCACCGCGCGCGACAACGCTTCATCCAATGGCACATAGGCATGGCCATAGCGGCGCAAGCCTTTCTTGTCGCCCACTGCCTGGTTGAATGCCTGGCCGAGGGTGATGCCGATGTCCTCAACGGTATGGTGCGCATCGATGTGCAGATCGCCCTTGGCGACGATGTCCAGATCGACCATGCCGTGGCGCGCAACCTGGTCAAGCATGTGTTCGAGAAACGGCAGGCCGGTATCGAACGTGGCCTTGCCGCTGCCATCCAGGTTCAGCTTGACGCTGATTTTGGTTTCCAGGGTGTTACGGGTTACTTGCGCACTACGCATGATTTCGCCTTATAAAAATCCAAATTTCATCCCAACTGCTGCGTTGCGGAAAAAATTTCTTGCTTACATATCGCGACATATGCGGCGCTGCGAAATTTTTCCCGCGCCTTGCATTTGGGCGAACTCTGAATTTTTTTGAGCCTCCCTAATGAATACTTTCCTGCAACGCAACCATGAACCGCTCGTTCTGCTCCGGCGTGCCCACTGTGACGCGCAGGCAATCTGTCAGGGCGGGGTGCGCGCCATGCAAATTCTTGACCAGCACACCGCGCTGCTTCAATCCCTCAAAAACTTTGCCGGCGTGCGCCACATGAAACAAAATGAAATTGGCCTCGCTGGGATACGCCCGCACATCCGGCGTTCCCACCAATCGCCCGTACAACCAAATACGATCCTGCTTGATCTGTTCGGCCTGGCGCAACAGCACGTCGTGGTGCTGCAACAACTCTTCCGCCACCAGTTGCGTCAGCACGCCAATATTATACGGCAAGCGCAGCTTTTCCAACTGCGCCAGCCATACCGGACTGCCCGCCAGAAAACCCAGGCGCAAGCCGGCCATGCCGAGCTTGGAAAAAGTGCGCATCACCAGCAGATTGGGGTAGCGTGCCAGCATGGGGATGAAACTGGCGCTGGCAAAGGCGTAATAGGCTTCGTCCACCACCACCAATCCGGGCGCGGCCGCGATGATTTGCGCAATGGCGTCCGCATCGAACAGGTTGCCGCTGGGGTTGTTCGGATAGGCGAGAAATACCAGCGCGGGTTGATGGCGCTCCATGGCAGACAACATGGCGGGCAAATCCAGCGCGAAATCTTCCGTCAGCGGCACACCGGCATACCGCATACCGGCAAAAGCCGCGATCATCCTGTACATCACGAATGACGGTTCCACACTCAACAGCGTAGCGCCCGGCCTGGCGAGCGCCAGCGCAAGCAACTGAATAATCTCGTCGGAGCCGTTGCCAAGCAGCAGCTCTGTGCCCTGCGCCAGTCCGGTCACGGCGCGGATTTTTTCTTTCAGGTGCCGTGCGCCGGCATCGGGATAGCGGTTGATGGCGGCATCCGCCACCAGGCGGGATATCTTCTCGCGCAGTTGCGGCGGCAGCGGATAGGGGGTTTCCATTGCATCCAGCTTGACCATGCCGTTGCCGGGCGGCACATGGTAGGCATGCAGGGCGAGCACTTCCTCGCGGAACAGGCGATCAGGCGTTACAGCAGGCGTGGCGGAAGGCATTTGATATCAATACAAAAGGACGGCGGTATTTTACCGCAACTTCTCAATTCCAGAGGTTCCTTTATACTACGCCGGTTACGTTGCTGCGTGCGGCACGCTTATAATAATCCGGTTGTGGTAAAAATAACCACAAAACGATGTATAAGGGGATATGACTGTCAAAAAACTTCGCGTCCTGCTGGTTGAGGCGTCTCCTGAAGATGCCAGTCGCACGCTCGTCAAGCTGGAACATGGCGGCTATGTGGTTGAGCACCTGCGGGTGGATAACGCTTCTGCCATGCAGGCAGCCCTGGCCGGGAATGGACAACCTGAGGGCGGATGGGAGGTGGTGTTGTGCTGCCACGATCCATCCGGCTTCTGTGGGTTGGCCGCACTCCGCTTAATGCAATCGGAAGGAGTTGACCTTCCCTTTTTGTTCCTGTCGCATGACCTGCGCGAGGAAGCCATCACCCATGCGATACAGTCCGGTGCAAGCGGTTACATCTTCAAGGATAGCCTGAGCCGGCTCGTGCCCGCCATTGAGCACAGCCTGCGCGAGGCGCGTGTCCGCCGCGAACACCGCGAGGCGCAGCTCGCCTTGCGTGAGTTGTCCTCGCACATCCAGGACGTGCGCGAGCAGGAGCGCCTCAACATCGCGCGCGAAATACATGACGACATGGGCGGCACGCTCACTGCCATCAAACTCGATATTGCCTGGCTAAATGGGCGCCTCAACACCCAGAATCCGGATCTGGCCGCCAAGGCAAAGGGCATCGAGGCGCTGGTGGACAGGTGCATCGCTTCCGCCAACAACATCTCGCGCACCCTGCGCCCCAGTGTGCTGGATTCCTTCGGCCTCATCGCGGCGATCGAAATGGAAGCCGAGGAATTCGAACAGCGCACCGGCATTCCCTGCCCCGTCAGCCATGCAGACGAAGGCGCGGCATTAAGCCCGGACACTTCCATTGCACTGTTCCGCATTTTTCAGGAAGCACTGACCAACATCATGAAACATGCCCATGCCGGCCAGGCGAAAGTGGACATTTACAATCGGACAGACGGGGTGGATCTGATCGTCAGCGACAATGGGCGCGGCCTCAATGAAGCCGACCGCCTCAAGCCGCGTTCCTTCGGCCTGCGCGGCATTCAGGAGCGTGTCGCGCATTTCAATGGCGAGATGCAGATCAGCAGCACGCCCGGCCAGGGCACCACGGTGGCAGTACATATCCCGCATACCCCGGCAAATCCGGCAGCGGATGGCTCCCTGCCGCAATCGCAGCGCACACTGTTTTAAGGCGAGAACCACGATGACAATAAAAGTGCTGGTTGCGGACGATCACGCACTGATCCGCAAAGGGCTGAAGCAGATACTGGATGACACCAGCGACATACGGGTAACCGGCGAAGCCGAAACCGGGATGCAGGCCATCACGATGGCGCGCGACAACGAGTATGACCTGGCGCTGCTCGACATTACCCTGCCCGACAAACACGGTATTGACGTTCTCGCGCAATTAAAATTGCAATGCCCCGGCCTGCCGATCCTGATCCTGAGCATGCACCCGGATGAACAGTATGCCATGCGCTCCATCAGGGCAGGGGCGGCAGGCTACATGAACAAGCAAAGCGCCCCGTCGCAACTGGTTACCGCCATACGTCAGGTCGCCAGCGGCAGGAAATACATCAGCAGCGAACTCGCGGAACAACTGGCCAACGGCCTGACAAAAGACAGCCGGGAAGAAGTATCGCACCAGATTTTATCCAACCGCGAATACCAGACGCTGTGCCTGATGGCATCCGGCAAGAGCTTGAGCGAAATGGCGGACATCATGTCGCTGAGCGCCAAGACTATCAGCGTGTACCGCGCGCGCATGCTGGAAAAAATGGGGTTCAAGAACAATGCCGAAGCGGTTCGTTACGCGCTCAACCATCACCTGATTGAGTAAAACCAGCGGCCCCGCTTTTGACTCGCCTGTGCGTAGCGGTCGTAGCTTTAGCTACGGGAACCGCAGTGTCAATCCGCCCAACCGAAGGTTGGATGCGGATTGCCTACTTTTAGTGCGGCCTACCCCTTGCGGGTGCAATCCCTGCCCTGGTTAATGCTTGCCTGCACGCTCCTTGCGCGCCTTGTCTATCACGGCGTTCAGCACTTGCATGGTTTCTGCGGGATGCAGGGCGGTGATCAAATACTTTCCATCCACTATCAGCGTCGGCGTGCCGCGGATGACATAGCTCTGCTGCATTTGTTTGACGCGCGTCACCTTGCTTTGCATGGAGAAGGAATTGTAGGCATCGCTGAATTTCTTGCGGTCCACACCGTGCTGGGCGACAAAGTCGGCAACCTTGGCTTCATCGGTCAAATCCATGTTGCTTACATTCCAGGCGTTGTACAAATCGTCATGCAACTGCGCCCGCTGCCCCAACGCCTCCAGCGCATAGAAAGTACGCGCCATCGGCTCCCATGACGGGTTGAATATGGCCGGCACGAAGGTCAGTTCGACATCCTTGGGCATCTTCTTTTCCCACGCGCTCATCAACGGATGCAACTTGAAACAGTGCGAGCAGCCATAGAAGAAAAATTCCAGCACTTCAATTTTATTGCCGCTGTGCGTGGGTTGCGGCGGATTGAGCAGCGCATAGTCCTTGCCCGCCTCGGGCTCGGCGAATACCTGGGTGGCGCACAGCAAGGCCAGCATTACAAGAAATTGCTTGATGAGTTTCACGTGTTCCTCCATTAAAAGTGGAAAGTTCAGAATTATTGCGCCTTCATTGGAGTGGCCTCGACTCCGTTTTGTTTCAGCGCTGCCAGCGTTTTGTTCATTTCATCCGTGCCTTTGTATGGCCCCAGGCGCACGCGGTGCCACACCCCCTTGTCAGGAATAGTCACTGTCTGGATGTTGGCTTCCATACCCAGCATGGCCAATCTGGCTTTCAGCTTGTCCGCATCATCCGCATTGGAGAATGCACCCGCTTGCAGAAAATAGGTTTCTTTCGCAGCCGCCTTTTCCGCAGATTGCGCAGCTTTTGCAGGTACCGGCTTGTTCTCTGCCGCCCCCGGTTTGTCGCTGTCTTTTTGTGCGGGCGCCGTCGCGTCTTGCTTGTCGGTCAGCACCTTGTAGAACTCGAAGCGCGGCTTGCTTTCACCCACACCCGATGCGGCGGCAGCCTTAGAAGCCGGTGCCGGACCAGGCTTCACGGTATCCGGCGCAAGCCGGGCCGCCTCGCGCGATTCTTTGCTCACAAACGGGTTGGGGGTCTTCAAAATGTACCACGCTATCCCGGCGGCGATAGCCAACCCAACCACCATGCCGATAATAATGCCGGTCAGCAGCGAGCTGCCTTTGCGTGGCGGCGCGGACCGGGTGCTGCTGTTTTTTGCCATGCTATTTCCTTCAAAAATCCTTGTAGGGTGGGCAATGAATTGCCCACCATCTTCGCGTGGGCACAGGTGCCCACCCTACATTTTTTCCATTACATTTTCTCCGGCGCGGAAACACCCAACAAAGCCAAGCCATTGCGCATCACCTGCGCCACCGCAGCAACCAATGCCAGCCGCGCCAGCTTGACCTTTTCATCCTCAACCAGAAAGCGCGAGGCATTATAGTAGCTGTGAAAATCCGCCGCCAAATCTTTCAGGTAGAACGCGATCATGTGCGGTGCCATATCCACCGCCGCGCTTTCGATCACCTGCGGGTAATCGATCAAGTGTTGCAGCAGCACCTTTTCATAATCGCTCTCCAGCACACTCACATCGGCCTGCCGTAGCGCAGCCGCATCGCCCTGCCATTGCTGCAGCACGCTGCAAATGCGCGCATGAGCATACTGGAGGTAATACACCGGGTTTTCGTTGCTCTGCGACTTCGCCAAGTCCATGTCGAAATCCAGGTGCTGGTCGCTCTTGCGCAGCACATAGAAGAAGCGCGTCGCGTCATTCCCCACCTCATTGCGCAATTCGCGCAAGGTGACAAATTCGCCGCTGCGCGTGGACATCGCAGCTTTCTCGCCGTTGCGGTACAGCACCGCGAATTGCACCAGCGCGATGGTCAGCTTGTCGCTGTCCAGCCCCAGCGCCTTGAGCGCGCCGTTCACGCGCGCGATGTAGCCGTGGTGGTCTGCGCCCCAGATATTGATGACACGGTCGAAGCCGCGCTCAAACTTGTTCAGGTGATAGGCGATATCGGAAGCAAAGTAAGTGTATAAGCCGTTTTCACGCTGCACCACGCGGTCTTTCTCATCGCCGAATGTGGTGGAGCGGAACCACAGCGCACCATCCTGTTGGTACAGATGCCCGCCCTGCTTGAGCGCGTCCACCGCGCGCGCGACCAGTCCGCTGTCAAACAGCGATTGCTCGGAAAACCACACATCGAAACGCACGCCGAATTCTTCCAGATCGTTGCGGCAGTCGCCCAACTGTTCCGTCAATACATGGTTGTGGATGTAAGCATAATCCTCGTCCAGCAAGCGCTTGGCGTTGGCGATCAACGCATCCAGATGCGCATCCGCATCTTCTTCCACAGCCGGCACATTTTGCAGCACCTCGGCGGCAGTGTGCACATAACGCGCACGGTGCGCCAGGCTGATCTGTTTTGCCATGTCGCGCACATAATCACCCTGATAGGCATTCGGCGGGAATGGCACCGCTATGGCATGCAAATCGAGATAACGCAGCCAAGTGGATAGCGCCAGAATATCCATCTGCCGCCCGGCATCGTTCACATAAAATTCACGCGAAACCGCATAGCCCGCCGCATCCAGCACGTTGGACAGGCTCGCGCCATACGCCGCACCGCGCCCATGCCCCACATGCAACGGGCCGGTCGGGTTGGCGGAAACAAATTCCCCCTGCCCCTTTTTCCCCGCGCCGAGCCGAATGTGGCCGTAATCAGCTCCCGCCTGCAACACGCCACGCACCACGCTCTGCTTGGCCGCCACGGTGAGAAACACATTGATGAAACCGGCCCCGGCGAGTTCAACTTTTTCCACCACCCCGGATGCGGGCAGCGCAGCCATCAAAGCCTGTGCGATGTCACGCGGGCTGCGCCTGAGCGGCTTGGCCAGTTGCATCGCCAGGTTGCAGGCGTAATCGCCATGCTGCGCCTGCTTCGGGCGTTCCAGCAAAATGTTGGCGGCCTGCTCCGGCGCCACGGCGCGCAAGGCTTTCGCAAACAGATCGGAAAGATGGGATTTGAAATTTAATACGGCAGTCATTGCACAGCACCTTCAAATGAGGCGCGGATTATATCATTTGCACGCTGGTGGATTGTTTATGAACTTGCTTCCCGAGCAGAAATCAGTGCCTTGTTTAACGGCAGCTTTCGACACATTGCCAAACTTCACGTTTCCTGCGAAGCGGTCATCACCTTGAGCCTTTGGAAAATACTTATCATCAATTCGTGAAAGAACAATTGTTCCGCCAATCATAAAAGCAACCCAAACAATTAATGATTCCCAAATGTCAGCAACGTCCGAATATTTTCCGCGCCAGAAGCCGACTATCAGTCGGTGTTACTTCCTATCACTAAGAATATACCCATCCTTTTTCATGTTTTCCCTTATCGCTATCGCAATGTTCATTTCAGCATTGCTGAAAGCAGTAAAGAGATTGCTTACAAGGTTTTTCTGAACAGTAGTAAACACCATACGGATGCTAACCTTTCCCTCCTTTTCTTCGGCATACATTTTTGCACGGTATGAGCCAATTTCACCAGGAAACGACTCGAAATTACCTGCTGACGCAAAATCGGTTTGGGCATTTTTATCAACTGTCCCACCATTAGCAGTAACGGCTTTGTCGAAAGCAGTAACGGCTTCAGTAGTACTACCTGAACCTTCCATTGGAAGCACGACATCCGCCAAAGCAACAGAAGAAAAAAAATTAAAGACCAGAATTAATGACACCATGTATTTTTTCATTTTCATTTCCTTAAGAAGTTAAGAGCTGTGCATAAAGAACTTAGACAAGGGAACTGCTCAGACTGTATAACATGTTAACTGATTGATTCATTTACCCCCCATGATTTGTCGTCAGTATATGCATTAATACGGGGCGCGGATATCTCCTATTGGCAGCACAAACCGGATGTTCATCATAGTCATTACAATAGACCAGCTCTTTAATCCGCTGCAGGTAAACGAATTGTGTACTGGCTCGATTTCTCGTCGCGCACCACAACAAGCAGTTTGTGCTTCTGCGCGTCCTCGACCAATTCCTTGAACGAGCGGTAGCCGTAGGAGGTTTCGGTAAATCCCGGCTTGCGGCGCTGCATCGTCGTCTTGACCATCGAGCCCCAGATCTTTTCATCCGAGCCGCGCTCTGCAATCAAGGCTTCAACGGTTTCAACGATGAAGTCGAGCGCTTCCTGGCGCTTGTCATCCTCGCTCTTCGCTGCCGGCGGCTTGGCCTTACCCGCTGCGGCTTTCACTGGGGCTTTTTTCTCGGCGCGCTTTTGCTTCGCCTCCTGCGCGCGCACCAAATCGTCGTAAAAAATAAACTCATCGCAGTTGGCACTCAGCAAATCCGACGTTGAGTCCTTCACGCCGATGCCGATCACGTACTTGTTGTTCTCGCGCAGCTTGGAAACCAGCGGCGAAAAATCCGAGTCGCCGCTGATGATGACGAAGGTGTCCACATGGGATTTGGTGTAGCAGAGGTCCAGCGCATCCACGACCATGCGTATGTCGGCCGAATTCTTGCCCGATTGCCGCACGTGCGGAATCTCGATCAGCTCGAATGCCGCCTCGTGCATCGTCGCCTTGAATTCCTTGTAGCGCTCCCAGTCGCAGTAAGCCTTCTTGACCACGATGCTGCCCTTGAGCAGCAGGCGTTCCAGCACTTTCTTGATGTCGAATTGCGCATACCTGGCGTCGCGCACGCCCAGCGCAATGTTCTCGAAATCGCAGAACAGCGCCATGTTGGTTATTTCAGGTTGAGCTGCCATGCATGTTTCTCCTTATATTATCTTGCCCGGATTCATCAGCCCGTGCGGATCAAGAACCTGCTTGAGGCTGCGCATCAGTTCCAGCTCCAATGGGTCTTTGTAGTCGCGGATGGTTTCGCGCTTGAGCTGGCCCAAGCCATGCTCGGCGCTGATGCTGCCGCCCAGCCCGTGCACGATATCGTACACCATGCGGTTGACGCGCTCGCTCTGTTCGATGAACGCCTGGTTCTGCGCGGGATCGGGCATGGAGACGTTGTAGTGGACATTACCGTCGCCGATGTGGCCGAAAGTGACCGTGCGCGCGCCGGGGAATGCACTGTGCAGCGCAGCATCGGCCTGCGCGACGAATTCCGCCATGCGGCTGACCGGCACCGAGACATCGTGCTTGATGCTGATGCCGTCAATTTTCTGCGCCTCGCTGATGCTGTTGCGCAGCTTCCACCATCTTTCGGCTTGCGCTTTTTCGGCAGCCACCGCAAACACCTCGATGCCGCCGGAAAAATTTTCCAGCGCAGTGCGCAGCGACTTGTCCAGCGGGGCATCCAGCACATCGGACAACTCGATGACGGCTATCCATTCATGCCGCTTGGCGAAGGGTTCCTGCGTATCCGGGACATGGCGCAACACCATATCCAGGCAGGGCCGTCCGATGATCTCGAAAGCACTGATGCGGTCGCCGCAGGCGGCGCGCAGGTGCGCAAACAATTCAACAGCCGCAGCCGGGTCGCGCAGTCCCACGCAGGCGGTCGCCACTGCCTGCGGGCGCGGAAACAGTTTCAGCACGGCGGCGGTGATGATGCCCAGCGTGCCTTCCGCGCCGATGAACAGGTGTTTGAGGTCGTAGCCGGAATTATCCTTGCGCAGGGCGCGCAGGCCATTCCAGATGCGCCCGTCCGGCAGCACCACCTCCAGCCCGAGCACCAGGTCGCGCGCCGTGCCGTAACGCAGCACATTGATGCCGCCCGCATTGGTGGAGAGATTTCCGCCGATCTCGCAACGCTGCCCGGAGGGAAGGCTGAGCGGAAACATGCGCCCATTCCGCTCCGCTGCCTCGCGCACATTAGCCAGTATGCAGCCCGCTTCCACGGTGACGGTGTAGTTGGAGGCATCCAGCGCACGGATGCGGTTCATGCGCGACAGGTTGAGCACGACCTGCTTGCCTGTGGCCAGCGGCACCGAGGCGCCGCACAAACTGGTATTGCCGCCCTGCGGCACGATGGCGATGCCATGCGCCGCGCACAGCGCAACAATTGCGCCGACCTGTTGCGTATCGCCGGGCAGCGCCACGGCCAGCGCCTGCCCACTGTAGCGCCCGCGCCAATCGGTGCAGTACGGGGCGGCGGCATCACCGCTCAGCACGTTGTCCGTGCCGACGATGGTTTGCAGCAAAGTAATCAAGGGCACCTCTATAAAATTCGGATTTGCGGGCATCCGCCATGCGGATTGAGCTCCGGCACTCTAGAACTCCAGCGGGTCAATGTCTAGCGACCAGCGCAACTTCTGTGCAGGCAGCGCATCCAGCAATGGCCGCCACGCGCGCAGGAATTGCTGCAAAGGTTTGCGCGTGACGCATTGCACCAGCAGCTGCGCACGGCTATGGTTGGCGCGGCGCGGCATGGCGGCTGGCACCACGCCGTACACCTCAACCGGCATGGCAAGTGCCGTGGCGGCTTCGCGTGCCTGTTGCAAAAAACCATACACCCCGGTCTGCTGCTTGCCTTCGGCGCGCAGCATCGCCTGATACACGAAGGGGGGAAAGCCGGCAGACTGGCGCTCCGCCAACAGGATTTTTGCCCACGCGTCGTAATCGTGCTCGCGCAAAGCGCTGAATAGCGGATGGTCGGGAAAGGCGGTCTGGATCAGCACTTCGCCCGGTTTGTCGGCACGCCCGGCGCGCCCCGCCACCTGCGCAAGTTGCGCGAACAGCTTTTCCGAGGCGCGAAAATCGCTGCTGTACAGCGCACTGTCGGGGTTGAGCACACCCACCAGCGTCAGGTTGGGAAAGTCGTGCCCCTTCGCCAGTATCTGCGTCCCCACCAGAATGTCCACCGCCTCATCGTGGATCTGCCGGCGCATGGCATTCCACGCACCCTTGTTGCGCGTACTGTCACGGTCCACCCGCAGGATGCGCGCCTTGGGAAAATATTCCTGCAACGCGCTTTCCACGCGCTGCGTGCCGATACCGACCGGCTGCAGGTCGGTGTCGCCGCAGGACGGACAGGCATGCGGCACGCGCGCCTGATGGCCGCAGTGGTGGCAGCGCAAACGCTTGTCCTGCAAGTGCAGCACCAGCTTGCCCGCGCAATTCGGACAGTCGGACAGCCAGCCGCAAGCGGTGCACATCAGCACCGGCGCATAGCCGCGCCGGTTGATGAACACCAGGCTCTGCTCACCGCGTTGCAGGCACTGCTCCAGCGCGCTGAGCAACTGCTCACTGATGCCATGCTGCAATACGGCATTGCTGATATTGATGCAGCGCACGGTCGGCAGCCTGGCCGTCGCCAAGGCGCGCTCGGCGAGTCGCAGCAGGCGATAGCGTCCGGTCTGCGCGTTGTAATAACTCTCCAGCGAGGGCGTGGCGGAGCCGAGCACGATCGGCACACCGCGCTGATTGGCGCGGAAAATCGCCACATCTCGCGCCGAGTAGCGCAGGCCGTCCTGCTGCTTGAACGAGGCGTCGTGCTCCTCGTCCACGATGACCAGCGCCAGTTGCGGCAGCGGCGCAAACACCGCCAGGCGCGTGCCGAGCACGATGCGCACCTGGCTGGACTGCGCCCGCAGCCAGTTCTGCGTGCGTGCGCCATCGGAAAGGCCGCTGTGCAGGCTGACCAGTTCGGCGTCCGGAAAACGGCTGCGGAAATAATTTTCCAGCTGCGGCGTGAGATTGATCTCCGGCACCAGCAGCAGCACTTGCCCGCCCCGCTGCAACACCTGATGCATCAGGTGCACATAAATCTCGGTCTTGCCGCTGCC
>ORMF010228718.1_pt1 | contig 16744 bp, 14 predicted proteins | sample 1779871 | NCBI WGS metagenome assembly ORMF01 (sample SAMEA104232316, study PRJEB22302) | groundwater metagenome | biome: forest; feature: aquifer; material: groundwater | place: USA | collected 2011-08-07 | depth 5.4 m
CGCAGCTCGCGAAAAACGACGGCGCAGCGCGCCTCGCGGCAGCGGGCGTGGACGTGATCTTCGGCGCCGCGCGGTTCTCAGACAGCCGCCAGATCGAGGGCAACGGCGTGCGGCTGAAGTTCGGCCGGGCGGTGATTGCCACCGGCGGCCGCGCAGCCATCCCGCCCATTCCGGGACTCGTGGACGCGGGATACCTCACGAATGAGACGGTCTTCTCCCTGACCGAGCTGCCGCGGCGGCTTCTGGTGATCGGCGCCGGCGCGATCGGCTGCGAGCTGGCACAGGCGTTTGCATTGCTCGGCGGGATTGTCACGGTTGCGGATCTGGCGGCCCGCCCGATGGCGAACGAAGATGCCGAGGCGTCCGAGGTCGTTCAGCGCAGGCTTGCCATGGACGGTGTCCATTTCGAGCTCGGCGTCTCGATCCAGCGGATCGACCGCCAGGACGGTACGGTCGTGGCCCGCTGGGAGCGCGCTGGATCGCGCGGTGACATCGAGGCCGACGCGGTGCTCGTCGCGGCGGGACGGACGCCGAATGTCGAAGCCCTGAACCTCCCGGCGGCGGGCGTGGCGGCCGGCCGCGGCGGCATCAAGGTCAACGAGAGGCTGCAAACGTCGAATCCGAGAGTGTTCGCCGCCGGTGACGTGGCGGCGCCTTGGAAGTTCACACACGCTGCCGATGCCACGGCGCGCCTCGTCATTCAGAACGCGCTATTTTTTGGCCGCCGTCGGCTGTCCAGCCTCGTGGTTCCGTGGTGCACCTATACGGCGCCTGAAGTCGCGCACGTGGGGCTGACCGCTGAACAGGCAGGCCGGACCGGGACGTCGAGTATCCGGGTGCCGTTTCACGACGTCGACCGAGCAGTGCTCGACGGACAGACCGACGGTTTCGTGCGGGTGCATCACTCGAAGGGGCGAATCCTGGGCGCCACGATTGTCGGGGCCCACGCCGGCGAGCTCATCGCACACGTGGCCGACGTGATGCGTCGCCGTGGAACCCTGGGGGACCTCTCAGGGGTGATATTCCCGTATCCGACCTATTCCGAAGCATTGCGGGAGGCAGGCGACGCGTATCGGCGCACGCTGATCACGCCAGGAGCGCGGCGATGGTTGGCGCGGTACTTCGCGGCGCGGAGATGGTGGGCAGTCTGAGGGCTGGCCTTACCAATTCGGGATAGGTGTGTGGCGGAGCGTTAATCAGCCCTTTTCACATCTACCTAGCCGCAGAGACGCGAAGACGCGGAGAAATGCCAACCAAAATTCCCTCTGCGCCTCTGTGCCTCTGCGGCTCGTAAGTGAAAAATGCTTTAGTGGGCGGCTGCGCGCTCGGGAGCGGGAATCGCCATCAGATCGGGGTGCGCCGCGACGTGCGCCTGGACCATCGCTTCGGCCTGAGCGATCGTGTCCGGGTCACCGTTCCGATAGATAGCGTTTGGTTCGATGAGATCTTTCTGGCTCGCAGGAGTGGAATCTGGACTGTCGTAGATTGCTGCCACTGGACACGCCGGCACACACGCGCCGCAGTCGATGCACTCTTCCGGATGGATGTAGAGCATTGTCACCTGCTCGAACTCAGGCTCGTCCTTCCGGGGGTGAATGCAATCGACCGGACAAACGTCGACGCACGCCGAATCCTTCGTGTTGATACAGGGGTCAGTAATGATGAAAGCCATGAGCGAAAGCTTAATACAAGAGACGGCTCTCGCGCACGTGGAAGTTGCGCCGCCGGCCCGAATGGAACCCGTTTGAACCTTCCAGCTTCGTGCGGCCCGGGAGCACCAGCACGGGTTCCATGTCCTTGCCGGGGACTTCAACACATTGGCGCCGGACGCGCTGCTCGATCTCCGAGCCCTGCCGTGCAGCTGGACTGACGGCCGATGTTCGTTACGGCCGCGGCATCCCGCTGATCAGGGGTCCTGGTGTGTACACTCCGCGCTGAAGCTGGCGCAATACGCCGCTGTCTTCGAGATGACCGAGGATCCGCTCCGCGGCATCTCTCGCAATCCCGAGCAGGCGTTGCGCTTCACCAACGGTCAGAAGCAGTGAAGGGCTGCTCAGCATCGATGTGAGGCGAGCGCTAATCGCCGCTCTCGTCTTGAGATCGCGCCGTTCAGGTCCCGGGTACCTCACGGATGCTCCTGACTGCAACGGGCGGGCCCAAAAACGATTTGCGCGTCGGAACGCCTCGTCACTGTCCGGATCTGACGTACACGTCTTTGATAGGCTCCGAAGTAGTAACCCCTTTACCCTCGTAGCCGTGTTCGACACGCACGCTCGTCTCGACGTGCATTTCGCGGCGGTTCCCGCTCAAGGTGCGCTTCTCGAACACTGTGACCGCTGCACCATTGATCTGCATCGGGGTGGAGGTCGTCAGTTCCCAGCCGTCCCATTTGACGATTGTGCCGGCGCCCATCTCGCCGCTGGTCCCCACAGGCTGTGGCGGGAGCGACTCCTGGAGTGCAAAGCGCGCCATTCGTTGTTCTCCATCGCGCACGGTCTCTACGTCCAGCCGGGTACCGCGTGTGGCGATTACCTGTGTGGCACGAAACACTCTGGCGGCTTGACCAGGAGCGGCCGATGCGCTTCGCGTGGCATCCATCGTCCAGGTCCCGGTGAAGTCGTTCGCCTGCTGAGCGTCGAGTGTGACGGTAGTGACGAGCGACAGAAGAAACAGTCGGGCAATCAGGGCCATGTAGTACTCCTTAATACTTGACCTCAATCTGCACGACGGGTGCCGCGGCCGCCATCCGAACTATGAACTCGACGGTTCTGATGGCAGCATTCGCCGGCTGTTGACCTTGGCAGCGGGCGCCCCAGCCGATCGAGACGGTGCTGGTGGCGCGGTTGAAAAGCTGAAGGAGGAGGTCACCCGGGTCGCCGGCACTGCCTGCAACGATGAGGCGATGCGCTCCTGCAGAGTAGGATAAGTGGCGTGGGACGCGTAATCCGCGAAGACGACTTCGTGGCGAGCATTGCCGACGCTCTGCAGTTCATCTCGTACTATCACCCACCCGACTACATTGCTGCGCTCCATGAGGCCTACCGTCGCGAGGAATCGCCGGCGGCCCGCGATGCCATCGCGCAGATTCTGACGAACTCGCGCCTCTGCGCCGAAGGGCGCCGGCCGATCTGTCAGGATACCGGGATCGTTGTCGTATTCCTCAAGATCGGGATGGACGTGCAATGGGATGCCTCGTCGAGCGTTGAGGACATGGTCAACGAGGGCGTGCGGCGTGCGTACACCGATCCGACCAATCCGCTGCGACCCTCCATCGTCTCGGACCCGATAGGCCGCCGCACGAATACGCGCGACAACACACCCGCCGTCGTGCACGTGCAGCTGGTGGCCGGTGACCGTGTGGAGGTCAAGCTCGCCGCGAAGGGAGGCGGCTCCGAGAACAAAGCCAAGCTCGCCATATTGAACCCGTCCGATTCCATCGCAGACTGGGTGGTAGGTGCCGTTCCGGAAATGGGCGCTGGGTGGTGTCCTCCAGGAGTCCTGGGTATCGGCGTTGGCGGGACCGCAGAGAAGGCGATGCTACTGGCAAAAGAGGCATTGCTGGACACGATCGACATGCACGAGCTGAGGCTGCGAGGGCCCCAGAGCCGGCGCGAGGAACTACGCATCGAGATTTACGAGCGGGTGAACGCGCTCGGAATTGGCGCCCAGGGCCTCGGCGGGCTGAGCACCGTGCTCGACGTGAAGATCCTTGATTACCCGACGCACGCTGCGTCTCAGCCTGTGGCCATCATCCCGAACTGCGCGGCAAACAGACACGCACACTTCACTCTCGACGGCAGCGGTCGTGTCACGCTGAGGCCTCCCGATCTGGCGACCTGGCCGGACGTCTCGTGGACGCCGTCCGGCAGCGCGAGGCGCGTCAACGTGGACACTCTGACGCGCGAGGACATCGCTACCTGGAAGGCCGGTGAAACGCTGTTGCTGTCAGGCAAGATTCTTACGGCGCGGGATGCGGCGCATAAACGCCTGGCCGAGCTCTTAACGAGCGGCGCCGGAGTGTCCCGCGAAATCGACTTCACCAATCGGCTTGTTTACTACGTGGGCCCCGTCGATGCAGTGCGCGAGGAAGTCGTTGGCCCGGCCGGGCCAACGACCGCCACCCGTATGGACAAATTCATGGACCTGATACTGGGCCAAACGGGCATCCTGGGAACCATCGGCAAGGCCGAACGCGGACCAGTTGCGATCGAAGCTATTCGCCGTCACCGGTCGGTATACCTCATCGCCGTGGGCGGTGCCGCCTACCTTGTCTCGAAAGCGATACGGAGCGCGAAGGTGGTCGCGTTCCCGGACCTGGGCATGGAAGCCATTCATGAGTTCGACGTGGAGCAGATGCCCGTGACGGTTGCTGTTGACGCAACCGGTGTGTCAGTTCATGAGACCGGTCCTGCCCACTGGCGGCAGCGTATTGCCGAGGCCAAGCTGTATCGCCGCTGATTTACTAGGTGTCTCGCCCGCGGGCCAAAAGCGCCTGCGCCATCAGAACTGTCGCGGCGTCGATCATCTGTCCGTCCAACGCCGTCGCGCCGCGTCCGCCGGTAGATGTCTCGTCGTAGGCCCGCAGAACCTTCTGCGCCCAGTCCCGCTCCTCAGACGTGGGCGCGAACACCTCGTGGATCGTGGCGATCTGAGCCGGGTGGATCGCAAACTTCGCCCGAAACCCGAACTGCCTCGCCCGCTCCGCTTCCCGCCGCAAGCGATCCATATCGCCGATTCCGACCTCTGGCGTGTCAATGGCCGGTACACCTGCCGCAGCGGCGGCTGTCGTGACCATGACGCGAGCGAAGTCGATCAATGCGCCCGCGTCTGCCGCGCTGACGCCCATGCGGGCCCGATAGTCTTCCGCGCCGAATGCCAGCGCCATAAGCCCCAGTGGACGATCGACAGCCAAATCGGCCGCTTTCAGGATCCCAAGCGGTGTTTCAAGCAAGGCGATTATGGCAAGGGGGTTCTGCCTGGCGTCTGAACGATGACGAGCCACGCCATCCTGCACACGTGAGACATCGGCGGGCCGCTCCACCTTCGGCAGGACGACTCCAGCAATCGGAATCGACGCGACAACACGCAGATCCTCATCGAACCAAGGCGCGTCGATCCCGTTGATTCGCACGAATACACGGTCGAGCACCGCGCTGTCGGAAGACGAGCGCGCCATCCGCTCGAGCTCCGATCGGCCCGCGGACTTGTGATCCAACGGAACCGAGTCTTCAAGATCCACGATGATCGCGTCAGCCGGAGAGCCCAACGCCTTTTCAACCAGCCGTGGCTGGTTCGCAGGCACAAACAGGAAGCTGCGGGGAAACAATGGAGGCGTGGTGGTTCCTCCGTTCGACATGACGCGCTATACGGGCCAGAGGATTAGGCAGAGGTCAGTCATCGAGTGACCCCAGATACGCCGCCACCATTCGAGCTGCGGATCACGGCGATGTCGTAACCAAGTTCCTCCAGCACAGCTTCTGTGTCCTCGCCCACCTCGGGAATGCGGGCCATCACAGGCTCGACTCCTTCCATCGTGACGGGGGGCAGGAGTGCCCGCAACGTCCCGACCGGGGACTCAACAGTGCGCCAGCGATCTCGCGCTGCAAGCTGCGGGTGATCGACAAACTGCTGCACCGTATTCATTCGCGCATTGGCGATGGCCGCGTCGTCGAGTCGCTGGCGGATCTCCACACCGTTCAATGTCATGAAGACCGACGTGATGATGGCGTCCAGCGAGGCTCGGTTCATCACACGCGAGCTGTTTGACGAAAAGCGGACATCATCGGTCACCTCCGGGCGGCGCAACACATTCGCACAAAACCGCTGCCATTCGCGCTCGTTCTGAATGCCAAGGTAGACTGCCTCGCCATCGAGGCTGTCGAAGGGTCCGTACGGTGCGATGGCGGCGTGGCTGGCGCCGCTGCGCGAGGGAGGATGCCCGCTATAGGAGGTGTAATACGCCGCATACCCCATCCATTCACCGAGCGCGTCGAACAGTGAGGTGTCGACCACCATGCCTTCCCCCGTACGGGCCCGCACGAGTAGCGCCGTGAGAATGGCGCTGTACGCATACATGCCGGCGGCAATGTCGGCGATTGAGATGCCGACCTTGGAGGGCGTGTCCGGCGTGCCTGTGATTGAAAGCACGCCTGTTTCGCTCTGGACGAGAAGATCGTACGCCTTGCGATCACGGTACGGCCCGGCTGTTCCGTACCCCGTGATGTTGCAGACGATGAGGTGCGGATACTGTCGACGAAGGGCTTCGGTGCCCAGCCCGAGCCGTTCAGCGGCACCCGGCGCGAGGTTCTGGATAAACACGTCGGCGCGTTCCAGCAGCCGCGCCATGACCTCGCGGGCGAACGGTTGTTTCAGATCCAAGGCGACCGATTCCTTCGACCGATTCAACCAGACAAAATGGCTCGACATGCCGTTGACGGTCGTGTCGTAGGCGCGCGCGAAATCGCCTTCCGGCCGCTCGATCTTGATCACGCGCGCACCGAGATCGGCGAGGTGGCGGGTCGCGAACGGTGCCGCGACCGCCTGCTCGAGCCCAACGACGGTGATCCCTTGGAGGGGTTGCATTGAGAGACTCCGCTCCACAGCGCCGCTCGATGCGTCGCTGTGGAGAGCGGAGGCGGATTGGAGTGCTTGTCCCGGATTACCGTGCTGATGCCGGAGCGCGCACGACCTTCAGATCGAGCTTGTTCACCTCGTCAATGAGCTTGGCGTACGCCCGCGTCACCGATTCAAGACCTGACGGTGCGATGAACTCGGCGGTGTCCTGATCGGTGTGGTAGAAGATGTGGTCGATCACATGCACGCCGGGAGCGTCCTGCCATACCTGTGAAAGCTCGCCGCCTGGCCGCGCTTCTGGGTGCTCATAGGTCGCGACGCCGTGCTGGTCGAATACCTTCACGACGAGCTGCTTGAAGGTGTCGCTGCCGCTCACGAACCAGCGGCGCGCGCTGACCGTATTGGACTTCACAAATCCCGAACCGGACAGATAGATCTGCGTCTGAGAGGTGTGCTCGGCGTTGATCACCATCGCCGTCTTCCCAAGAACCGTGGCCCGATTCTCGTGCATCCAGCGCGCGCCCTGTGAGCCAGTGGGCTCCTTGACGGTGTTCGGTTGTCCCTGGCCCGTATGGTGCGCCGGCAGCCCAATGAACTTGATCGAGCGGCGCCGCTGCGCCTTCGGCACCTTCGCGAAGTACTCGGCGAGGGCGACCATTGTGGCCACGCCAGAGGCGTTGTCGAGCGCACCGTCGAAGTGCCCGTCGGTGTGCGCCATGACGACGATGTCCTCCTCAGCCGTCATTCCCGGCAGGGTTCCCCACACGTTCGCCGTCTTGCGGCCGGTCGCCATGAACGCGTCCAACCGAAGGCGGACTTTCGGTGTCACGCCCTGCTCCACGAGCTCACGGACGACGGTGCCGTCTGCGAGTCCGATGGAGAAGAGCGGAACGGTGACGCCGGAGCTCGAGATCAGCTGACTCGCCACATTGCCGGGCATCGCGAACACCACGACCACAGCCGCGGCGCCCTTGTCTTCCGCACGCTTCATCGCGCCCATCCAGATGGCCGAATGGTTCCGCATTCCAGGGGTTGGGACGCTGTGAATGAATACGGCCTTCCCCTTGACATCGCGGCCGATGAAGTCCGCGGCCTGACCCAGACCGACCCACGCGGCGTCGAGCAGGATGCCGTCCTTGGGCGTGGAGGTCGCCCACTGGAGCGGGCGTGCCGATGAGAGGTCGACGCTCTTTGCGCCGCCCGTGACGGCAATCCCCCACGACGTGGGACTCCAGTGCGGCGCCATGGGGAACTCCTGGACTCGGATGTCTTCCAGCCCGAGGGCCTTATATTTCGCGACCAGCCAGTCCTGTGTTTCCTTGTCGGACTGGGTGCCAGAAATGCGTCCCCAGTACTGATCCCCGCGGTCGCGGCTGCGGCGCGCGATCGCGATGACCTCGTTCATGATGTCTTTGACGTGGAAGCCGTCGATGCGCCCATACGCCTCATCTCCCCGCGGGAGCGGCCAACGGAGATAGGCCTTTTCGAGCTCGTACAGCGCTGGACCGGTTGCCTCCGGCTGTGCCTGGACCTCTCTGGGCAGGAGCGCGATCGACATCAAGATGAGCATGAGAGCAGGCGTCAGGCGCATGGTGCACTCCATTAATGGGACAGCTTGGACGTCGCGGCGGACGTCAAAGACGATAAGCCTAGATCCTCCAAGTGCAGATGACAAGCCTGACCAGGGACTGGGTGGCTTGCTGTAGTGTAGGGCGGGTCCTGAGACCCGGAAGCCTTAGGCCTTCGACGGCGAGGATGACGATGATGCAGCGTCTTCTGCGGGGCGTCTCGGTTGCACTGCTGGTATGGGCGGCAATGCCACAGCGGGTCGATGCACGCGTCGTCCGCTTGGTCGTCGAACAGAGGCGGCCGCTTGCGGGAGGACAGGCCTTTGGCGACGTCGGACCGTACGAGCGGCTGGATGGCACGGCGCACCTGGAAGTGGATCCGCGCGACCCTTTGAATGCGGTGATCGTCAACCTCGACAAGGCGCCGCGCAACTCGAGGGGGATGGTGGAGTTCAGCTCGCGTTTCTACATCCTCAAGCCGGTCGACATCACGAGAGGCAACCGCAAGATCCTGTACGGCATCAACAATCGCGGCAACAGCATCGAGGTGACGCGGTTCAATCTCGTCCCGGGCGCGGGATCGGACCCGCTGGGGGCCGGAGTTGTCGGTGACGGTCTCCTGATGCGCCTTGGCTATTCTTTCGTCGACGCAGGATGGCAGGGCGACGTCGCGCCGGGCAGCGGCCGGCTTGCGCCGAACCTGCCGACTGCGCTTCAGGCGGACGGCAGCCCGATCGTCGGGCGCGTGCGAATCGAGTATTCGGATCGCACCATCCCGCCGGCCGGCACGTTCACGCTGCCGCTGGAAGGGTCGACCGCATTCCGCTCCTATGAGGCGGCCGACGCCGACACGACGCATTCGACGCTTGTTGTTCGAGACAGTCCCAGCAGCGCGCGAACAGCAATTCCGCCGGATCGGTGGGCGTTTGGCCGGTGCCCGACCGGACGCGAGAGCCTGGTCGCCGGCACGCTCGACATTTGCCTCTTCGACGGGTTTCGAGCGGACAGGCTCTACGAGCTGATCTATCCCGCGAAGAACCCCATCGTCATGGGACTCGGGCATGCGGTGACGCGTGACATCGCGTCATTCCTCAGGTACGACACTCGCGACGCGGCAGGGACTCCGAACCCGCTCGCCTCGAGGTCGGGGCAGCTCGACATCCGGCGTGTCTATGCGACCGGAAGCTCGCAGACGGGGATCTACCTGCGCGACCAGATTTACCTGGGCTTCAACGAGGACGAATCGCACCGCAAAGTGTTCGACGCCGTGAATATTCACATTGCTGGCACTGTGCGGAACTTCATCAACGTTGAGTTCGCGGATCCAAATGTGTACTCCGCGCAGATGGACCGGCACGACTTCCTGATGACCAGCTATCCACCGCTGACCTATGCGGTGACCACGGATCCGATATCCGGAGTGCGCGCGGGGATCTTGCAGCGGCGTGCGACGGATCCGCTCGTCATCGACACCCACACGGAGACGGAGTATCACCAGCTTCGAGCATCGCTCAACCTGACCGATGGTCTGGGCACCCCCGTTCCGATTCCAGACACTGTGCGTTTGTACCTGCTCTCGAGCCTGCAGCACGGCGGAGGCACCGTCGGCGGTCCGCTGTCGGGCCCGCGCGGCATGTGCGAGTACCCGACGAACGGAACTCCCTCTGGACCGGTCAGCCGGGCGCTGCTGATGGCTCTGGATGCCTGGGCCGACCGCGGGATCGCGCCGCCGGCGAGCCGCGTCCCGGATGTTCGAGACGGCACGCTGGTGTCGCTCGAGGAAGCGCGCAAGGCATTTCCGTCGATCCCCAACGTGCGCTTCGCGTCGGCGTTGAACGGGCTCGACCTCCTGAATTTTGGACCAGAGTTCGGACCCGCGGGCGGACGCTTGACGCTGCTGCCGCCGCTGCCGGGGGCCAGCTACACGCTGATGGTGCCGAAATCGGACGCGGATGGCCTCAACGTGGCCGGAGTGCGCGTGGTTGAAACGGCTGTTCCGCTTGGAACGGCCACTGGCTGGAACCTCCGGGCGGGAGGCTTTCGTCCCGGGAACACCTGCGGGCTCAGCGGCGCGTTTATTCCCTTCGCGGCGACCCGTGCCGAACGGCTCTCGACCGGCGATCCGCGCCCATCCTTGCAGGAGCGCTACAACGACCACGACGGGTATGTCAGGGCGGTCGACGACGCGACGCGAAGGCTGGTGCAGCAGCGGTTCCTACTGCCCGAAGACGCCGAACGCTACGTGCGAAACGCGAGAACGAGCGACGTCTTGAAATAGGCTACCGCGCGAACGCCACCTTTGCGGGCTTCCGTTTCTCCGGATCGGAGAGCTCGAAGAACTCTGCGGGTGTGAAGGAAAACGCCCCAGCCACAATCCGCGAAGGGAAGACCGCGGTGGCGATGTTGTAGTCCCGCACGCTGGCGTTGTAGTACCGGCGCGCGTACTCGATGTTGTCGTCCAGCTCCCGCAGCTGCTTCATCAGATCCTGGAAGTGCGCGTCAGCCTTCAGCGCAGGATAGTTTTCGACCACGGCAAAGAGCGAACGCAGGGTCTCGGTAAGCATGTTGTCCGCCTTGGCCTTTTCGCCAGGCGTCCCCGCCCGCATCGCCGCTCCTCTCAGCTCTGTGACTTGAGCGAGCGTCTCGCGCTCGTGCCCGGTGTAGCCCTGCACCGCCTCGACCAGATTCGGGACGAGCTCGTACCGCTTCCCGAGGTGCCCGTCGATCTCTGACCAGGACGATCCCACCCGGTATCGCAGACGGACCAACCGGTTGTCGAGCAGTATCAGAATCGCCAAGAAGACCGCGATGCCAACAAGACCGGCAATCGGGCCTACCCGCACGAGGCGGCTCGGGCCCGTCGGTCAGGAACACGACTTTCATCGGCACCTGCTCGGACAGTCCGAGCTCTGCTGTATCATCCCTGGCACACAAAGGAGGCGCTATGCCGTGTTGGGTCTGCAAGGCCGCCATTCTGGCGCTCGTGATTATCCTGCTGGTGTTGCTGGCGAAGGTGGCGGTCATCAGTGCCGCCGTCATCAACGCCGTCCAAGCGATCATCCTGGCCGCCGAAGTGGTCCTCGGCGTCGCTATTGGGCCGGGCGTGGTCTTCGGAGGACTGGGGATCATTGCGGGATTCTCGGCCAACGAGGCCGCAGAATGGATCTGCTGCAAGATAGGCGTCGCACGCTGCTGCTAGAAGCAAGCGGCGCGTGAGATGCTATTGTCCGCCCGCGGGAGCGTCGCCGTGGAGGAAGCGCTCGCGATACTGGACGTAGTGATGGATCGCGAACCCTGTGTAGCTTCTGTGGCCGATGAACGCGGCGTGGGCGAGGGCCAGCTCGTGCTCCATCTCGGCGTTCGAGCGGCCGTCGAACGTCAGCTTGCGTAGCTCGACGCGGGCGACAGGTGACGTCTCCACGCCGACGAAGACCTTCGCCTGTGGGCCGTTGCCGTACTCCAGCAGGGCACGCGCGTGCGCGATGATGCCGTCATTGCCGCCGGCGACGTTCCGGTAATCCATGATGCCGACGTTGTCCACGAGGTCGAGGATGTGGAAACTGGCCGCCTTGCGGACGCCTTCAAACGTGACGTCACCGATCGCGGCTCCCGTCAGGTTATCCTGATATTGCGGAGATGCTCGCCATCGTCATGAGCAGCGCGATCAGCACGTGCAGGGCTCGTATGGGCTGGGACTGCGACTCCGCGAATCTGCGTAACGTGAGCGTCATGCGGGGAATAGGACCTACCGGAAGTCTTATCGGTAAGGGGCTGGCTTTGCCTTATTTCCTGGATGACGCATCCCTGCGGTTGGGCGGCGGCAGTGGGATAATGGCGCCCGCGACCGGAGTCGCCGCTGAAGGGAGAAAACGATGATTGTCGTTCGCAACGTGTTTCAGTTGAAGTTCGGTAAGGCGCGGGAAGCCGTCGCTTTGGTCAAGGAAGGGATGGCGATTCAGAAGAAAGCGCTCGCCGGTGTAGACCTTTCCACGCGCCTTCTCACCGATGTCACCGGACCGTTCTACACGCTGGTGCTGGAATTGACCGTACCCAATCTCGCCACGTTTGAAGCCAGCGCGCCCAGACTCTTCGGCGACAAGGATTGGCAAGCAAACTATCAAAAACTAGCAGCCCTCGTGGAATCGGGCTCTCGGGAGGTTTTCACCATCGTTGAGTAGGCGAGCGGCCTCGTAACGTAGTGAGAGTAGGACCCCATGTGCCGAAACATAAAGACACTCGCCAATTTCGAACCTGTCTTGCTGGTAGCTGCGGTACTACTCAGCTCCGCCGTGACAGCCAACGCCCAAACCTCGCCACAAGACTATCCCCAGTGGCGGGGACACACCCGGGATGGCGCTGCCAGCGCATTCGCCGAGCCGAAGGTGTGGCCCGACCGCCTCACGTTGAAATGGAAGGTCGACGTCGGCGAGGGGTATGCCACGCCGATCGTGGTGGGAGGTCGGGTGTACATGGTCACACGCCGTGGCGGGAATGAAGTGATGGCGGCGCTGGACGCCGAGAGCGGCAAGACCATCTGGGACACGACGTATGCGGCGCCGCACAAGATCAACGGGGGAGCCAAGGCTCACGGCCAGGGGCCGAAATCAACGCCGCTCTTCTACAACGGTAAGGTGTACACGCTCGGCATCACGGGGATCATCTCGAGCTTCAACGCCTCGGACGGGAAGTTGTTGTGGCAGAAGCCGGCACCACCGGCGGAGACGCTGTACAACAACTCAGCGATGTCGCCGATTGCCGATCGCGGCGCCGTGATCTTTCACGTCGGAGGGCATGACAATGGTGCGCTGACGGCCTTCGACGCGAACACCGGCGAGATCAAATGGAGCTGGAACGGAGACGGGCCCGCCTACGCCTCGCCCATCATCGCCGACTTGAACGGGACGCGACAGGTGATCGCGCTCACGCAACGGAACATCGTCGGCGTGTCTGCCGATACGGGCACGCTGCTGTGGCGCCGGCCGTTCGCGAATCAGTTTTCGAACCATGCCATCTCACCCATCGTGTTCGAGGACACGATCATCATGTCGGGTTACGAGATGGGCGTCACTGCGTTCAAGCCGGTCAAGCGCGGCGACGTGTGGGCGACGGAGACGCGTTGGGAGACGAAGGACGTCTCGATGTTCATGAGCAATCCCGTGCTCGTTGGCGGCACGCTCTACGGGTTGTCGCAGCGGTCCAGCGGGCAGTTCTTTGCGCTCGAGGCGAGAACCGGCAAGGTTCTCTGGTTGGGGCCCGGCAGGGAAGCGACCAACACCGCCATCGCGAAGGCGGGTGATCTTCTATTCCTGTTGAATGACGATGCCGAACTGATCGTGGCGAAAAGCAATCCGTCCGGGCTGAAGGCGCTCCGCCGCTACACCGTGGCCGACAGCGCCACGTGGGCGCAGCCGGTGATTTCGGGCGGTCGCGTTTTCGTCAAAGATGTCTCAGCGCTGTCGTTGTGGACGCTGAACTGAAACCCGGCAACCCTGTAGGCCGAAGACCACTGTTTCGCAGGCCGTCGGCATCGACAATCGAGGGCGCATTGTCGGGCAGACCCAAAATGTCGCGGGGGAGATGCGGCCTGCCTCTGGCCAAGCGCGTCGGAACCACCCGTCGACCTCGGTCCCGGCTTTGCACGCGCGGTGAGCCCGCGCGGAACAATCGTCGGTGAGGCGAACGGTCACGCAGTGGCGTGGATGCCGTTTGGCCGTCGCTAATTCCGAGCTCCTGCGATCGGCGGCCCAAGGTCCTGGCCCACGAGTGCGTCGCTTTGGCGGTCGACGGTCCTGGCGAGAACGTGATTAGACTGCCGGCGTGGCCGCCGGCAGTCCCTGGTCCCGTGATGGCTAGTCTGCCGACGCCGGTCCCGTCCCCTTGTTGACGAACCGCTGTATCCGTTTGCCGTTGATCGTCTCGCCAATATAGATGTTGCCGGTGTTATCGACGGCAATACTGTGGGCGATGTAGAACTGGCCCGCTCCGCGTCCGGGGCCGCCAAAGCTGCCGACGGGCTCCATCGTGTCGCGTCGAATGATGTTGATCTTCCGGTCCACGCCGTTGACGTTGTAAAGGAACTGCTGATCGGGTGAGAGCGCTACGTCGAACGCCGAGCCGTAGCCTCGGGCGTTCTTGTTGATGAAGAGTTCCTTGACGAACGTGCCGTCCTTCTTGAAGACCTGAATCCGGTTGTTCGTCCGGTCGGCCACGTACAGAAGACCGTCCTTCGAGAGAACCACTCCGTGCACGCATCGACCGAACTGCTGCGACGGCGCTGCAGCGGGATCGTAGTCCTTGCCGACGACGGCGGATACCGAGTTATAGGCGCTGGCATCGTCGGGCTTGTTTCCATACGCGCCCCAATGCCGCTTGTACGCTCCGGTGTTTGCGTCGAACACGATGACGCGGCGATTCCCGTAGCCATCAGCGACGAAGATCTCGTTGGTCTCCGGATCGACGGCCACTTTGGTGGGTTTACCCAGGGACGCAGTGTCGTTGCTGCCTGCGGTCTTCGCCGTACGGCCGACCTTCAGGAGGAGCTTTCCTTCCGGTGTGAATTTCAGAGCCTGATCGGTCTCGCCTTGGCCAGTGACCCACACGTTGTCCTGGTGGTCGACGTACAGCCCATGCTCTGATTGCACCCACTCCTGGCCCTCGCCTGGGCCACCCCAGCTCTTGAGCAGGTTGCCGGCCTGATCGAAGACGAGAACGGGGGGTGCCGGCACGCAGCATTCCGCCGTGGGAGGCGTCAGGGTGGCGCCCTTTTCATCGTCGGCCAGCGAGCTGGGCCGATGAAGCATCCAGATCTGGTTCTTGGAATCGACGGATATACCAATCACATTCCCGACAACCCAGTTGTTCGGCAGCGGCTTTGGCCACATCGGATCGACCTGAAACGTCGGTATCTGACCCTCCGTCGTCGCCGGTGCCGCGGCCATCTCTCCGGCCGGTGCTGCTGCTTGTTCCTGACTGCCGCCGCCGCAAGCCGCGGCGGTTATCGCCAGCGCGAGTGCGAAAGCCAAAGATCCCGTGAAGGGACGTGGTGACATGCGGTCTCTCCTGACGTGTTACGCGAGAAGTTATACGGGGAAGGCCAACTAAAACCGATCACAAATACCACAAATTCAGGCACGTGGCCACGGTCAGAGGCGCTGGTGAGTGGCCGGCGAGGGGAAGAGAACGTCGGGCGAAGAAAGGGCACAAGAGTGGTCCGATACGAAAAACCCGAGGCAGCTCGGCGCGCGGGTGTAGTATTTGCCAATACCGGGCAGTCGAGTGAAAATCCCGGCGAACTACCTGGGCAATCGAACCCTCGCGCGTTCACATCAGTTGGAGGTCGCGATGCGTTATACCGGGCGGGTAGGGCTGATAGCCGTGCCTCTGTTGGCGCTCCTGAATGTCGGTGCGGCGGAAAACAGCGTTTCACTGACGGATGCTGTCAAGAGCCAGAACGTGACGGCCATGCGCGCGCTGATCAAGCAGCGCGCGGACGTGAACGCCCGGGAGGTTGACGGCACGACGCCGCTGCACTGGGCGGCGTACAACAACGACGACGCCGCGGTGGAGATGCTGCTGAAGGCGGGCGCGAATCCCAACACGACGAACCGCTACGGTGTCACACCGCTGTCGCTCGCGTGTGAAACGGGGAACGCGCGGATCATCGAGCGATTGCTGAAGGCCGGCGCCGACGTCAATGCGAGTCGCCCCGGCGGCGAGACGCCGCTGATGACGGCAGCGAACCAGGGTAACCCCGAGGTGCTGCGGCTGCTGCTCGCGCAGGGGGCCGACCCGAACGCGATGGAAGAGTCGCGCGGGCAGACGGCGCTGATGTGGGCGGCAACCCGCAACAACGCCGCGGCCGTTAAGGTCCTCACCGAGACCGGGGCAAAGCTCGACCTGCACGCCCGCGGTCCGAAGTTCCGAGAGAACGTCGACTCAATGGCCGGGTGTAGTGCGATCGGGGTCACGGTAGAACAAACGAGAGAGCAGTGCACCTCGAAGTTCTTCCAGGATCCTGCGGGGCGGGGAGGCAAACTGCGGCCGCGGGTCGATCAGTACACGGCGGTGATGTTCGCGGCGCGCAAGGGGGCGAACGAGGCGCTTCGCACCCTCCTCGAGGCGGGCGCCAATCCGAACGAGATGGCCGAGGACGGCATGACGGCGGTGGTGGTCGCGGCGTTCAACGCGAATTGGGAAGGGGGCGTGATTCTCGTCGAGCATGGGGCGAATCCCAATGCGGACCAGACGGGCTGGACGGCGCTCCACCAGATCGCCCGGACGCGCGGCCTGAGCGGCTGGCGGCTCCCGAATCCGGTGGTCAAGGGCAAGCTCCAGGCCAACGACTTCGCCAAGGCACTCATCGCGGCCGGCGCGGACGTCAACGCGCGGGTGAAGAAGCCGATCCGTGGCGATCAGGAGCGCGGGCGCTTCATCATGATCGGGGCCACGCCCATTCTCATCGCGGCCAAGAGCTTCGATACGGATCTGATGCGGCTGCTGGCCGCCAACGGGGCGGATGTGAACGCGCGGAACGCGTACGACTCGACGATCCTCATCCTGGCGGCCGGGAATGAAGTCTCGAACGTCGAGGAAGACATGGGGTC
>ORMF011864462.1_pt1 | contig 16743 bp, 13 predicted proteins | sample 1779871 | NCBI WGS metagenome assembly ORMF01 (sample SAMEA104232316, study PRJEB22302) | groundwater metagenome | biome: forest; feature: aquifer; material: groundwater | place: USA | collected 2011-08-07 | depth 5.4 m
CAAGGGTGGGACGGGCGCCCCCGCCCGTCTTCAGCGTAAATGACGGGCGGGACGCCCGTCCCACCTTTGAATTCCCAAATCGAATGGATGCCTGCCTAACCGCCAGCCCGCTCGAAGAGCACCGTCATCTTCGTCTCAAAGACCGGCACCATGATGTCGTTGTACCACGTCGGCGAGACGCCGAAGACTCTCTCCAATGGCCCGAAGAGTTCCTGGAATCCTTCCATGCTCTCGTCGAGCTCCACGAACGCCGCGCCGCTCTGGCATCCCGCGCGCAGCGCGAAGGCCAGGCAGATCAGGTCGGAGGAGAAAAGGTCGCGCTTGAAGGCCACGATCTGCTGGACGTCGGCCCAGTTCACGGCCGCATCCTTGCCGTCTGCCCGCACGCTGAAACCATCATCGGTAAGCGTCACGTAGCCCATTTCATTTCACCTCGGGGTCCAGGCTGCTCTCGATCAGATTGTCCTTGTCGTCGGGAATACCGTCTCGGTTGGCATCGCTGCCGTCTGAAATAAAACCCCTCTGCGGGTCAATAATGCCGCCGAGCAGGCCATCCTGGCCTGGGTCGATGAGAACGTAGCCCTCGCGATTGCCCTCCTTCAGGCGGGCGTAGAGCAGTATCCGCTGGCACTGCGAGACGAATTCCATTAGCCCGTTCGCGTTGGCATCGAACGCAGGATAAATGTTCTCGTTGGCGGCTCGTTGCTGCACACAGAGGTAGTAATACAACGTCTCGCTGCTGCCCATATTTGAATTCGTATCGGGCGGATACGCGCCATGCTCGACGTGGTATGCATCAATCATCATCGCCAGGTTCTTCAGCATCAACTGTGCTCTTATGCCTGGGATTTGCCCCTTGGTGCGGCTTGTCAGCGATAGCGCAATGAGCGCAACCAAACCAATCGTGCAAAATAACACAGTTCGATCAGGCCACTTCCAATAGGCAATCGCAAAAATACCGGCAACAACCGCAACGCTTAGAAGCGGTCCCGTGACCATCGGAAAATAAATCAAAAACCCCAGCAAGACGCTGGCCGCGAGGACCGCAACGATCCATTGCAGCAGCGAGAATTGAAAGTGTGGCGCCGCCGATTCTGGCATGGAGGGGCTCATTCCGGACCCGCGCACCCAGCATAACACGCCGCCCGCGCCGACCCACAAAAAAGCAGCACCCTCCGCCCGCGAGTGCGCGTCCGTAATTACGAAGAAAATGCCGATACCTGATCCTGTGGGGAGACAGGAAAGAGTATGGATCAGGGTTTGGCGGAACCGAAGAAGTCGTTCATGGCAGAGGCGGAAGCGGTCTTTGTTGGCTGCGCGCCGCCTGGGCGGGAGAGCCCGCTTTGTTGCTCGCTCAACTTCAGCGTGATGCGGCACGCTTGGGTCAAGCCCCCGACGCCGCGCCTGAAAACGATCCGCATTGAATCGTCCAAACTGCCTTGGGGTATGTACGGAATAATCGTGCCCGGATGGACTATCCGCGCTATCGCCTCCTGGGCTTGCCCATCAGCAGCGCGCCCGTCGAATTCATGATCAAACAATTCAATCGGCGGGTCAAAGGGACGGAAAAATTCTGCCTCGAAGGCGGCGGGGAGGCGGCGCTGCAAATCCGTGCGGCGTATTTAAGCGCAGACGGCCGAGCCAAGCGAATCTGGGCCAGTTCTCGGCCATACCAGCGCGCCGTCGGCCTGCACCGTCTCGCGGGGTGATCTCCGCAACTACGGACGTGCACCTCCGTGGCCAGCGGCACCAGGCTTCCGGCTTGAGCACGCGCGTTTTTCGGTTAAAAGATTCCTGCGGGCCCGTAGCTCAGCGGTGAGAGCAGGGGACTCATAATCCCTTGGTCGCTGGTTCGAATCCAGCCGGGCCTACCACTTCTAAAACTTGCAACTCGCTTTTTGCATCGGCGATTGCATGGCTGAGGATAACGATGAACCGATTGCAGATCTTGCTGACAGACTGGGTTGTCTTGCCGTCCCTGGCCGTTCTGGTTACCTGCGCCTCGGCCTTGGATGACAATCCGCCCAAGACGCTCCAGCTTGATCTGGGCGAGGGTGTCAAGCTTGACCTGGTACTGGTGCCGGCCGGCGAGTTCCACATGGGAGCTCCGGAATCGGAGAACGAACGCCAGAGCGCGGAGGAGCCCGTCCACAAGGTCAAGATCACCCGCCCCTTTTATCTGGGCGCGTTTGAGATCACCAACGTCCAGTACCGCCGCTTCCGCCCCGGCCACCACAGCCGGTATCTCGATGGCGACAACCAGCCGGCGCTGTGGGTGAGTTGGTACGACGCCGATGCCTTTTGCCACTGGCTGAGCCAGAAGATCCAGCGCAACGTCCGTCTGCCTTCCGAAGCTGAATGGGAATATGCTTGCCGCGCCGGCACGGCCACGCGTTTCTTCAATGGCGACCAGGCCCAGCAGAAATTCTCTCCCAATCTGGACAAGGCCGGTTGTTCCGGCAGCAATAGCCGCGGCCTGAGCAAGGAAGTCGGCAAGTTTATCCCAAACGCCTTCGGACTTTACGATATGCATGGCAATGCCTGGGAGTGGTGTCAGGATTGGTATTCGAGCGGTTACTACAAGGCCTCGTCCGAGGCCGATCCACCCGGCCCCGAGAGCGGGCGGGCCAGGGTGCTGCGCGGCGGCAGCTACCTGTTCTGGACGACCTACTATTGCCGCTCCGGCGCCCGCTACGCCTGTCGCCCCGACGCGCGCGAGAGCGTCACAGGTTTCCGTGTCGTGGTCGAATCCGGGGACTACCAGGCGCGCCCGGCCGGGCCGGCACAACCCTGGCCGCCACCGCGGTCCATCCCGCCGCCGCAGCGTTCGGCCTCCGAGAAGGAGGCCGATGTTGCCCGGCGGTTTGGCGGGCCCGTTACCACCATCGCCAGGCCCGCGCAGACTCCGAAGATTGATGGGGTGCTGGACGACGCAGCCTGGAAGCAGGCCAGTGCAATCGCCTTCCGCTTCACCAACGGCCGGTCCGCCGTGCCCGAGGCGCCGACCACTGCGCGTTTGCTTTGCGACGGCCAGAAATTGTTCGTCGCCTTCGCGTGCACAGATCCTGACATGCCGCGCGTGCGGCCTTCCGGCAAGCAACGCGACCAGCAGGTGCAAAGCGGCGATGCCGTAGGGCTGTTGCTGGACGTCAAGAACGAGGAGAGCTTTAAGTCTTGCCTGTCGATCGCGATCAACCCGCAGGGCGTGCTCCGCGACGGCCGAGGCTACGAGGGCGCCTGGACGGTTGGACGCCTGGGCACCGGAGCCGGTGGCGAGATCCGGCCCCAAGGCGTCGACTTCGACCTGGCGTGGAATCCGGAGATTGAGGCGGTTGCCAAGTCCGGCGCGGCCGGCTGGGATATCGAGTTGGCCGTGCCGCTATCCGAACTGGGCATCGCTGCCGGCGAGGTGCCGACGGTCATCGGCCTGCAATTACTGAGGATTCGCCCTGAAATCGTCACCCGTTCTTTGGGCAAGCCCCGCTTGGGCCAGCTCGTTCCGCATACCTGGCCGACCGACGATCCCGACCTGCTCCGCTTAGGAGAGGAGACCGGCTGGGTCGCCACGCACTCGCCTTACCCGGTGCGCCCGGCGCGTTTTGGGCACGCAATCCTGGAGGCCGGAAGCAAGCCCACGCCAGCACCGGAGAAACTCTTTGAGCTGATCGCCCGTGAGGACTTTGCCGGTGGAAAGCCGGGCCGATTCACCAAGGGACAGGTCGAGGATGGCGGATTCATGGGTGGAAAGGCGCTGCGCTTCAAGGCCGCTGAAGGGGCTACTTTGTTTCAGGCCCCGCAACCGCTCCAACACTTCCGAGAGGTGCAGCTTATATCGGCCATCCGGGGCGACAAGGGCATGGGGGTGTACTGGCACACCTTCGGCAAGATCTACGGCGACGAGAAGTGCTGCGCCCGCCAGGTGACCACGCTGTGTGGCGAATTTCCTGCTGTCATGCCCTTCTTCACCTACTGCGACGGGGCCGGACGCATGGACTATTCCTCCCTGGGCCAGGCCGATCCGTATTACGCCGGCTTCACCAAGCATATGAACTGGTATAGCGAGCCGCAGATCGGGCGCATCCCCTTTGCCGGGCCCGACCGCTGGTGCGTGGCATACGTCCGCATGGACGAGCTGTTCACGCAGAATCCGCACTGCAAGGGCATCGACCCCGACCAGGATGAGATCCCCGGCTGGTTCTTCCACCCGTGCGGCAAGTACGACATCCTCATTGGCGAGTCGGTTATGTTTCGCGGGCGGGACGTTGAACCGCCGGCCAGGGTCACAGGGCTCAAAATCCGCGTGGAGGGCGACAAAGCCATCCTCTCGTGGGACAAGTCTGCCGACAACACCCTGACTTGCTGGTACGAGGTTGCGATCAGCGCAGGCCAGTCCGCCAAGTTGGTGGTTGAGACCACCGATTTGGGCGCCATGGTGCCGGCCGCGGCAATCGCCAGGGAGAAGATCACCGTCCGCGCCGTTGACTTCTTCGAGAATTTTTCCGAGCCATCGGAGGCTTTGGAGATCAAATGACAGCGAACGTCAATTTGGACAAAGAAGCGCTTGTCCGCCCGGGAATGACGGACTTGTGAGGGGGAAGGATACAACGGATGCACACTGCTGTTTTGTAAGACTTCACATTGCCCGACGGAAGTAATGCAGACAACTGGGCGCAATTTTTCATTGCAATATTCGGAAGGTCCTCCGCTAACGGACGAGAAATTTCCGTTCCATGAAGTCCATTTGGGAGCTTACGATGCAAGCAGTTAAATGCCTTTTATTATTTCTTCTCATCCTGCTGGCCATCGCAGGATGTGGCAAAGAGGAAAGACAGTCTGCAAATGCAGCAGAATTGAGGTCCGAAAAACAGCTGCTAGCCAAGGACGCGGCTGGTTTTTTGAGCTTGGAAGTCTATTTGCTCTCGGGAACCTTTGAACCTGGGAAATCCTGCGAGATTGAGATTGTTCTGCGGAATGTACGTGAAGATGAAGCAGTTGCATTTCATATGCCCGTACTGAAAGCCCGCAACTTACATTCAGGGCTACCGTATATTTTTGGTCAGGCTACCTGCGATGATTGGTTTTTGGCCTATACAACTCCACGCCTATGGCGTCGCGAGAAATCGCCACATCATGAAATGGAGACATTCCACGGTGCATACGAATTTCAGAATAAAGAAAAGTTAGAGAAGTGTTTTAAAGAATCTGGGCGGCACTTGACCCGCTACGACGACAAGGGTGAGGAAATTTTATTTCTTGACAAAAAAGAAGTATTAGCCCGAAAAGTAAAGGTCACCCTGGCTGACGAAGAGAAAGGAATTGACGTAGGAGTCTTCAATGTTGAAGGCTGGTGGCGCCCAGAGACGGGAGAGCAAATTCACAAAGATGGCAAGGCATTCCGATTGTGGTTTGGCTCACTTTATGCGAAGGCTATTGTGCCATCAAAATCAAGGGACCAAAATTTTGAAGACGACCCGCCCAAGCAGAGAGAAAAATAAAAATGAAGGGGGCGTAAGCCCAAAGAAATAAATGGATAGACTGCAGCTACGAGTTCCCCCATAGACTTCTTTCTGTCGGCGGTGGTTCATAGCATTGCGGTCCTTCATTTCTGGAGTTATTCAGCCAGGGATTGACGGGTTTGTCTTCCATCAAATCCGGCGGCAACGGTGCGAGCATGGCCTCTAGCGCGCTCACAGGCGTGAACGGGCAGGGCAGTTTTTTGCGTCCTTCAGTCTTCCACTCGTAAAAGCCGTCCACGGGAATCAGGCAGCGCCGATGGCGAAAGGCGTCGCGAGAGGATGGCTTGGAGGCGACGGACTCGGCGCGGGCATTGAATAGTCCCGGCAATTTCTCCATCGAGGCTGTCCAGTGTGGAAGCAGGCCCCAGCGGGCCATACATAAAAGCAAATAACTTCGCAGCATCCAGCGTGGGCAGCAGGCGGTCGTAGTCGTCTATGAAGCGGTGTGTCGGCGCAGGGGATTCGTCTTGGCTTGGCCGGAGAAAAGACGCTCAGAGGCGGCTATTCCAGCCACGATCCTTGCAATAGTGCCACGACATTGCCCGAATCCCTGTAATTTTCTAAAATTGTTGTTGGCCCCGGCGCGTCGAGAGGGAGAGTTTGTCAAAAAAGGAGTGAAGAATGGACCTTCAAGATCGACCTGACGGGCAACTGCTCGCCGAATTTGCAAGGACAGGCGCCGAGACGTGCATGGAGGAGCTCATGCGGCGCCATGGACACCTCGTTTACAACGTTTCGCTGCGCATCCTCGGCTCCGCCCAGGATGCCGAGGATGTGACGCAGGCCGTTTTTCTGACGCTCTCTCAAAAGGCATCGAGCCTGTCGGGACGCGAATCAGTTGCCGGATGGCTGCATCGTGTCGCGCGCCACGTCTCGCTTCGGGAACGGGATTCGCAACATGCGCGAGCCGCCAGGGAAAAAGAAGCCGCCGCCATGTCGACTCAGACGACCGCCCCGTCAACCTGCGAGCTGGAAGAGTTCAAGACGATGCTCGATGAGGAAGTGGACCGCCTTCCCGAAAAATACCGGTTGCCAATCCTCCTGCATCACTTCGAAGGCCGGACGGAAGCCGAAGCCGCAAAGCTTCTGGCGGGCAGTGTTGGAGCAATCTCGATGCGGCTCAGCCGCGGACGTGAAATGCTGCGGCAGCAACTCGGTTCACGCGGTGTGGTGCTGGGCGCGTTGCCGCTGTCCGCCGCCATCTCCGCGCAAGCGCAGGCGGTGGTCCCGCCGGCGCTGATCGCCAGCACCGCGCATGCGGCGAGCTTGATCGCCACCGGGCATTCCGTTGCGGCGTCGGTTCTTCCCATCAAGGCGGTGGCGCTGAGCCAGCAGGCGTTGACTGCGATGTTCGTCGCCAAAATGAAGATTGGGGCAGCGATTGCAGCGATGGTCCTGGTCGCGGCCGTGGGAACAGGGACGCTCGCCCATGTGGCCGGCGGCACTGGCGGGCAGCCTGCGCCTGCGGGCCAGAAAACTGCGGCGGCGGCTCCCTTTCAACCGTTGCCCGCGCCGCACGAGACGGGAGACGAAAAGGAGCCCCCTCCGAAGCCGGCGGCGCCGCGCCCTCAGAATCTTCCGCCTGGCGTCGTTGCGCGGCTGGGTGGCACACAGTTCCGGGCCGGCAACTCCATCCTTGGCCTGCGTTATTCGCCGGATGGCAAATTCATTTACTCAACCAAACATGGCGGCGTGCTGGAGGTATGGGATGCAGTCAGCGGAGAGCCGCTGAAGCGAAAGGAAAACGTGGATGGGAAAGGGTTTGTGCTGTCCCCCGACGGAAAACGGCTGTTTCTCGGCGGCACGAACAACGTCACTCGCGTCCTGGACTCGGATACATTGGAAGAGGCATATACAGTGGCGTCTACGGGTTCCAACGTGTCTCAGGTTGCCTGCTCACCGGACGGAAAACTCCTTGCCATCGGAAATTATTTTACGGTGCAGCTCGTCTCGGCAGCCGACGGCACGGCGATCTGGGATTTCGGAGCGGGCATGGCCTCCGCATTTTCTCCTGACAATAAGCAACTGGCGGTCGCTGTTGCAAAGCATGCAGCGCGCAACCAGGCAGGTGTGAAACCAGTCCGCGTTTTCGACGTGGCAACCGGCAACGAAGCATACAGCATCGAGACGGGCGCCGATCCGGCCATCGACATGCTGGAATTTTCTCCCGACGGTAGACAATTGGCAGTGGTCGACGACAAGAAGGGCGAGTTGCAGATGTTCGATACGCAAACGAAGAAGCTGCTGTTTACCGTTCTTCCGGAAAAACATCATTTTAACGCGGCTGCATTCTCTCCCGACGGCAAGTGGATCGCAGCCGCGGGATACGGCAATGCCTTGATCCTCGACGCGAAGACGGGAGTGGTTGCGCAGGATACGGGCATCAATAGCCCCTATATGAACACAATTGCCTTCTCGCCTGACGGCAAGAAGATCACGATTGGCGGAATGGATGGCGTGGTCCATATCTGGGATGCTGAGAATAAGAAAAAACAGAAAGCATCCGGTCATACCAACAAGATCGCGTCCGTGGCATTTTCGCCGGATGGCCAGACGGTAGTGACGGGGAGCGATGACGCGAGCATCAGGCTTTGGAACGCGTCCACCGGCGAAGAATTGCGGGTGCTGCAAGGCCATTCGTACTGGATGAACGACATTCTCTTTTCCCGCGACGGCAGGCACCTGGTTTCAGGGGCGCAGGACGACCACTTGATCATCTGGGATGCGCAGGCCGGTACGCCAATCCAAAAGGTCAAATGCGGAAACATGTGGCCGCAATATTTGAGCTGGGCGCCGGACGGGAAGAGCGTTCGCGCGATGGGAAACTACGCGGTGCTGCGCGAATACGCGGTTCCGGCCGGCAATCAAATCCTGGCGCGCAACATGGGCAACGGCCACCCGCTCGACCACGTGGCGTTTTCACCCGATGGTACGCGCATCGCAATCGGCAAGAGCGATCATTTTCTTGCGTCAAAAATCACTCTCTATGATTACGCGTCCGGCAAACAGGTAGCACAATTTACCTGTAATGAGAATGAGCGCGCGGCGGCGATGGCATACTCGCCTGATGGCACCATGCTGGCGTGGGGTAGCGGCGCTGGGATCCATTTATGCTCCGTTGAAAATGGGAAGGACCATGCCGTGATGAAGGGCCATGAGCATTGGCCGACTAATGCAGCCATTGTCTTTTCACTCGATCAGCGTTGGCTGGTCAGCGGTGGAGATGACCGGAAAATTATTGTCTGGGAAATTGCATCGGGCAAGGAAGTTTGCCGTCTCGGCGTCCACAACGGCCCCATCACGGCATTGTCGTTCAGCGCTGACGGCCACCGCTTTGTTTCAGGAAGCAGCGATACGACGGCTGTCGTATGGAACCTGCTCAAGGTTCCCGCCGGCAATGACGCGGTTCTCGCCCAGGAGAATAATCCGGCCGCCCTCTGGCCAGCGCTTGCCTCCGATAACGGCGGGCGGGCGCTCAATGCCATTCAACGCATGGTGCTGCTTGGCGCTCCGGCGGTAAAATACATCGGCGAAAAGTTGGAGGAGGAAAGGGCAGAACAAGAGCCAGTGGCCGCACTCTTCAAGAAACTGGATGACATTGATTTTGATGTTCGCTCAGCGGCGGAAAAGGAACTGATCAGGAACGACTATTCCGAGGCGGCGCTACAGGCTGCGTTGAAGCAGGTCACCTCGCTTGATGTTCGCAAAACCGCTCAAAGGCTGATTCAGCGCCATACCCATCCTGTAATCGCGTCTGCCGTCACACTTCAGTGGTTACGCGCGATCTTGGCTCTTGAGTGGGACGGTTCGGATGGCGCCTTGAAGATTCTGGGGCGCCTGGCGGAAACGCATGTTGGCACACGGATCGGCGTCGACGCCGGCAAAGCGCTCGACCGGTTGAAGCTCCGATTGAAGCCCATTTCCAAGTCACAGTTGTGACAATATCAAGGACTTCAGCAAAGCCACAAAGTCCGTCGTGCCGGCCGGGCAGGGTGATGGGCACGTGCGCGAGATCCTGAAGGACGCATTCTCCAGCGGCTGGTCCGGCTACCTGACCTTTGAACCGCACCTCACCAATGCCGGCCAATTCCAGGGTTTCACCGGCGGGAAGTTGTTCAAGGTGGCCGTGGACGCGCTCAAAGGCGTGCTGGCGGAAATCGGCACGAAGTGACGCTCTTATTTGAACGGAGGAATATAATATATGGATGAGCAAAGTGGCGCGCGGACGCCGGGCGCCGCACCCAAGCGAGGTTTATTGCCGTACTTCCAGTTCAGCCTGCGTGGATATGTTGGAGTGATGCTGCTGGCCGGGGCCGCGGGCTGTGTGACGTTCGCTGCGACGCGCATCGGATTCGAACTCGTGCGCGACGAACTGCGCTCCGATTCCAGCCGATACGCAGCGTATAGCATGTCGAACAAGGTTTATGGCGCTGCCGTGCATCATTGGCACATGAGTCATTGCGCCGGGGGAATCGTCCATTGCGACGCGCTGGACGTCGTCATGCGCCGCGCGGACGTTATCAGCGGCGAGAACGTCTCCGCGGACCTCGCGCGAATTTCGAAAGCTCGCAAAGAGGGCGACCGCTTGCTCGCCTTTGAAGTCGACGACAAGAACAGCACGAAGATTCAGTTCGCCTACCTGATCCGCAACGATTACGTCGTCTATTCGGCGATTCGCGAGCCCGGCGACAAACGCTGGGTGGAACAGAGTTCGCCGATCATGTCGACGTACATTGCCGAAGCGCAATCGTGGGTGCAGGGTATTTCGATCCTGCTGACGATGCTGCTTCTGCTTTTCATGGCGGGATCGTACGTCGTCTGTCGCGGGCTGTATCGCTTGCTGACGAGCCGCCCCGCGCCTGTCCGCGAGGAGCCCGCGCGGCGCAGTCCGTCGGCGGAGATCGATCGCGTCAATCTGGCATAAGGATGTCTTAGTGGACCGTCAGAGCTGAGTTGCAAGGTGCGAAACCGCCCAACGACCGGCTGTTCCGCACCTTGCAACCTTTCAAATCAATCCGGTCGGTCCACTAGAACTCCAAGTTCGATTTCCGCCATGTTGAGCCAACTGCCATGCTTGGACGTATGATGAATCTCCAAGCGGTCCAGAATGCGGCGCGCTTCTTCCGGCGGAAAAGCTTCATACAGAGAAGCCGGTTTATGCGTATTGAGATTGTCCATCACCACGACGATCTTTGCAGCCTGGGGATATTGGACGTCGACCCAATCCCGGACGACGTGCGCAAAATCCACGGCGGTCCGGCGTTCGGTGACGTGAACCTTGCGGCGTCCGGCCTACGCAAAGTCGCACCCGCCGCACTGCTCTAGGTATCGGTTCTGTCAGATGAAGTCTTAACTAATACACTTGAAGGCTTCCAAAAGTGACAATTCCGCTGTCGCGCTCATTTTTCCGATCTCCTTTGTTAAAGAGATCGGCTATTTATCTATGAAAAATGAGGACTTTTGAAAGGCCCTGGTACTCGGCGCGCCCAAGATATGAAAACTGACGCTCTCAATGCCAATGGCCTCGAGGCCTGCCACATGGGGCTTAATGTCAAGCACCAGCGTCTTGCCGCTCTTGACGTACTCCTCGGCCTTAACATGCATCGATCCCAGCAAAGTGTGGACCTTCTCACCTCCGCTCTTCAGGAACCATTGCACGAGTGGGTACTCTTTGCCGTTCGTGACGTCCTTGATCATCGTCGTCTCTTTTTCAAAAGTGGCCTCAACGCGGTAGATTTTGGACTTCAGTTCACCGGCCTTGACCTGTTTGACGATTTCCGCCAGCGTTGTCTCAACCGGCTGAGCAGCTTTGACGGCTTCGGCGATTTCGTCAGTCAGGTGCTTGAGGTCTTCGGCGCTGAGCTTAGTGGTGGAGACATGGCAAGAACGATCGAAAGTGCGATAGGCACCACCCTTATCCTCCTTTTTCAAATACCAAATTCCCTCTTCCGTTCCGCTGTATGTGTCCATAACATCACTAAATGCCTTCGTGTAGAACGAGAAGGACACTGACTTGAGTGCGGGATCGCCCTTGAAAACATGGTTGACGGTCAAGGTAGCAGTGGCGGTGGATTCGCCTACGTCCTTACGATCAGAGAGTTTTCCCATGACGATCAGATCGGCCTCATAGGTCCTCTGTTCCTCCGATAGCCCCGCCCTGTCGCCCAAGACCGGCCCGGCCATAATGGCGACGAAGAGGCTGAGTAGCGCGAAAAAAAACGTACATCGTGTCATGGGGGCTCTCCAAAAGTGGTTGACTGCTTTGACGTGCTGAGCGTTTGAAGGTTTCAAAAAATGGCCGTTAGGGCTGGGCTTTTACCGGATTCTTTATTATGGCCGTACTCGGCGCGCCCGAACTTAATCCGGCCGAGCAAGTGTGGAACAATATTGATTTGCGCGGCCAGCCGTTTTCTTTCGGCCGTCAGCGCCGCTGCGGGTGCGCTGATTTATTTGGCATCCGCCGCCGGTTTGCAGAAATTATCAGGGGGCCGCCAGCCGAAATCGTCCTGTAACATCTCCCCGCGGTCCCGCATCTGGTCCGTGGAAACGGCAGGGGCGAGAAGCAGCGGCACACCCTTCATCTCCCCGCGCGGCACGGACTTGTCCACGAACCACACCAAGCCTGCTCCCGTCACGTCACCCATGAAGTGAGCATTACCGGCGGCAAGGACCGGCCCCACGCTATACACTTGCCCGTGAGTGAAAAAACCCCTGCCAAAGACGAGAATGGTGTTCGCGTCCGCGTTCATGAAGTTTTTGCTATTCGCGCCGGTGAAGCTGCCGGTCAGCAGGCGGGAGCGCATCTTCTGCAAGCGCTCCGCGTCAATCCCATGCTCCTTCAGCTTCTGTTTGCCCTCGCTGGTCAGGTTCGTGAAAGGATTGGCGATGGGCTCGCCCCAGTTCACGGCATCCACGCCTTTCATTTTTGACATTTCTTTAAGCAGTTGAGCCTGCCGCTCCGTCAACTTAACGGGAGAGTCCGCCTGTTGCGCCGCTTGGGTAGGCGGCGGCGCTTTCTCGTCGCCGGGATTTTGGCGCGGGAAGGCGGGAACGGTGGCATTGGGCTTATGATCGGATTCCGCATCAACTTTTGAAATTCGGCTTAGGGACCTTTCCATCTCTGGGCTATAGCGTTGAACATCAGATCCATACATGGCGTCATGCAATTGCCACCCGCGAGTCTTATCGGGCAATTCAAACTCATAGCCCCTTTGAAATAAAATATACTTCCCGCCCTTCTTGATTTCAGACAATATCGTGCTTCTGTCTTTGTCCGTATCCAATATCCCGATACTGACCTGCAACTTGTCTTGCGCCTTGCCCTTAATCACTTTCAATACTTTGAAGGCGAACTGATAATGGGTCATAACTTCATGGTGGTCACCAATTTCGGCTAAATTACCATTTACAACCGGCTCTGCGACAACGACGTTCTCAGCCTTCGACAGGAAATCGCGCAAGGCCTCGTCCTCATTTGCAAATGCGGGAATATTCGCCGCAAACACCACGGCTAACGTCAAGATCGTACGCATTGACTTTCTCCTTTTTCGGGCGGGTGACTCCTTTCCGCCGTCCTCATAACGTAATACTCTGTGAAATATTGGGAAATATTTTGGAAAACGCTGAGCAGGCGCTGACAAGCTTGCCCCGGGCGAAGGGCTGTTCCCGAGGCATGAAATACCAGACCCCAGTCAATACGTGCAACGCTTTTGAACGGCCATCACTTCCCAAGCGAGCTTGGAGACGTGCGCCTTTTCCCATTCACTTGTCCCGGCTGAGCGCGCGAACTTTGGCAATTTCTCAAGAATTTCTCCGAGCTCGCGGGACGCATTTATTTGCGCCTGGGTTGAAAAATCCCTTAGTTTCCTGCTTGCATACGCCCAATTGGATAGGGTATATTTAATACCTTGATAGGCTATCTTAGCATCGCATTGTGCATTTTATTACAGGCTGGCGAGCGAACCAACGTCCGGGAACTCGGGTCTGTGCACGTTGGTGCAGTATAAAACGATGGAGATGCCGCTTCGCATCGTGCATTATTTTACAACAAAAGCCTCGACAGTCGCGTGATGAGGATTACGATGAGAGCACGAAGTGCACTATGAAAGCAGCGCGCCGTAGCGCCACGTTGTGCACTTTATTACAGGGCTTGGGGCTGAGGAAGAGTCATCCACGTATCGCGACCATCGGGGAGCGGAGAACCTCTCGCTCCTTAACAGTCGCGGTACGTGGATCCATAACGTGGACCCATAAGAGTTTTTCGAGATTTCTACATCAAACCCTGCTCCGGCAGGGGCGCAAGTATAGAGAGGCAGGCAAGCCATGGCGATCACTACCGCCGCGCATCGCATCTATCACGGGTCTGGAATGGACATGTCCCACGTTCCGGAAGCCTATTGGGAGCTGATCGAGAAGTACCGCGGCGAGCTGATCAACCAGGCGCAGGCCATTCTGGGCAGCCGGGAAGATGCCGAAGACGTGGTGCAGGAGACCTTCTGCGACGCCTTGCGCGATTACCAGAAGCTCTCCGGCGCCGGGTCCATCGGCGCCTGGCTGCGCTCCATCAACCGCTGCAACGCCCTCAACCGCCACCGCGACAAGCGCCGCTTGAGCGGGCGCATGGGGCCGGGGCAGCAGGTCGAGCCCGAGCAGATGTTCACCACCGGGGGCTTCAACGTCATCGAGCTCCGGGATTCCGTCACCAAGGCCCTCAACGCGCTGCCCCCCACGCTGAAGACCGTGGTGGTCATGCGCTACTGGGAACACCTCTCCTATAAGGAGATCGCGGCGCGGCTGGGCATCCCCATCGGCAATGTCAGCGGCATGCTGTGGGACGCCTCCGTGCGCTTGTACTCGAAATTGAACGTGCAGCTTGGCGCGCTGCCGGCCTCCAAGAAGGGGGCGAAATTGACCCGCATACCCGGCGACAATGAGTCCACCAAGCCGGTGACGGGGATTCAGCCATGATTAAAACATTCGATTGCGAGGACATCGTCGAACGCACGGAGCCGTACCTGGAACGTAAGCTGTCCAGGCACGAGGTGGAGGCCGTGGAGGCCCATCTCCGGGAGTGTTCCTCCTGCCGCGACACCGCGCGCTGTTTCCGTGCCGTTCATGGACTTTTGGAATACGTTCAACTGGAGCCCAACATGTCGCCGACCGCGTCAGCAGCCTTGAGCCGGATCGAAGATGAAGAAGCCGAGCAGACCGCCGTGGCCGCAGCGCCCACCTGGTACGAGAACCTGGGCGGCGCGCCGTGGTGGGGCGTGTCACTGGCGCTGCATGTGCTCGTGATTGCGCTGGCGGGCCTGGTCACCATGGCCATCGAGCTGCCGAAGACCGACGAGAGCGTGGTCATGGTCACGGAGCTGGTGCCGCGCAAGGAAGTCAAGGTCGAAGAGGAAAAGAAGCCCGAGGAACAGGCCAACCGCAACGCGCTGGAACCCAAGCCCGAGACGCCGCCCACGGACAAGTCCTCCACGGAAGTCTCCGACATCGTGGTGCCGCCGGAGATCCTGGCCAAGGCCGAACTCGGCGACCATTTTGAAACGATCAACCTGGACCGCCCGGACACGCAGAGCGCCTTCGGCAATCCCGACGCGCGCATGTTCCACAGCGTGACGGGTAACGATGAACCCGAAGGCGGCGGCGGCATGGGCGGCGTGGGCGGGCTCGACGACCTCATCGGCGTCGGCGGCCACGCCAGCCCCGGCACCGGCGGCGGTTGGGGCGGCGGCAACGGCACCGGTATCGGCGTGGGCAACGGCGCCGGCAAGGGCAGCTTCGGCAGCCGCAACGGCGGCGGACGCAGGCTGATGGTCAAGCGCCACGGCGGCAACAAGGCCACGGAGAACGCGGTCGACAAGGCCCTGGAATGGCTCGCGCGCCACCAGGAAGCGGACGGACACTGGAACGGCGCCAAATACGGCGCGTCGATGGCCGGCGATACGGCCTTGACCGGCCTGGCGACGCTGGCGTTCCTGGGCGCCGGACACACGGAGAAAGTTGGCAAGTACAAAGACAACGTGCAGCGCGGCGTGAAGTGGCTTATCGCGCAACAGAACGCGCAAGGCCGCATCATGAAGCCCGGCGACGGCTGCAACGCCGGTTATAACCATTCCATCGGCGCCCTGGCGCTGGCGGAGGCCGTGGGCATGGCGCGCATCCCGGAGACCCGCGAAGCCGCGCAGAAGGCCGTGGCCTATTCCATCGAAATCCACCAGTTGGGCAAGGGTTCGGATAAGCTCGGCTGGCGCTACGATCCCCAGGACATCGGCGACATCTCCGTCAGCGGCTGGTTTATCATGCAGCTCAAGAGCGCCAAGGTGGCCGGCCTGCAGGTGGACCCGCTGGCCCTGGAAGGCGCGCACCGCTACCTCGACACGGTCATGGTCGAGAAGCCCAACCCCAACGACCCGTACTCCGGGCACAAGTATGGCTACCGCACCGATGGCCAGGGCGGAGGGATCCGCGTCAAGAGCTCCCACTGCAACACCGCCATCGGCTGCCTGGGCCGCCAGTTCCTGGGCACACCCATTGAATCCCTGCACGGGGGCGTCGAGTACTTCGTCACCAAGGGCGGCGTGCCCAATGCCAAGGCGCCCGAATTCTACTTCTGGTACTACGGCACGCTGAGCACGTTCCAGCAGGGCGGCGATATCTGGAAGAAGTGGAACGAGGGCATCAAGACCGCCCTGCCCGCCATGCAGCGCGTGGGCGGCGACGAGGACGGCTCCTGGGATCCCGTGGGCCATCCCGCGGGAGGCGGCGAAGCCTGGGAACCCTGCGGCGGCCGCGTCTTCACCACCGCCATCGGCGCGATGTGCCTGGAGATTTATTATCGGTATCAGAAACTCAATTGAAGTACGAAGTACGCTCCTCCCCCTTCACAAGGGGGAGTTAGTGGGGGTGCTCCGGCAGGCGATGAACGCTCCCGGAGCACCCCCCTTAATCCCCCCTTGCTAATGGGGGAGATACGCGCGTCCCTGCATTACATCGTTGTGACCGTTGTCTTCACTTCGCCCTTCCCTCACATTTTCGCGTAGCGCGGGCCGCCGCCGCCTTCGGGCGTTACCCACAGGATGTTCTCGTACGGGTCCTTGATGTCGCAGGTCTTGCAGTGCACGCAGTTGCCCGGGTTGATCTGCAAGTGGCCCTTGTCGGGGACGCCGATCTCGGCGCTCTTCGTGGGCTGAATCCACTCGTACACGGCGGCGGGGCAGAAGTG
>ORMF011516263.1_pt1 | contig 16739 bp, 15 predicted proteins | sample 1779871 | NCBI WGS metagenome assembly ORMF01 (sample SAMEA104232316, study PRJEB22302) | groundwater metagenome | biome: forest; feature: aquifer; material: groundwater | place: USA | collected 2011-08-07 | depth 5.4 m
CCGCGGGGAAACGAATTGTAGCCGGTGGAACGGATCTCGCGGGCCGGGCCGATGATGACGCATCCGATCTGCGTGTTGGGATCTTTGCTGCGCGTGGCCACCACCTGGCAGATGGATAGGTAGTATTGGTCCCAGCTGGGAATTCCGTTTGCCATGTTGGTTTCGAGTCTCCCGATTATACCCGTGGACGGATCGCCGGGTGTTAGGATGGGCGTAGAAATCCAATTCCCGATAGGAGTCACCCCTTGAAATTCCACTCATTCCTGCTGTTGAGTGTTTCGGTTCTGGTTCCCGCCTCGGCGCAGGACCCAGCTCCGTCCCAGCCGTTCCGAATTCCGGTTTCGGCAGTGATTGAGTCCATCGATTTCGAGAACGTGACGCCCGCCAACCAGAAACTGGTTCTGGACCGCATCGGAGTGCGAGCCGGAGACGAGCTGACCGTCGAGGTGCGTCACCGCATCGGAGGCGAGATCGGCAAGGTGCAAAAGGGGATGATCTTCACCTACAAGGCGGGGTCCAAGTGGGGAGCGGTGAAGCTCATTATCCAGGGCGATTGCTGAGGAATTGCCCGGTTGCCGGATTGAACCTCCCCATGGTCCAATAGGTATTACACTTCCCAGCAGGAGCCTAAGATTTGAACAAATCAATCCTCGCCCTGGAAGACGGGACCGTCTTCGAGGGCCAGAGTTTTGGTGCGCGTACAGTCCGGAGCGGTGAGGTTGTCTTTAATACCTCAATCACCGGGTATCAGGAAATATTCACAGATCCCTCCTATTGCGGGCAGATTGTCGTACTCACCAACCCTCAAATCGGAAACTATGGCGCCAATCAGGACGACTGTGAGTCGTCCAGGCCATTCATTGAAGGGCTGGTGGTGCGCGACTTCTCCCCGGTAGTCAGCAACTGGCGTTCTGAGGAAGCCGCCGAGCACTTCCTGGGACAGAGTCAGGTTCCCGTTGCCAGCGGCATCGACACACGATCGCTGGTGCGGCGGCTGCGGTCCTGCGGCGTGATGCGCGGGGTGCTTTCGGGCAGCGGCGGAGATCCGCGGGAACTGGTGGAGATGGCGCGCCAGGTACCGTCCATGGCGGGCCTCGATCTGGCCACCAAGGTGTCCACGCTCTCCCAGTACCGCTGGAAAGACGGGGTCAAACCCTGCTCTCCCTCAGAGATGGTGGGCGATCCCGCGGAGCCGCAATTTCGCGTGGTGGCCTACGATTTCGGAATCAAGCGCAACATTCTGCGGCGGCTGGTGCAGGTGGGCTGCGATGTGACCGTTGTGCCGGCGCTCACGAAGGCGGAAGACGTTCTCGCGCTCAAGCCGGACGGCGTGTTTCTGTCCAACGGCCCCGGAGATCCGGAGCCGCTCGAGTTTCAAGCGGCGCAGGTGCGCATGCTGGTTGGTAAGACGCCGGTGTTCGGAATTTGTCTCGGCCACCAGGTGCTGGGCCTGGCGCTGGGCGGCAAGACTTTCAAATTGAAGTTCGGGCATCGCGGAGGCAACCATCCGGTATTGAACTACCAAACCAAGAAAGTGGAGATCACGGCGCAAAATCATGGTTTCGCGGTGGACCCGGATTCGCTGCCGGCCAGCGACATTGAATTGACGCACGTCAACCTGAATGATCAGACGCTGGAAGGCTTCCGGCACAAGAACCACCCGTTATTCTGCGTACAGTATCATCCCGAGGCCGCGCCGGGTCCGCACGATAGCCGGTACCTGTTTGATGACTTCGCCGCGCTGATGAAGCAGCACAAAAAGAATTAGACCGAATGCCGAAACGAGACGACCTGAAACGAATCATGATTGTGGGCTCCGGGCCGATCATCATCGGCCAGGCCTGCGAGTTCGACTATTCCGGAACCCAAGCCTGCAAGGCCCTGCGCTCGGACGGCTATGAAGTTATCCTGTTGAATTCCAACCCGGCCACGATCATGACGGATCCGGATCTGGCCTATCGCACCTATGTCGAGCCGATCACCATCGAGTATGCGGAGGAGATCATCAAGCGGGACCGGCCCGACGCGTTGCTGTCCACGGTGGGCGGTCAAACGGGATTGAATCTGTCGATGGCGCTGGCCGAAGCCGGCATCCTCGAAAAGTATGGAGTCGAGTTGCTTGGCGCAAAGCTGCCCGCCATCAAGAAGGCGGAGGACCGGTTGCTGTTCAAGGATGCGATGAAGTCGATTGGACTGGAATCGCCGCGCTCCCAACTGGTCAACAATGTCGATGACGGCCTCGATTTCGCCTCCAAGAACGGTTACCCTGTTGTGCTGCGCCCCAGCTTCACGCTCGGCGGCAGCGGCGGGGGCATCGCCTACAATCGCGAAGAGCTGGAGGATATCCTGTCCGGCGGCCTGGACCTCTCGCCCGTGCATGAAGTACTGGTAGAAGAGAGCGTGCTGGGTTGGAAGGAGTTCGAGCTGGAGGTGATGCGGGACCTTGCCGACAACACCATCATCATCTGCTCGATCGAAAACTTTGATCCGATGGGCGTCCACACGGGCGACTCCATCACGGTGGCCCCGGCCCAGACCCTCACGGACCGCGAATACCAGATGTTACGCGACGCCTCGATTGCCTGCCTACGCGAGATTGGCGTGGATACCGGCGGCTCGAATGTTCAGTTCGGCATCAACCCCAAAGACGGGCGTATGGTGATCATCGAGATGAACCCGCGCGTTTCGCGCAGCTCCGCGCTGGCCTCCAAGGCGACGGGGTTCCCGATTGCCAAGATCGCCGCGAAACTGGCTGTCGGATACCGGCTGGACGAGATCAAGAACGACATCACGCTGAAGACCCCGGCCTGCTTTGAGCCGACGCTCGACTATGTCGTGGTGAAGATCCCGCGCTGGCAGTTTGAAAAGTTCCCGGGCGCCGAGCCGGTGCTGGGGACACAGATGAAGTCGGTAGGCGAGGTGATGGCCATCGGCCGCACCTTCTCGCAATCCCTGATGAAGGCGATCCGGAGCCTGGAAACCGGCAAGTCCGCCACCGCGGCAGAAGTGTTCGACGAGCAGCTCATTCCCAATCGCCTCATCACGCCGAATCCGGACCGTCTCGCCTACATTCAATTTGCCTTTGAACAAAGTTGGACGATTGCACAAGTGCAGGAGTTGACCGCCATTGACCCGTGGTTCCTGCGGCAGGTGCACGACCTGGTCCAGTTGCAAAAGGATCTTCAATCCGAAACGCTGGGAACCGTTTCCAAGGAAACGATGGTGACCGCCAAGCGCGCGGGCCTCTCGGATCAAAACCTGGCCAAGGCCTGGAGCACCACCGCCGAGAAGGTTCGCGCACGACGGATCGAGCTCGGCGTGCGGGCCGTGTTCAACCGCGTGGACACCTGCGCGGCGGAGTTTGAAAGTTTCACGCCGTACCTGTATTCAAGCTACGAATCCGAGTGCGAAGCCGAACCGAGTGACCGCAAGAAGGTGATGATTCTGGGAAGCGGCCCGAACCGGATCGGGCAGGGCATCGAGTTCGACTATGCCTGCTGTCACGCCTCCTTCGCCCTGCAAGGGTTTGGAGTGGAATCGATCATGGTCAACTGCAATCCGGAAACGGTGTCCACCGACTATGACACCAGCGACCGGCTGTACTTTGAACCGCTCACCTTTGAAGAGGTGATGAACATTGTGGACGTGGAAAAGCCCACCGGCGTGATCGTTCAGTTCGGCGGGCAGACTCCGCTGAACCTGGCGCTGCCGTTGAAACGGGCCGGGGTGCCCATTATCGGCACTGATCCGTCCAACATCGATCTGGCCGAGGATCGCAAACTGTTTGGAAAACTACTCGACGACTTGAAGATCCCGTCGCCGCCCAATCGCACGGCCACTAATCGCGAGGAGGCCATCGCAGCAGCTCAGGAGCTTGGGTTCCCGGTGCTGGTGCGGCCGAGCTACGTGCTGGGCGGGCGCGCCATGACGATCGCCTACGACGAGGAGACGGTGAAGCGGTACATGGATGAAGCGGTGGTATTCAGCCAGGAGCGGCCGGTTCTGATCGACCAGTTTCTGGAGGACGCCATTGAGGTGGACGTGGACGCTCTGAGCGACGGGGAGGACGTCCTGATCGCGGGCATCATGGAACATATCGAAGAGGCCGGCGTGCATTCCGGCGACAGCTCCTGTGTCCTGCCGACGTTTTCCATCGCCGCCAAAGAGCTGGAGACGATCCGCAACTACACCGAGCGCCTGGCGCGGGCCCTGCAAGTCATCGGCCTGATGAACATACAGTACGCCATCAAGGACAGCATCGTGTACGTGCTGGAAGTAAATCCCCGGGCTTCGCGAACCGTCCCTTACGTGAGCAAAGCAACGGGAGTAGCGCTGCCCAAGATCGCGGTGGGCCTGATGCTCGGCAGCAAGCTCAAGGATCTGGCGCACCTGACCGGCGGGCGGACCTCCGGCGTCCTGCCTGTGCCGCAGTACTTCGTCAAGTCCCCCGTCTTCCCATTCAACAAGTTCCCGGGTGTCGATCCGGCACTCGGGCCCGAGATGCGTTCCACCGGCGAGGTGATGGGGGGGGGAGAAAACTTCGGCGAAGCCTTCGCCAAGGCCCAGCTCAGCGCCGGGACACCGCTACCGGATCAGGGAACCGTCTTCATCAGCGTCAACGACCGGCACAAGAGTGTGGCTATCGAGCTGGCGCGGAAGTTTGCGGACCTCGGCTTCCAGCTTGTCGCCACACGCGGAACCGCCGGCGCCATTACCGCCGCCGGTGTTTCCTGCAAGACCGTCTTCAAAGTCAACGAGGGTCGGCCCAACGCTGTGGATCTATTGAAGGCGGGTTCAGTGCAACTGGTGATCTACACGGCCACCGGAGCGCATTCGTTCAGCGATGAGAAGGCCATCCGCCGCGCCGCCGTACTCTACCGCATCCCATGCATCACCACACTGAGCGGGGCGCGCGCCGCCGTGCAGGCGGTAGCGTCCCGCCGCCGCGACCCCATCCGCGTCTGGAGCCTGCAAGAGATTCACCAGCCGCAGCGGGTCGGCTAACGATGTTTCAGCAAGGCCTTGATGTTGCCCTCAATGCCGCCTCTGTCCACCAACCCGACGTAGGTTGCGGCGATGCGCCCCTTGTGGTCAATGAGGAAGGTGGCGGGCAAGGACGTGACGGCGTAGACCTCCGGGGTTGACTTGTCCGCGACTGTCATTCGATAGGTCACACCAGCTTGTTCAAGATAAGGTTTGACCTTGGTCCAACCCTCCTCGTCCACTGACACCCCGAGCACCGAAAACCGCTTCGGACCAAGAGAGGTTTGGAACTGCTGGAACCAAGGCATCTCCACCTTGCATCCGCCACACCAGGTGGCCCAAAAGTTGAGCAGGACCACTTTGCCCCGGTAGTCGGACACCTTTACGGACTTTCCCGCCGCGTCCTTCAGTTCGAAGGCCGGAGCTGGTTTGCGGCTTTTCTCAGAGGTCAACTCCGCACGAACCCCGGTCACTTCAGCAGCCTTGGAATGGTGTCCGGCCACCAGCATCAAGCCCAGGAGGGCGGCAACGCGCGGCGAGATTCGACTCCGCGAAATCGCCTTTTTCAGCAAGTACAAGACCGGCCAGCTCAACACAAGGGTAAGCCACAGCGGCCGTAACTGTCCTGGTCCTTTGTAGCCCCAGCCCCCGGTCCCGATGACGAATGCTGTCGCTGTTGCCATTACGGAAGCGAGGAGAATCGCCGGTTTCACCGGGAGCGTTCCGCTGCGAAGACCCTGGCGCATCCCGAGGAAGAACGGAAGAAGAAAAATAGCGGACGAGATTCTAGGCTCAGGCGTAATTCCGAAATAGAGCGTCCCCCAGACGCCGCACAGCAGCACGCCGTTGCATACGGCCGCGCGACGGGACAAGGACGCCAGCGCGAAACCTCCGGTCCAGGACCAGGACAGCATGAGGAAGCCATAGCATGCCAAGGCGGGAATACCGCGGCGCAGCGACAATCCGATGTCCTCCAGCATCGCCGGATCGATGTCCCGGTAGTTTTGAATGATCCACGAATAGAGATGATACGAACCGCTCAGCGATTGGGGGAAATTGACCAGCAATAGCCCCACCGGAGCCACGATCCCGATCAAGGCCAACCATGGCCTCCAATGTTTCCAAAGCGAGGCCTGCCGCCGCAGGACAACGCCGAGCAGATCCAGAAGGGCGCGGCCGCCGCTCACTCCGGACTCGGCCAGGTCCCCGCACACCGCTTCCCGTTCGTCAACTCGCAGGAGCCCCGATAACAAGTCCACCAGGCGCCAGGAGAAATTGTTCACCGGGGCGCCCCCGATTGAACCGGCTCCCAGGAAACGCCGCGGCTCACCCGCTTCACCGCGGAATAGAACGCCGCCCCCGCTTTCAATCCTTGCGCGGTAACGCGAACCATTCGCTTGGCCCGGCCGCCCCGCCGCGGCGTGGATTCGCCCATCCAAGTTTCCAGGAGTCCCTTTGCTTCCAGCCGGTCGAGAGTCGTATACAGAGCGCCGAGGGAACAGCGGCTTCCGGTTGCCGCCTCAATTTCCTGCTTGATGGCTGCGCCATAAGCTTCCTTGCCCAGCCTGGCGGATGCGGTGATCAGAAGGTATTCAAACTCGCCCAACATGATTTCCCTGACATTGTGCTCCTAATCGTGCCCCCTGTCAAGGTAAACTTAGACCATGTACGCAGCTAAAGCGGGATGGATACTTCTGGCACCGGCACTGCTTTGCGCACAACTGGACAAGGTGGGAGACGTGCTGGGGCAGTTGGGGAAAAAGACGGCACTGACGGAAATCAAACTGGTGACTGACCCAGCCGATGCGCGCGTGCGGCCGCTGGAAACTCTTGTAATTCAGGTACGCGCCTACGGCAAGCCGGACGAGGAGACGGTAAGGCTCCAACGCACGGGCGCAAAGGTTCAGACGAAGGCTGCCGGGGAGGGATGGATCTCGAAGGCTTTTGTCTTTCAGGGCAAGGACGAGGAGAAGTTCTACGAAGAGTCGACGAGTTCTCTCATCAATATTTTTAAGCAACAGTCGGGCTCCTTTGTAAACAAGGACGCCTTTCTTTACACAGCACCCGAGCGGGCCGGCCAGTACCGGGTGGAGGCCGAACTGGAGGGAAAGAAGGCGAGCATCGACATTACGGTGGCGGCGGACGCGCCATCACGGAAGAAAGCGGAAACGTCGACGTTCGCACCAGAGCAGCATCGGGATGGCGCTTACCGCAAGCTGGCCGAACACTATGCGCCTTTCCTGGCCCAGGAAACCTGGTTTCAACCCAAGGCCGACATACCGGCGCGCTTTGATTTCGATGGTGACTGGGCCGGCGACAATAACTGGGATCACCTGGAGGAAGGCTCCTCGCAGGCCTATGTTTATTACGCCGCGATGGAAACGGCGACGCACTGGTTTCTCATCTACAACCTCTTCCATCCGCGCGATTACTCGGACAAGTGCGTCGTGGGCACCTGCCATGAAAACGACAACGAAGGCATCATCCTCACCATCGTGAAAGACGGTACGAGCTTTGGCCGGTTGCAGGTGATGGAGACGCTGGCCCACAACAACATTTACTCGATGACCGCCGACAATCAGGTAAGAAACGGCGTTCACGACATTGACGGGCCGATCGAATTTCACGACTGGTCGCACCCAGCGATATTCGTAGAAGCCGGCGGCCACGGCATCTACGGCACCAGGACGGAACATTCGCGCTATCAGTTTTCCAAGGATGAATTCACCGAAGGCACAGGCATCACGCTGGTCTACAAAGGCGTAGCCGAACGCCCACTGCGCGCCAATCAGCGGCTTGTCGGCTACGAGCTACTGCCAATTCTCGAACACTGGTGGACAAAGGCCGAGCAAGGCAAGTGGAACGAGAAGACATTCGATGAGTATTTTCAATACCGGCCGGCGGGCGGCCGTCCCGGCCTGCCATTTGCGGTCGGCGGGAGCTTCTACGGACGCAAGATGGCTTCCGCCAAGGCCAAGCCGTTCTGGGGCTGGCACGATACGCAGACGCTGAAGAAAGGCCTGCTCGCGGTGGGGCAATGGGGACTAGATCCCGCCTACGGCGTCTCGCGCGATCTGCGCATGCCCGGCGAGTTTTCACTTGACTATGTCTACAATCCCTACCTGCTGATCGGCGACGAGAAGCAGGAAGCGCTCGAGCCGGGTGGACTACTGGGTCCGGTTGCGCCCACTGCGCCCCCAGCGGCAACGGGCGCGGCCTGGCCACAGTCCGGCAGCGTCGAGATTGAACTGCGTGTGGACGGCATCGTCGAGTTAGAGGTCGCCTGGGACCAGGCGCATGCGCAAACCATCAGCGGGCAGGACGCATCAGGTTTGAGGAGTGAATTCAGCAGCCCCATCCCATCCGGGCTGCTCCGGTCCATCACCGTCAAGAAACTCGCCGGCCGGGGGGAGGTCAAGATCCAGCAGCCGCAAGGGGCCGGAAATGAATACACCACCATCGTGCGGATCGAAGACCCCAAGGGCGGCGCTGACAACTACCGCTTCCAACTAATCTGGACGCGGTGAGTCCGCCTCTGCCTGGAACAGCGTGATCCCGGCCACACCCGCCGCGCCGGCCTCCAGGCACTGCGGGATGTTTCTCGCCTTCACTCCGCCGAGGGCCAACACGGGCATGCTGACCGATTGGGCGGCCTGGCGCAGAGCCGGAATTCCCAGCGGCTCGCCAAAGACGGACTTCGAGGAGGTGTAGAAGATGGGGCCGAACACGGCAAGGTCCCCTCCGTCATTTTGGGCCGCCAACACCTCCGACAGCGTATGGCAGGAGACGGCAATCAGGAACCCATCGGGTACAATCCGCCGGAGCTGAGAAACGGGTATCGAATCCGCCGGCAGATGCACGCCGTGCGCTCCGCACGCAATGGCAATATCAGCGCGCGTGTTCACCAGCACACGGGACCGGTGTGGATTGGGCAGTTCCAGCACGCGGTCCACCAGCTGCATCAGATGGCGCGCCTCGAGATCCTTTTCCCGGATCTGAATCAGCTCCACGCCCTCTCGCAGCCGCCGCGCCACAATCTCCAATAAAGCCTCCACACCTCCAACCGCTTCCCGGTCTGTGATGTAGTAGCGGATCAATCGCAGGGCTCCCAGTATCGTTCGCCGGCGCAGGCGCGGCACAGGGCCCGTCCTTCCCGGCTCACCTCCTTGCCGAAATTGATCCCTTCCCCGCAGACCGCGCAATTGACGCGGGGCGCTTTGTAGCCAGGCAGATCCTCCGGTCCGACGTTCACGCGGACCCAGGTGTGCGTGAACAGATCCGCCTCCGGCATATCGCGATAGGCCCTCATTTGCTGCTGGTTCCTATTCGAGATTTCCGGATACATTTCCTGCGCCTTTTGTTTGGAGGTTTCCAGCGCCACCACTCGCACCGCGCGTTTTTCCTGGAGATCGCAAAACGTAGCCGCGACCTTGCCGAAGTCGCGGAACTTGAGGGACCGCTTGCCGAGGCGGCACCCGGTGACGACGGTGACGGCATCGGTGGCGCAGCGGTCGATTTCCACATAGGTGACCAGGCGTTTGCGCTGTGCCCCGGCCGGATCGTCCAGGCCCAGGAGCTTCATCCCAAACAGCGCCAGGCGCAGCCCGAGGATCTGGCCGGCGCAGATGTGGCCGTGCGCCTTTTCGGCCAGCTCCACGTACTCGTCAAAGCTTTTCACTTACAGATACCGCTCCAGGCATCGCTTGCCACCTTGCACACCCTCAAACTCGGTGAGGCGGCTGCCTTCGTATTCGATCCCCACCCAGCCGTGATAGTTGGCCGCGAACACCAGCTTCATCATCCGGTCCATGTCGATGGTGGTTTCTCTTGCGTCGGGGGTGAAGTCAAAGCACTTGAAGCTCACGCCCTTGGCATAGGCCATCAACTTTCCGACCGCGTCGTACCTGTCGATCTCCTGTGGGAAATTACCAAAATCCGGCAATGTTCCAAAATGCGGGAGATTGACGGCCTTCATCAGGCGCAGCACGACATCGGGGTTCGAGGAGATGCCGCCATGATTCTCGATGATCACATTGATTTTGCTGGCGGCGCCGTATTCACACAAACGGGTGAAGCTGTCGGCGCAGTGGCCGAGGAAAGTATCCACCTCGGCGGGGGTGGACGGCTGGCGCTGGCCCGGATACATGTTGGTACGAATGGAGTGGCCGCCCAACTCGGCGGTGATATCGATCCACTTGTGATGGTTGTCGGCGGCGCGCTGGCGCTCAGCCTTGTCCGCGGCGCCCATGTAGCCTTCGTCATCGCACATGATCAAGACGCACTGTGTGCCGGTCTGCTTCATGTTGTTCTTCAGGCGCTGCACGTATCCTTGCGTGGTGGCCTCCCAGAGCGCGTTTACAAACTCGAGTCCGGCAATGCCGAACTGCTCCCGTGCAATGCGGGGGAAATCGAGATTCGAGATGAGGCGGCTTCGGATCGCCTTGTGCAGAGACCACTCAGCCAGCGAGATGCGGAATTTCGGGGCCGTATTCTGGGTCTGGGCAGGCAGAAAAGAAGGTGCGGCGGCCAAGGCGAGCAGTTGACGGCGGTGCATACCGTTTATTTTACCAACTGGCGCAGATCATCGATCCAGTAGTCGGGCTGGTGGAGCGCCATTTCCGCATGATTGCCGTAACCGTAACGGACCGCGCAGGTGCGGACACCGGCGCGTCGTCCGGCCTCCATGTCGGCGCCCGAATCTCCCACAAAGAGACAGTCTTCCGGCCTTGCCCCGAGGCCTTCCAGCGATTTGAGAATGACATCCGGGGCGGGCTTTGCCGGAAAACCGTCGGTGCCCTGGACGTGGTGAAAGTAAGGCAGCAGGCCAAACATTTCCAGCACGAGCCTGGTGGTGAGCGTTCCCTTTGTGGTGGCGGTGGACTTGCGTCCTCCCAGTGCGGCCAGGGTTTCGGCCACGCCGTCATAGGCGCGAGTCATGCGGTGGCCGCGAGCGGCGTAGATGGACCGGTAATCCTGGATCATCTGATCGATCTGCGCCGCGCTGTAGTGCGGCAGCAGGGGCTCGAACAGATCCAGGAGATGGCGCCCGATGTAGGTACGGAGAAATACATCCTCGACATCGGCGCGATTATGCTGGATCAGAACCTGTTGGATGGCCCCGCAAATGTCGGAGGCCGAATCGAGCAGGGTCCCATCCAGATCGAAGACGTAGACCGGAAACTCGGGGATGCTCACGCGGGCTGCGGACGTTCGCCGTCAATTAGGGGTGGAAGACGGCGGCCGCCGGAGGACTCAGGCCGGATCACCTCTTGCGTCTCACCATCGGGGCCGTCGCCGGACTCGGCCACCACGGCCGCCGGCGCTTTTCCATGAATCAGCTCGCGTACTTCGTCCCCGTCCAGGATTTCGCGCTCGAGCAGCGCCTCGGCGATCTTCACCATCTCCTCACGGTGGCTCCCAATGATCTGGAAGGCGCGATCATGCTGCGCCTCGACCATGAGCTTTACCTGTTCGTCGATGCGGAGGGCGGTATCTTCGCTATAGTCCCGGTGCTGGGCGATTTCACGGCCGAGGAAGATCTGCTCTTCCTTCTTGCCATAGCTCAGCGGGCCCAATTCGCTCATGCCCCATTCGCAGACCATGCGACGGGCCATCTCGGTGGCGCGCTCAATATCGTTGCCGGCGCCGGTGGTGCTCTGTTGGAGGAACATCTGCTCGGCAATGCGGCCGGCCATCAGAATGCAGATCTGTCCGTTGAGATAGTCGCGGGAATAGGAGTGCTTGTCATCAATCGGCAACTGCATGGTGAGGCCCAAAGCCATTCCACGTGGAATAATCGTCACTTTATGCAGCGGATCGGCCTCCGGCAGCATCACCGCCACAAGCGCGTGACCGGCTTCATGATAGGCGGTGGTCTTCTTTTCCTCATCGCTGAGCAGCATGGACTTACGCTCCGCGCCCATGATGACCTTGTCCTTGGCCAGTTCGAAATCGAACATCGTAACCACTTTTCGGTTCTGGCGCGCGGCCAGCAGCGCGGCTTCGTTCACCAGGTTGGCCAGGTCCGCGCCGGAAAAGCCGGGAGTGCCGCGAGCCAGCACCAACAGTTTCACGTCATCGGCGAGCGGAACTTTCCTGGTGTGAACCTTGAGAATCTGATCGCGGCCATTCAGGTCAGGCCGTGGCACCACGACGCGGCGGTCAAAGCGGCCGGGCCGCAGCAGCGCCGGATCCAGCACGTCCGGACGGTTGGTGGCAGCAACCAGAATGACGCCCTCGTTGGACTCGAAGCCATCCATCTCCACCAGCAATTGATTGAGCGTCTGCTCGCGCTCATCGTGTCCGCCGCCGAGGCCAGCGCCGCGATGGCGTCCCACGGCATCGATTTCGTCGATAAAGATGATGCACGGAGCGTTCTTCTTGCCTTGCTCAAACAGGTCGCGTACGCGGCTGGCGCCCACGCCGACAAACATTTCCACAAAGTCTGAACCGGAGATGGAGAAAAACGGAACATTCGCCTCGCCGGCGATGGCGCGCGCCATGAGAGTCTTGCCGGTGCCCGGAGCGCCGATCAGCAGGACGCCCTTGGGAATGCGGCCGCCCAGCTTCTGGAACCTCTGCGGTTCACGCAGGAACTCGATGATCTCCTGCAGCTCGTCCTTGGCCTCCTCGACGCCGGCCACGTCCTTGAAGGTGACCTTTTTTTGCTGCGAGGAGTGCAGGCGCGCCCGGCTCTTGCCAAAGCTCAAGGCTTTATTGCCGCCGCTTTGCATCTGGCGCATCATGAAAATCCAGAAGGCCAGCAGCAGCAGGAACGGCACTGCATTGATCAGGATGGAAACCCAATTGCCGTTGGAGGATTCCTTGATTGTCACGTCGACTTTGTGATCGCGCAATTGATTGTAGACATCCGGATAGTTGACCGGAATCAGGGTACGGAACTCCTTATTGGCATCGTCCCGGAACTTGCCCTTCACTTCGTTGCCACTGATCTCGACGGTTTTGATGCGCTCATCCTTAACCTCAGTGAGAAACTGAGTAAAGGTCAGCACTTCCTGTTTGGGGGACTGCCCGTGTTGGACCACTGCCCAAAGCAACACCGCAACGCAGATCAAGACCACCCAAAAGACCGCCGTCTTGACATTGGAATTCATGAACTCTCCCTTGCTTCCGCCGCTGACACCTTAATAGACGCTCCCACGGGGCCGATCGGTTCACAAACCGACGGCTGGCGAGCTACTTTCCTCGCAGGCAAACCTCATGCACCCGGAGCACCCACTGCGAATCCTCGCGGGCCGCAAAACCCTCCATGGCTCCGAAATTCCTGACCCAAATGATGTTATCTCTCATCTGAATCATCGGCCAAACCGGCCTTTCCCAAGAGGGAACCTTCTTGCGTTGGAACAGATTTCGGATGCTTTTTTCGCCCTCCGAGCCGGGTGGCTGGCAGGAGTCCCCCCAGTTCCAGCTTTTCAATTCCAAAGGCCCCGAGATCTTTTTCCAATCCAAATCAGCGCCTGTCTTATTATATCCGGGTTCCCGGGCGGGCGTGGCTGGCTCCCCGCCCGGGACCAGTTCAAACTCCAGCCGAAGGCCCAATCCGGCCAGGTCCACGGAGCCGGGAACCTCGATCGGCACGCGGTAGGGGGCCGGAGCGGGGGCCGGCCGCGAAAGCCTCAGCCAATGGAAGGATCGGGTCGCATCCAGGCCCGGCAATTGGATGCGTCCCTCGCCGCGATCCCGGCTGGCCAGTTCCCGCAATCGCTCCACATGATCCAGGTCCACGCCGCGCAGATCCCCCTTGGCCCGGACGATGGCGGCGCGCAACAACCGGCGCTGCAGGGCCGCGGGAACCGGACCGAACGCCTGGAGATCGAGTAAAACAGCCTCGCCCTGGCACGTCATTCCTTTCCATTGGGCCACCTGATGTTGCCAGTAATGCTCTTCATCCCGCGCCACACCGGAAACGCCGGCCAGCGTAGCGGTCAGGTTCGGATTGAAGTCGCGATGGAGCGCGGGCAACAATTGATGCCGGATCCGGTTGCGCATGAAACTGGTGTCCAGATTGGTATGATCCTCGCGCCAGCTCAGCCTGGCTGACCGCAGATACTCCTCCACCTCGGCCCGAGTGGCCTCGAGCAGCGGCCGAACAAATCCTTCCGGCGTCACGGGCGGCATTCCGGCCAGCCCGGCGGTGCCAGATCCGCGCAGAAAGCGGTACAAGACCGTTTCTGCCTGATCATTGCTCGTATGGCCCAGCGCAATCCGGTCCAGCGCGTGTTCCGCCATCGCCTCCTGAAAGAACTGCCGGCGGGCGATCCTGGCCTGCTCCTCCAGATTGCCCGGCCTGGCCGCCACATCCAGGCGGCGCCGGATGAAGGCAAAGCCCAGCACGGCGGCCATGGCTTGCACGAACTCCTCATCAGCGTCGGAGAGCGCACCGCGCAGGCAGTGATTCAGGTGCAGCACATGCAGGTGGAGATTCCAGCGCGGGGCAAGTCCGGCCAGCACATGCAGCAAAGCCACCGAGTCGGCCCCGCCGGAAACCGCCACGCCAACGCGTTGGCGCGGAGAGAACATGTTATAACGGGAAATGGTCGCTAGCGCCCGTCCGGCCAGTGAATCGGGGTTTGGCGCTTCTCTACCCACATTTTTATTGTAAGTAATCCCGAAGCATTTTCAGTGTTCCCTGGATTAAGGAGAATTGGATTTTGGATCAAAGCGTTCGAGAGCGGGCCGCCAAAGTGCGGTTGTTGTTGATGGATGTGGATGGGGTGCTCACCGACGGCCGCATCTTCCAACTGCCGTCTCCGGACGGCGGCGCATGGACGGAAACCAAAGGCTTTGATTCGCAGGACGGCATCGCGCTGCAGTGGCTGCACTGGAAAGGGATCCGGACCGGGGTGATCAGCGGCCGCAACTCGCCCGCCGTCGAGTTGCGCGCCAAGCAGGGCCACATGGCCTACTGCTACCAGGGCCACATCGAAAAGATTCCCATTCTGGACGAGATCCTGGCCAAGTCCGGGGTGAAGCCGGAGGAGGTGGGCTACATCGGGGATGATCTGACCGACGTCGTGATCATGCACCGGGTGGGATTCGCGGTCGCCGTTGCGAACGCGCGGGCCGAGGTGAAGCGCGAGGCACACTACGTCACGGCGATTCCGGGTGGATTCGGAGCCCTCCGCGAGGTGGGTGAGGTGATCCTGAAGGCGCAGGGCTACTGGAGTGAGATCCTGCAGAAATATGAGATCCCCGATGCCTGAGGAAAAGACCGGTATCCTGATTCAGGCCGACAACGGCCCCGGCGTCATGCACCAGTTGACGGGGGTGATTGCGCGGCACCTGGGCGATATTGTGAGCGTCGAAATTGTGCAGTCCGACGCCACGCGCGCCTCCATCTACTTTGAACTCGTGCTGGCGGGGCCACCCGAGCCGCCGGTGGAGGAGATGGCCGCGCTGCCGATCTGCCAGGAGGTCCGGGTTGTGCAGACCCTCCAGCAGATCTACGGCAAACGCATCATCATCGTGGGCGGAGGCGCGCAGGTGGGGCAGGTGGCGATCGGGGCGATTTCCGAGGCCGACCGGCACAACATTCGCGGAGAACATATATCCGTGGATACGATTCCTCTGGTGGGTGAGCAGCCGCTTGCCGAAGCCGTGCGCGCCGTGGCGCGCCTTCCCAGGGCGCGAGCATTGGTTCTGGCCGGAGCGCTGATGGGCGGCGAGATTGAAAAGGCGGTGCGCGAAGTCCGGGCGCAAGGGCTACTGGTGATCAGCCTGAACATGGCGGGCAGCGTGCCGGACGCCGCTGATCTGGTTGTCTCCGATCCGGTCCAGGCCGGCGTCATGGCCGTGATGGCGGTGGCCGATACCGCCTCGTTCAACATCGAGCGGCTGAAGCGCCGCGTGTTCTAGAGCCGATAATAGAGTCGTATCCTCCACCTGTTTCCGGTATAATTTGACAGCGAAGCCGTACCTGGGCGAACACTCATGATTGGCAGGACACTGTCCCACTACCTCATTTCGGAGCAGATCGGCGCCGGGGGCATGGGCGTCGTGTACCGCGCGCACGATCAGAAGCTGAAACGGGACGTCGCCCTAAAGGTGCTGTTGCCTCAGGCCGTCGCCGATGAGAGTGCTCTCAGCCGCTTCAAGCGCGAAGCGCTGGCCCTGTCGCGACTCAACCACCCCAACATTTGCACAATCTACGACATCGGTAAGGCCGACGGCCAAACCTACATCGTTATGGAGTATGTCGACGGACGGCCGCTCAACAAGGTGATCCCGCCGGCGGGATGGCGATTGAAACAGCAGTCCAGTATGGCACCCAGATATCCGATGCCCTGGCTCACGCACACGAGCAGGGGTTGCTGCACCGGGACCTGAAAAGCTCCAACGTCATGATTACCAGGAACGGCCGGGTCAAGTTGATTGACTTCGGATTGGTGAAGCGCGTGGAACAGGGGCCGTTAGAGGCAACCCTAACGCAGGACCCTGCCACGCAGGCGGGCACTTTGTTGGGAACAGTTGCCTACATGCCTCCGGAGGTTTTGCGCGGGGAGCCGGCCGACGCGCGGAGTGAGTTGTGGGCGCTTGGGGTGGTCCTGCATGAAATGCTGGCTGGTACCCGGCCGTTCCAAGGTAAGTCGACCTTTGAACTGACTTCGGCAATTCTGAAGGATCCGCCGTCTTTGCTGCCGGAACGGACGCCGCCACCAGTGAGCGGGATTGTCAGGAAATGCCTGGCGAAAGAGCCTGGACAACGTTACCAGTCAGCGGCAGAGTTGCGCGCTGCG
>ORMF011921880.1_pt1 | contig 16737 bp, 13 predicted proteins | sample 1779871 | NCBI WGS metagenome assembly ORMF01 (sample SAMEA104232316, study PRJEB22302) | groundwater metagenome | biome: forest; feature: aquifer; material: groundwater | place: USA | collected 2011-08-07 | depth 5.4 m
GAAACGTGGAGATCCCGTCATGCCGATTGACAGCATTCGCGTTCGCTTCAATGGAGCCGCGGTGAACTCACCGCGGAAACGCGGCCGAGATGGACGCCATCCTCGCGTCCGCCGAAGCGCTTCAATGGAGCCGCGGTGAACTCACCGCGGAAACAGCGCGCTCGAAAACTCTTCTGTTGTCAAAGAGTTACGTCGCTCTGCGCGAGCGCCCGGTGATCTCGGCGCGATTGCCGCGACCAACGCGCCCGAGTATGACCGCAAATCTATCATCCTGTGATACTTGTCTCGCGCGAGCGGCTGCCCAATCGCACGGCGGCATCGGAGCGCTCGCAAGCCTGAGCCTAAGGGACGCACGCTATCTGGTTTCGAAACCTGGATATCGACTGAGTTCGCCCGTCACGACGCGGGCAAATAGACGCGCCTGAATCTCCAGCACGCGCCGATAACTGACACGATACCCGAACAGCGGGTGTGTCACCAGCGTATCCATCCGCTGCTCATATGCGCGGATGAAACCATTCCGCGCGCTCGTAGACAACGCAACCGCATCTCCAGTACGAACGAAGTCGTCCGGCTTCACCATCCTCGCATTGATAGCCGTCAGCACCGCTGAATCGGTGACGAGCGGTCGAAATCCCTCCATCAGATCGAGCGCGAGTGCCGGACGACCGAAGCGCGGCTGATGGTAGAAGCCCATGAATGGATCGAAGCCGATCGCATGGCATACGACGGTCAGGTCGCGCACCAGCAGGCTGTATCCAAGCGAGAGCAACGCGTTGACAGGATCGCGCGGCGGACGCCGGTTACGCCCGTTGAAATCGAATACCGGCTGCTCTTCCTCATCCTCGACTTTCAGCATCCCGGCAAAGTGCTCGAAGTACACCCGTGCCGCTGATCCTTCAACGCCTAGCAACGACTCGAGATCACTGACCCTCTGCGCCGTTTCTGCGAACGTCTTGAGTTGCGCCACGGCTCTCCCAGGAGGCTCGAGGTGATTTCGCTGCAGCAGCGTGCGCTGATTGCGGATCTTGGTGGAGACGATGTCGCGCGCGACTGCCAGACAGAACTCCGGATCGCCCGCCCGGGCGAACTGATCGCGACGCAGGAAGACGTTCTTGAGCCCCATCCCAGTCGTCAGGCCATAGAACCAATGTCCGGTCGAGAAGTACGCGATCGGCTTCTCCGACCAGCACAGCGACTGCACCGCGCCAGACGTGACCGATACATTGCCGAACACGTTCATCTGCGATATATCGTGCAGGCGTGCCTCCTGGACGACGCCGTCTCGATCGCGTATCTTCAGCACTTCGTTCGACTTGCCGACTGACAAACCATGACCGGTGACGTACAACGGGCGCAAATCGTCGCGCGCGGGCACCAGTCGCCGCACTTCCTCATTCGGCGGTCGCAGCAGCGGCCGTTCCTCCCTCGGCGTCTCATCGTCAAACAACGCCAGCTGCTGTTCATCTGCGTCCGGCAACGACATCGAAACGGCGGTCTCGTCCGGCAGGCAGATGGAGACGAGCGAACAGCGCGGACACTTCGGACTGTCGACAAGTGGAAGTGGGATCCGTCCCCGCTCGGCAAGCTCCCTCGCCCGTCGTACCTGCTCAGTCGTCGCCGCCACGAGCTCCTCGTCGATAGGGATTCGCACGCGCTGACGTGTCGCGTTGTAGTACACAATGGCTTCGTCGCAGGTGTAGCCGTTGTCGCGGAGAACGAGCGCCTGCGCGCAGAGCTGCGCGCGATCGGCCGGCCACGCCTCAGGACCCTCCTCTCCCGTCTTTGGGCCGCCGCGCTTGTAGTCAATCGGGCTGACCGTGGTGCCCGCGCCCTCGACGAGATCGATGACGGCGATCAGTTTGAACGTCTCGCTGGACAGCGTGACTGATCGCGCGTGGATCTTCTCTCCTTCCGCCTCACCGGCTGCCGGCAGAGCGGCGGCACGTCCGCGAATGGTTTCGTGGCGCAATGACCCTTCGACGGTGTCGCCGCTCTCGGCGAACACCCCTTCGACCCATTCGTAGAAGAACAGGCGCGGACAGTAGACGAACTCGTTCAGCATCCTGGCGGGCAGGTATTCGGGCAACTCGACCCGAGTGCGCAGGCGAGCCTTGGCGGCCGCGGGGCTCGGGAATCGAAAGAGTATCGGCGCCGGTTCGCTACTCATCGGCATCGCTCCTTGTGGTCCGGCCCTCGACGATGATGCAGGGGCTGTCAATGGGCGTGTAGGGCTTCCCGAGCGCGGTGATGACGCGATCGCCGCGTCCCTCCGCGGGACCGAGATCGACGAACAGGACCTGATCTTCTTTGTAGTTGATGACCTCGGAGAGCCGGTGCCGGCAGCGCGCCAGATCCGCCTGCGTGAGCTGGCACTCGAACACCGAGTATTGCAGGTGGTCGCCGAAGCCACGCATGATCTTGTGGACCTTGGCGAGCCGCTTGTCCTCGCAGATGTCGTAGGTGACGAGGAATGTGTTGCGCACGGCTGTTCTTATCGGGGGGAGCGGGCCGCGCGATTAAGGACGGGAGAAAACTCTACGTAAAGAGAAGATGCTCTGGCACCGCCAGCACTTTCGTCGCTCTCAGCGCGTCTGGGTCGCCAGAACAAGCTTCCCTGGCGGGGAGCCAGCTCCCGGAGGACCGCCCCAAATCAGGACGTCGGGACACAGATCGGCGCCGTTCGGCCACACAACCGTGCCGGCGGCGACCGTCGCGGCTCTGAAGACATGCGGGTTCTCGCGAACCTCCTCGAACACCGGGCCCGCCAGCAGCAGTTCGACGTCGCGTTCGACGACTGACCCGTCGGTGAGGGCGAGGCGAAGGCGGAAGCCATCGAGTGGTGTCACCTTTGAGATTCGAATGAAGCCCACGCGGCAATCTTACTCCAGAGGAGCGATGGCGCCTGGCGTCTGGCCCGTTCGAGCCAGGTTCCAGTCCTGACGCAACTCGTTCCGGTGAAGCACTGCCCACTCGCGCACGAGTCCGATCGCGCGGGCCGGCAAGCTGCCGGCGTACACCTCCAGGGACTCTATTTCCATCAGCGCCTCGTGCTCGCCGTACTCCGCATGGAAATGAGGCGGCGCATGGTCGTTGTAGAACATCCGGATGACGATACCGAAGAAGCGGCTGATTTCAGGCATGACTTGACGCTGATCTTAACCTCGGCCTCCATGCTCTATAGGCGGATTGCGTGCAATCTGAAGTGGTCTGTTTGCGAAGAGGCTCGGGTCAGACGGAATCCCCGACTCGAGTCGTACGCATGACATCATCACGAAAGTGCCGGCCCAGATCGTCGGGTGTACGGAGATCGACTCTACGTCCTTCGAGCATCGTCGACAGCTGGATCTCCATCGAGGCAAGAGCGATCAGTCCAGGAATCTGTCCTACCTCGAAGTCGACCAGCAGGTCGATATCGCTGTCAGGTCGCGCTGTGCCGCTGAGCACGGAACCGAACACCGAGAGTCGCCGAATGTGATGCTTCTGACAAAATGCCCTGAGTGCCTCCGGCTCGACGGGTAACAGTGATTTCATACGGCACGGCCTCCGTTCCAGCACAGCACCAGCCTGATTCACCGGTCCGTTCCCGTGAAACGGGCCGGGCTCCGTATAGTTCCTTGCGCGAGTGCGCTCGACAAGCGCGAGCTTGCGTAATCACGCAATTGGCCTGAACAAGCCCAACCCGAAGCTGCTCGAGTGGCCCAGTCTTAGCGGACCGGAGATCGGTTCCGAAAACCTGAGACGTAACCAATAGCCGCGACGATCACCAAGAGATGCACGCTCGGCGCTATTGCGACGTGGCACGTGTACGGCCACCCACGTTGCAGGACTGGCCTGTTCAACCTCAACGGAATCGGCATTGTTTACACCTCGCGACGAAAGCTCGCGTCGTACCTGATTCAGAACCGACTCAGCATCGCGAGGCTTTCCACCACGTAAATGGTGCCGCGATGGAACAAATGGTGTAATGGATTCCCACAGTTTCGAGCGCGTCTCGTCGAAGCCAGGTGGCGGTGCTACCGAAGCATCGAGTGGTATGACTCGCAACTTCCATGCGTCGGCATCAGGACCGGCCGCCCCCCAGGAAATCTCCTGCGAGGCCGCCGTCAAGATGGCCGATTGCTCATCCTGGTCAAATGCGCGCGATCCGCGCCACATCATGAGCCGCGTCGGCGACGCACCCTCCCACCACGCCATGAACTCAGCGTGGCGGTGACCGTCGAGAGGTGTCCCGTCTGTGTTCTTGCCGAGCATGTCAGCCACTGCTTGACGCACGGACGCGTTCGCTGTGCTCCATGTGGCGCTGCGGTCGCCGGTCTTGATTCGAAATAGCTCGCGCAGTACGGCCGACCTGAAGCGAGCGGTCAATCGAACCACAGTTCTGGGTTCCGGCGCGACGGTCCAGCCGATCGCGCACTGGAGCAAATGACAGTCGGCCCGAAACGGACGCACGATTCCCGACTCACGAGCTGGCTTTAGCTTTGGCCGAACTGCGTACATCAAACGGGCACCGGGCGGGATACTGCGTCCGGCGACTTCGGGATCATCGGTCACGCGCTGCACATCCTGACAAGTCGCTGATCGGTCCGGAACGAGAACCCGCACGGCATTTGAGGATGGTTCGTCGAAAAGCTCGCAATTCGGCTCGGGAGCTATCTCAGAAACGCGGCGCATCTCTGTCAGCGACTCAGCACGACCGAAATAAACGACGCGTTCCAAGCATCGGTCGAGTGTCTGAACGAGTTGGTCTGTCCATCCCTCGCCTTCAATGAACCACCACACGGCACCAGACTCGCCGCGCGGAACACACCAGTAGTTGTCCTGAACGAGGCTAGTACCGTAGCCACGCACCGCTGCCTTCTTCTTGTCGGGTGGATTCCAGCCGAACTCGACCGGATGGTATTGCCGAATCGGCTTGCCTCTGCGCGCGATTGTCGGCAGGTGAAACCGATATGTACTATCACAGAGTGCGCGCACAAATTGATCGAGTTCTGCCTCATCGAGGGCATCAATCGATTCACGCTTCCATTGATACCAGCGAGCCACCATCGACCGAACGAGACGCCACGGACTCGGCGGCCACTCACCGAAAGCGTCATCGAACGGATTAACTCGCCACGGAGTCGCGTGGAACCGGCCGAGCGGGAACGACTGCCGGAGGATGACCCGAGTCATCATTCGCTCGCGTCGTCTTCTTCGCCTTCGGCGCCGTCCTCGCCTTCGTCGGCACCAGCCACTTCAGCGGGCGCTTTTTCTTCGGCGTCTCGATAGAGATCGTCAACGGGCCAGTAAATATCCGTCACAGCAGGGGCTGCGAACGCGGCGTTCTTGATCGCCGTCTTGATATTTACATCCCACACGATCTCCGACCCGCCGCTCTTGAGACTGACCAACTGCAGCTGGCAGCCCGATCGGAATCGGAAAGGCGATTGCAGCAACTGCTTGATCTTCCAGAGCGCGAGTGCAACAAGAAACTCCTGCTGTCCCCTACTCAGTCCCAGTTGGTTGTTATCGTCCTTTCGACCGAACGACCTGACGAGCGCGACATCGAGAATGAACGTCGCTCGGATCTCAGTCGCCGTCGCGTCATCGACGGCAAAGATCGGTTGTCCCGATGTGGTCTTGCCGATGCGGTCAAACTTGACGCCGGATCGATCCACACGACCGGCACCGAGCGCCTCCAGATGAGCCGTAAGGACGCGCGAGATCTTGATCTGCCACTTCGGAAACAAAACACCATGCACGAGAGCATTGGGGTCGTACTTGAAGATCGTTTCGAAGACGTCCCACCACTTGGACGTTGGCGGATGAGCCTTCTTCGTGTCCGCCAGCACCAAGCCAAACTCGCGCCCCAACTTGCTCCCGAACACCGCCTCGTCTTCGATCTTCTTAACTTCTTCAGTCTTATCTTTCAGTTGCTTCTCACGGGCCTTCTTCGCGGCGTCGGTCTCCTTCACCGCGCCGTTCTTGAGGGTTTTGATTTCGGCCCGTAGCTTCATGGCTCTGGGTTTTCTGAGTCCATCACTGGTCAGGAATTCGCCGTCCAAGAAGTAGTCGGACGCGATCCGATGCCCCTCGGTAAGACTTGTGACGACGACATCTCTCGCCGTATCCGGGAGCTTTCCACCGCCATCGATCGCGCCTGTGACGCAGCGCAGGTATGGCATGCCAGTCAGGTCATCGACCAGATCGGGGTCGTGCGGGCCGCGGACGCAAACCGACTCCAGATGGTTCGCCATGCTGGCAGCGCTATCCACAATGCAGACGTTCTCGACCGTGCCGTCTTTGCGTGGCGCTTTGTAGATAACGTGCCCAATCTCCGGGAAACCGGCAGGTTGGAAGCGATCCAGATTTGCGATCGGCACGAGGGTCGCGGTAAGCACAAGGGGCGATTCACCGGAAAGCACTCCGGACGGTGTAAGCGTCTTCGTTTCAGACATTGACTTGGTCTCCTTGACGTCGGGGGCGGAGCCAACGCTCCACCAGGGCGGCTCGTTCGTGCGGGAACACGGGGAACAACAGTGATGCGAGCAGCCGTTCAGGATCCGAGGCGTTCCATTGAACGCCGGTTTTCATGAGATTGGATCCGGCCATCGCGTATCGGCTGGTGGCAAGTCGAACTGCCGCATCAACCTGGCCCGCCCGTAGCAAGCTCGTCAGTGTCCTGGCAGCGCCCGGAGTGCGAGCCTTGCTCCCGACTGGCAACAGATTCGCAGATGTCCTCATCCCTTTTCTGGTCACAGGTCGCAGGTCGATGAGGGGTTGCAACAGTCCGAACAAACAAACGTTGCCACTCGATCCAGATCTGCGATCGTTGGTCGTCGCCATGGACCTCACGCCGGGCGGAACCCAACTCCAATCGAACAGCGCAAATCTGGATAGCCAGCGCGAGAGAAGCTCGTCATCGACGAGACAAGCGAGCCAGTGATCCACGTACGTACTTGGAACAGGCGCCGGTGATGGGAGCGTCGGAACCACCACAGCGTCGGGCTCCTGTTTGCTTGCTGTCTCCCAGTCGATGCCGCGACGTTGAACGACGGCGCACAGCGCACTCGCGAGAGGGCCAGGACGCCAGCACCACCGCGCGGGTGGGACTTTCGGATGCAGAAAACATTGACGGTCTTGGCGTTCGATGCCGAAGCGATAGAGCGCAAACGGACGATCCGCCGTGAACCCAGAGATGAGAGCCACCGCTAAGCGGGCCTCGGGACACGGCGCCTCGTCGCCGAACAGCATGGGCAACCAAGTGAGCGGCAGTGGTTGCCAAGTGATCTCGCGTTCACGGAAAGTTCGATTTCGATCTGCGCGATCCAGCGCGGATACTGCAGCGTCCAGCACGGCGTGCGCCGTCTCTGGATCCGCGGGTGCCGCAGCCGCATCGAGCATCGCGGCCTCAAGAGGTCCCCGAAGACCAACGAAACGCCAGCGCTTACCGACTTTTCGATCTCGGGGAAGACAATCGAGCAGCCCGAGCAAGCAATCAAACGCGGCTGCCGACGCCGCTGCACTGGATGCCCCGTCCCCGTCGAGATTTTGGACGCCCACGGCGCCCTCGAACCGCGGTTCGAAGGTGTTCGCGCTGGTCGTGCGACCAAGAGTGAAGCGCCGAAACTCGGTAATACCCGCATCCACCCCGCGGCGCCGAATCGCAGTGGCAAATGCGCTCGGCGTCAGCACGCCGCGCCCTCGTACCTCGGCACGACCTCGCTCGAAGAGCGTTCTTACTTCCGGAAGCGTCATCGGGCGGTGCCACAGCGGCGCCCAGACCTCCGCCAAATCGCGTCCTGCTTCACCGCTCTTCTGCGGCGCTGCTCCTTGAGTGACAAACGGGAAAGCCCCTACGGATCGCGCCCGGGCGCCAAGCCGTCGCGACACACCGCCAGCAAAGAACACCAGGCCCTCGCACGCGAGCGCCATGGACCACGGCGATACTCCCCCTTCACGGAAAGGCCGCTGACCGCTGTTGTAGAGTTTGTTCGCATCGCTGAACCAGCTCGCTGCGTTGAGCTTCTCGACCATCCAAGTAATCGGCTCGCCCAGCAACAACGCTTGCAAGTGGTTGCACTTCTCTTGCTTCTCGATCTCGGCGGCGGCTTCGCTCGGCTGCGATTCCTTGGCCCTCCTAGTCGTCTCGTCTGCATCGACCGGACCAGAAGGCGCCAAAACGTTGATGGCCGTCTTCCAACCCTTTGCGAATTCCCGCTTTCCAGCGTTGCCGCCGCTACCGAGCATCGGGTTGAAACTGATTCTCGCCGCCGGTACGGCGTGAGCGGCAAGAAGTTGGAGTTCTTCCTCGTCCGCAGACGCCTGCCAAATGGAGAGAGAGACTCCGGACTTGGCCTTCGTACTCTTCTTCTGTGCGGCAGTCCAGCCACGCTCGTACGGTGTCCATCGTCGCCGCTGAGCGGCGTCGGACAGATCGTCCAACAACTGGCCCATGGTCTCTGGGCCGCCTACCACCTGAAAGATTCCCCGGTGCCACGCCCCACGGACGCTAGGCCAGTGCTGCGCAAGAATCCGAAGAAGTCCGAGAGATGCGAGGTAGTTGCCGAGGCTGTCCGGCGATAGACCAGGAGCAGCGACGACCGGAAGGATCTGCGGATCACTCGACATGGCCAACATCCTCGAGTCTGAGGCACTCAGAAGGCCGGTCGCTCGCGCGCCAGTCGGCCACGCGCACTAGTGCCTCGAGCCAAGCGAGAACAAAAGGCCCCAGTTGCCGCGGCTCGCTATCTGGTACCGCGCCAACGTTCGATCGATCATCGGCGCGGCTGCGCCATGGGCCGAGGAGATCCGCGACCACTCCTGTCCACCCGTAGTCAGAAATGACGAACGCGCTCTCGCTCCATTCACCCGCCGCGCCGTCGGTCGCGACAGAGAAATCAAGCGGCCAGTTCGTGCCGTCGACTTGGATCGTGTCCGGTTGAGGACCGACACCAAAGACATCGTCGCGCTTCGGGGATGTGGCTCGCATGACGGTGCGTACCTTCCCGTGGTGCGCAGCCACGAGGTACACGGCCAAAGCAGAATACGGAGTTTTCCCGTTCTTGTAGACATGCCACATCGCCAGCGTCGAGGCAGCTTCATGCCGCATTCCAGGGCGAAAGGGGACATGGCCTGCCCACACGACTCCGCCGATGCGTTTCAACTGTTCCAACTCAAGACGTGACAGCTTCTGATCAACCACCCATCGAAGACGCAACCGGTCTCGACCAATCACTGGGCCGACTGAGAGCGCCGACGTGCGCAGTTCCTTAACCACCTGCTCAACGGCGTTGCTTGTGGGCGTCGAACTGGGCCGAACATCTACGCCGACAACGCGCGGACACTTCGCCCACGGACCAGCGCCAGCCAATGCTGCCGATGGGAGCGCAGACTGCCACTTCGGGTGTGTCTTGCCAATATCGTGCAAGCTTGCGCCGTCGACTACCGCCCGCCGCAACGGACCCATCGTGTCGTCGTCAGCGCGAAGGCCGAGAGAATCACCAATCATCTCCGCCTCCTTACGTGCATCCCGAAGATGCACATTCACCTTGACCCAGTGCCCCGCCTCGGTCCGCTCATCATCACGCAATACGCGTCCGCGCCCGACCGCAGGTACGTCCGCAAGGCGATCCGCCTTGCTGCCGGTCCAACCCAACTTGACATGGTATCCACCCACATCTCGGTGAAGCATGACGACCATGCCCGGCCGAAGGTCGTCTGGGCCGCACCGATCCCATCCCTCGTCTTCGTCATTCCACACCCAGGCACTCGCAGATCGCAACTTCAACACTTCGCGAACGCGATGGACTACCACCGTGCATCCCTCGGCCTTTGGATCGAACGCCGGTCCATCCATCGCGTCGCCCCGAGGCGGAGCGCTTCGCGTCCACGTTCGCCAGAATACAGTCACGTCCGCATCCGGATCGGAGCCACGAACAAACGCGCTTACATCTGTGAAGCCGCCGTGAACATCACGTTCGGTCGAAAATAGCCCATGCACATCGAGCGCGCGAGGCAACGGCGTAGGTGCAGGCTCCAGCACACGGCGAAGCAACCCGTCCTGAGTCTCTTCGAGTTGTCTCATGGCTTGAACGAACGGAGCGTGCGAGGCGAACGGCATGAGATCAGACACCAGTTTGGCGGCGTCCTCAACCTCGCGCTTGCGGTACGGTCCAACCCACACATCGCCGTCTCGCTTATATTCATCAGACTTCGACGTTCTCCAGAGATGACATCGAGCAGGCCCCTCACCGCCATTGTCACGCCCGTCGCGGTTCAGTCGGCCGAGTCGCTGAACTATCGACGGCCAAGGTGCCATCTCCGACCAGAGGTGATGCGCCGAAATGTCCACACCGGCTTCGACGACCTGCGTGCTGACACAAACCAATCCAGGGTCACCTTTCACGCTTCCATGGCACTCCGAATCGACGCGCGCCGCCTTGCTGCGGCGCTGTTCAAAGTCGATCAACTGCTGCTCATATTGGCGTCGATCACCTTGGCGAAACCGCGACGTCAGCAGAATCTTTGGCCACTGCTCCGGCAGCGCCTCAAAGATCCTCAGCGCTAACTCCACGGTATTGCAGATGACCAAAGACAAGGTGCCCGAGACGTGGTCTTGAGAGACGCTGGCCGCGATCTGGAAGTGGAGCGCAGGCGCCTTCTTATCGGTCTGCGGTGTGAACCATTCAATTCGGCGGTTAGCTCGGCGCCGGTACTGAATCTCTTCGTTCTTGTCGTCGTCGAGCCGCGGGTCGAAGTGCTGAGTTGAATCGATCTCGTCCTTGATTCGGTCAGTCGTTCTCAGAAACGCCGTTCCGACAGTAGCGCTCATCCACGTTGTGAGACACGGCTTAATCGAAGCGAACCTTTTTCGCCGCATCCAGTCGAGTTGCGACGTGGTCCATAAGCCGGGGCCCATCAACTGCACTTCGTCTACAATCCAGCGACAATCTTGATTGAGCAGGCCGAAGTGAATAGGCCACTCGAAACGGCTCATCGCATAGCCGCGGTTCAATGCTCGTGAAAGCAACTGATCCTGGGTGCCAACCAAGACCCATGGTTGATCAGGCCACCGCGCCCATTCATCGTCGATCGCCCCACCCATTAGCTGATACACGTTCACGCGTGATTCCGCCCGTATCGCCGCGAGTGCCTCGAAGTATCGGTTCAGCCGATCAACAGTTTGCCGAACAAGACTTCTCATTGGCAGACAGTAGACGAGATGAAGCGGCTCATCCCGCTGCCGGAGTCTTCGCCATGCCCACGCCAGCACGGCGCCCTCTGTCTTGCCGAGGCCCGTAGGAATTGGCAGGATCTCAGGAAGGCCATCGGTCGCAACACGCACTTGCCAGACATACGGCATGAAGCCAGTGGCGTCATGGAAGAATGACGCGAAGTCGGCAGGGGCGTCGGTAGGTGTCACCTTGTTGGCCTTAAATTCCTTCGTCGCGTCCGTTGTCTTGCCACCGTAAGCTCCCGCCCGCCCATTGATTACGGTAGAGCTTGTATCACAAAGCAGTGACAGGACAGGTCACAAGATTCTGGAGAGGGTCCGCGCTGTAGGTTGTTGTCCTACACGTTCGCGGCGGCGAGGGGGCGGGCGAGCTCGAAATACCGACAAAACGCGTTGGCAATCTGCATCTGCCTCGGCGTCTGGCAATCCGGCTCGAAGAGCTTCGGACTCGCGACGAGGACGACGACGCACTTGGCGCGGGAGGTGGCAACGTTCAGGCGATTGAGACTATAGAGGAACTCCATCCCGCGCGGCGCGTCCTCCGCCGACGAGGTCGCCATCGAGTAGATGACCACGGGCTCCTGCTGACGCTCAACGCGATCGACCGCCCTTCTCCTCCTCGCAGCCAGGCTTCCTCCTCCGCCTGGCTGATCCCGCGAAGGGCGATCGTTGGCGTCTTCCACGATTCTGGCTATGATCTAGCCAGAATGGCTTTCGAGATCATTCTGGCTCCTCAGGCCATGGCCTCACTGAAGCGTCTGTCGGTGCCCGTGCGCACAGGTGTTCAGGAGGCCCTCGAGCTGCATCTCACGCACGAGCCCATGAAAGTGAGCAAGAGTCGAATCAAACGACTCCGCGGGCTGAGCCAGCCACAGTACCGCCTGCGAGTGGGCGACATCAGGGTGTTTTATGACGTTACAGAAACGCAAGTCCAAATCCTCGCGATCGTCACGAAAGCCGACGCCCAGGCATGGCTCGACGGGCAAAGCACGCCAACCTCAGACAAAGGCACGAGCGGTGGCCCTGGCAGAGATCAAGGATGATCTGTCGAAGTACCTCCGGTTGGCTGTCGACGAAGAGATCGTGATCACTCGTCACGGCCGAGCGGCAGGCATCCTGATCGGCTTTGCCTCGGAAGACGACTGGTTCGATTATCGTCTGGAGCATCATCCGGAGTTTGTCCGTCGCATCGCCGAGGCGCGCGCGGCTCTTCAAGAGGGTCGGGGTACACCCCTTAGAGAACTCCGCTAGTCGCGGTCTGGACGACCACGCCCGACGTTGAGGCAACGTCAAAGCGGACGGGCAAGCTCGAAATACCGACAGAACGCGTTGGCCAGCTGCATCTGTCGCGGCGTCTGACAATCTGGCTCGAAGAGCTTCGGACTCGCGACGAGGACGACGACGCACTTGGCGCGCGAGGTGGCGACGTTCAGGCGATTGAGGCTGTAGAGGAAGTCCATCCCACGCGGCGCGTCCTCCGGCGACGAGGTCGTCATGGAATAGATGACGACCGGCGCCTGGGTCCTCGAACACACCGGAGCGGTGCATGCCGCGAATGGCTGGCGTTCGAATATCCCGATAGTCGACGTGGGTGCGCCAGCGTTTGAGCGGAGTCTCGACTTCCCGGCACGCGAATCGGTCGCAGCCGTTCGGGGCGATCGCGGCGCACGCCCGTAGGGGCGGGGACTGAACGTTCGGGAGCAGATGTTCACGGGCTGCTGACCGGCCGCCAGGTTCGACGGGGCAATGTCAATGGAAGTCGCGGCTCGTGATCGATTCTCGCAGTTTGACTGAACGCGGGACCCACAGGCGCTCGACGATCAGGTGGACGACATTCTCCTTCGACTCGATCGTGCCGGTGACGCCGAGCAGTGACGCCGTCCGCGCCACCACCGAGTAGGCCTGGAACACGCGATCCCAGATCACGAGATTGACGAAGCCGGTCTCGTCCTCGAGGGTCATGAATGTCACGTTGGACGCCGTCGCCGGACGCTGACGGCAAATCACGAGACCGGCGTAATGCACCCTGATCCCCGACGACATCGCCTGCACGGTCTTCGCATCAGGCAGTCCCTGACGCTGAAACAAAGGCCGCATTGACGCCATCGGATGACCGCGCACGCTGTGCGAAGACGCCCGATAGTCCCACGTAATCGTCTCTCCCGCGTCGAGCGGCAGGAATGCCGGTCCGGGCACGACGTCGGGAGGTGAAAGGGGATCTGAAAGCGCCAGCGTCATGCGCGTCTCGCTCACGGCGCCTGGCACCTCCCACAGCGCAGATCGTCGCGACAGGCCGAGGCTCTCGAACGCACCCGCTTCGGCCAGCGCACTGAGCGCCTGCCGATCCAATCCTGTTCGACGCGCCACATCCGCGAGCGACACAAACGGCGCGATCGTGCGCGCGGCGAGGAACCTGTCGCCATCCTTCTCGCCGAATCCCTTCACGAAGCGAAGCCCCATCCGCACGGCGAATGGGCCAGCCTTACCTGCCCCACCCGCTCCACCTGCCCTCTCTTCAAGCGTGCAATCCCACGCGCTCCGCTGCGCGTCCACGGGCCGCACGTCCAGGCCTTGCCGCTTGGCGTCCTCGACGATCGTGGCGATGGAATAGAACCCCATCGGCTGTGCGTTCAACAGCCCGCACGTGAACTCCGCCGGATAATGCTGCCGGAGATATGACGAGGCGTAGCTGATGATCGCGAACGAGGCGGCGTGGCTCTCTGGAAATCCGTATTCACCGAAGCCCTTGATCTGCTCGAAGACCCGCTCCGCGAACTCGAGCGCGATGCCTTTCGCCTGCATCCGCGAGATGAGGCGCTCACGGTGCCGCTCGAGCCGTCCAGAGCGGCGCCATGCGGCCATGTCGCGGCGCAGCTGATCGGCTTCCCCGGGGGGGTAGTCCGCCGCCACAATCGCCAGGCGCATCACCTGCTCTTGAAAAAGGGGGACACCTTCAGTCTTGGAAAGGACAGACTCCAGGCACGGGTGCGGGTAGGTGACCTTCTCTTCCCCGCTTCTCCGGCGCAGATACGGATGGACCATGCCGCCCGAGATCGGGCCGGGCCGCACAATGCTGATTTGAATGACGAGGTCGTAATACCTGCGCGGCTTCAGGCGCGGCAGCATCGACATCTGCGCGCGCGACTCGATCTGAAAAATCCCGACCGTCTTGGCCTCGCAGATCATGTCGTAGGTCGGACCGTCGTCTTCAGGGATCGATCCGATCGACAGATCAATGCCACGGTGACACGACAGCAGTCGAAAGATGCGATCGAGCTGCGTCAGCGCGCCGAGCCCGAGAATATCCACCTTGAACAACCCAATCGCTTCCACATCATCCTTGTCCCACTGGATGACAGTCCGATCCGCCATCGTCGCGTTCTCGATCGGCACGATGTCGTGCACCGCCTCGTGGCCGAGGAGGAATCCGCCTGGATGGATCGACAAATGCCGTGGCGCACGGAGTATCTCGCGGCTCAACTGAAGAAAATGCCGGTGCAGCGGCGTTTCCGGATCGAGACCCGCATGCCGAAGGACTTCCACTGACATCCCCGCGTGATGCGACAGCAGTTTCGCGACCCGATCGGTCGTCGTCTCCGTCAGCCCGAGCGCCTTGCCGACATCGCGTACGGCCGATCGCGGCTGGTAGCGGACGACATTGGCCACCATCGCCGCGTGGGCGCGGCCGTACTTCTCGTAGATATGCTGGATGACCTCTTCGCGTCGCTCGTGCATGACGTCGAGATCGATGTCAGGCGGCTCATCGCGCTCTTTCGAAAGAAACCGCTCAAAGAGCAGCTCGATCCGCCGCGGATCGACCACCGTGACGCCGAGGGCATAACAGACCACCGAGTTGGCCGCCGATCCTCGCCCCTGACAAAGAATCTCCTTGCGCGCACAGAACTCGACGATATCGTGCATCGTCAGAAAGTAGCCGCCGTAATCGAGCTCTTCGATGAGACACAACTCTTTGTCGAGCTGCGTCACGACTTCAGCCGGCACATCACCTTGGCACTTCTTTCGAAGACCTTCCTCCGCCAGTCGACGCAGCCAGGCCGAAGAGGTCATACCTCCCGGCACGTGTTCGGCGGGATAGCGGTACCGGAGCTGGCTCAACGAGAAGCTGCAGCGCGAGGCGATTTCCATCGTGCGCGCGACCGCGTCTGGGTCGTCGGCAAAGAGCGACGCGAACTCTTCGAGGCTGAGCAGCGCGTGCTCGGCGTTCGGCTTCAGCAGCCGGCCGGCGGTGTGAATCGTCACACCGTGGCGAATGCACGTCATCACATCCTGCAGCGCTCGCCGCATCGGATGGTGATACAGGACCTCCACCGCGGCGACGATCGGCAGGCCGTAGCGAACGGATCGCGCGCGCAGCCGCACCTCTTCCGCCACTTCCGTGTCGCGCCGATGACGCGCAGCCATGGCGTAGAGTCGATCGCCGAACGACTCGCGCACCATCCCAGCGACCGCGTGCAGTTCCACGTCGGACTCTCGAACGAGCAGGCTGGCGTCGCCGCCCCAGAGCGCCAGAAGTCCCGAGGCATGACCACAGACGTCTTCCCACGTGACGAGCGACTCCCCTTTCGGCCGGCGCCGGCGGCCAACGGTGAGGAGCCGACACAAATTCGCATAGCCGGGCCGATCCTGTGCGAGCAGCACGATCGTTGACGCGGGGTTCACGGGGTTCGCCGAATCCACGGAGCCCACGGTCACCTGCGCGCCGACGATGAGAGCCGTCTTGCAGGCACGTGCGCTCACGTGGGCCCGCACAATGCCGTACACGCCGTCGCGATCGGTGAGCGCCAGCGCGGACACGCCCAGGGCGTTGGCATGCTCGACCAGTTCATCAGGGTCAGTCGCGCCTTCGAGAAACGAACCGTTGCTCTTGCACCACAATGCGGCATAAGGCTGGGCAGTCACTCGACGCATCCCTGGAGAAAGAAGCGCTGCCTGCGGTGGTCGTAGTACACCCACCATAAATTGCCGCTGCCGGCGGGAGCGAAATAGTAGTCGCGACGAACCCCGCCGCCCCACCATCCTCCCGACACGATGTACGGACCACTCGGTCGATCGAGCCGGAAGGCCGGCAGCGACGCAGGATTCGTGTATATCCGCCGCACGAGCGGACGCAGTGTCACCACCTTGGGTGAGGCGCGCAGCGGGACATGGTCGAGCGTCTCCCATTCGAACTGTGCGGCTGGCAGGTGCGCGTTGCCAATGCGCGCGTGCACGACGGAGCGCTCGCCGAACTCCGCGCGAAGGCGGGCGAACGCCTGATCGGCCAGCACCGGATCGCGACGGCCATGATGCGGAAACAACCGGCGCTGCTCCGACGAGACCGGACACGTGGCGGCCGTGATCCGCAGCGTCACGATGCCCGCCGAGAGGCGAAGCGCGTCGAGACGGAGACGAACGAGTGCCAGCAGCTGCGTGGCGTCGAGGGTGGACGCCGCCGGGCGCACCCGTTCGGTCCGCGTCTCGCGATCGTCGAGCTTCATCCACAGCGCGAGCTCGAGGAC
>ORMF011582447.1_pt1 | contig 16733 bp, 12 predicted proteins | sample 1779871 | NCBI WGS metagenome assembly ORMF01 (sample SAMEA104232316, study PRJEB22302) | groundwater metagenome | biome: forest; feature: aquifer; material: groundwater | place: USA | collected 2011-08-07 | depth 5.4 m
CCGGAGCTTCCGCCGCCGGAACTGGCCGGCGTGGCGGCCGACCCGCGGGTCGCCATCAATATTCGAGCCTACGCTGCCAGGACCGTTCTGTGGCGCTCCAGGCAACGAAAATCGGGCGGAAGGAATCGAATGGAGGCAGAAGGAGAATAACGGGGATATTGTATTCAGCCCCGGCGGCGGCGCGTCCTCTGCCGTCAACGGGAGCGGAGGCGCGTGCAGAAGATCGGGAGGGAACCATCTATCTTTTGATGGGGTTCAATTCCAGCTTGTCAACGAACATTTTATGGCTATAATACCAATGGCGGTCCGGGCTGCTGTGGGACGCTGCTGGGGGACCTGGATAGGCTTTCCCGTTCCTGGGGGCTCAAGAGCATAAAATTTGTGGAGGAGAAACATCTGCTATGAAGAAAGCAAATGTTCTTTCTGCGTTAATGATTGTCACTACACTGTGCGGTTGGATTGTGGTCCTGCCGATGATTACAGCGGCGCAGGCGCCGGCGCAACAGGCATCGCCCTTCAAGGACCGTGCCGAGTACGATGCCTTTAACGCCATCATCACGGCCAAGGACAACAATCAAAAGATCGAGCTTGCCGATAAATACGTGGCGGCCTATCCGCAGTCGAAGGTGATGGACCAGGTATTGCAGCTCAAGCTCCAGACCTATCAGCAACTGAACGATATTCCGAAGGTGGCCGAAACCGCCGGAAAATTGCTCGAGGTCAATCCCAAGCACCTCTATGCACTGTTTCTGATGAGCACCATCTTTCCCCAGACCTTCAACGACAAGGACGCCAACGCGGATCAAGAATTGAGCAAGGCCGCCGAACGTGCCAAGGCGGGGTTGGAACAGACGGGCGCTCTGGCCAAGCCCGCCAACGTCTCCGACGACGACTTCAAGAAACAAAAGGACCAGCTAGACGCGGCCTTCCACGAAGCACTCGGCTTCGTGGCGCTACAGAAGAAGGACTACGACCAGGCGCAGCAGGAGCTCGGCAAGAGCGCCGAAATGAATCCCCCCGACGCAGCGGGAATTTATCGTCTGGGCCTTTCGTACCTGAGCACCAAACCCGCCAAGTACGATCCTGGGATGTGGTATCTGGCGCGGGCCGTTTCGATCACCGGCCCCACGGCTCTTCCGGCCGCGATGCAGACCTCGGTGAAGGAATACCTGACCAAAGTTTACGACGGGCAGCACGGGTCGAAAGACGGGTTGGACGAGTTGTTGGCGCAGGCCGGCGCGGCTCCCGCACCGCCGCAGGGCTTCCACATCAAGACTGTCGAAGAGTTACCGCAGGCCGAGCCGGAGCCGGCTCCAAAGACGGAAGCCAAGCGGGAGCTCTCCGTGAAACCCGACGAGCTGAGTTCCTATGACGTGATTCAGAAGTATCTCCAGGCGGGAGGGCAGAAGTCCGACGACACCTGGGAGCTCTTGAAAGGATCGCAATTAACGCTGCCGGGCAAAGTGATTTCGGCGACTCCGGCCGCGAGGCCCAAGACAGTGAACCTGGCGGTCGCTCCTGAACTGCAAACCCAGGATGTGAAGTTCGATGTGGAGGTAACGCTCAAGACCCCAGCCGCCAAACCAATAGCGAAAGGCGAACAGATGGCATTCGAAGGGACGGTCGATTCCTTCCGCGCCAAGCCCTTTTTACTGCGGCTGACCGAGGCTACGGTTTCCAAGTAACGAATCCCAATAGCGAGGAGCCGATGCGGCTCCTCGCAACCGGCGTTGAATAGACACGGCCAAAGAAGCCTCCGGCAACGGAAGCAAGGCTGCTTTCCCTCTCAAATCGAAACTGACGGGTAATAAATGCGCGGGAGGCGAGATCTTGCGTTCTTAGGATTTCCTCTTGCGTGGCGCGGCCCTGTGGTTGCCGTTCTTGGAGCCGATCCGGTACTCGTCCATTTTCCTGCCTAGCGTGTTCCGGTGAATTCCCAGAATCTTAGCCGACTGGGACTGGTTTCCACGGTTCAGGTCGAGCACTTTCCGGATGTACTTCTTTTCAAATTCGGAGACGGCATCCTGGAAGAACACACCCTGATCGACCATCTCGGTAATTAGCTTTTCCATTTGATCTCTCACAGTCACCCCTTACGTGAAAGGAATCTTCACCCCGTTATCTTCGCAGCCAAGCAGGCTCTGAAGGTAACCGATGTAAGAATGGTTTGCAATGCCCCGTTTAATTCAACTCGTGTCCGGTCAGAAGCCGGAAAATTTCCAGATATTTCAACGCCGTCCGCTCCGCTACCTCCTGGGGAAGCGGCGGGGCCGGCGGTTGCTTGTTCCATTGAAGCGATTCCAGATAATCGCGCACATACTGTTTGTCGAGGGAGTTCTGCGGTCCTCCCGGCCGGTAACGCTCTCGCGGCCAGAAACGCGAGGAATCCGGCGTGAGCGCTTCGTCGATCAGCAGCACCCCTTCGTCGTCTTGACCGAACTCGAACTTGGTGTCCGCCAGAATGATGCCGCAACGCTCGGCGTGCTGCGACGCTTTCTGGTAAAGGGCCTGGCTCAGGTCCCGGAGTTTTTCCGCCAGACTCGATCCCAGCGTGGAGGCCATTTGGGCAAACGAAATATTTTCATCGTGGCCCGATTGCGCCTTGGTGGCCGGAGTAAAGATCGGCTCGCTCAGCCGGTCGGACTCCCGCAATCCCTTGGGCAAAGGAATACCCGCCGTGGCGCCGCCCGACTGATATTCCTTCCAGCCGGAGCCGGAAAGATACCCGCGGACCACGCACTCGACGGGAATGGCATGGACGGACTTCACCAGCATCGACCGTCCCCGCAACTCTTCGCGAAACCGGTGAAACGGCTCCGGGTATGCATCCGGATCGGACGACAGGAAATGATTCCGGACGATCTCCTTCAGAAAGCCGAACCAGAAGATGGAAAGCTGCGTGAGGACCTGGCCCTTCAAGGGAATTCCCGTGGGGAGCACGCAATCAAAGGCCGAAATGCGGTCGGTGGCGACCATCACAAGACGGTCCCCGGTCTTGTAAATGTCCCGAACCTTGCCGCGGAAAAGCAGATCAAGGCCCGCGAATTCGGATTTCGTTAGGACGGGTTGGGTTAGTTTGTTAGTCATATTTCCGGTGAGACTCACATGCTGGAACGAGTATTTTAAGCGAGCCAGCCTTGAAGTCAATAGAAATTTTCCGGCCGGCGCAGATTCAGCATCGAATGAAGAAAAAAAGAGCTCGAAAGAATCGCGGCAGGAGGGAACAGAAGCTGGAGGACTGCCAGACGGAGCCATCACGCTGGTTTGGCCTGGGAGATGATTGACTTCCGCAAGTCCATTGGAGGCGCGCCGAAATCTTTTCGGCCCACAGCTCTTTTGCGGGAAGCATGCCGCAGGGTGTCTCGGGCATTCCCGGATTACCATCTCTCCGGCAGGCAAATCCCTGGGCGCTGACACGCCATAATTTTCCCGGCACCGGGAGCTTGTGGCCCGGCAACGGTTTGAGAAAGAACTGACGCTGGCGCGAGGTATCCAGCGCGGATTGCTACCCGCGGCCCCGCCCCTGTTAGCGGGCTTCGACATCGGTGTGGTAAGCGAGCCTTGCCTCGAGGTTGGTGGAGATTACTACGATTTTCTGCCGCTCGGCGTCAACACCCTGCTGGTTGTGGCCGACGTGGAGGGCAAGGGAATCTCCTCGGCCTTGATTATGTCTAACCTGCAGGCTTCATTGCGCTCCCTGGTGAGAAACCTGCATTCTCTGGAAACCATTATGAGTTCCCTGAACGAAGTGATCCGGGTGGATACCAAGGCCCAAAAATTTCTCAGCATGTTTCTGGGGCTGATCGACGTGCGAGGACAGATGCTGCACTACGTCAACGCCGGCCACGTTCCTCCCATCCTGATTCGGTCGAGCGGTGAAACAGTTTTGCTCGAAACCGGCGGACTGCTGGTGGGACTGTTCAATTCTCCCGAATATAGCCGTGGCAGGATTCAGCTCCGGCGGAACGATGTGCTGCTGCTGTGCACGGACGGCATCGTCGAGGCCAACAATCCCAACCTGGAAGAGTATGGCGCCGAGAGGCTCATCAACTTCGTCCGGGGGCATCAGGCGTGCGGCGCGCAGGAGTTGGTGGCAGCCGTCAACAACGACGTGAAGCGGTTTGCGCAAGCCATGCCTCCCACAGACGACCGGGTTCTCATCGCGATCAAAGTAGGCCAGACCCGATCCGCATAAGCGGCAACGCGGATATTTCATCCACGCGGAATGCCCGCCGCGTCGGAAGCGGCTGCAGCGCGCTACTCCGGCTCGTAATTCAAGTATGGACCCAGCCAACGTTCCGCCTCTTTCAATTCCATTCCTTTTCTCAAATGATAGTCGGCGACCTGGTCGCGCCCGATCTTCCCGACGGCAAAATATTTCGATTGCGGATGAGAGAAATAAAACCCGCTGACCGAGGCCGCCGGATACATGGCGAGCGTTTCCGTCAGACGGATGCCGGTGTTCTTTTCCGCCTTTAACAGTGCGAAGATCAGCGATTTTTCGGTATGGTCGGGGCAAGCCGGATAGCCTGGAGCGGGACGGATGCCTCGGTAACGCTCGCGGATCATTTCCTCGTGAGTCAGCTTCTCGTCCTTTCCATAGCCCCAGGCCTCGCGGGCGAGCTGGTGCATCCGTTCGGCCAGCGCCTCGGCCAACCGGTCGGCGAGCGCTTTGGTCATGATAGCGTTATAATCGTCGTGGCTTTGCTCGAATCGCTTTACTAGCACGTCTGCTCCGATTCCGGCTGTTACCGCAAACAGGCCCAGGTAATCGCCGAGCCCAGATTCCTTGGGAGTAATGAAGTCGGCGAGCGCGTAGTTCGGGTCGCCCTCGGGCTTTTCGAATTGCTGGCGGAGCGTGTGGAACATTCCAGCACGCTGGGTGCGCGATTCATCAGTGTAGACCTCGATGTCGTCGCCTACGCTGTCTGCCGGTAGAAATCCAATGGCGGCCCGCGCCGTGAACGATTTTTCTTTCACAATTTGCGTGAGCAATTGGAGGGCATCGTCAAATAGCTCCTTCGCCCTGGGACCCACGTCCTCGCGCTCAAAAATCTTCGGATAAATTCCCTTCAGCTCCCACGTATGGAAGAACGGAGTCCAGTCAATATACGGAACGATCTCATCAAGCGGCACCGGATCGAAGACGCGAACACCTGTGAACGCAGGCTTTGGAATCCTATAGGAAGTCCAGTCGAACCGGAACTTCCGCCGCCTCGCTTCTTCGAGCGGCAACAGTTTCTGGGCACTGGGCCCCTGATGCGCCGCGCGGGCTCGTTCCTGTTCCAGGCGGTTCTCTTCGGCGAAGGCGGGGCGCAGCTCGGAGCTTTTCAAACGTCCCACAACGCCCACGGCGCGCGAGGCATCGAGGACGTGGACAACCGGCTGGCTGTAGCCGGGAGCGATCCGCACCGCCGTGTGTATGCGGCTGGTAGTGGCGCCGCCGATCAGCAGCGGAATCCGAAAGCCCTGGCGTTCCATCTCCTTGGCGACGTGAACCATCTCGTCGAGCGACGGAGTAATCAGCCCGCTCAGGCCGATCATGTCGGCGCCCTTTTCGCGCGCGGTCTCCAGGATTTTCTCCGATGAAACCATGACGCCGAGATCGATGATCTCGTAGTTGTTACAGCCGAGCACCACGCCGACGATGTTTTTCCCGATGTCGTGAACGTCGCCCCGGACCGTGGCCATCACGATTTTGGCTTCGGCCTGATGCTGCCCGCTGGCCAGCTTTTCGGCCTCCATAAAGGGCAAAAGATAGGCGACCGATTTTTTCATCACGCGCGCGCTTTTTACGACCTGCGGGAGAAACATCTTCCCGGAACCGAACAGGTCTCCGACGACATTCATACCGGCCATCAGCGGGCCTTCAATTACGGACAGCCCCTTGCCGTACTTCTCCAGAGCTTCGGCTGTATCCGCTTCGATGTAGTCGGTGATGCCTTTTACCAGGGCGTGCGAGAGGCGGTCCTCGACGGTACCCTTGCGCCAGGCGTCCTCGACCACCTCTGCCTTTCCCTTCTGCTTGACGGAGTCCGCAAAGACGAGCAGGCGGTCGGTCGCGTCGGGCCGCCGGTTGAGCAGAACGTCTTCGACGAGCGACAGCAGGTCCTTGGGAATTTCTTCATAGATGCCAAGCTGGCCGGCGTTGACGATTCCCATGTCCATTCCCGCCCGGATGGCGTGGTAGAGAAACGCCGAGTGCATGGCCTCGCGTACTACGTTATTGCCGCGGAACGAAAACGAAATATTGCTCACGCCGCCGCTCACCTTGCAGCCGGGAAGCGTTGCTTTGATGAGACGCGTTGCTTCCAGGAAGGCTACGGCGTAATTGTTGTGCTCCTCGATTCCTGTTGCAACCGTCAGGATATTTGGGTCGAAGATGATGTCGTGCGGCTTGACGCCGACCTCTTCCGTGAGGATGCTATAGGCGCGCGTGCAGACATCCACTTTGCGCTGCGCCGAATCGGCCTGGCCGGATTCATCGAAGGCCATAACAATCATGGCGGCGCCATAGCGCCGGATGAGCCGGGCGCGCTGTTTGAAAATCTCCTCGCCCTCTTTCAGGCTGATGGAGTTGACCACGCCCTTGCCCTGCATGCACTTCAGCCCGGCCTCGATGACGCTCCACTTGGAGCTGTCGATCATGATGGGCACGCGCGCGATATCCGGCTCCGAGGCGATGGAATTCATGAATATCGTCATGGCGCGCTCGGAATCGAGCATCGCTTCGTCCAGGTTCACGTCGATCATCTGGGCGCCGCCTTCGACCTGCTGGCGGGCAATCGCAAGAGCCTTTTCGTACTCTCCGGCAAGGATCAGCTTGGCAAACAACGGAGAACCGGTAACGTTGGTCCGCTCGCCAATGTTGACGAAATTGGTGTCGCTGCGCATGGTGAACGGTTCGAGGCCGCTGAAGCGCGAGTACGGTTCGGGTCTCGACAGCGTGTGAGGTTTGAGATCGCGAACGGCTTCTGCAATTGCGCGCGTGTGCGCCGGCGTCGATCCGCAGCAGCTTCCCAGAATGTTCACCCAGCCGTTGGCTGCAAAGTCGCGAAGGTCCGCGGCCATGCGCTCCGGCGTCTCATCGAAGCCGCCGAAGGCGTTGGGAAGTCCGGCGTTCGGGTAACAACTGATGTAGACGGGAGCGATTTCGGAGAGTTCCTCGACATAGGGACGCATCTGTTTTGCGCCCAGCGCGCAGTTGATTCCCACGCTCAACATTTCGACGTGCGAGACGGAGTTCCAGAAAGCCTCGACCGTCTGTCCCGAAAGATTCCGACCGCTCTGATCGACGATGGTGACCGAGACCATGATGGGCACGCGTCTACCGGAGTCTTCAAAATACTGCTCGATGGCAAACAGCGCCGCCTTGGCGTTCAGCGTATCGAAGATGGTCTCGACCAGCAGCAGGTCCACTCCGCCTTCGACTAATGCTTGGACCTGCTCGTAGTAGACATCGCGCAAGTCGTCGAAGGTGACGCTGCGCGAGGCCGGATTGTGCACGTCCTGCGAGACCGACGCCGCGCGGCTGGTGGGACCAATCGAGCCGGCCACGAAACAGTGTCGTTCCGGGTGAGCGGCCATGAACTGGTCCGCGGCGTGCCGGGCGCATCCGACCCCGGCCAGGTTCATGTCGCGGACGTGGCTCTCCAGGCCGTACTCGCCCTGCGAGATTCGGTTGGAATTGAAGGTGTTGGTCTCGATGATGTCGGCGCCCGCTTCAAGATACTGGCTGTGAATCTGCTCGATGATGCGGGGCTGGGTGATGCTCAGAAGATCGCTATTGAGCCGGAGATCTTTGTGGTGGCTGGAGAATTCGCTGCCGCGATAATCTTTTTCAACGAGGTTATAACTCTGAATGACGGTGCCGATCGCTCCGTCCAGAATGACGATGCGGCGATCCAGTAGTTGCTGGAGCTGAGAAAGGACACGGGAACTGGTCATGATCTGCTGTAACTGGAATGTAACGGAACCTCCGAGTTGAAATCGCGTCTATGGGTCAGTATACAACAGGAGCCGTGCTTTGCGGAGATTCCCTGCCCGCGATCCTGCGAAGCGTTTCGCAATCAGAATTCAACCTGCGGCTTCTGGGTGATGAATCCCTTCTCATATCCCAGTTGCAAAAATTTGACGATGGACTCGCGCCCCTGCGGGCCGTAATCGAGCGTGTAGTCGTTGACGTACATGCCGATGAAGCGGTCGGCCAGCTCCGGGTCCATGTCCCTGGCAAACTGCAAAGCGTAGGTCAGCGCCTCGGCGCGGTGGTCCAGCGCATAGCGGACGCTGCGCCGCAGCGCCTTGGCGATCTCATCGCCGATGGGGCCGCGCAGATCCTTGCGAATGGCGTTGCCGCCCAGCGGCAGGGGCAGACCGTACAGATCCTTCCACCATCGTCCCAGATCGACGACACGGTACAGTCCGTCGCGGCCAAACGTGAGCTGGCCCTCGTGGATCAACAGTCCCGCGTCCACCTTGCCCTGTTGAACGGCCTCGATGATCTTATCGAAGGGCGTGACCACCGGAATGAAATCCGGCTGATAAAGCTTCATCGAAAGGAACGCCGAGGTCAGCATGCCCGGCACGGCGATTTTCTTGCCCTTCAACTGCTCGGGCGAAAGCTTGCGGCCGCTCACCACCAAAGGGCCGTAACCGTCGCCCATGCTGCCGCCGCAAGGCATCAGGGAGTAGTGCTCGGAGATATACGGCAAGGCGGCAAAGGAGATAGCCGTCACATCCCAGACGCCTTCCTTCGCCTGCCGATTTAAGGTCTCGATGTCGGAAAGATGGTGGCGGTATGCCAGCGCCTCCGACTCCACCTTGTTCGTGGCCAATGCATAAAACATGAATGCGTCGTCCGAATCCGGACTGTGAGCTATGTTGATTTCGCGTTTCGTCATACTTCGGTTCCTACAGGTTCGTCCTTAATTCATTATTTGCTGATGAGGAAATTCCCGATGATTAATTCGTCGATGCCGGAGCAGTAAAAACTACGGACGGCGTCGCGAGGCGAGCAGACCAGCGGCTCGCCAAAAAGGTTAAACGAAGTATTGAATAGCACCGGCACGCCGGAGGTGCGTCCGAATGCTGTCAGCAACTCCCAGAACAGCGGGTTGGTTTTACGGCTCACGGTGTGCACGCGAATGCGATCGGATTCGGCGGGAGCGCTGGAATCTCCGGCGGGGCGATTGGCGAGAAGATTCGACGCAAAGGTTTTCCGGTGCGACGGCTTAACACGCCCCACCGTCGCCAGAAAGCTCGCCATCGGCCCAAACTCGAAAAACTCCCCCGCCCTCTCCTCGATCACCGAGGCCGCAAACGGGCGAAACTTTTCGCGATGCTTCACGTACTGGTTCAGGTTCTCGTTGACATAAGGTCCAAAGGGCGAGGCCAGAATGCTTCGCGAGCCCAACGCGCGCGGGCCAAATTCCACGCGGCCCTGGAACCATCCCAGGATTCGGTTCCGCTCCAGCACCTCGACGCCCGCCTTCACAATCTCGTCGCGCGTCCGCAGATAGCGGAAGCCCAGCTTGCAGTTCTCCAGCACCTCTTTGATCTCCGATCCCGAATATTGCGGGCCGTAATAGAGATGCTCCAGCCGAAAACTGCGAGGCAGACCCGCGATGCTGTGCGCGCAATAGAGTGCCGCGCCCAAGGCGTTTCCCGCGTTTCCGGCCGCGGGTTGCACGAAGATTCCCGAGAACAGGCCGGCGGTCTCGAGCTTCTCGACGAGCAGCGAGTTCAAGGCCACGCCGCCACCCAGGCACAAGTTCCGGATGCCGTGTTGCGCCGCCAGACGGCAGCAAAGATCCACCACCGTTTCTTCCACCACCTGCTGAATGCTGGCGGCGAGATCGGCCCGCGCTTCCTCCGTCAACGGCTGTTCGGGATCGAGTCCCGCGGCATGGAAAAATTTTTCGGCAAATCCCCCGTGATCGTTGCGGTGCGCTTGAAAATAACTCTGGTCGAGATTCAGCAGCGGACCATGATCGGACGCGCGATGCGAATCACCGCCTGCGGCTTCGCTTCCAACATCGCGCCCGGCTTTGCTCCCAACGATGCGGCGGAAGACGGGCGCATAGACGGGTTGACCCCAGGTGCTGAGCCATTGCAGCTTGTGCTCGTCGCCGCTGGCGCTGAAACCGGCCAGCCGCGCCACGCGACTGAAAAGGTTCCCGAGCGAGTCCGGAAAATAGGACTCCTCGAGCGGATCGAGCACCGTGCCGCGCGCCATCGAAAGGCTGCCCGTCTTCATGTCGCCGTTCTCGTCCAGCGTCAGGACCCCCGCCTCGTCGAACGGCGAGGCCAGGTACGCGGCTGCCGCGTGGCACAGATGGTGATCGAGCACCACGACTTTGCTCGAGGGAAACTCGCGCTTCAGACGTTTGGGAATCCAGGACTCGCCGGCCTCGCGATCCTCGGGCGCTTCATAGAGCGGACGCGCCAGCGCGACGTAGCCGATCTGCTCCGGCTTCAACCCGGCGGCTTGCAGGCAGTAGCGGATCGCCTCCACCGGCAGCCCGCGCATGGGACGCGCCCGCACCAGCTTTTCCTCTTCGACAGCCGCCGCCAATTCCCCGCCCTTGAAGAGCGCTGCCGCCGCGTCGTGCCCGCCGCCGGAGACTCCGAGAATATTGGGGATGGGATTTTCCTGCGCCATAAGTTCCGCCCGCCGCCGCAACCCGGACGGAGAGTCAAATTTCTATCGTATCACACCTGATCAACCCCCTCGCGAGACCAGGGAACGTCCCGACAATTGGCGCGGGAGGAGCTATAATCATTTCGCGCCGGTTCGGTCGCGGCTGGACGCTACGGGAGGAGAAAGAAGATGAGAAACCGGAGAATTCATAAAATACTTATCTGTATGGGTGTACTGGTCACTGGAATACTTCTATCGGAGGGCGGGGTCCAAGGGGAGCTTCGCAAGTTCACGATCTCAAACATCGATTGCCGTCAAGTCACCTGTGTGGCCATCGAGGGCTGGCAGGAAGGTTTGACGACGCTGGAAATCAGCGGGAAGGGCTTCCAACGGTGGACCGGGCAGGCCTTGGTGTTTACCGTTTTCCGCCACGTTGCCAAAGAGCGGGGCCAACCCGTCCTGGAGCGGAAAGTGGGTGTGTTTTCGGACGGTCATCTGACGGCCAGCATCCCCGTTTTCCGGCTCCCGGACGACGTTTATGATTTCACTTTCCACACCGTTGCCGACTCGTCGCATTTTATGGCCATGGGGACCTTCACGAAGATTACAGGTCAATCCCAGGCATCCGAACGGACGGACCAAAGCCGAACCCAGGATCGGGAACCGTCTTCCAGCAATCCGGGCGGACCGGTGGGCGATCTGGCCGGGATCTGGCATGGAATTAGCACGACTGTGGGAGAGCTGCGAATCAAGCCCGATGGCGCCTATGTTTTGAACGGCACCAGCAGCGGGCACGTCAAAAGAAACGGCAATAGTATGGTTTTCGACGGGCCCCTCACCGCCTGGGATAATGGCCGCGCCACCCTGAATCGCGGCGTCATCGAGTTTTATTGGACCACGTCAAGCGGCGCCAAGAACTGGTTCACATTCGCAAAAGAGTGACCCCGAACGGTCACACGATACGCATACATAAGTGTAGCAGCAGGCTCTTCGCAGGAAAACCAAAGCCTCAGCTCGTAGCCACGGCATGTCGTTTCTGCCGTGGGCACGTTCCGAGGATTTACAAACCCACGGCGCAAAAATCGTGCCGTGGCTGGCACAGACCCAGTATTGAAACCGCCGCAGTCGCGTGATCGCCCGGTCCGGCAGGGGCCGAACCGTGAATAGCCGTAGGTTTTAACCTACGGGAAAATGGAGCCCACAGACCGTATTCAACCCCGCAAGGGGTTGACTGTCATCCCGTGATCGTCCGGCCCCTCCGGGGCCGTGATCCCCTTTCTGAATCCCTTTCCGTAGGTTAAAACCTACGGCTATTCACGGCGTTGCCCTCCGGGCAATGCGATAAAACTGGGTGTCGGCAATCTCTCCGCAAACGCGCCCCCACCATTGCCCTCGCGCCCCTACCTGCGCTACAATCGACCCAGAACAAAAGTTTTCGCGATCACCACGGCACCGGACCGCGGCTGGCTCGCCGGACGTAGGCGGAGTATCCCAATCGAATCACCAATTCTTCCCCTTGCGCGCGCCCCTTGATGCTATAATCGAATTTCGTTATAGGAGGAAGGTTTATGTTTGAGGGTATTTTTCAGCCCATGCACCTGCTGGTGATTCTGGTGGTTGCAATTCTGGTCTTTGGTCCCAAGAAGCTTCCGGAGCTCGGCAAGGGCTTGGGAGAGGCGATCAGCGGCTTCAAGAAGGCCATGCATGACGGCGAGAACGCCGCCGCCACGCCGTCGAACGCCCCCGCCAAGAACCTGACGCCGAAATCTGGCGCATAAGTGCCGGGCGCTTAAGCGCCCGGCAGCTCAGCGCCCAGGCCCCGCCATCCGCAATCACCGGTGGCGCCGAGACCCATTTCCGCCGCGCCGTGGGCATTGGATTCACCGATCCCCCCGCGCGGCACACCCGCTTCCCGCCCGTGCCTTTGCTGGTTCAAAGCAGTCCGCAACAGCTTGGATTTTGACAATTCTCCAACGGATCATCCGCTCCACTGACCATGCACCGCGAAACCCTGATATAATTGAAACGGCGTGTCTTTTGAAGGTGCTGCGCCGGAGAGTCGTCTTCTCTTGCCCGGCCCAACCGATCTCCTTCACCGCGGACGGAGAACGGCGCCTTGGGCTTGCGATGAAACTTTTCGCGGAAAACGATTATTAATACAACGGCCGCTCTATTATAGATATAATGGGGCGGCACGAGATGTGCTCCTATGCCGGAAGTTCCCGATTCCCTGACTCCTAAAGACGACGGCGGCAACGATTCCCCGGAGTTGATCCGGTGGCGCTCCATCTCCTATAGCACCGTTTTTTTGTGGGCGGGAATTCTTGTGGTGGTGGCGCTCGGCGTCCTTACTTTCCTCTACCCCGGATGGTGGTACTCCGTGATCGCGATGTTCACCGGCGCGCCCAAGGCGACCCATAGCGGGCCAGCGGTTACCGTCCACTTGGCCCGGTTTACGAATCTCGACGGCACGGTGCGAGTCCGCAAGGCCAATCAGGTGCAGTGGAGTTCGGCGACCGTTTCCATGGAGATCGAGGAAGGTGACACCGTCCAGACCCTGCGCGACGGCATCGCCCGCATCGCCTTTCCCGATGGCGCCCTCTACGTCGTCAAGCCCGACACCCTGATCGTCATTGAAGAAAGCGCTTCCCAGAACAACCGCACCTCCTCGAATGTCGCCGTCAACGTCACCTCCGGCGCCGTGGACCTCTCCACGGCACGCACGAGCGGAGATTCGCGCATTCTGTTCGCCAATGCCGAAGCCCGCGTCCACAGCGAGAGCCGGGCCGTGGTCAGCAACAACCCCCAGACTAATCAGCACCAGATCACCGTCTCGAAGGGCGGCGCCCGTCTGCAGCGGGGCGGCGAGCAGGTCGAACTGGCCCAATATGAGCAGGCCTCCTTCGCCGGTCCGGAAACTTCCATCGTGAAGGCCAAGGTGGTGGCCCCGCCCATTCTGCTCAGTCCCTCCAATGCGGCGCCCATCGTTCTGGGGAGTTCTCCGACCACAGAAGTGGATTTCACCTGGAGCGCCGTCCCCGGCGCCGACTCGTATCGTTTGCGCATTGCCTCCACTCCCATGTTCTCCAATCTCCTGGTCGACCGGCGACTTCAATCCACCTCCGTCCGTCTGCCCACTTTCAAAGCCGGAGATTATTTCTGGTCCGTCACCACCATCGGCGCCGAACAGAAAGAGAGCCCGCCGAGCGATGCCAACCAGTTTTCGGTTTTGAAGGAGGGCAACCAGGGCGAGCTCCTGTTGCTGGTGGATAAGTTTATTCAGCACGGGAAAGTGATCGAGATCGTAGGCCGGACCGAGCCGGGAGCCACCGTCCTGGTGAACAACGAACCCGTTTTCAACGTTGCTCCCAACGGCTCCTTCAAACACTTCACTGCGCCGCTTTCCAACACCGGCCCCAGTCAGATCACCATCACCGCGCAGAACAGTAAAGGAAAGGTAGCCACTCTCCGCAAGACGCTGAACATCCAGTGACGCCACGGAGAGCCGGGCGGCGGCACAACCGCCGGAATTTCGGAGACGATGACATCCACAATGAACCTGCACATGCTTTTTAGCGTTTTTTCAAGAGACCTGGCGATTGACCTGGGAACCGCCAACACCCTCGTCTTTGCCAAGGGCAGGGGCATCGTGGTCAACGAACCCTCCATCGTCGCCATCAACAAAAACACCAACGAGGTGGAAGCCGTCGGCAAGGAGGCCAAGGAGATGCTGGGCCGCACCCCCGGCAACATCGTCGCCATCCGCCCCATGAAGGATGGCGTCATCGCCGACTTCAAAGTCACCGAGAAGATGCTCACCTATTTCATCCACAAGGCCCACAACCGCAAGATGCTGGTTCGGCCTCGCATCGTCATCGGCGTCCCCTCCGAGATCACTCCGGTCGAAAAGCGCGCCGTGCAGGATTCCGCCTATCGTGCCAAAGCGAGCGAAGTGCATTTGGTCGAGCAGGCCATGGTCGCCGCCATCGGCGCGGGCCTGCCCATCACCGAGCCTTCCGGCAACATGATCGTCGATATCGGCGGCGGCACCACCGACATCGCCGTCATTTCGCTTTCCGGCATCGTCTATTCCCGCTCCGTCCGCGTGGCCGGCAACGAGATGGACGAGGCCATCATGCACTACATGAAGCGCAAGTTTAACCTTCTGATCGGCGAGCGCACCGCCGAACAGATCAAGATTGAAATCGGTTCGGCTTATCCGCTCGATAGGCCGTTGAGCATGGAGATCAAGGGACGCAACCTGGTCGAAGGTGTTCCCAGAACCATCACCGTGGCGGACGTTGACATTCGCGAGGCATTGTCGGAAGCCGTCGACACCATTGTCAACGCCATCCGCGTCGCGCTCGAGCGCACCCCGCCGGAACTTTCCGCCGATATCAGCGATCGCGGCATCGTTCTAACCGGCGGCGGCGCCATGCTAAAAAACCTGGACAAGCGCATCCGGGAGGAAACCGGCCTCCCCGTTTCGATCGCCGACGACCCGCTGGCTTCCGTCGTCCTAGGCACCGGTAAGATGCTCAGCGACTTCAAGTTGCTGCGGAAAGTGTCGCTGGATTGATGAAAAGTGACAAGTGACGAGTGACCAGTGACAAGGTTAAAGCGAGCAATTATAAAGATCTGCTGGTCTGGCAGAAGGGAATTACTCTTGTCCGGCAAACTTACGAGGCAACCAGTAAATTCCCTGATAATGAAAGATACGGGCTTGTGTCGCAAATGCGCCGAGCTGCCGTATCTGTGCCATCGAACATAGCGGAAGGGCAAGCACGCCATTCCACGGGAGAATTCATCCTATTTATCTCTCACGCGGAAGGCTCGCTGGCAGAACTGGAAACGCAGTTCGTAATTGCGATTGACCTGGGATATTGCACCAAAACGGGAAGTATGGAAATGCTCAATTTACTGGAAGAGTTGAGGAAAATGCTAAACTCGCTCCGGCGAAAACTCGTCACTAGTCACTAGTCACTTGTCACTGTACTTATGCTCAACCGCCACCAAAACCTGACCGTCCTCGTCGCCGTCCTCGTCGCCGAGCTGATGGTACTAGCCTATCAGGTGCATCGCAACCGCGATGTTCCGCTGCTCCGCCAGGCCTCGTATCTGCTGGTAGCGCCTGTCGAAAGGGCCGCCCACGCCGTCTCGAACTCCACCTGGGGCCTCTGGAGGAATTACCTGGACCTGCGCGGCGCGCGCCGCGAATCGCAGCAACTCGCCCGCGAGCTGAGCAATGCAAAACTCGAGAACCAACGACTCCAGGAAGAAGCCGCTCAGGGAAAGCGTCTCGAAGTCCTGCTCCAATTCAAGGAGAGAGCCATTTCCGAGACCGCCGCGGCCCGCGTCATCAGCTCCGGCGGCAACGACAGCACGCGCCTCGTGGTGCTCGATAAGGGCCTGGAAACCGGCTTGCGTCCCGACATGGCCGTGATGGTTCCCGACGGAATTGTCGGCAAGGTTCTCCGTGTCTTTCCCTTCTCCGCGCAGGTATTGCTCGTCACCGACTCCAACAGCGGCGTTGCCTGTTTGCTGGAAAACTCCCGCGTTCACGGCATTCTCAAGGGCCAAAGCAAGCCGCTCGCCACCCTCTTTTATATTCCCAACGACGAAAAAGTCGAGATCGGCGAGAAGCTCTACACTTCCGGCGAAGACCAGATTTATCCCAAGGGCCTGCCGGTGGGCGTGGTCGTCGAAGCGCACCCCGGCCCTTCATTTCAAGAAATACTGATCCAACCCTTCGCCAAGCTCAACCGTCTGGAAGAAGTTTTAGTCGTGACGAAAAAAACCGATGTCGAGCTACCCGGCCCCGCTGTCTCCGGCCAGACCGTAGCCGGATATTCCCCCACGACTCCCCCAACCGCTCCCAAAGCCGCGCCCAAACCGGAATCGAAACCCGAACCCACCACCGAGCCCAAGTCCGCCGCCATTCGCAATCCCGGCCTGATCGCGCCAGGCCCGCACCCCTCTCCCGATCCGAAAGTCACACCCCCCGCACCTCAGCCGCCAACTACTTCAACGGATCCCGCGACCGCGCCTCGCTCCAACTAGTGTCCTGAGTCATTAATTCGTCGAATATATCTCG
>ORMF010412427.1_pt1 | contig 16725 bp, 17 predicted proteins | sample 1779871 | NCBI WGS metagenome assembly ORMF01 (sample SAMEA104232316, study PRJEB22302) | groundwater metagenome | biome: forest; feature: aquifer; material: groundwater | place: USA | collected 2011-08-07 | depth 5.4 m
CGTTGGTGTTGCCGATGTCCAAGGCGAGCAGCATGGTGGAGCTATTATAGCGTGCTGTGAGCGGGGCGGCTAACGTCGGCTCAGCGCGCTAGGGTCTTTTCATGGTCATTCCTCGGTCGCTACCGTTCCCTCAGAATGGCGACCATGGGTCTGACAAGATGCTAGCGAGAACCGAATCGCCCCGAGCCCTTGGCAGAACTACTTGACATACTTCTAATAAAAAGCTAATATTCGTTCAGAACTAGGGCGGCGCACAAGAGGGTTGCTCCCTTTTTACTGCGCTCCAGATTGGCCCCCCACGCGAGGGCCCTCAAGAGGATGGTCCCGCCATGAAGGCAGACCCCTGGCGGATTGCCGCGTACTGCACCGTTGCCGCTATCGGCATCCTCGTGCTGCTGCTCGCCATCCTCTGGCCCACCAGGGTGCCGGGGCTGCTCGCCGTCACCACCGACCCCGAGACCCTCCTTCGGCCACTCCCCCTCTCTCACCGAATCGTCTGGACGCTCAGCAACGGGCTCTACGGCCTCTACTTCTTCCTCTTCGTCCCGCTCATCTGGATGGTCTTCCAGACGATGAAGAGCGAGAGCCCGCTCGAAGCCGCAATCGCCTTTCCCATCGCCATCGTCGCGCTCGTCGCGGAAGGGCTGGGCCGCTGGTGGCACCCGGTGTTTGAGACGCCGCTTGTGGCTGTGTACCATGCCTCGGGCGACCCGGAGGCGCGGCGCTCGTTGGTGGAGCTGCTCCTCCGCTACGACGGCTATCACCAGATGCTCCACTACCTCACGTACATCATGGTCGTCTGGGCGGTCCTGCTCCTGGTGGCGTCGCTGAAGCACAAGAGCCTGCCCCTCTGGCTCAGCCTCCTCGCCTTCACCATGGTCGTAGCGGTTGGAACCTTCCCGCCGGCCGCCATCGTGTGGGCGGTCCCCGCGCTCCTGGTCGTCAAGGCCCGCGGAGAAGGAGCATCGGACGGAGCGCGCGCGGGGAGGCGGGGTGGCGCAAACGCCCCTTCAGGCGGCCTGCGACGAAGGCTGCAACCAGCACGGCGCGGCTAGATGTGCGCGCCAGAAAGTCGAGGGCGCCATGAAGGCGGATGTTGACCGGTTCCTCCAGGTCCTGGCCGTGGAAAAGGGCTTCTCTCCAAACACCGAGGCGGCCTACCGCAACGACCTCAACCAGCTTGTGGAGTTCATGGAAGGCCCTGGTGCTGTCGCCGCCTGGGCGGACGTTACGCCGGAGACGCTTTCGGCCTACATCCTGGCGCAGAAAGACAGGGGCTATTCCAATGCCACGGTGGCGCGGAAGATCGCGTCGCTCAAGTCCTTCTTCGCGTACCTGGGCCAGGAGGGGGTCATCAGCCGCGACTCAACCGAGGAGATCACCTCCCCCAAGCTGGGACGCCGCCTGCCCAAGCCCCTCACCGAGACCGAGATGGCCCAGCTCCTGGACGTGGCCTCTCGCGACAAGGGGATGGAGGCGCAGCGCGACGTCGCCATGCTGGAACTGCTCTACGCCACCGGCATGCGCGTCAGCGAGCTCGTCTCCCTCAACCTTGACCAGCTCCACCTGACTGCGGGGGACGGATACGTCCGCTGCATCGGCAAGGGCAACAAGGAGCGCGTCATCCAGCTCCACGAGTCCGCGGTCCAGGCGATCAAGGACTACCTCGCCAATGGCCGGCCCCGCGTCGTCAAGGACGACCACGAGCAGGCGGTCTTTGTGAACCGCCGCGGCGAGCGCCTGACGCGACAGGGGTGTTGGCTCATCCTGAAGGAACACTCCCACCGGGCGGGGATCGCTTCCAACGTCACGCCCCACGTGTTGCGGCACAGCTTCGCCACGCACATGCTGCGCGGCGGGGCGACGCTGCGGCAGGTCCAGGAATGGCTCGGCCACGCCAGCATCACGACCACGCAGGTCTACACGCTGCTCACCGACCAGCACCTGCGCGAGGAGTATGACAAGGCGCACCCACGCGCGCGGTGAGGTGGCGGCGAGGCACATTCCACAAGTCAGCTATACGGTGCGGTGATATGCCGAAGGAGCGTAGGGGCCGTTCATGAACGGCCCCTACGCTTTTGACGATCCAAGGCTCGGTGCGTCATCCCAGCCCCACAATGCTCCCCCCTGCCTTCTGCCGTCGTTCTCTGGTAAGCTAGGGGCTATGCAGGCGCGCCAGCACGTCTGTATTAACACCGGCGAGCGCACGACGCTGACCGATTTCGTGGGGCGGTGGCGGCGCTCGTGACGGTGCGACACTCCAGGCAAGTTGCTAGGCGTGGAGCGGGGGACGCTCTGCCAGGAGGTGGCGCATGCCCGTGATCACCATCAACGGCCAAGTTGGCTCTGGTGTGCGAGAGATCGGCCCATTGATCGCCCAGTACCTGGGCGTTGATTACGTGGACCGGCTCATTCTTGCGGAGGCGGGCCGCCGTGTGGGGGCGTCGGTCGCCGCCCTGAACGAAAAAGAGCAGCGCGTGCCGCCGGTACGGCAACGGCTCACCCGGCTTCTCCAATCGGCCCTGGAGCGCTCAGCCGCCACGGGCGGGGCAGGAGACCCGTTCTTCCAACCATCCGTGGACGCGCTGATGGTCAGCCCGTATCCCGAGGCATCCCGCACCGAGCCGATCACCCATGCCCAGGAGCTGGACGACCAGCGATTTTTGGACGTCGTCAGCCAGGTCATCAGGGACCTCGCCTCGGACAACAACGTCGTCATCCTGGGACGAGCGTCAAATCTGGTCCTAAAGGACTGGCCGGGCGCGTTGCACGTAGGCGGCGTAGCTCCGCTGCAGTACCGGATTGAGACGCTCATGCGCCGTGAAGGCGTCGGTAAAGACGCTGCGGAAAAGATGGTCCTGGAGCAGGAACGGAGCCAGGCGGTCTATGTCCGCCGGTTCTACAAAACTGACGTCCTGGACCCTATGAATTTCCACATGATCATCAACGTGGCAGCCCTGGGGACCGAGGCCGCCGCCCGCGTCGTCGTCGAGGCGGCCAACCAAAGAGCGAGAGGGTAACGATGGCCCACCATCCACGCCAACCACGCACGCGCCGCGAGCGGCGTATTATGAAGCAACGCCAGGCTGCGGAAGGCCAGCCGGACGCTCCGTCAGCCCAAGAAGACGCGACGGCCCCATCTGAGCCCCCGCCTCCGAGCGCCGGCGCCGCCACAGCGGTACGTCAGCCTGCGGCGACGCAGAGGCCGGGACCCGCTCCGCAGCGCACAACGCGCGCCGTGCGTGCGGAACAGACCACCACCATGCCCCAGGTGGCGTCTGAGATGCGCCGGATCGGGCTGGTGATGGGCGTCATCGTCATCATTCTGGTGGTGCTCTATTTCGTGCTCCGTTGAACATAATCTAAGAGCTTCCCGGCGGCCGGCACTCCGTAGGAAGCTCCAAGTTTCTTCAGCCGCCCAGTAGAGCACGGCCGAACCGGTTGGCGCGTCCGCTAAGGAAACAGAAGCATGGCCAGAACGCCCACGAGCGCCCCCGCAAAGCGCGCGGTAGCCATCCCGGCGGTCATCCGGAGGAATACGCTGCTTTTGGCCGCGTCCCAGGCCTTCGTGGGCACCGGCAACCAGATGATCCCCACGCTGGGGGCCATCATCGTCGTCAAGCTGCTGGGCAGCGCCAGCTTCGCGGGCGTGGGCACCAGTATCCTGGGCGTCAGCCGCTTCATCGTCGCCTATCCCGTCGGCAAGATCACCGACACGTACGGCAGGAAGGCCGGCGTGGTCGCGGGCCTCATCGTCGGCATGGCGGGCGCGGTCGTCACCGGCCTGTCCGTCATGCTTTCATCGTTCGCGCTCTTTCTGGTCGGCATGCTCATCTTCGGCATGGGCGTTGGCGCCGCGCAGCAGCTCCGCGTCGCCGCCGCCGACATGTACCCGACGCGCCTCCGAGGCTACGGCCTGGGGATGGTGCTCACCGGCTCCCTCGTCGGCGCACTCGGAGGCCCGCTGCTCATCAGAGCCGCCCAGAGCTTATCGGGAAGCGCGGGGATAGACGCCACCGCCCTCGCCTGGATCCTGGTGCCCGTATTCGTCCTGCCCGGGCTGTTCCTCGTCCTCCAGGTCCGCCCCGACCCCAAGGAGATCGCGGCCAACCTGGCGCAGTACTACCCTGGCGAGAAGGCTCCGGCGCCGCCGTCGACAGCTCCCGGACAGGCGACGGGCGGCTTCTTCACCTACGTGCGGCACTACCCCAAGCTGTCGGCGTTCACCTCCATGTTCGCTGTTCAGGGCACCATGGGGATGCTCATGGCCATGACCCCTCTCGTGCTCTCGCACCACGGCCACGGGCTGGGCGCCATCTCCATCTCCGTCACCATCCACGTCATCGGCATGTTCGGCTTATCCCTGCCCCTGGGACGGTTGTGTGACCGCATCGGGCGGCGTCCGGTCCTGCTCGCGGGTCTGCTCATCGGCGCGGCAGGCGGCATCCTCATGCCGGTGACGGCCTTCTACTGGGTGATCACCGCCGGGATCTTCCTGGTTGGCCTGGGCTGGTCGTGCGTCAACGTCGCCTCGTCCGCGCTCATCGTGGACACGACGGGCCCGCAGGAGCGTGGCCGCGCCATCGGCGCCAACGACACGTTCAGCGCCGCGTCCGGCATCGTCCTGCCCCTGGTGGGCGGCCTCGTGGCCCAGTACGTGGGACTTGCCGCCATTGGCGTGCTGGCCGTGGCCATCACCGTGCCGCCCGTTGTCCTCGTCCTCCGCCTGCGGGAGCCGAGCCCTGGCCGGTACGAGTCGAAGCAGACGACGGCTGCGGCAGAGACGCGCGGTTGACCGCAGGGCCATGCCATAACGCGTTTTAGGGGCGCCCCGCCGGGTCGCCCCTACACATTTCGCCATGTGCAGGCTCTTCCAGCGGCAATCAGGTTTCGGTGTTCCGTAGGGGCGCACGGCCGTGCGCCCCTACATTTGTGACGCCGCACCCACGTGCCCCCTACCCCCGTGCCTGGCTCCCCATCGCAATGCCCGGCACAAACGTCACGTTCGGAACCTTCGCCAGTTCGTCCGGCCACGTCTTTAGCTTGGCGCGGCGCGTCCCTGCGCCCAGCATCACGTACTCCAGGCCCCGGACTGCCTCGTCCACATAGATGGGCAGGCTGGGCGGCAGGCCAAGAGGCGTCACGCCGCCGATGGCCATGCCCGTCAGCTTCACCGTCTCCTCCGGTGACGCAAACGACGCCCGCGAAGCGCCCATAAGCCGCCGCACCGCGTGGTTCACGTCCAGCCGCATCGTCGCCGGCACCACGCATGCCACGAACAGCTTGGGCCCGCGCGTGGACGTGACGATGATGGCGTTGCCGCTCGTCTCCAGCGGAAAGCCGTAGCGCGCGCAGAACTGCGCCGTGTCCGCGTACTCCGGCTCCACGGGCACGATCTCGTGCCGGATGCCGAACTGTTGCAGGGCTTGGGCGACGAGCGGGTGGACGAGGGGTTGATTCATGAGTTCCCTAGCAATGCTGATTGAATTAGCTCCGTGTTCAGGGAAGGGGGCGAAACGCGGCGACCCCCTGCGCGAACCTCACCCCTCTCCATGGTATGGAGAGGGGCGCTGGCTGTCACCTAGCGAGGCAGACTCATGGGTGAGGTTTCCAGGGCGTGTTAGGATACACTTATGAACCTCACGATAGAGCTTGAACGGGAAACTGACGGCCGCTGGATCGGCGAGGTGCCTGACCTGCCCGGAGTGATGGTCTATGGCGCCACGCGCAAAGAGGCGATGGTCAAGGTAAAGGCATTGGCGTTGCGGGTGCTGGCGGAACGCAGGGAGTAACTTGGCAGAAGAGATGCCCAGAGCGGCCTATCTGGTTCTTCCTTTGGTCGCTGATCACTAAAGCAAGGAAGTAAGCAATGAAAATGCTGCCTAAAAAGGTTGCCCTTGACAAGGTATACAAGAGGAGGGACCGGTATGAAATTCCCGAATGGCAGCGTCAACAGGATGTTTGGGGGCCTTCGAAGAAGCAGAGCTTAATAGATAGCATTCTGCGCGGCTGGAGGCTACCAAAGTTCTATTTCTTAAAAACATCGGATGACCCGGAAGAATACGAGGTCGTCGATGGTCAGCAAAGGTTAATGACAATTCTGGAATTTTTTGACAACGAGCTCGCCCTTTCAGAGACGTCTGCAAAAGAATTTGGTGGCCGGTACTATAAGGGACTTCCCGACCAGAAGGGACTTCCCGACCAATATGTTGACCGATTTGATGACTATGAGATTGAATACGATCAGATTGAAGATGCGTCCGAGGAGGAAGTAAAAGAATTCTTCCAGCGCCTTCAACAGGGCCTTCCTCTCACAACTAGCGAGAAGTTGAACTCAATCCACAGTAAGCTCCGTGACTTTATCTACAAGGATCTAACTAAACACAAATTCTTCAACAAAGTGGCCGCGTCAAACAAAAGGTACGGACATTTCGATATCTGTGCGAAGGCTGCGGCAATTGAGATCGATGGTATTGAAGTTGGGCTGAGGTACGACGACCTCCACGCTGTTTTTCAGAGCCAAGCTAATTTCTCTTCCCAGTCCAATGTAGCGAAACGTTTGCGTTCCGCCCTTGATTTCTTGGATAAAGCCTTCCCACAGCAGAGCAGCGACCTGAGAAACCGCAGCGTGGTGCAATCGCTGCTAACTTTTGCATGTCAGATAGTTCAGACTGGGAAGTCAGACGGCCTTGACGACACCATTGGAAAGTTCTTCCACATCTTCATGAAAGAATTAGGCGAACAGGTAGTTCTGGGTCAAAACGCGACTGACCTTGAATATCTTCAGTTCCAGAAGACGATAAATGCTAACGTCAAGTCTGGTGCTCGGATTCGACAGGAAGTCCTCTTTCGCAAGCTACTTGCACACCACCCCGAGCTTTGCGAAATCCTGGACTCGTCCTCCGTCATTGAAGGGGGTCTCAGTGGTCCAATCAAGCAAGACGCTGGTGAAATCGTCAGACTTATTGCAATCTCCAACGAAAAATATTCGTCTGAGAAGGGCCAAGATCTGTTCAAGCCTACAAACAAAACGACCCAAGCCCAAGCGCGGATGGGGAAACCTCTGGGAAACTTCGACGACTACAAGAATTTCATCGACGACCTCTATTTCCTGTTTTGGGAAGGTGTCGCGGGCAGGCTAGAAGGCAATACACCACCTTCTTTCACTGACATAAACACATTGCGTACTGGCCTTCAACATGACGTTGATCATGGTGACAAATCCGGGGCAGCTGCGAAAAGAAGGAGAATCGGTGAAACGTTCAAAAAATACGCTGGTGCAACAAGCCCAGAAGGTCTAGCGCCTGAACGCTTCAGGGTTGTTCAAGCAAACCTGTTGGGTGCCATCAAACGCGACTTGCAATCACTTAAGTGGAAGTAAGTACATACCAAACGGACGGAGCGATTCTGGTCGTTGTCCCGACCGTGCTACCATATCCCCATGGACCCGCGTGACACCGCCATCGCCGAGCGGCTCAAGGCCGCGCCGCAGTCCCCCGGCGTCTACCTGTTCAAGGACGCCAAGGGGAAAGTGTTGTACGTCGGCAAGGCCGCCGTGCTGCCCAACCGGCTGCGCAACTACTTCGGCAAGCAGGACAACCTCCCCGGCAAGATCCAGCGCATGGTCCACCGCGCCGCCGACTTTGAGTGGCTCGTCACGGACTCGGTGAGCGAGGCGCTCATCCTTGAGAACACCCTCATCAAGCACCACAAGCCGCAGTACAACACCCGGCTACGCGACGACAAGACCTACCCCTACATCAAGATTGACCTGAAGGAAGACTTCCCGCTCGTCTATTTCACGCGTCGCGTGGAGAACGACGGCGCGCGGTACTTCGGCCCCTTCGCCAGCGCAGGCTCCGTCCGCCAGACCCTGGACCTGCTCAAGAAGCTCTTCCCGTACCGCTCCTGCACCAAGGTCATCACCGGCACGGACGCCCGCCCCTGCCTGGAGTACTTCATCGGCCGCTGCGTCGCGCCGTGCACGGGCTACGCCTCCAAGGAGGAGTACCGCGAGGTGATCAACCAGGTGCTCCTCTTCCTGGACGGCAAGACCGAGCCGGTCCTGGCGCGGCTGAACGAGCAGATGGAGCGCGCCGCCGAGGGCTTGCGCTACGAGCGCGCCGCCCTCATCCGCGACCAGATCACGTCCATCCAGCGCGTCACCGAGGAGCAGAAGGTCGTCTCGCTGCGCCGCGAGGACATGGACGTGGTGGCTATGGCGCGCGCGGGCGACGAGGCGTGGGTGGAGGTGTTCTTCATCCGCGGCGGCAAGCTCACGGGCCGCGACCACTTCACCATGGACGGCACGGAGGACGAGCCACCGGGCCGCGTGCTGGAGGGCTTCGTGCGCCAGTTCTACGACCAGTCCTCTTTTATTCCTCCCGAAATCTTGGTAGAGCATCCTCTTGAGGAGCAGGCGCTGGTGGCGGAGTGGCTTGCCAAGCGACGCAAGGGCCGCGTGAGCATCCACGTGCCGCGCCGTGGCGAGCGCCGCCGCCTCGTCCAGCTCGTCGCCGAGAACGCCCTCCAGCGCCAGCGCGCCGCCAGGGTCAAGCTCCACGCCGGCCAGGAGGCGCAGGAGCGCGCCGTCCGCGAGCTGCAGGACGCCCTCAGCCTCCCACGGCCGCCGCGCCGCGTGGAGTGCTACGACATCTCCAACATCCAGGGCAGCGACTCTGTGGGCAGCATGGTGGTCTGCCAGGACGCGCGGCCCCAGCCCTCGTCGTACCGCCGCTTCAAGATTAAGTCCGTGGAGGGCGTGGACGACTACAGCATGATGCAGGAGATGCTCCGCCGCCGCCTCAAGCACCTCCTGCCTGTCCTCGGCATCGGCGAGCAGGATGGCGACGGGGCCGTGCCGCCGCCCGACGGCAAGTGGACCGAAGTCCCCGACCTGGTCCTCATTGACGGCGGGCGAGGTCACCTGAGCGCGGTCCTCCAGGTCTTCCTGGAGCTGGGCATCAGCACGGAGCGCGTGCCGCTCGCCTCCCTCGCCAAGCAGGAGGAGGAGCTGTTCCTGCCCAACGTCCCCGAGCCGATACGCCTGCCGCGCAACTCGCCCGCGCGCTTCCTCGTCCAGCGCGCCCGCGACGAGGCGCACCGCTTCGCCATCACCTTCCACCGGCAGCGGCGCTCCAAGCGCCAGACCCGCTCCGCGCTGGACGAGGTGAAGGGCATCGGCCCGGCGCGGCGTCGGCTCCTGCTCACGCGGTTCGGCACCGTCCTGGGCGTCAAGAGCGCCTCCTTGGAAGACCTCACCGCTGTCCCCGGCGTCACCCGCGACCTGGCGCAGAAGCTGAAAGAGCAGTTGTAGCGGGCACTTCTCGCCTCTCTGCGCCCCGGTCATCCCACTTTGACCGCGCGCCCCTCTCGCCACCGTCGCTCTTCGGTTCCAACTCCATCGTCTTCTACGAAACAATGCTAGTCTCACCCCGCACACACGTGCAGAGCGCACTTCTCTCGCCCTTCTACGCCGCTTTATGATGAGGCACGGCATGAAGGAGGTGGGCGATGATCCTGCGGCTGAGTATCGGTAAAATCAAGCCCGGCACCTGGCCCGACTATGAGCGGGCCTACAAGGCGAACGTCGCGAAGACCAAGCGGCGCGGCGTCAAGGGCCTGCTTGCCCGCTGGTTCGCCGAAGATGCCACTGACCCGAACTCGGGCGTCGCGGTCTCGCTGTGGGACAACGAGGGCAACATGCGCGCCTACGAAAACAGCGACTTCTTCAAGAAGGAGATACTTCCGCCCCTTCAGCCTTTCTTCGTCAACCAGTTCACCACAACGTACTGTGAAGTGAGAATGAACGAGGACTACCGCGCCGCTCCTCGCGCTGCCGCGGCCAAGCCGGCCGCCCGCAGCCGCGGTCCCGCGGCCAAGCGGCCCGCTGCGCGTACACCGGCACGGCGCACGACCGCCAAGCGCCCGGCTGCGCGCACCCCAAGGCGCTAAAGCGTCAGACCTTAGGCACTCGGTGACTTTTTCTTCCCGCCCAGTTGGGAACAATGGGCTGTGTCCAGATGACCCCTGGCGGGCAAGAGTGCCAGTCTGCCTGCGCACCTTGTTGTCTCCACCCGCCTTGCGTATGCTAGCCACATGTCTGTGCCGTGTGCTGCCTGCGGTTACCTTGGCCCCGATGACGCTCGCTTCTGCGTGCGGTGCGGCGCCGCGCTGACCGCGCCGGCCCCTGCGGAATCGCCAGGCGAAGTCGTGGCTCAAGCCGCTCTGGTGCTCCAAGGCCAGACCAAAACGTGCGACCGCTGCAGGACGGCCAACGACGCGTCCGCCCGCTTCTGCCACCACTGCGGGTGGGACCTGGCCTCAACGCCCCTGGTGGGCGGCGTGCAACTGAGGCCCGCCGGGTTCTGGATCCGGCTCGGCGCGTATCTGCTGGACGTCATCCTGCTCGCCGTGGCCGTGGGCGTGGGAACGGCCGCCGCCGTCGCCGCCGGGGCCATGACCGAAGGCAATCAGCTCTGGACCAACCTGGCTTCCCAGGTGGGGACGGTGTTCTACTTTACCGTGAGCGTGGGCACCCGCGGCGCCTCCCTGGGAAAGTGGGCTCTGGGACTGCGCATCGTCCGCAAGGACGGCGCGCGCGTCTCCCTTCCGCGTGCGCTGTTCCGGTACCTTGCGCTGAGTGCCGTGTTCCTGCCGTCGACCATTGGCGTGCTGCTCATTGACCCGGAAAGCTTTGTCGGTCTGGAGGATAGGCCCGAGGCGGTATGGGAGCTGCTGGCCAGCCCGTCGGCGCTCCTCATCTACAGCGGGTTGCTCACAGCCATCGTCTTCGTCATCTGGCTTGGCGTGAGCAAGCAGAGGCGCGGCTGGCACGACCTGCTCGCCGGCACGCGCGTGGTCCGCGTCCGCTAGGCCGGGACGGAGCGCCATGTCTGCCCTCGTCATCCTCCCGCTGGCCTTCGCCCCCGGCATCTTCTGGCTGTGGTACTTCTACCGCCGCGGCATCTACCACCCAGAGCCGAGACGTCTCATCATCCGCACCTTCGTGTTCGGCATGCTCATCACCATCCCGGCGGGCATTCTTGAGGCGCTCCTCCTCTTGCCGACCGGGCTGGTTGACCTGCCGGATCTCACGTCGGCCACGGTCGTTGCTTTCTTGGTTGTAGGGCCGGTGGAAGAGGGGCTCAAGTTCCTGGTCGTCCGCCGCTCCGTGTACCGGTTCCTGGACGAGCCGCTGGACGGCATCATCTACGGCGCGGCGGCGGCGCTCGGCTTCGCTTCCGTCGAGAACGCCTTCTACATGGCCCAGTTCGGGTGGTGGGTCATTCTGGTGCGCGGCCCGATTTCAACGCTGGCCCACGTCGTGTTCGCAGGGCTCTGGGCATACCCGCTCGGCAACCGCGCCGTTGGCCGGACTTCATGGTTCGGTGTCGCGGTGGGGCTCGCCGCCGCCATGGCCCTGCACGGGGCGTTCAACTTTTTCCTGTTCACCGAGTCGTGGCCCGCGGCGTTCTCCGTGGTGCTTCTCCTGCTCGGCGCGATTTGGCTGTGGCGCATGATGCGCCGCGCTCAGGAAGCATCGCCGCTCAAAGGCAAGCTCACCACCGTCGTCGTCCTGTGTCCGAGCTGCACCGGCAAAGCTTCTGCCTCGGACAACTTCTGCATCCGCTGCGGCGCCTCGCTCAGCGGTGTGCAGGCGACGCCCGTGTGCGGCAACTGCTCGGCCTCCGTCAAGCCAGGCACGCAGTACTGCTCCGCGTGCGGCTACCGTTTTGTGCGCGACCTGGGTTCGCTGCCCTCCGCGCCAGCGGAGCCACCCCCGCCCGCTGTGCCGCCGGCGCCGTAGGGGTTGCCGCCGCCGCGCGCGGCAAGCTCACCCAGGTCGGCCCGTGGTATCATCCCGTCCAGCACACATAAGGAGCACGCGATGAAAGCCGTTGTGTACCGCGGCGTGGAGCACGTCGCCGTTGAGACCGTCCCAGACCCCAAGCTCGTCGCGCCCACGGATGCGCTCGTGCGCATCACCACCGCCGCCATCTGTGGATCCAACCTCCACAGCTACCACCGGGAGACGCCGAACCTGGCGGGCGCGGTGCTGGGGCACGAGGGCGTGGGCGTGGTGGAAGAGGTCGGGAAAGGAGTCACCAGGTTCAAGAAGGGCCAGCGCGTCTTTGTCCCCTGGCGGCCCGCCTGCGGCCAGTGCTGGGCCTGCCTCCACGACCAACACAGCCGTTGCACCACCGTGACGGCGGCGTTCGGGAGCAAGGACTTGCCCGGCAGCCAGGCCGAGTTCACCCGCGTCCCCTACGCGGACGTCGGGTTGGACCTCATTCCGGACGACATAACCGACGACGACGCCATCTTTCTGACGGACATCTTCCCAACAGGCTTCTTCTGCGCGGAGAACGGGGGCGTCAAGCCCGGCGACATCGTGGTCGTGATGGGATGCGGGCCAGTGGGCCTCATGGCGCAGATGTCCGCGCTGCTCCACGGCGCGGCGCTGGTGCTGGCGGTGGACCGCGTGCCCTTCCGCCTGGAGATGGCGCGCCAGCTCGGCGCCGTGCCGGTCAACGACACCCAGGTCAATCTCAAGGAGCGGGTGCTCGCCGAGACGCAGGGGCGCGGCGCGGACGTGGCCCTGGAGGCCATCGGCACGGACGGCTCCGCCCTGCTGGCGGCCATCCCTCTGGTGCGCGTCGGGGGGACCGTGTCCATGGTCGGCGTGCCCACCGAGGACGCCTACGCGTTCCCGATCCGCACGGCGTTCAGCGCAGACCTGACGTTCAAGATCGGCCTGTGCCCCGCCAAGCGGCTCATGCCACGGCTCATCAACCTCATCCGGCAGGGCAAGGCCAAGCCGTCGCAGATCATCACCCACCGCCTGCCGCTCTCCGAAGGCGCGCACGGCTACCACATGTTCGCCAACCGCGAGCCGGGCGTGATGAAGGTGTTGCTGAGGCCGTAGCGCGGGCTGCTAATACCAGTTAGGAGTTACGCAGTTGCTCGTTAGCCCTAGCTCATCGACGCCGTCCTGAACGAGCGAAACGACCCCCGCCATTCTGAGGGAGCGAAGCGACTGAGGAATATCCCCACGTTACGTTGCTCGCCCAGATCCCTTCGGAGATTCCTCACGGAGTTTACCCTTGAGCGGAGCGAAGGGCTCATAATGGCAGGGGGAGGCCAGGCATAGGCGCCGTGGACACGACGCACACCAATGTGTAGGCCGCCTTGAGGTATCGGTAAGCTAACCGCCGGGCCTGGGTACCGCCTCCACCTGGAAGTGCAGACGTTCTCTCACCTGCCACAGCAGCATGGAGGCGTCTCCGCGCCGATGCGGTTCCAGACTGTTGCTCTTGAGGAAGGCGTTGAGCTCCTCCAGCGTGCGGACAACCACGACGTCTCCGCTGGGCTGCGCAATTCGCGGCCACCGGTCAACAAACCACCGTTTGCCCACTCGCTCCTTGTTCTCGACCGGCCTGCTGACTGGTAGTGACGTCTCGCCACTGCTCCCTTGCTCACCGTTCAGCCTGACGCCGTTTGTCTGAGGCCAAGCGATGGTCCGGGGCTCCTGAGGGGCGGGCGTTTCTTGAATCAGTGGGCGTTGGTTAGTCCTGCCATTCGTGCGAGACGTGGGTGGCGTCTGGCCCTCCAACTCCCGCAGACGATCTTCCAACAAACCAATAATCCTGCGGATCGTGTGCGGCGTCTCATCCTGGTTATAGACGACTCCAGAGAACGATATCTGCAACATTCCCGTCTCCTGAGCGATGCTTGGAATAGTGTGTCGTCTCAGGAGAGCATATTGCAACAGGTTTTTAGGTAATTTCTAGGCTTTCCTTGCGCCGATGGCTATGCCCCTGCACAAGCTACCGAAGCGATGGCAGCGCCCACGGTGTCATAGTCATGTGGCTCTGTTCCTTTTCGCGGTCCTCGTCACCAGGCGGGCCGTGCTCCTGCCCGTCGCCGCTTTCTTGGGCGTCGTGGCCTTGCCCGCTGGAGCGCGGGTCTGGCGGGCCTTCGTCGCAACGCTCGTTGCGGAAACCTTGGCGCGAGCGGTTACACTCCGGCGTGTCGGTGTGTCGCCTGCCTGCTTCTCCGGCGGTCTTGGCGGGCGGTCATCCAGGCTCCGCCACAGGTACAACGCCGCCAGCGACCGGTACGGCCGCCACCGCTCGCCTATCGCCAGCAGCTCCTTGGGCGTGGGTGTCGTCTCCAACCCGAACGCCTGCTGCGCCCCCTTGCGCAGGCCCAGGTCGTCCACCGCCAGAATGTCCAGCCGGTGAAGCACGTTCATGAGGAACATGTCCGCCGTCCACCGCCCGATGCCCTTGACCGACATGAGCGCCTTCTCCAACTCCTCGTCGGGCAGGGTCTTGAGCTTCTCGTTGCTGAGCGTGCCGTCGGCAAATTTGGCCGAGAGGTCCTTCAGGTAGCCCAGCTTCTGCCGCGACAGGCCCACAGAACGGAGCCGCTCGTCGGACGTCTCAAGCACCTGCTGCGGCGCGGGGAAGGCGCCGTCGCCATACAACGCCAGGAAGCGCCTCAGGATGGCCGCTGCCGCAGGCCCCGCGAGCTGCTGGTAAAAGATGGAACGCACCAACGACGGGAACGGCTCGCCCGGCGGCCTGAGCGTGATGGGCCCCACCTTCTTGATGACGTCACGCAACACGGGGTCGGCGCGGGAGAGCGCTCGCGTCGCCTTCGCCACGTCGTTGTTGGATGCCACTGCGTCGCCTCCTCACGGGCTTCGTGGCTGCGAGTGTACCACGCCCCGACGATGCTATCATGACGGCAGACACGCCTCACTCCCCAACCCCTCTCCACTTCATGTGGAGAGGGGGGACTGTGGCACCAAAGGAACGCGTTTACAAGACACACTAACCCTGCCCACAAAGGGAGGCCCTCATGCCCCGCCGCCACTGGCTGTTCAAGTCCGAGCCCGGCGCCTACTCCTACGACGACCTGGTCCGCGACGGCGTCTCCGAGTGGGACGGCGTGCGCAACTTCACGGCCCGCAACTTCCTCCGCGACCAGATCAAGCAAGGCGACGGCGTGCTGTTCTACCACAGCAGCATCAACCCCCAGGCCGTCGTCGGCACCGCCGTCGTCGCGCGCGGCGGCTACCCGGACCACACCGCCTGGGATCCCAAGTCGGACCACCCTGACCCGAAGAGCACGCCGGACAACCCAACGTGGTTCATGGTGGACATCCGCGCCGACGAGCGCTTCACGCGCCCCGTGACGCTGGAGGAGCTGAAGCGCGTTCCGGCGCTGAAGGACATGACGCTCTTTAGACTCGGGCGCCTCTCCGTGCAGCCCGTGACGGCGCAGGAGTGGAAGACCATCGTCAAGATGGGGACGGAGAAAGTTGCGACGCCCGCAGCCAAACCCGCCGCGTCCCGTATTAAGACCCGTCCCGCTGCACGACCGGCTCCCGCCCAACGACGAAGACCGGTCCGCTAGTCGTTCGGCCCGTCGCGGCGGCCTAAGTCAAACGCCTCCGCCAGCAGCTCGTACGACCGCAGACGGTCCTCAAACCGGTGGCAGATCGTGACGATCACGAAGTCGTCCGTGCCGTACTCCTCGCCCAGCGCCAGCAGCCGCTCCTTCACCTGCTTCGGGTCGCCGTAGATGAAGCGGCCCTCCATCGTGGCGAGGAACTGCTTCTGCGCCGGCGTATACGGGTACGCAAGCGCCTTCTCCACCGAGGGGACGCCCCCGCGCCGCGCGCCGGTGAACCGCTGCAGCCGCCACAACCGCAGGCTCCACGCCAGCGCCTCGGCCTGCTCCTGCGTCTCCGCGCACACCACCGAGACGCCCACGTTCACCCGCGGCTTCGGCAGCGCGGGCGACGGCTTGAACATGTCGCGGTACATCTGCACGACCTGCGGCCCGCCATCGGCGCTGATGAAGTGCGCGAACGACAACGCGCAGCCGATATCCGCCGCGAACTGCGCGCTCTCAATGCCGGAGCCGAGCAGCCACAGCTCCGGCATGCCCTGCCCCGCGGGACTGGCGTGGATGCCGTGGAACGGGTGCTCGTCCGGAACCTCGTCGGCGAGGAACCTCACGAGATCAGCCACCAGGTGGGGGTACGCGCTCACGGGCGTCGGCCTCGCGCTGGGGGCCAGGGCCAGCACCGTGCGCTGGTCGCTGCCGGGCGCGCGGCCCAGGCCAAGGTCAATCCGGCCGGGGAACAGCGACTCCAGCATGCGGAACTGCTCGGCGACCTTCAGCGGGCTGTAGTGCATGAGCATCACGCCGCCGGAGCCGACGCGGATGTGCTTCGTCCGCGACGCCACGGCGGGGATGAGCACCTCCGGCGACGCCGACGCCAGGCCCTCGGCGCTGTGGTGCTCGGCCAGCCAGTACCGCGCGTAGCCGAGGCGGTCCGCCGCCTCCGCCAGCGCCAGCGTCTCGCGGATGGCGTCTTGCGGCGTCCCGCCCTCGCGGATCGGCGACTGGTCCAGCACGCTCAACGTGACCGTCATAAGGCGATTGTAGCAGACCAGCGGCGCGGGGACGCCTGACACGGACCAGCCGCTACTTGCCACTCCGTGTGCAGCCCTGCCATTCTGAGCGCCCCCCTTCGCCATTCTGAGCGGAGCGAGGAATCTCCCCGCCTTTCGCTGGCCGCCACGACGGGCCTTCAACGAATTGCGGTGACGTTGTTCGCGTTCGCCCTGAGCCGCGAAGCGCCCTCGGGCGAAGCGAAGGGCTTGTCGGAAGGGCCAGCTGCATGGGGCGGCAGCCTCACCACGA
>ORMF010580752.1_pt1 | contig 16717 bp, 13 predicted proteins | sample 1779871 | NCBI WGS metagenome assembly ORMF01 (sample SAMEA104232316, study PRJEB22302) | groundwater metagenome | biome: forest; feature: aquifer; material: groundwater | place: USA | collected 2011-08-07 | depth 5.4 m
GTTCGGCTAACCCTGCAGCCTACTGACTGTTCGTGCACAACCATGACAAAGCTCAGCATTCAATACTCTCCATGTACATGTGACCGCCACAGTCGATTTCGGGGAGCCATGTGGCCGCAATACGAGCAACCGGGGCCCAAGCACACTTGATGATCCCAGGCGCGACCGTACTCCGCAACACCGTGGACCATCAGGATGACCTCAGGCTCGAGTTAAGCCTCGCCGAAGTAATGGTCCTCGAAATGCATCGTTAGTCCGTCATCGACTATTACTTCTGCTATGGAGATTTTTCTCCTGCTGGTGAGTCGCGACATTGTACTCGCGAGGGTCTTTCCGACAGACTCACGTTAGCTCTTGTTCAGAGGTGCCTTCTTGTCATTTATCCACATGCTTAATTCTTCAGGCGGTCCGTCGAACACGAAACGGTTTTCGACGACCGGCCAACTGAGAATGATGCCTGTAGCGCCACCTGGGAACGGGAACATGTACTGCTTGTCCGCTTCATAGCGTTGCAGCTCGTGGGCCATGGCCCAGCGCTTCTTGGTGTCGAATTCGCGGTTGATCTTGAGCGTCGTGTCGTCCATGTAGGGATCGCCCGCGGCTCTATTGCTGTTCGGCGAGAAGCCTTTGTAGAGTGAGCCCGTCGAGTTGTAGACGGCGGCGAGCCATTGACCAACCTCTGTCGCCGTCAAGTTGGCATAGCATAGCCCATCGAATGCACCTTGGGAGTCCGCGAACTTCCTTCGGAAGTCGCTGGTGAATCCGGAAGGCTCGATGCGGATTTTTATGCCCGCATCAGCCACCATACCGAGCACCACCTCGATCATCTTTGGGAAGTCGCGACCGTAATCAGCAGTGATGAGGTGATGAGATGCGAATTCGACGCCACCGGGGAAGGCGGCAGCCGAAAGCAATTTCTTCGCTTCGGCAATATTACGCGTGTAATACTTCGCGTTTGGGCCGAAGTCCTTCCCTTGAGGATCGAGCCACCAGCCCTGATGGACCGGGTTAATCATCGATGTCCAACGCGTCTCAACGGCGATGCCTTGTGACTTGAGAGGCGACACGTTGAAGAAGGTGTCGATCCACAAATCCCGATCCAAGGCCATTGAGAAAGCTTGTCGCACCCGCTGATCCACGAGTGGAGACTGCTGCAGACCCCCTTCAAAGCCGTAGAATCCTCGGCCGGTAGGGGCGTTTAGCTGGCTCGTGAACAAACCGATTTCGGGCACGTCTCGCTTCGTGGGAAGGATGTCTTCGGACCGGATCAAGGAGCCAGCGCCGACGTCATCGTATACCCAGATGCTTCCACTCCTGAACTGCGCGAGCGCAGAAGCGTACTCGCCGAGAATCGGCACGTCCATGCCATCGATGTACGGTTGCTGCGTATTCCAGTATCCAGGGTTCCTTTTGTAAGTAAAGCCGATAGACGGCTTGTACTCGGACATATAAAACGGGCCAGAGCCGCGCATCTCAAGACGCGGGTCAAATTGGCTCTCCGCTTCCTTGGGCAGGACCTGGAATCTCTCGGCACCAGTAGCTAGTTGGATGAGGAGAGTCGAGTCGGGGAATGCTGTCTTGACAACTACTGTATTCGCGTCCGGAGCGGACATTGAGACTATGGCAGCAGACGGGTTGATTTTGTTGGAGACGTCCGCGCGGCGTCCAGCGGTCGCCTCGAAGCGATTCCAGCTGAAGATAGCGTCTTCGGATGTGACGGGCCGTCCGTTGGTCGGTGGGCGCGGGTCCAATTTAGCGTTTGTCCTGAGTTTGAAGGTGATCTGCGTCTTATCGGGCGAAAGCTCAAACGATTCAGCGAGACCGGGATCGACTTCGCCCGCGTACGGCTCGAAATATCCCGGTTTCGCACTCAGCAAGTGTTCGTAAACCTTCGTCTCGTGCCAGGCGGTCGGAGAGCTGACTACGTAAGGATCCCAGGTCTGAACATCTGTGGGACGCTGAGTCTTAAGGATGCCGCCCCTTTTGGCCTGCTTTGTCGAGTCGACGGCCTTTGTCAGGAGACCGGCGCTCTGCCCGCCACCTTCACCGCCGCCACAGGCAGCGAGCAGTACCGCGCCAAGCGTCGCAGCACCAGCGCCGCCAAGCATCCTCCGACGCGCCATTTGCGTCCGAAGCGCGCGCGACCAGTAATTCTTCTCCGTAGTCATTCGTCCAGCCTCTTTCCTAGCCAGCTGTGCACTGAAGGCTCCCTTGTGCAACTTGGCCTTCGCTTCTCGTTGCTAATTCAACCGATGGTAAACGCTCCCGGGCCAATCTCCTGAGCTCAATGCCCCTTTTCTCGCTAGGACATATTAAGTTGTTGACTGCTTTGGTCAACAACTTAATATAGTAGACCGGCTGTCAAGAGCGAACGGCCCAGCGAGGCACCATGTGGTTGGCGCGCTGTCCAGGTGTCTTACTCGGTAAATCGGGCGAGGCGCACCCACTATTCACTCATGGTGCAGCGTGGAAGAACCTTGGCGTCGCATCGAGATATCAGCACCGTTGGTGCGGCATCTCAATGGTTCGCCGAGGAGTTATAGGCTGCAAGCCATTTGACAGCCACGGCCTCTGAGGACGTTTCCTTCTGCTCCCTCTTCGACCGAGTACGGACTCGGTGAATTGCAGTAAGGGCGCATGGGCTCACGTGCGTTTGGTTTCGTCCAGCCACTCTCGCACATGCGGGTAATGAGATCCCGTGTTCTGCCAAGAGGCCAGGAAGCCCCAGTTCTGGACCCAGGGCCAAACAACATCCCAGAGATGGAAGCCATTGCCATAAGAAACAGTGGCCTGTGTTACCGCGAGCTGCTTCTGAAGGTCGTGGATCAGAGCCTCACGTTTCTTCTCGTCGAATTCCTGCATCATCTTGTCGATCAGCGCATCGGTGGCGGCGGTGGTCTCGGTACCGCCAGCGCCCTGGACGCCCGTGAACGCGCCTTTAGTGTGGAGCCGGGCATAGATCATCGCCAGCACATCCGGCAGTCCGGAAGTGGAGCCCCCGCGTGCCGTGCCCTCCCACCTGCCTTTCTGGCCAGCAGGAGCGACGTAGATGATCGGCAGCCAGACGGTCTGGTAGTCGGCCGAGTTCAGCTTCACGCGGAAGCCCGCCTCCTGCAGCATCTGGCCAGCAATCTCGCCCTTCTTCTGATTCTCAGCCCCTCGACTGCTGAAGTGAAAAGTCATCTCAGGGCTGGGCGAGCCCGTGGCGGCGAGAAGCTTCTTCGCCTCTGCAACGTCGTGCTTGAAGTACTTACCGCCTTCGCCGATCTCCTTGCCATTCGGGTCGAGCCAGAGGCCGGAGCTCTTGTAGGCAGCCGACAGATGGCTGTCAAGGATAATTTCGTAAGGTATGCCAGCGGTCTCGAACGCGGAAGCGCTCGTATCCACCTCGGCTACGAGCTGACGGTCGAGGGCCATCGAGGCGGCGCGGCGCACCCGCACGTCATGCCATATGGACCCGGTCTGGCTGCCGAACATTAGCTGATTGACGTTGGGGCCGAGCGGTAGCCGGTAGAGATTGACACCAGTCATGTCGCGGAATAGCCCGAGTACCTTTTCGGCATTCGGTCTATACGCATCCAGTTGCTTGGATCGCACAGCCGACTCCTGGGACGCTGCCTCGGTTATGATGCGGTCTCTGTAGCCATCCAGGAAAGGCGTTAGCTCCTTAAGGAAGTAGTTTGGGTTGCGACTCCACTGGAATTGGACCGATGGCTCATACTTCTCCAGCATCCACGGTCCGCTGCCGCGCGTCTCCTGGCGGACGTTGAACTTATCCTCTGCCTCGCGGGGGAGGATCATGAACGTGCCGCTTGCCAGATGGGCAAAGAGGGGTACCCAGGGGAAGGCCATGCGGAAGACGATCGTGTTGGCGTCCGTCTTTTGGACGCTCTGCACACCGGAGGAAGGGTCGGTATTGTTATCGAGCTGACTCTTGTACGGGGATGAGCTGAGGATCCGGTTCCAGCTATAAATGACGTCGTCTGCATCCATCAATCGGCCGTTGGTCGGCGCGCGTGGATCGAACTTCACGTCCTTGCGAAGCTTGAACGTCAGGCGAGTGCCCCCCTCGCTAAGCTCCCAGCTCTCGGCGATGTCACCGAGATAGTTCGGCTTTGCCGTCCCGCCGGCCCCTTCCTCCTCGCGAAGAAAGCGGCTGTAAGCCATCAATCCGGGGCCACCGTAGCCCGTGCCTCGGCTGGTGGTCAGAGGGTCGATGTTGAGCTCGTCGCCTTCCACGAAACCGGAGAAAGTCCCGCCCCGCTTGGCGTCTTTGGACGTGTCCTTGAAGGGAGTGATCAAGCTGGCGGATTTCTGGCTAGACCCGCCTTCTCCACCGCTACCGCAGGCCATCATGAGCGCGCCTGCGGCTGTCACCGCCCCTGAGGTAACCACGAATCGACGTCGATTCAGTTGACGCTGCCAGTAGATAGTCACTCCTCTTCCCCTTCCCTTCGCAGGACGGCCGTCGCCGTCGCCCGAGTCAGGTCCCTCCCCGGGTCTGCCGGCCATCGTCGATGTTGAGGGCGGAATATTAGCACCTTCTATGACATTTTGCATGTATTGATTAGTGACTGTTCTACGACCCATTGTGGTTCGCCCAACCCCAAAGGCGTCATTGACAACAGCAGATCGATGCTTACTATGTGCCTGCAAGGGCGTAGATGCAATTCCATTACTCCGCTCATTTGCCATGCCCGTCCTGCGCAGCTGGATGCATTCGCCCTACACAGGCATCGGCGATGGGTAAACCAACGCCGATGCGAATCATGGTCGACAGGTCGCTTGCCATCGCCCGCGATTCCCCAAACCGCCTTTCCGTGGCGGCATCTAGAGCCGCCACGTTGGCGTCCTCGATGCCTGTGATGAACCTAGAGCGGTAGACCTGAATAATCGAGTTGAACTGACATTTAGAGACGAAAAAGGCCGCCCGCATGCGTCCGTGGGCGGCCTTGGCTAGGTCACGGGGAATGCTAGGATGGCGGGACTTCGGCCTTGCCATTCGGAGCATCGCGATCGACCGGGCTGAATTGGACGTCGATTCTTTATCTCAGATCACGAGGGAAAAGAGATCATGACACAGAATGTCCCGGCATTGATCTATCAAGGTCCACGTGTCTCAGGCTTTGATCAACCTTCACCTGTCGGTGTGCAGCGTTTTGACCGCACGGCTGCCCTTATCGACGGAAACGTTAACGTCCCGAACGTTAACGTCATTCAGGTCCCGAACCGCACCTGTCTGGAAGGCTTGCAAAGCGGCGTCTTCTCTGCCGCCGAGTTCCAGATGGCGCGCTTTGTCTTTTGCCGCTCTCAGGGCGACCCACTGGTCGCTGTGCCGGTCTTTATCGACCGTCTCTTCCTGCAAAGGTACATTTACGTGCGTGCTGACGACCCAATCAGCAGCCTCAAGGAGCTACGCGGGCGTCGTGTTGTCCTGCCCGGCTATTTCATTACGGCTAGCTTTTGGCACCGCTTCTTCCTTCGAGAGGCCGGCGTCAAGCCCGAAGAAATCGAATGGTTGGCCATGGGAGCCGAGCGAGACCCGCGTATGAAGACGCCGGACGGCGTCAAGATAACCGTGGTTCCGAGCAAGTCAAACGGGCTCGACCTCCTTTTGAGCGGGCAGGCCGACTGTATCATGCACGAGTCAACTCTTATCCCGTTGCCGGCCGATCGAGGCCGTATCCGGCGACTCTTGCCCAACATCCTCGAGGTGGAGTCTGAGTGGTTCCGGCGGACGCGCATCTTGCCGACTCTCCACCTTTTAGTGGTCCGAGAAGAGGTATTGAAGCGCTGGCCCGATTTTGGTATTGACCTCTGCCATGCGTTTGATTTGGCTAAGCAGGAGATGTACTCCTGGCTCCAGAGCGAGCGGACCACCGGCGTGCCCTTCGCTCGTGATGCGATTGACTGGTCCTTAGAAGTCTGCGGCGATGACCCCTGGCCGTACGGCGTCGAGAAGAATGCGAACGAGCTGAACCAGTATCTCGACCTCGCATTCGCGGACGGCTTCACCACGCGACGACTGACGGTCGAGGAACTCTTCGATCCGCGCGCACTCGAATATCAATTCGAGTCGCGAATGGACACCTTCTGGGAGAGCGGCAGCGCTCCTCGCGTTACCGGATAACGACGGAAACGGACGTGCCTCCGGGCGTGGATGCTCGACGTCGCGCCGGCTTCGAGCTCACCGCAGGGCATTCCGGGCGTGCCGCCCCTGGTCATATGACCGACGCTGACGATGAGCACTCAGACGCCCAACCCGATCGTTGAGATGAAGCCGAGGACGCGCTATCAGCACCGGTGGCGGGCGCAGCCGCACTGAGGAGGGATATGACAGCTGGTATCGTCCAGCCAGGCGAGTTTGTGCCTCGGAGATCTCGAAGAACGCTTTGCTGATATAAGACCGCCTTGACACGTCCTAGCGCGACGAATAGAGTCGGCTCATCAGTTCGTTCGTTCGTTCGATAAATGATGAGCAGAAAAGCTCCTAATCTTGCTGTCGGGGATTGAAGCAGTCTGAACACCGGACATTAAGACGAAGGCACCGTTGAGGAAGGCGTCAGCCCGGCTCCAAGATTCTGCCGGCACGCAGGGGTCAACATGCGGAAAACAGCGGGAACGTACGAGAATGGCCACAGTGAAAATGGTCTGAATTCCGATGGTGACAGCGACCTCGGTTACTCCAAAGTCGACCTGCGCACGCTGATGCCAGTCATGGGCCTCAAGGAGTACTGGTATCCCGCCGTCTTTGCCAAGGACGTCGGCAAGAAACCCGTTCTCCTGCGCCTCCTGGACAAAGAAGTCTGCCTGTTCCGGGGCAAGGCCAAGAACGTCGTCGCGATCGAAAACGCCTGCGTTCATCGAGGCGGCATGCTCCATATGGGAGACTGCTGGTGGCCGGGAACGATTAGCTGCTTTTATCACGGCTGGACTTACGACGAGACGGGCGAGGTCGTTGCGGTCCTGTCTGAAGGACCCGACTGCCAGATCCCGGGGCAGGTAAAGACGAAGGTTTACCCGACGCGGACGCTGCATGGCGTCGTCTTCATCTGGATGGGCGATCAGGAACCGGTGCCGATCGAGGAAGACGTACCGCCCCAGTTCCTCGACGAGAAAGCGCTGGTTCTCGGCACGATGACCTACTGGGAGGGCTGCAACTGGCGCCAGGCGTTGGAAAACATCAACGACTCTCACGTCCAGTACCTGCATCGCAATTCGCTGCGCATGCTGAAGTATCCGACCAGCATGATGGGCACCGGTGCCCCGCGGCCCTCGGTGATTAATGGGCGCGCGCTTACCAATGGGCGGCCTCCTGTTGCCGTCGACAAGGAGCCGTACAAGCACTACTTCCCCGAGCTGGGAGAGAGGTGGCCGCGCTCCCGGTGGCGGTTGGCCTGGACCTGGCTGTTTGCACTGATCGAGAAGCGGACTCCAAAGCAACCACTAAAGATCACAGACCGAGAATGGGAGACCACACATCTGCCGGGAATGCTAAACGGGCTCCGTCGCGGTTATATTTATACGAGAATGGTCATACCGGTGGGAGCAGACCGTACCAGGCTCTTCTACTTTCACTCAACGAAGCCTTCGAGTCGCCTGGGTCGCCTCTACGAAAAGCTGATGTTCTATGGGTACAGGAATTGGATTCATAACTACAACTTCTCTGACCAGGACGGCAAGGCGAACACTTACCTTTACTACGATCGGCCAGAGTATTTGTCGGCGACCGATTCGACTACGCCCATCGCATGGCGAAGACTCGTCTTGCGAGCGCGCGGTGTTGAGCCAGACAATGCAGCGTCTGAGACCATCAACGAGCCCGCTTCATTGGAGATGCGAGTCTAAGGCAGCGAACGAACCTGGCGTTAATTGATCGCTCGGCGATACAATTCTAGCCAAATGTGACGGCCGGCAATTCGCCGATACTTATCTCATCGCGTAGATGACGGCCTCTCCCGAGGCTGTAACGGCTCATTTCCCGCCGGCTTCACTAGACGATAAACGATGGTCGACCCAAGCTCTAAAGGGGAAGATCCAATGACGCAGAATGCAGAGGACTTGATGGCATATCAAGGCCAACATCAAGCGGACCAGGCGCTTACGGTCGCTGTTCAGCATTGGGATCGCACATCAGCCTTGCTCGATAAGCGGGTTAAGGTCCCAAACGTAGGATTCATTGGCGTCCCGAATCGTACAGGCTGGGACGGCCTCTTTAGTGGCATTTTTGCTGCAGCGGAGTTGCCCATGGCGCGGTTTATCTTCGGCCGTGATCAGGGTGACCCGTTAATCGGCATCCCGGTATTTCTCGACCGTCTCTTCCTGCAGAGATACATCTACGTGCGCGCTGATGATCCGATTAGGAGTCTTGAGGAGATGCGGGGACGGCGCATTTGCCTGCCGCACTACTACCAGACCCCCTGCTTTTGGCATCGTCAGTTTCTACGAGAAGCCGGCGTCCAGCCAGAGGACGTCGAATGGGTTACGACCTCGCCAGAACGAGACATACGTATGCGGACGCCAGCGAGCATAAAGCTGAGCGTCATCGAGGACGCGTCAAACGGAGTCAACCTTCTCCTGAACGGTCAGGTCGACTGCATAATGTACGAGTACACTCTTGTCGCCCCTCGTGGTCAGGAGGGACGAATGCGGCGGCTCTTTTCCAACACCCTCGAAGTGCATGCGGACTGGTTCAGGCGCACAGGTATTTTCCCGACCCTGCACGTGCTGGTGGCCCGCGAAGATGACCTCAAGCGGCGCCCTGATTTAGGCGTCGAGCTCTGTCAGGCTTTCGATCGTGCCAAGCAAGAGATGTACCTGTGGCTTCAGAGCGAACGCACGACAGGCCTGCCTTTCGCTCGCGAGGCGATTGACTGGTCGCTCGAGATCTGCGGTGATGACCCATGGCCGTATGGCATCGAGAAGAATGCGAGGGAGCTGAATCAAATTCTTGACTTGGCGCAGGCCGATGGCTTTACCAAGCAGAGAGCGCGCGTTGAGGACCTTTTCGATTCCCGCTCGCTTGACTACCAATTCGAATCACGCATGGGAGCGACAGCGCAACATCTCTTGCCTTAGCCATACCTCAATCCATGAGGCTTTCAATAGGACCGGTTGCATCAAAGCCTCGAAATCTCAAGTCCAAGGGCAATCGATCCAGCTTGACAAGCAAATAGGCGGCACCTACGCTCGCGCCAGGAGCAGCTTACGGGAGATATGAGTGTAATGGTCGACATCACTAAGAATCAGAAAGTTTCTAACGCGAACGAGTCGAACGGTAGGCCTAATGGCGGCGCGTCGACCGGCGTTGTGCACGTCCAGGACTCGACGATCACCGACATTCGCCGTATCGCGGCACCGCTCGGCCTCAAGGAGTATTGGTACCCGGCGATCGAGTCGCGCGAGGTCAAGAGCAAGCCCGTCGGCCTGAAACTGCTGGGTGAGGATCTCGTCTTCTTCCGCGGCGCCAACAAAGAAGTCAAAGCGCTTTGGAACGTCTGCCCTCACCGTGGCGGCAGCCTGATGAAGGGCGACTGCCATTTCGAGGGCACGATCTCCTGCCCCTACCACGGCTGGACTTTCGACGGCGTCGGCAACTGCCTCGCGGTACTGCCCGAGGGCCCGGACTCGAAGATCCCCGGCAAGGTCAAGGCGCGCGTCTATCCGACCGTCACGCTGAAGGGCATGGTCTTCGTCTGGATGGGCGAGGGCGTACCGGTGGCGCCGCAGGAGGACATCCCGCCGGAGCTCTTCGATGACCACACTATGATCCTCTACTCGAAGGAAACCTGGCCGGTGAACTGGCAGGTCGGCCTGGAAAATGGGACCGACGCTCACGTGTCCTATGTTCATCGCAATGCGATCCGAACACTGATGTTTCCCCAATGGCCTGCCGGACCGCTTGGTCTACGCCACAAGGTCATAGATGGGAAGAAGATCACCAATGTGCCCGGCACGATGCCCATCCGCCGACCTAAGCATGCTATGGAGCGCCTCTATTTTCCAGCGCTGAAGGGCACCTGGCCAAAGCACAACTACCGCGGTCTTTGGAACTGGCTTCTGACCCCGATGAAGCACCGCTCGGCAAAGCGCGGTGCCTGGGATACGCCGGAGGATTGGGGCCTCGGTCACCGTCTGCCTTGCATATTCCGCTCGGACCACAAGACGGACATGTACACCCGCAATTGCATCCCGGTGACGGAGAACGAGTCTCGTCAGATCTACTTCAAGGCCGTGCGGGCAAGCAGCTGGCTGGGGCGTTGGTACGAACGCATCCATTACAGAACCTACGGTAGGTGGATGCAAGTTTCGAATTTCTCCAAGCAGGACATGCACGCGATGGTTGGTCAGCGGTATGACACGCAGGAGTACCTCTCCACGACGGACTCGGAGGTAATCCTCTGGCGCCGCCTCATTCTTCAGGCGCGAGGGATGCTGAAGCCAGAGGAGGCGACAGGAATCGCCGAAACCGCCGCGGAACGGACCAGCTTCCAGCTGCACGAGGAGTGGGGCCAAGTGCCAGAGCGCCCGGACTTGATGATTAAGACGGGGCAGTACATCTCGGAGTGAGCCTGTAGGCACGGGCAGCCCACCGTCCAGGCAAAGGCAGGACTGGAGCCACAGCTCGGGAAGTTGGCTTCACGTTGCAGGGCCTGCGCAGCCTACGACTTGAGTCCAGGCGACCTAGACTCGATCGCTCGGGCTGCCCAATTGTCCGGCCCCTGAGAGGGACCACCCAGTCATGCTTTCTTAATTGGCGCCTTATCGTTGTTGAGCCAGATATCCAGTTCCTCAACGCCGCCCTGGAATACGAACTTATTCTCCACAGCCGGCCAGCTGAGCGTGACGCCGCTTGCGCCGCCTGGGAATGGAATCATGTACTGCTTCTTTGCCTCGTAACGCTGGAGCTCATGAGCCATTGCCCACCGAGCCTTCGTGTCAAATTCGCGATTGATTTTCGTCGTCATGTCGTCTATGTAAGGATCGCCTGTTCCGGCCGTTTGCCCGTCATCGAAGCCCTTGAAGAGTGATCCCTGCTTGTTAAACACGGCGCCAAGCCAACTTCCTGCCTCGGTAATTACGGTGAAGTTGGCGAAGCAGATGCCGTCGAACTTACCCTTGGAATCGGCGAATTTCGACCGGAAGTCCGTCAGGTAGTTGGACGGATTGATCTTGATGCGCATTCCGGAATCTGCAGCCATGCCGAGCATGACCTCGATCTGCTTGGGGAAGGCTGGACCGTAATCAGCCGTCACAATGTGGTGCGATTCCAGGTCAACCCCGTTCGACGCACCGGCTGCAGAAAGGAGCTTCTTCGCTTCTGCGATGTCGTGCTGGTAGTACTTGGCATTAGGACCGAAGTCCTTGCCCTGGGGGTCTAGCCACCAGCCTTCTTGGGTAGCATTGATCATTGAGTTCCAGCGCGTGTCCACCGGTATGCCTTCGGCCTTGAGGGCCGGCAGGTTGAAGAAGGTATCGATCCAAAGGTTACGATCGATCGACAGCGAAAAGGCTTGCCGTACACGCTCGTCCACGAAAGGCGACTTCGCAAAACCGCCTTCAAAGCCGTAGAACAATGCGCCTGTTGGCGAGACGATGGGACCCTGATACATATTGATTTCAGGAACGTCCTTCTTCGTCGGTATGACGTCATCGGGTCTTATTTCGTCATACGTGTGCAGGTTTCCCGTTTTGAACTGCGCCAGAGCCGCCGAGTATTCAGAAATAATCGGGACGTCCATGCCATCGAGAAAGGGCCGGCCCTCTCGCCAATATCCGGGATTTCGCTTGTAAGTAAACCCGGATGACGCCCGATACTCCGAAATGAGGAACGGGCCAGTACCACGCACTTCCTCTTTGAGGTTAAAGCCACCATCCGCTTCTTTGGGAACGACCTGGAAGAGCTCTGAACCGGCGGCACCGGTGGCGAGTAGGGCGTAGACAGTGGAGTCCGGGAAGGCAGTCTTGAGGACGACGGTCCTCGGATCCGTCGCTGTCATTGATACCACGGGTGCACCCGGGTTGACGGAGTTCGCGACGTCCGCTCTTCGCGAGGCCCCGGCTTCATACATTTTCCAGCTGAATACGACGTCGTCCGCGGTAGCCACGCGGCCGTTAGTAGGCGAACGCGGGTCGAACTTGGCATTCGGCCGGAGCTTGAAGGTTATCTGAAGCTTATCTGGAGACAGCTCCCAGGATTCGGCAAGATTGGGCTCGATTTCACCCGCGTAGGGAGCGAGCACGGCCGGTTTCCGGCGCACTAGGGCACTATAAACGCGAGCGGTATGCCAGCCCAGTGGGCTATTGAGCTGATAGGGATGAAAAGATTGGATGTCCGTTGGGCGCGAGATCTTTAGAACGCCACCCGGCTTCGCTTGCTTGGTTGTATCCACGCCTTCGGTGATGAGACCAGAAGCCGCGCGTTTGTCAGTCTGGCCCCCGCAGGCGGCTAGAAGCGAAGCTCCGAGAACAGTCGCCGCAGAACCAGCAACAATGCGACGCCGACTTGCACGCCTCGCTAGGAGTTTCCCCCAGTAGCTCGGACTCATTTTCTCTCTCCCGTTAGGATTACTGTCCCCGTCCAATTCAAGGACCCGGCACGTCGTCGGATGTATCGGCCTCTATTATGGCTTCGACGCGATCTGAATCCGATGGCTCCCAAGATAGTGAAATTTCAGAACGATCGCAGCCCACGAGACCGATCCACAGGTACCCCGCCTATTGATCTATTGGAATCAAGGATGGGCGGACTGTATCAATCAGCAGCCGGAGGTGTCAAGCTTTGTTCCTCAGGTTCTGGCCTTCCGGATCGGGAGTAGTAATGGTTCGAGATTACCCTCATCTGTTGGCTCGTTTATCTGAGGCTTTATGCGCCAAAGGGTGTTATAGACCCGGCGGCCAAGTTCCGTAGTCGTGATATCTCGAATATAAGGGTCGAGCCCACGTGCCGGTTCGGTGAGCTTGTAATGTTTGAACACGCCTCCCCGCTTCGCGGTCTTCACCGTGTCCTGAGCGATTGTGACCAGTCCAGACGTCTTCTGGCTCGAATTGTTCGTGCCGCCACACGCCGTGAGCAATGCCGCGGCCGTCAGACCTGCCCCCGATGTTTGAAGGAATCGCCGCCTGGTTGACTTAGCCTGCGTGGCCCGTGCCCAGTAGCTCGCATTATTCATTTGCTTCCCTTCGTCGCTTACATTCGCCGGAATCTCACTTATTGATTTTGTAACTAAAATTATGAGCAGAGTCTATTAATCGTTGGGAGGCGTGTCAAACTGCAACGCCTGCGTCGAAAGGACACTTCGGGCGCGAAGTGTTACCTGCGCGTGTTGAGGGAAGACTCAGCCTTAGATCAACAGTTTTCTAGCCCACTGCTTTAACGGCCTGCGTGGATCACCAGATTTCTGATCCATTGCCGTCCAATCGAGCCCCCACCCCATGAGGCTCCGCGCTGCCAAGCCCACCAGATAGGATGTCCTCGACGCAATCCGCTAAGTTTTGAACTGGGCGAATGGTTTGTACGTTCCGTCCGTCATAGCCAGTCATCTTCCGATCTGCGCTGTCAGGCATCTTGGACGACGGCCATAAGATAGAAGATGGTTTCCACGTTTCACTTGAGTAAGACAGGGGCGACCGAACAGAGGCATGAACGGCAATGATTCCTGAAGTCGCTGACAGAAAGAACGAGCTAGGGGCCATTTGCCGGCGCCTGGGCGTAAGCCGGCTCGAACTGTTCGGCTCAGTAGCGACCGGAGAATTCCGAGCTGAAGATAGCGGCCTCGACCTCCTCTTTGAGTTCCAAACGCACGCTCTCAACGCGGGCTATGCCGATCGATACTTCGAGCTGTTAGAGTCGTTGGAGCAACTCTTTGGACGGTCTGTCGCCTAGTTGTCGGTTCCGCCATACGCAATCCGTTCTCCCGAGAATCGGGGGAGCGGACCAAGGCACTACTCTATGCGGCTTGAGGCGAAGAAGTACCTTTACGACATCAAGCAAGCCCGGAACGACTCTCCACCTTCACGGACAAATAAGGTCTTTGCTGGCTACGAGGCCGACGCTCTATTGCGCTCAACTGTGGAGCGTCAATTTGAAATTATCGGCGAGGCCCTGGCCAACTTACCCGATTCGAGAGTGAGTTGGCAGGGCTAACCGACCAGGATCGTATGCTCATGCCGATAGCCGGGCTTACCGTTATCACCAATCGCGGCGACATGAAACGTGTAATGTCCGGGCGGCGGTGCGGCCGACTCTCCGCCGAAGGCCCTGAATAGGTAGCCGAAGCTCGATGATCCGAGCTCCGTCGGCGACCAGGCTGCCTCCGCGGCGCTGTCGAAGCCGCAGAGATACTCCACGTCCTCACTACCGGGCCGGCGCCGCCACCCTTCGAGCAAGTGCAAAAACCGGCCTGTGCTGCCCGGGCTTCCCCAAGCAAAATAAGATTGCTCGACTTCAGAGGGTCTGGCCCTCGAGCCGGCGTAGGCGATCAGGGTTGGCGCCCGTGGCGTACCGCTCAAGCGCGACGCCACGGCAGACCGCAACGCTGGTAAGCGCTCGTACACGTAGCCGCCCGGGCAGATCGTATGGGTGCAATCTCGGTGCCCGGGAATATTGTTCAGATTCTTGTTCCACTGGTCGGTGGTCAGGAGGTAATCGCTCGCTTCGCGCGGGTCGACCTTGCTGCGACGGCATTCCCAGGCGAGGACATCTGCAAGGGCATTTTGCATGGCGGCAGATGGCACAACGCCCGGCTCGCCTTCCTCTGGCTTCGTGAAGGTGCCAAGTAGCGCGACGCCGAAGGAACCGTAGTTGTGGTCAAAGGCATGACCGGCTACTACGCCATCGCTCAAGACCTCGCGTGAAGAACCCCGGCCGCGACCGTGTCTGCCTTCGTAGACGTTGCCCCACTTGTCGATGATCGCGTTGTAACCGATGTCCCCCCAGCCCAGGCTGACGGAGTGATAGGCGTAGATCGCTCTGACCTCGGCCTTGGCGTCGTCGATTGTCTGATAATCATTGCTCGAAGCCGTGTGATGGACGACCACCTTCTTTACAGGCACGTACATCCGATGCCAGATCTCCTCGCCGGCATCGAAGCGCAGCAGGTCGTCTGCACCCCATTGCTCGCGGCGAAGGAACTCGCCCGGCGTCAATGCGCTCGCCAGCGGCAGGGTGTCGAGACTGGAAGGTGCGGGGCTTTGGCCCGCGTCGATCGTCGTGAGTGTCACGGACTGCAGCATCGGCCGGCCGCCGGCGCTGCTGAAGGACGCTCTGAACTGGATGAAGCTGGCCTGGCCAGCGCTTACAACCGCCCCGCGGAGGGTGGAGGCGGTGCCAGGCGCATGCGAATCGATCTGCACCGGCGTCCAGGAGGACCAAGCCCTACCATCGCTCGAGAAGCGTAGGACGAACTGGATCGCCTCGGGTCTCTCGCCCATCCAGCGGATCGCCGCATGCGTAAAAGGATAGGCCGCAGGCAGTGGCGCGGACGTATAAGAACCACTGCTCCTACCACCGGCCAGGCTCAGCCCCAAACCGGGCAGGAGCTGAACACCATCCATGGTGCCGGCCGCCAAGCTGTCGACATCCAGGGACAGCTCGTCGATCGTTACCTGGGGCGGCGGGGTTTGGGCAGCGACCCGAGCGGCGAAAGGAACGAGGGGCAGTGCGACCGTGGCACTAGCAGCAAGACCCAGGAGCTGTCTGCGTTTCATGCTTCTATACGCCTCATTAAGGCAAGCAAGCCTGCTCTCGCCCTTACCAGGCGAATGGCCCACAAGTGGTACCGACCGAAGCACCTGCGCTGTCCGGCGGCAGCAAAGAGCCCACCAGAGTGGACTTATATGTCTTGTTGTCGTCTCGCACCTGGACGTCCTGGGACGATCTCTGGACGTCGTAGTCGGTAGCTTGAGCGCCGCCGGCGATCTCGTCACAGCTCGTGTTGCTGCGGTACACAGTAGCGGTCGTGGGCTCGGCCCAATCGCCGCCAACAGCGCTCGACCACACTCTGTAGGTTGTCAGTGCCTTTCTGGCATCGAGGGCCATGCCCGCCTGACTCACTTCGCCTAGGAAGTAAACCTGCGTAAGTGTGCTGGCTGGGATCTTGACCTGGGCCTTCGCAATCCAGTCGAACCAGAATGTCCAGGTACCAGACCTTGTTAGGCCGAATGAGAAAGGATAACCGAGCACCGTCGTATCGCCAGAGCAAGCGGAGCAGGCGGGTGGTGGGTTCGCCGCGCCCGCCCGGCTGAGGAGCCAGTAGTGTTCGCTGCCGTTTGGCGCGAGGACCTGCACGAAGTACCGGGCAAGCCCGTTTTCGCCGGCTAGGACAATGTAGCCCATGCGCAGGACGTAGCCATTCTCGGTAATCCCAACCAGCGAATAGCAGCAAGAAGAGCCGGCGAGAGAGGGCGCGGTAATGACACCCTCATGAGCGATCTGGGTTTCGGCGCGGTTCGTCAACGTTGAAAATCCAGCCCCGCTGACGCTCGTCACACCAGCCTGAAGGCCCAGCCCCGGCGCCTTCGGCTTGCAGGAGCTTGAACATGGGTCGGGCGGGGCCGCGACTGCCAGTGCCCCAGAACCGAGGAGAAGCCCACTGACCAAGATCCCGCCGAAAAGAAGTTTACGTAGCATGGATCCCTCCAGAAGCCCTTGTCTTAAGCAGTCAAGTTTCGCGGAAGTCTAGCATCACTAAGGTCGCCCACGTCGATCCTCGGAGCA
>ORMF010574135.1_pt1 | contig 16712 bp, 11 predicted proteins | sample 1779871 | NCBI WGS metagenome assembly ORMF01 (sample SAMEA104232316, study PRJEB22302) | groundwater metagenome | biome: forest; feature: aquifer; material: groundwater | place: USA | collected 2011-08-07 | depth 5.4 m
CAAGGCCAGTAGCGATGCAAAACGGAATCCGCCCCAGCTCGTGCGGGAGCTCCAGCACTGCACACACTTCATGCGCGAGCTTTGCTCGAAGTGAGGCAACTTGCGCAGATCGGCAACCGTGAACTCGGCAGGTTTGTCGATTAGCCCGGTCAGGTGCAGTCTCCATTTCGCCTGGTCAATCGGAGGCACCGGGGTGTACCACATCTGCCGGAACCCCAGCGCATCCGGAATATCGGATGGAAGGAGGAGCTTCGGCTGCGTGTCGGCCGCGTAAAGGGCTGCCGGGGAGGAGAGGAGGAACTGGCGGCGCTTCATTGACTCACCTTGAGATCCAAGTGCTTGGTCGCCGCCTGCCGCTGATCCAGATGCTTCTTCTCCTCCGTGGCCAGAACCTCATACCGATTCTTCGCGGCCGCGGCCTTGGGCGCATGGCCGAGCTTGGTATAGAGGCGGAATAGCCTGTATTGCGGGGTTGGATTGTTTGGGGCCAATTGGGCGGCTCGTTCAAACGAAGCGGTGGCGGCGGCAAATTCCTGTGCCCGCTCCAGCAGGACGCCGAGTTCAAAATGGCTCTCCCAATAGTTTGGCTGCAGGGCGATGGCTCGGCGCAGAGATTGGGCATTGCCGGCGGCTTTGCCGTACAGAAAGTGGCCAAGGAAATTCTGCGGATGGGTCTTGGCGAAGACCTCAAACACGGCAATCACTTCGCCGGAGCGTTCCCCGGAGTGCTCCAGGATGCGGCCCAGAAAGGCGACAGGCTGCTCGGCTTGCCGGTTACGGCTGGCCGCGTCGAGAAACGCGCCGACGGCCTCTGGAAACCGGCGCTGCCCATAATAGGCGACCCCCAGGGAAAGGCGCACTTGAGCGCTATCCGGAAAACGGGAGCGCGCTGTTTCCAGCACGATCGCAGCCTCGCGAAAATTTTGTGTCTTGAGCAACAGGTTGCCCAGATCCGTATAGTTGCTCTCCAGGGCGGGCTCGTTCCGGATCGCCTGCTGCAACTGAAGAACCGCCTGGGCGGGATCGGCCGGCACTTGCAACGCGAATAGGAGCAAAGCGAGCATGAATCCTCTGGATTGATTATATAAGAGCAGCGCAGCGCCTTTGCCTTCAGGCGTGAAAACAGATTCCCCCGTTTCCGAGCTTGGGAGCCCGGAAACGGGGGATATGAGTCAAGAACAGGCGCTGGCTAGAACATCAACCGGAGCGCAAATTGGACATTCCGGGCGGTGCCAGGCAATGTGGCGCTCAGGCGTCCGAAGTTACCTGAACCTTGCGTGTTGCCAATCGAGCTGACCGCGAACCGCGGCGTGTTCGACATGTTCAGCCACTCACTGCGGAATTGCAATTTAAACCGCTCGTTGAGTTGGAAGTTCTTGAACAGCGACATGTCAAAAGCCACGATGCCGGGGCCAACGCCGGTTTGGGATCCCAGGTTGCCGCCGGTGCCAACCGCCGGCGATTGCAGGGCCGTGCGGTCAAACCACTGGTCCGGCGTGCGTCCACCGGCCGGGGCAGACATGGGATCCTTGCCTGAAACGGCGTCCGGACGGCAGGCGTTAAAGGAGGAGACGCAGTTTTGAGAGCGGAAGGTGAACGGTTGGCCCGACGAGAACGTAACAATCCCGTTGGTCTGCCAACCACCGATGAGCATTTCACCAACCTTACTCATACTGGCCGCAAACTGCTTGCCTTTGCCAAACGGAAGGTCATAGTTGAAGCTGGTGACCGACCGGTGACGGATGTCCCAGGCCGCCGCTCCGTACTCGCAGCGGAAGCCGCAGGCGATGTCATAAACACCGAAGCCGCTCGACCCGGAAAGCGTGGTGCCCGTGTTGGCGAAAGTGTGGCCCCAAGTGTAGGAGGACACCATCGACAGGCCGTTGGAGTACCGCTTCTCAAACTTCACCGCCATGGCGTGGTAGTTGGAGACGCCAAACGTTGAGGTGAGCGAGACGCCACCTCGCAGGTAGGGATACAAACGGCGCGAATTCACATCCGCGTTCGGGGTGGGGCTATTGATCGGGGTGTTGGGATCCCAGTTGATCAATTGGCGTGAACCCTTTGAGCCAATGTAGCTGACCTCCAAGGCCGAACCCCAACCGAGATCGCGCTGGATGGTGAAGTTCCACTTGGACACCAGCGGGTTCCGGAAGTTCTCGGAAACTCCACGGAAACTGATGTTCGCCGGCAGGTTGAAAGTGTTGAGCGGCCAACCGTTGGAGAAGGTAGTGAGGAACGGGTGTTTGGCTTCGAAGTTCGAGTTCAGGTTCAGATCCATGATCTGGTTGAACGGAACGCCTTCGCCACGATTCGGGCTACCGCCCTGGTTTTCTTCACCGCCATAGAACAGGCCAAAGCCGCCACGGAGAACGAACTTCTGGGAGAGCTGGTAGGCTATGCCGATCCGCGGACCCAAGTTGGTCTTATCCCACGGAATCAAGTACTTATCCGCTATGCCGCGTTCCACCTTGATAGCAGGGAAGGCCTGGGCAAAGTTCGACGGCAGAGCCGCATCCTGGTTTGGTCCCTTCGGAATCACCAGGGTTGCGCGCTCTGGCACGTAGTTGGACTGCCGCGCGAATCGCTCGCTGATGGGCGAGAAGATCTCGTAGCGGAGCCCGATGTTGAAGGTGAGCTTGCTGGTCAACTTCCAATCGTCCTGGAAGTACCAGGCATGCGCCGACTTTTCCGACGAGATGAAATTCGTCGTCGTCAAGCGCGAGTTGCCGGGTTGCCCGAGCAGGAACGAAGCAGAGCCGTCACCGGTCTGGCCCGGGTTTTCTGGAATCCCGGTGCGGTTCGTCGGGAACGACCAATTGCCGCGGGAGGCGGGCACCTGGAAGAAGGGGAACTTGATGGGCCGGAACTCGTAGCCGAACTTCACGGCATGCTTGCCCTTGTTGATGGAAACGTTCTGGATGAAGTCCCAAACGTTGTTGTATTCCTTGGTGGGCAGCCAGTTGCTGCCGCCGAAGGATGAGTAGCCGCCCATGTCGATCTGCGGCAATCCGCCGTTGTCGGCGGTGCTCCCGGTGGGATTCAAACCGCCGATACCGAAGGCAGCGTACTGGTCAGTATTCCTGTTTCCCTGGAAACGCTGCGTCACCAGCCGGCTGAAAGCCGCGCGGGTTTCCGTAAGGAATGCCGGCGACCAGACACGAGTCCAAGACACCATCGCGTTGCGGCCCTGGTTTTTTTCCGAAGCGCCGTTGAATCCGGCGGCGTCCAAGCCGCCAGGCAGCGGCGGGCTGATCGTCTTGTTCTCTTCCGACCAGCTCAGCGAGCCAAACAGGGAGTCCTTGTCCGATAAGCGGTGATCAATACGAACGTCAAACTGATCGTTGTTCTGCAGCGCCGGTGCTGTCGGCAGGAAGTTGGCGCCGGGCAGACGGTCCGTCAGGTTCTGGTTCGGGCTAGGGAACAGATCCATCAGCTTCTTGGCCGCTGGGTCGAAGCGGGAAGCGGGGATCGTGTTGTTGGGGAACAGATTGCGGACCACGAGTCCAGCCGCAGTGGTGGTTTGCGAAGCGATGTCGTAGATGCCGCCTTGGGGAATGGGCCGTCCCATCGCGTCGGTGCCGACGGTGGATCCGCTGAGCAGGCTGCGGAAGTCCCCGTTCCGGAACTCCGGTTTCGGAATCGTGATCGGGCTCGTGATGCCTCCCAGGCCGGGAACCACACCAGACAGCGACCGCACCCGGGTACCCTGCCAATCGGCAAACCAGAACGTGCGGTTCTTGATCACTGGACCGCCGATCGCGGCGCCGTACTGGTTTTGACGCACATAAGGACGAATTGCACCGGCGCGGTTGCGCTCCCAGGTATTCGCGTTGACCTTATCGTTCTGGAGGAACTCAAACACGGTGCCGTGGAGATCGTTGGCACCCGACTTGATCGAGATGTTGACCACGCCGCCGGCGCCACGGCCGTATTCGGCCGAGTAGCCATTGGTCACCACCTTCATTTCGCCGATGGCTTCCACCGAGGGGCCAATCACGTATGAGGTCTGGTTGATGAAGTCAATGACGTTCACATTGTTGTCGACGCCGTTCAACAGGAAGTTGTTCTGGCCGTTCGATCGAACACCGTTGGCCGAAAAGCCTCCACCGGCCGAGTCCCGCGCGCCTTGCTCGGCCGGCACCACGCCGGGGGCGAGCGGGGCCAGGAAGGTGAACTTGCGCTGGCCGCCCAGTGGCAATTCGCTCACCTGCTTGGATTGCATCGTGTGGCCGAGCGTGGTTGTTTCGGTCTGCAACAGCGGCGCGGCCGATGTGATCTCAACCGATTGAGAAACCTCTCCCACTGTCAGAGCGATGTTGACGCCGACGCGGTCACCAGACCCGAGCGGGATGTCGCGCTGCACGCCGGTCTTGAATCCCGACGCCTTGACCTCAATCGTGTAGAGACCTGGCTTCAACAACGTTCGGACGTAGGTTCCCGAAGCATCGGTTGTTGCCTCCAGCCGGCTTCCGGTTCCTTTTTCTGTGAGTGAAACTTTGGCCCCACCCACCACGCCGCCCGTAGCATCGGTAACGGTTCCCGTGATGGTGCCCAAATCGCGCTGCGCAAACAACATGGTGGTAGCCATGGCTGCCGTGGTCAGCAAACGAGAAAAACGAGATCTCATTGCGTTCTCCTTAGTCAATTTCAGTTGATTTGGCTGATATACGAACTCTCCCAGCAAATTCTGTATGCGGTATCATAACATGGCTTTTGTGGGGTTCCCGTTACATTTAAGATTTATAATCTTTGGCCGGTGGGAGGAGCCGGTATCAAACACGACCTGTGTTTTATGTTTTTCTAAGTGCAGACCCGGCGGGCGGCAGAATACAGGTGTGGCGCCAAACAAGGCCCCTCACGTGTTAGAATCTCCTAGGCCGTGATAGCAGACATAGAAAAAGTACTCAGATTGCAAGGGATCGACATGCGGGCGGAAGAGTTGCGCAAGGAGATCGCAAGCCTGCCGGTCCAGATTGCCGCGATCGAGAAACTCCTGGAGACTCATCAGCGCAAATTGGAAGCGGATCGTGCGCTATTGGCCGCGAGCCAGAAGGAGCGCCGGCAATTGGATCTCGACGTCCAGTCCCATCAGCAAAAGATATCCAAACTGCGCGACCAGATGCTATTGGCCAAAACCAATGATCAGTACCGGGCCTTTCAGCATGAGATTGAGTTTTGCGAGCAGTCCATTGCCAAGTGTGAAGACCGCACGCTGGAACTCATGCTGTCCTCTGAGGCGCTGGACAACAATGTCAAGGCAGCCGAGCTGGCGCTGAAGGCAGAGACTACCGAGGTGGACCGCCAGAAGGCCGAGGCGCGGCAGTGCACCGCCGCCGACCGGGAGCAATTGAAGAAACTGACAGCGGAGCGGATGGAGATCGCCGCGACGGTGGCCAAGCCGCTGCTGGCCCAGTACGACAAGCTGATGCGGAAGCGGGCGGGAGTGGCCGTCACCGATGCCACCAAGGGCCGATGCTCGGCCTGCCAGTTGGAATTACGGCCCCAGCTCTACCAGGAATTGAGAAAAGGGGAGAAGGTAATGTACTGCGAGAACTGCCAGCGCATCCTGCACTACAACCCACCGGTGGATTTCGACACCGCCACGGGAGGGCCGGCGGCAGTGGATCCGAGGGAAGGACAAAGGGTGGACATGAGCTGACCGGCCGCTGAAGTGTTGGCCGGTTGGCGCCTGCGTAACATCCTGTATTTCTAAATCATTTTTTTGGAAACGGGAGCCTCGCCAGTTTGGCTCCTGAAAGGAGCAAATCAACTTGAAAGTATACGAAGGCACTGATATACGGAACGTTGCGGTGACAGGACACCTGCACTGCGGGAAGACCACTCTGGCATCGGCCATCGCGTTCACATGCGGCGTGGGCACGCGGATCACGCGCGTGGAAGAAGGCAACACGGTCACCGACTTTGACGAAGAAGAGATCGCGAGAAAGATCTCCATCGCCTCCGCTGTACTCTCGGTGGAATGGAAAAAGAACAAGATCAATGTAATCGATACGCCGGGGTTCAACATTTTTGTGAACGACGCGCGTCAGGCGATGGTGGCCGCCGACAGCGCCATACTGGTCGTGGACGGCACCAGCGGCGTGGAAGTGCAGACGGAGAAGTTCTGGAGCATCGCGGAAGAGTATTCGCTGCCGAGAATGATCCTCATCAATAAGCTGGACCGGGAGCGGGCCGACTTCAACCGTTCTCTGGAATCCGTGCGCGAGGTTTTCGGCCGGGGAGCCATTCCCATTCATTTGCCGATCGGCTCGGAGCGGGATTTCAAAGGTGTCATCGATCTGGTGAGCATGAAGAGCTATCTTTACGATGCCAGCGGGAACGGCAAGGGTAGGGAGGCCGACATCCCGGCCGAGCATGCGGAGGCGGCCAAGGCGGCGCACGAGGCGCTGGTGGAGATGGCTGCCGAAGGTGATGACGCCTTGTTGGAAGAGTTCTTTGAAATGGGAACCCTGCCGGTGGAGGATCTGCGGAAGGGGTTGGCGAAGGGGATCCGGGAGCGCCGTATGTTCCCGGTGCTCTGCGCCTCGGCCCATGCCGGCATCGGCACGGACTCCATTCTCAACCTCATTTGCGAGTACATGCCGTCGCCGCTGGAAGCCCCGGCGGTAAAGGGCCAGTTGGACGGCAAGGAGACCGAACGTAAGGTTTCCAGCGCCGGGCCGGTGTCGGCATTTGTGTTCAAGACGGTGGCCGACGTATTTGCCGGGCGTGTGTCCTACTTCAAGGTGATATCGGGCGTTGTCAAGAATGACATGCATCTGAATAATGTTCGCGCCAGATCGGATGAAAGGCTTTCCCACATTGGAGTTTTGCAAGGCAAGACGATCGTTCCGGTCACGGACCTGCACGCAGGCGACATAGGGGCAGTGGCGAAGCTAAAGGAAACACTCACTGGAGACACGCTGGCCGATAAATCCTCCGAGATTGCCTACCAGCCGGTGCAACTGCAGGAGCCCTCCATTGCCTACGCGGTACTGGCCAAATCACGGCAGGACGAAGATCGCATGGGACACGCGATTCACAAGATCCTGGAAGAAGACCAGTCGCTTCGGTTTTATCGCGATCCCCAAACCAAGGAGTTCCTGGTGGCGGGGATGGGTCAGCAGCATGTCGAGATTGTCTGTGGCAAGTTGAGAAAGCGGTATCACGTGGATGTGGAACTGCATGCGCCAAAGATTCCGTATCGCGAGACGATTCGCGGTTTGGCCGATGTGCATGGGCGGCACAAGAAGCAGACCGGCGGCCACGGGCAATTCGGCGACTGCAAGATCAAAATGTCGCCGCTGCCGCGCGGGGGGAAGTTTGAATTCGTCAACGACATTTTCGGCGGCGCGGTCCCGCGCCAGTTCGTCCCAGCCATTGAAAAGGGGATTCTGGAGGCGGCCGAGCGCGGCTACCTGGCCGGATACCCGGTAGTCGACTTCAAGGTGACTCTTTACGACGGCTCCTATCACGACGTCGACTCCAACGAAATGTCGTTCAAGATGGCGGGCCGCAAGGCGTTCCGGCTGGCCATGGAACAAGCCAAGGCGGCGCTCTTGGAACCGGTGATGAACGTGGAGGTGCAGGCTCCGGTGGAGTTTGCCGGCGACCTGATGGGCGACTTCAATTCGCGCCGGGGCCGCGTGGCAGGCATGGATGTCAAGGGAACCACGCAGATCATCCGCGCCCAGGTGCCGATGGCCGAGATGCTCACCTATCAAAACGATCTCACCTCCATGACCCAGGGACGGGCATCTTTCAGCATGGAGTTCGACCACTACGACTACGTTCCATCCCAGCAGGCGGACAAGATCATCGCGGCGGCCCGCGAAGGACGCGCGGGCGAGGTGGAAGAGGAAGAATAGACAAGTAGCCAGGGAGAAATTGAGCGACAATAGGAGTATGGCGCGGCGCATTGCAGTATTCCTGCTGGTTCTCGCCCTGACCCTCGGCGGTCAGATGAAAATGACCGTGGCGCAGTTGAAGACGTTTCTGCGTTCCTCGGTCGATTTGAAGCACGATGACCGGAAAGTGGCCGCATACCTCAAAAAGGTGGTGCTCACCGAGAAACTGGATGCGCGCACCATCGAGGATCTGCAAGGCTACGGGATCGGCTACAAAACCGTGGAAGCGCTCGAGGAATTGAGCCGGACTTCGTCCGCGCGCGCCGAGCCGGCGCCGGACGTTCCCAAACCTGTGCCGGTGCCGATTCCACCTCCCTCGCCCGAGGATCAGAAGAGAATCATCGAGCATGCCCGCGAATATGCGCTGAACTACACCAAGAAACTGCCGGACTTTATTTGTACGCAAGTGACGCGCCGCTATGTGGACCCTACCGGGCTTGAGTTTTGGCAGCGGCAGGATGTGATTACGACGCGGCTGTCGTATTTTGAACAGAAAGAGGACTACAAGGTAATCCTGGTCAATAGCCAGCCCACCAATATCAGCTATGACCAGTTGGGCGGATCGAATTCCGCCGGCGAGTTCGGAACGATGTTGAAAGAGGTGTTTGAGCCGGCGACGGAAACCGAGTTCACCTGGGAACGCTGGGCCACGCTGCGGGGACGGCGCATGCATGTCTACCGGTACATTGTGCGGCAATCCCGCTCCAAATGGAGCATCAGCTATCAGCGAACCCAACAGATCACGCCGGGCTATACCGGACTGATCTATATCGACCGGGACTGGGGCACGGTGGCGCGCATCAAGCTGGAAGCCTCCGGCCTGCCCCCCTCGTTTCCGGTGCAACAGGCCTCGGTTGAGCTCGATTACGACATGGTGAAGATAAGCGACTCCGAGTTCATGCTGCCGCTCAAGCACACAATGCGGATGCGCGAGGGAAAGTTCCTGGTCAAAAACGATGTCGAGTTCCGGATGTATCGTAAGTTTGGCGCGGAGGCAACCATTACGTTCGACACGCCGGAACCACTGCCGGAATCCAAGACATCGGAAACCCCGCCGGTTCAGTGAGCGTCTCAGTGTAATTGAAAAGGAGCGCTCCGAAATGATTGGATTCTTGAATCGGGCGGTGGCGTCGTTAGCCTTGTGTTCTGTTTGCTTTGCCCATGAGTGGCAGATTGACCGGGCGCACTCTGCGGCGCAGTTTTCGGTGCGCCACCTGGTCGTGTCAACTGTACGGGGGCATTTCGGGAAGTTGACCGGTACGCTCCAATATGATCCGGCAAACCCGGCCGCGGCCAGCATCCAGGCTGAAGTGGATGTTTCGACGATTGAGACGAGAGAGGCGAAACGGGACGCGCATCTCAAGAGTCCGGACTTCTTCGACGTGGCGAAGTATCCCACCATGACCTTTCAATCGACGAAGGTTGAACCGGGGGGGCAGGGAAAATTGAGAATGGCAGGGAACCTGACGATTCGGGGAACAACAAAGCCGGTGGTCTTCGAAGTGGAAGGCCCATCAGCGCCGATCCAGTATCAGAACGTAGAGCGCATGGGCGCGACGGCTACCGCGAAGATCAGCCGCAAGGAGTTCGGTATGACCTGGAACCGCGTGATGGAGGCTGGGGGCGTAATGGTAGGTGACGAAGTCACCATTACGATCGACGTGGAACTGACCCGTCGTTAGACTCCGGGCGGACGGCTCAGGGCGATCTCTTCACCGCCATCGAGTCCAGCCGTAACGGCTGCTTGGGTATTGTTGGCCATGCCCAGCCGCACCGCTTGCTTTTCAAAGCGGCCGTTGCGCCTGACAAAGACGATATCATTTTGGCCATCCTTGTAGACGGCGGCAAGCGGAATCTGCTTCACGTTGTCCTGGCGCTCAATGACAAGATCCACGGCGGCCGACAAGTCGGGAATCAACCTAGGATCTGACCCCTTGATGGAGACCTTCATGGGAATGTTGCGGATAAAGTTGCCGCTGCGCATACCGCCGGCAGCCATGGCGCCGATGCTGTAGAGTTTCCCGGGAAACCGCATGCCGCCAAAAGCGTCGAAAGTCAACCGGGCTTCCATCCCGATTCTAACGATATCGCTTTCGGTCTGGTTGAGAAAACCTTCCACCTGCATGTTCTCGGGGTTCACCACTTTCATCAGCAACTGTCCGGGCGTCACCTGATCACCCTGTTGAATCGGGCTCCAATCGCCACTCCGGTAGGTGGCCTGCACAACCGCCAGCCCGTCCATCGGAGACTTCAACGTCGCCTTATCAATGACCGCCGTATCCCTTTCCAGATGCTGCGCCTGGCGCATCTTTGTGATCTCCAGAATTCGCATCTCCGCCTTCTGTGCAGCCAGCTTGAACTGCACCTGAGACTGGGCGTCCTTGTAACGCGCCGCGGCCTCATCCACGCTCAGCTTCAGCAGTTCCTGGTCAATCGCGGTACGCGTTTCGGCCGGCTTGGCATCGAGCACGGCCTTTTCGAAGTCAGCCTTCGCAATGAGAATGGACTGATTCAGGTTCTCCATGTCGATCGCCTGCTCTGCCTTGCGCTTGCGAATGTCGGATTCGGCATTCTCGACTTGGGCTTTCGTGTCCTCGGCGTGATCTTCGGCGGACTTGGCGTCAATCTGGGCGAGAATGACGCCCTTCTTTACCCGTGTGCCGGAGGGAACCAGATAGAGCAGAATCATCTCCGAGCCCGATTCGCGGCCCCGCGAAATCGGCGCGATGATGTTGAAGTATTCGCGCGAGGTTGTCTGACCGGAGAGCCGCAGAGTTTTCTCGATTGGGCCGATGACGACTTTCGCCGTGCGAACGGAAGCAATGGCAGCCACCGCCGGATCCGGCTGCTTGGGCTTCAACCAAAGCTGCCAGGCTGTGAGGGCGCCGCCCCCGATGGCGACCAGAACGAGGATCCACTTCCAGGAAAATCCTTGGGACCCAGGCGCCGGAACCTGGGGCGCTCCATGCGTAACGGGAGCTTCAACTGGTGAAAGTTTTGGATTTCCAAGAGCAGACATGTGCACCTCGCTTAAACCACTGGCAGACTATACGATTGCCAAAATACACGCTACCCATAGCATAGCCGAAGTGGCTCACTTTAGAAAGGCGCGTGATTCCAGGCGTAGGTTACCGCGATCGTATATATGCTAGTCTTCCCCCATGCCGATTTCGCCGGATGCAGCCAGCCGGAAAGGCTATTGGCGCGACCCGAAATGGATTGCGCTGGCGGCCGCCACGCTTGGCTACATGCTCGACGCGTGTGATGTTCTCCTTTATGTATTTTCGATTCAATTGCTTAGAGGTGAGTTTGGCCTGAGCAACGCGGCGGCTGGGCTGATCAGCGGGGTCACGCTGGTGGCCTCCTCTGTTGGCGGGGTTGCGGCGGGCTTACTGGCCGACCGCATCGGACGGCGCAAGACCCTGATCTCCACGATCCTGCTCTACTCGTTGGCTTCGGGCGGCACGGCATCCACCACGGGACTGGCGACTTTGCTGTTCTGGCGAAGCCTGGTCGGGCTCGGGTTGGGTGGGGAGTGGTCGGCCGGGGCCGTATTGGTGGCCGAATCGTGGCCTTCCGAGCATCGCGCCAAGGCGATGGGGGTGATGCAATCCGGTTGGGCGATCGGCTACATGTTGGCGGCGGTGCTGGCCGCGATAGTCCTTCCCCGGTGGGGCTGGCGAGTTCTGTTCCTGGTGGGGGTGTTGCCGGCGCTACTCACGGTGGAGATCCGCCGCAAGGTGACCGAACCGGCCATCTGGACCGAACGCAAACAAGCTGCGACACTGATGGATCTGTTCCGGCCGCCGCTGGGCCCGCGGACGCTCACGGCTACAGCGTTGTGCACCGCGGTGCTGCTCGGCTACTGGGGATTGTTTACCTGGCTACCCTCCTTCCTGTCCGCGCCCCGAGAGCAGGGCGGCGCGGGTCTAGGCATGGTGGCCGGAAGCGGTTGGATGCTCGCGATGCAGGCCGGGGCGTTGGCGGGGTATCTTTCCTTCGGCTTCCTGGCGGACCGGTACGGGCGCAGGCCCGTCTTCATCGGCTACATGTTGGCCATCGCGGCACTCACACCGGCCTATGGAGCGGCGCCAGCCTGGGCTGGATCCTCCGCCGGGGCTGTACTGCTTCTCATGGCTCCGTTGATCGGTTTCTTCGGCAGCGGCTACTTTTCGGTTTTCGGAGCGATGCTCTCGGAGCTGTTCCCCACGCCTTTGCGAGGCGCAGGCATGGGATTCACCTACAACTTTGGCCGTGCGCTCTGTGCGGCTGCGCCGTGGGCGGTGGGAGCGCTGGCCGACGCGCAGGGACTGGGCAAGGCCTTGGCGCTCAATTCGGCGTTCTTCCTGCTCGCCGCGTTGTTGATGCTGGCGTTGCCGGAAACGCGCCGCGCCGAACTTGAGTAGCTGGCAAGCCCGCAAAGGGCCGTCCCGGCCCTCCATGCACGTGAGCAACAGCCGGTCAACCCGCCGGGACGAGTTCCGTTTTGCGGGCTGTTACTTAGGAGAAAAGCGGCTAAAAACCAACGTACTGGACTTCTTCTTCCAACTCGAAACCAAAGCGAACCAGTACGCGCTGTTTCAGTTCGCGGATCAGGTGGCAGAGATCCGCGGCGGTGCCGTTGCCGTCGTTATAGATGAGATTGGCATGGTAGGAAGCCACCTGAATGTCGCCGCGCCGCATCCCTTTCGCCTCCACCTGTTCGAGAAACCAGGCCGAGGGAATCTTCCCCTCCCGGATCAGCCTGGCGGGAACCTGCTGAACAACCGATGCCGGCAGGCCGGCCACGAGGCAGTTTTTAAAGATGCTGCCTGCGCATCGCATGGAAGGCGGATATTTTGCATCGCGGATCCGGCGAATCTCATAGGCCGTTTTCTTCAGCTCGGATGGATCGGCTGGTTCCATTGCCAGTCCAGCCGAAAAAATGAACCAGTCCTTGCGCTGTTTGAAAATGCTCTCGCGATAGGCAAAGCGGCACTGTTCGCCATTGGCCGAGCGTACGGCCTCCCCGTCCCAATAGCGGACCTGCGATACGCGCTCTGAGATGGAGTGTCCATAGGCGCCTGCGTTGCCATAGATGGCGGCGCCCACCCAGCCCGGAATTCCGGTCATGGTTTCCAGGCCGCGCAGTCCTTGGGTGATGCTGAAATCCACCAGCGCCTGTAGTTCCGCGCCGGCCTCCGCGCTCACCGATGTTCCATCGGAACAGATGCGATCTCCGAGAAATCGGAGCACCATCCCGGGAAATCCGTGGTCCGATACGACGAGGTTTGATCCGCCGCCGATCATGGCGAGCGGGATTTTCCGGTCCTGGGCCGCCGCCAGAGCGGTGAGAAAGGCGTCTTCGGTGAACGCCTCGGCCAGGAGCCCGGCCGCTCCTCCGATGCCGAACCGCGTATGCAACCGCAACGGTTCATTGAGGGTGAGGCGCAATCCCGGAACCGGGTTCAATCGATTCCGCACCTCCTGGACCAGGCCCGCGGAGGGATACAATGGTTCGGTTGCCGCTTCCAAACTCCCGATTATACAGGAGGCCTGTTCTATGTCCGGTTTCGCTGGTTTTCCGCCGGAGGGGATCACCTTCCTGAAACAACTCAAGAAGAATAACAACCGCGAGTGGTTCCAGGCCAGGAAATCTGTTTTCGAGGAAAAGGTCAAGGCGCCGATGACGGCGTTGGTATCGGAGCTGAATTTGCATCTGGGCCGGACCGCGCCCGAGTTCGTCACCGAGCCCAGGCAGGCCATCTATCGCTTTTACCGCGACACGCGGTTCAGCAAGGACAAGACACCCTACAAGACGCACATCGCGGCGTTGTTTGTGCATCAGGGGCTGGACAAGCACACAAGCGCAAGCCTGTATTGCAGCATCTCGCCGGACAGCGTGGACATCGCCGGGGGCGTTTACATGCCGCAGCCCGAACAGTTGCTGCTGCTTCGCACGCTCCTGGCCGGCCACGAGAAAGAGTGGAAGCGGCTCACGACATCCAAAACGTTCGCCCGGTTAATGGGGACATTGCAAGGCTCCGGGCTCACGCGTGTTCCGAAGGGGTTCGACGCCGCGCACCCGGCGGCCGATCTTCTTAAGCGGAAGCAGTGGTACTTTTTTGTCCAACTCGACGCGGCCATCGCCACGTCGCCGAAACTGGTGAAGGAGTTGACGGCGCGATTCGATGTCATGCAGCCGTTTCTGGCGTTCCTGAATGCGCCGCTTGTGGAGGACAGGAAGAAGCAGTTGAAGAAGGCCGCCTTCCATACCTAGCCCGCAAAGGGCCGTCCCGGCCCTCGATACCCGTGAGCAACGGAGGCGTCAACCCGCCAGGATGAGTTCCGTTTTGCGGGCTGTTACCTTTAAGACAGGCGTGCGAACGAGATATACTCTGTTTCAGGCCTGGGAAATCATGACGCGACCAACCATCTGGAGCCCGTTTGCGCTCATGCTGCTGGGGCTGCTGCCATCAGCCTACGGGCAGCGCGCCCTGGTGAACCAGTACTGCCTGGGTTGTCACAATCAACGCCTGAAGACAGGCGGAGTGAGCCTGGAAGGCCTCGATCCAGCCCTGGCCGGGGACAATACGGATATTTGGGAGCGGGTTCTGCGGCAAGTCAGCACGGGCCAGATGCCTCCACCCAAACTTCCCCGCCCAGCCGCCGCTGCCCTTACGGCATTCACCGGGAATCTGGAGGAGGCCTTGGACCGCGCCGCGGCGGTCAAGCCCAACCCCGGAGCGCCGATGCCGCACCGGCTCAACCGCACCGAATACAGTAACGCGATCCGCGACCTGCTGGCCGTGGACACCAAACCCGGCGCGATGCTGCCGGTGGACGATTCCGGCAGCGGGTTCGACAACATGGCTGACCTGCTTTCCCTGTCGCCGGTTTTGCTGGAGCGCTACCTGTCGGCGGCGCGGACGATCAGCCGGCTCGCCGTGGGCAACCTGAAGATGGAGCCGTCCGAGCAGAATTACGGCAGCCGCAGCCGCGCCCAGACGCGGGAGCCGGACGGTGACGACTTGCCGTTCGGTTCGCGCGGCGGCATTGTGTTCAAGCACTATTTCCCGCTGGATGCCGAATACGAAATCCGGATCGGGATGGCGGGCGCGCCGGAGGGCGGTGCCCCGGCGAATCAATTGCGTTTGCCGGTAGCCGCCGGCCTGCACACCGTCGCGGTTACTTTTCTGCGCGAGTCTGCCCGGCCCGAGATCGCTGTTCCAGCGAGGCGTTTTCCGGGCGGGCCGCCTGCCGGACCCATGAACGCGGGATCCTCGGAAATGGACCTGCGTTTGGACGGGGCGCGGATCAAGCGATTCCAGGTTCCGCAGCGCAACGGTCCGCCGGAGGCCGGTATCGTTACGATTGCCGGGCCGTATCAAGTGAGCGGCCGGGGGCAAACACCAAGCCGCGCGAGGATCTTCGTTTGCAAGCCGGCCCAGGCGTCCGAGGACGACGTTTGCGCCACAAAGATTCTTTCCAACCTGAGCCGGCGCGCGTTCCGGCGTCCGGTAACCGATGCGGATTTGCGGCCGTTGCTGGCCTTCTACAAGCAGGGCCGGGCCGCCGGCGGCGATTTCGAGGAAGGGATTCAAAACGCGCTGCAGGCGATCTTGGTGTCGCCTGATTTTCTGTTCCGGATCGAGCGCGATCCGCGCCGGGCCGCCTCCGGCAGCCTATACCGGCTGGGCGATTATGATCTCGCCTCGCGGCTCTCGTTTTTCCTCTGGAGCAGCATTCCCGACGATGCGCTGTTGCAATTGGCGGCGGAGGGGAAGCTCGCAAACGCCGCCGTGCTGAAATCGCAAGTGGGGCGCATGATGGCGGATCCGAAGTCGGACGCGCTGATCTCGAACTTCGGAGGCCAGTGGCTCTACCTGCGGACCCTTGCCAACGCCAGGCCCGATCCGGACATTTTTACCGGCTTTGACGAAAATCTGCGCCAGGCATTCCAGCGCGAGACCGAGCTGTTCGTGGCCAGCATCTTCCGCGAGGATCGCAGCGTGCTGGAGCTTCTCGACGCGAACTACACTTTCCTTAACCAGCGGCTCGCGGCACATTACAAAATACCGAATGTGTACGGCTCGCATTTCCGCCGCGTCACCTTGCCCGATTCCAAGCGCGGCGGGTTGCTGGGCCAGGGGAGTGTTCTGACGGTCACCTCCTACCCTAACCGCACCTCGGTAGTGATGCGCGGCAAGTGGATTCTGGACAACCTGCTGGGTACGCCCCCGCCTCCTCCTCCAACCGTCGTGCCCGAGCTTCAGCCGAAAGCCAAGGACGGGCGTGCGCTCAGTTTGCGGCAAGCGATGCAGGAGCACCGCGCCAACGCGATTTGCGCCGGATGTCACGCGCGGATGGACCCGATCGGGTTTGCGCTGGAGAACTTTAACGGAGTAGGCGAATGGCGTGATCAGGACGCGGCCGGGCCCATCGACGCGACAGGAAAGCTTCCCGATGGCGTCGAATTCAACGGACCATCCGGGTTGAAGAAGCTGCTGGTGGAGCGGCACAAAGAGGAATTCATCGAGACCTTTACCGAAAAGCTGCTCACCTATGCGCTGGGCCGGAGCGTGGAATCACAGGACAGGCCGGCAGTGCGGTCCATCGCACGAATGGCCGCCCGCGAGAACCACCACATCTCGGCGTTTCTCTCAGCTATTGTAGAGAGTGTACCCTTTCAAATGAGGAGGGCTTCCGAAAAATGATCATTACGAAAAAAGCGCTGCCCCGTAGGACTTTCCTGCGCGGCGCCGGCGCAACGCTGTCGTTACCATTTCTGGACGCGATGATGCCGGCTTTGTCGGCCGCTCC
>ORMF010476394.1_pt1 | contig 16711 bp, 14 predicted proteins | sample 1779871 | NCBI WGS metagenome assembly ORMF01 (sample SAMEA104232316, study PRJEB22302) | groundwater metagenome | biome: forest; feature: aquifer; material: groundwater | place: USA | collected 2011-08-07 | depth 5.4 m
CGGCGCCTCGGCTGGGACGAGGAACGGATCCTCGGCCTCCGGCTCGGCGCTCTGCTCCACGACATCGGCAAGGTCACCGTGCGCTGCGAGCTGTTGCGTAAGGTCGGGCCGTTGACGCTCGCCGAGCTGACCGAGATCCGCGTGCATCCCGCCGCCGGCGCGGCGATCGTCTCTCCGCTGCACTTCGCGCGCCGTGCGCTGCCGTATGTGCTCTTCCATCACGAGCGCTGGGACGGCAGCGGCTATCCGGCGGGGCTGAGCGGCGGCTCGATCCCGCTCGAGGGGCGCCTGCTGGGGGTCGCGGACGCCTTCGATGCGATGACGTCGGCGCGTCCGTACCGGCCCGTCCTCTCGACCGAGCGTGCACTCAATGAGATCGCGATCTGCGCGGGGTCGCAGTTCGACCCGATGATCGCCGAAGCCTTTCTCGAGGTCTGGGCCGAGCAGGCCGACGCGTGGCCCGCGGCCGTCGCGAGTTAGAGCGACGACCAGACGTCGAGCTTCGCCTTCACGCGGGCGATCACCTCGTCCGTGAACTCGGTCGAGCCGAGGTGGCCGCCGAGGTCGGCGGTGCGGGAGCCGGCGGCGACCGCTTCGAGGCAGGACTCGCGGATCGCGCGGCCGGTCCGCTGGAAGGCCTCGCCGCCGTAGGAGAGCAGAGCGGCGCCGGCGAGGATCATCGCCATCGGGTTGGCCACGTTCTTTCCCTCGAGCGACGGTGCGGTGCCGTGCGCGGCTTCGGCCATGATCGCGGCCGGCTCGAAGTCGTCTTCGAAGGCGACGAGGAGTGACTCCGACCCGGCAATCGAGCCGAAGAGCGGCAGCACGAGGTCGGAGAGGATGTCGCCGTCGCGGTTCAGCGCCGGGATCACGAGTGGGTCGCCGGCCGAGGCGAGCAGGAGTGCGAACGTCGCGTCGATGAGCTGCGGCTCGTAGGGAACGTCGGGGTGCCGCTCCGCGGCGGCATCCATCTCTTCCTTCAGCATGCCCTCGTACGTCGGGCTCACGGTGTACTTTGGGCCGCCGAAGATCTTCGCGCTCGTCCGCTCTGCCTGGCGGAACGCGAACTCGGAGACGGCGTGGCAGATCCTCCGCTCGATGCGCTCGGTGCGGAATGCAACCTCGTCGTCGCCCTCGCCCTCGCGCCATTCGGTCGCCCCGTACGCGTCGCCGACGGCCATGCGGACGATCGAAATGGGGGCGTGCACGCCGCCGATCGGCGAGATGCCGGGAATGCGCCGGCCCGTGCGCACGATCACCTTGCCGCCGATGTCCTCACGGAGGATGCGGTTGGGCGAGCCGACGTCGCCGCGCGCCTCGGGAGTCACGGTCGCGCCCTTCAGGCCGAGACCGTGCTCGCGGATCGCGGCCGCCGCCTCGTGCACGACGGCGTTCTTCGTTGCGCGGCGATTCGCGAGCGAGAGGTCGTAACGGATGAGCTCGAGCTCGACGCCGATCACGTCCGGCGCGAGCACCCGGAGGCCCTCTTCGAGCAGTTCCTGCCCGGTCTGGTCCCCCTCGAGGACGACGATCGTGCTCTCGTCGCGCATCGGCGGGCAGTGTAGTGATCCGCCGGAGAGCGAACGATCCGGGATTTCCTACGCGCCATTTACGCGGAGGATTTCGGCTATGATTTACCCCATGGCACGTAAAACCATCCTCGTATGCGACAAGTGTGGCAAGGAAGTCGAAGAGGCCAAAGGCGCCGTCCTTCGTGTGACATATTCGGACGCCCGCCGAATGGGCAAGCAGGCCGATCTCTGCGACGAATGTGCAGGGTCGATGCCCGGCCAGCCCGCCGCCCGGCGCGGCCGCAAGCCGAAGTCGGCCGCGCAGGCGTAGCAATCTCCGTCTGACGGGTGGCGCGAGCCGCCCGTCAGACGTGTTTCCCGCTCTTTGCGGGGACGTCCAGAACGGCCCTCTGGAGACGTCGGGACCCCGCTCTACCATGGAGCGGTGCCGCTCAGTCTCATCGCCGGGCCCGCCAACGCGGGCAAGGTCGGGCTTCTGCTCGACCGCTATCTCGACTCGCTGGAACGCGAACCCGTGCTCATCGTGCCGAACCGGTCGGACGTCGACGTCGTCGAGCGGGAGCTGCTCGCTCGACGCCCGGCTCTCCTCGCCGGGACGATCGGGACATTCGACGACGTCTTCGAGCGAATCGCGCAGGCCGGCGGCGAAGGCCGCAGGCCGCTTCCCGACGTGCAGCGTGCATTCGTCGTCCGGCGCGCGATCGCGTCGGCCGAGCTGAACGGATTATCGGGGTCTGCGCAGTCGGGCGGCTTTGCAGAGGCATTGCAGGACGCCATCTCGGAGGTACAGGCGGGACTGCTCGAGCCCGGCGACCTCGAGGGCGACCTGTCGAGGCTCTACGCGGGCTACCGCACCGAGCTCGACCGCCTCGGCCTGCTCGACCGCCAGGTGCTGCAGCGCATCGCGGTCGCGCGCCTCCAGTCCGATCTCGACGCCTGGCACGGCGAGCCGGTGTTCGCCTACGGCTTCGAGGACCTCACGAGCGCGCAGTGGGCGCTCCTCGAGGCGCTCGCCGCACGCACGGAGGTGAGCGTGTCGCTCCCGTACGAGCCGGGCCGACCGGGCTTCGCGTCGCTCCGCCGCACCGCGGAAGACCTCTCGCGCCTCGCGGGCGCACGCATCGAGGAGCTGCCGCCGCGCTACGGCGAGTCGGCGCACTCCGCGCTCGCGCACCTCGAGCGCGCGCTGTTCTCCGACACGCCGCCGGAGCCGGAGCCGATCGACGGCGCGGTTCGCTTCTTCGAGGGTGCGGGGGCGCGCGGCGCGCTCGAGCTCGTCGGCGAGGAGCTGCTCGCGGTGCTGCGTTCCGGGACGCCGGCGGAGAACATCGGGCTCGTGCTCCCGAGCGTCGAGCGTTGGCGCGCGCCGCTCGAGACCGCGCTCGGCACGCTCGGCGTTCCCTACGCGATCGACGGCAAGGTGCGGCTCGCGCAGACGCCGTTCGGCCAGGCGCTCACCGCGATGCTGCGCTTCGCGTGGCTCGGCGGCACGCGGCGCGACCTCTTCACCTTCCTGCGCTCGCCCTTCTCGGGGCTCGAGCGGCGGGCCGTCGACTTCGTCGAAGGCCGCCTGCGCGGGCGTGCGATCCAGACGCCGGAGCGCGTCGTCGAGGAGTCGGAGAAGCTGCGCGGCGCGCCGCTCCCGTCGCTCGCGGAGCTCCGCGACGCCGAGGATCCCGTCGAGGCCGTGCGCCGGCTTGCAGCGCGGATGGTTCGCAGCGCTTACGGGCTCGACGGCCCGCCGGTGGGGGAGTCCTCGCGGCTCGACCTGCGCGCGTACGAGACGGTGAACCGCCTGCTGACCGAGCTCGAGCGCTGGCGCTCGCTCGGCGAGGAGTTGTCGCGCGACGACGTCGCCGGCGCGCTGGAGCGTCGGACCCTTCGGCCGACGCGCGGAGACGAGGAGGGCCGTGTCGCCGTCGTCGACCTGCTGCGCGCGCGCACGCGCCGCTTCGACGTGGTCTTCGTGCTCGGCCTGGAGGAGGGGAGCCTGCCGCGGCGCGGCAGCTCATCCCCCTTCCTCGACGACGACACACGGCGCGTGCTCGACGAGCGCGGTGCGCGCCTGCAACGCCCGGATTCCGTGAGCCGCGACCGCTACCTCTTCTACACCGCGTGCACGCGGCCCCTCGAGCGGCTCTACCTCGTGCGCGAGGCAGCGTCCGACGACGGCAGCCCGCGCGAGCCGAGCCCGTTCTGGGAGGAAGTGCAGGCCGTCTTCGACGCTGAGGACGTTCGCCGCTGGACGCGGCGGCGCCCGCTCTCGGCGCTCACCTGGAAGCTCGAAGATGCGCCGACCGAGCGCGAGCGCCTGCGCGCGCTCGCCGCGCTCGCGGCGCGCGACGGCGCCGGTGCCGATGCGCTCGCGCGCGCGAACGGCTGGGAGCGCCGGCTCGAGCGCGCCGTCTCCGCGTTCCGGCGGCCGACGAAGCTGACGCACCCGCTCGTGCTCGAGCAGCTCGGTTCGAAGACGACGTTCAACGTCACCGAGCTCGAGCGGTTCGCCGACTGCTCCTCGGCCTGGTTCGTCGACCGGTTCCTCGACCCGCGGTCGATCGACGCCCAGGTCGATGCGAAGCTCAAGGGCTCCGTCGCGCACTCGGCGCTCTTCAAGTTCTTCACGCGCGTCCCGAAGGAGCTCGGTGTCGAGAAGCTCGAGGAGCGCGTCGCCGACGCGGCGGTGCGCCTGATGCGTGCCTGCCTCGACGAGGCGATCCAGGGGCAGCGCATGGAGATGACCGACATGGAGGCGCGCGAGCTCGACTCCACGCTGTGGCGCGACCTCCAAGCCGTCGTCCACGAGGAGTGCGCGAGCGAGCTCGCGCTCGTACCGCGCCGGTTCGAGGTTGCCTTCGGCAGCGAGCGCGCGCCGCAGGAGCTGCAGCGTGGCCTCGACCTCGGTGCCGGTCTCACGTTGTCGGGGAAGATCGACCGCATCGACATCGATCCGTTCGGCGCGCGCGGAATCGTGCAGGACTACAAGTCGGGCAAGCACGCGCACTCGGCGCGAGAGATCGAGAGTGAGCTGCGCCTCCAGATCCCGCTGTACATGCTCGTGCTGCGCGACCTCGTCGGGCTGGAGCCGCTCGGCGGCGTCTACCGGCCGCTCGCCGGCGAGCGCAAGGCGCGTGGCCTCCTGCGCGCGGGCGAGGGGGAGACGCTGGTCGGCTACTCGAAGAACGACTACCTCGACGAGGACGCGTTCTGGAGCGCGGTCGACAACGCGAAGACCACGGCTCACCGCCTCGCGGGGCGCATCCAAGAGGGCGACGTCAAGCACGACCCGAAGGGCGGCGACTGCCCGGCGTGGTGCGACCTCTGGCCGATGTGCAGGATCGAGCGCTCGTGAACGAGCAGCAGCTCGCAGCGGTCGAGGCGACCGGCGAGGTCTTCGTCTCGGCAGGGGCGGGCACGGGCAAGACGGCCGTGCTCGTGGAGCGCTTCGTGCGCGCGGTCTGCGACCGCGGGCTCGACGTCGACTCGATCCTCGTCATCACGTACACGCGCCGCGCGGCGGGTGAGCTGCGCACGCGCATCCGCGCCGCGCTCGCCGAGCGCGGGCGGCAGGATCTCGCGCGCGAGCTCGACGGCGCCTGGATCTCCACGATCCACGGTTTCTGCCTGCGCCTGCTGAAGAGCTACCCGTTCGCGGCGGGGCTCGATCCGCGCTTCCGTGAGCTCGACGACGCGCAGGGCGCCGTGCTCCGCAGCGAGTCGTTCAAGCAGGCGCTCGCCGAGCTCTGCGCCGGGGAAGAGCCCGACCGGTTGCGGCTGCTCGCGACCTACGGCGCGGACGGGCTGCGTCGCATGCTCACCGGCGTCTACGAGACGCTGCGCTCCGCGGGGCGCGACCTCGACCTCGCCGCAGAGATCCTGCCGCAGCTCGGTGGTCGGGTCGAGGACCTGCGCGAGGCGGCCCGCTGCCTCGCGGAGGACGTGTCGGCGACCGAGATCCAGCGCGGCAATGCGACGCAGCTGCTCGCGCTGCTCGAGCGCGACAGCCGCCCCGACCGGCTGATGGAGCTCTCCGGCTTCCGTGCGTCTGGCGAGCGCGCCGCGTCGTACGAGGAGGCGCGCCGCGCCGTCGAGCAAGCCGCGCTCGACGAGGCGGCGATGCGCGACCGCGTGCTGCTCCAGGAGCTCCTGACCCGCTTCGCCGCCGCGTACTCGGATGCGAAGGCGCGCGAGTCTGCGCTGGACTTCGAGGATCTCCAGCTGCACGCGCGCAACCTGCTGCGCGACCACGAGTCGATCCGCGAGCGCGAGGGCCTGCGTTTTCGCTCGATCATGGTCGACGAGTTCCAGGACACGAATGCGCTTCAGTGCGAGCTCGTCGAGTTGCTCCGTGCGCCCGAGGCCGAGCTGTTCTTCGTCGGTGACGAGTTCCAGTCGATCTACGGCTTTCGCCATGCAGACGTGGGCGTGTTCCGTGAGCGTCGTGCGCAGGCGAAGCAGCTGTTGCCGCTCACGCGCAACTACCGTTCGCGTGCCGAGGTACTGGCCGCCGTCAACGAGCTCTTCGGCGCGCACTTCGGCGACGAGTTCCAGCCGCTGCACGCCGGCGCGGAGTTTCCCGACCCCGTCTTCGGCCATCCCGTCGAGTTGCTCGTCACCGAGAAGGCGAGCTACAAGGACTCGGGCGTGCACTGGCGGCGAGGCGAGGCGCGCTCGGTCGCGCGCCGCGTCCGGGAGCTCGTCGACAGCGGGGCGGCGACGCCCGGCGAGATCGTGCTCCTCTTCGCAGCCGGCACCGACGCGGAGTGGTACGAGGACGAGCTGCGGAAGGCGGGCCTGCCGACGTACCGCGCGACGGGCAAGGGCTACTTCGGCCAGCAGCAGGTCGCCGACCTGCTCGCGTACCTGCGGCTGCTCCACAATCGCTACGACGACCGCGCGCTGCTCAGCGTGCTCGCGTCGCCGTTCGTCGGCCTCTCGAACGACGCGCTCGCGCTGCTGCGCCGCGCCGCGTCGAAGCGGCCGCTGTTCGCCGGGCTCGAGCGGACGGTGCCGCCTGGGCTCGCACAGCGCGACGAGCGCCTGCTGCTCGCGTTCCGGCAGCGGTACGACAGGCTCGCCGCCGTCGTGCCGCGGCTGTCGCTCGAGCGGCTCTGCGAGCGCGTCGTCAGCGAGCACGACTACGACCTCGCGGTGCTCGCGCAGTGGGACGGCCGGCGCCGCTACGCGAACATGCGCAAGCTTGCGCGGCTGGCGCGCTCGTACGAGGAGCTGCGCGGCCCCGACATCGAAGGCTTCGTGCGGTTTGTCGCCGAGCAGGAGGCGGTGGGGGCGCGCGAGCTCGAGGCGGTGGCCGAGGAAGAGGGCGCCGACGTCGTGCGCCTGCTGACGATCCACGCGGCCAAGGGGCTCGAGTTCAAAGTCGTGATCGTCGCCGACGCGGGGCGCGACAAGGCGCCGCCGTCCCCCGACGAGATCCTCGCGCTCTCGGACGGCCGCTTCGGCTTCCGCGTCGCCGATCCGGTGACGACCAAGCGCCGCGGCGCGTTCGACTATGACGAGGTCCGCGAAGCGCGCCGCCTCGAGGAGCAGGCCGAGAAGCTGCGCCTCTACTACGTCGCGATGACGCGCGCGAAGGAACGGCTGATCGTCTCGGGCTCGATCGACCGCGAGAAGGCGGCGGATGCGTCGACACCGATCGGCTGGGTGCTCGGCCGCCTCGACGCGGACGAGGAGCTCTCGGCCGCCGGTGACGCGCCGGTCGAGATCGCCCGCAACGAGGCGCGACTCCTCGTGCGCGTCGACCGGCACTGCGAGGCCGACTGGGTCGAGCAGGCCGAAGCGGACGACGCCGAGAGGCTGGACGAGGCCGGCCAGCTCGCGCTCTTCGCGGCGCTCGAGACGGTGTCCTCCGGACCGCCGGCGCCGCGGCTGCCGACGCTGGTCGCGCCGCCCGAGCCACCGCTGCACCGGGTGCGCAGGCTCTCGTTCACGGCGCTCTCCACGTTCGAGCAGTGCTCGTACAAGTACTACGCGATCCGCGTCGCGGGCATGAGCGAGCGCCGGCCCGACCGCGGGGGCGACGGCGCCGGCGGCCTGCGCGCGACCGAGATCGGCGACGCGGTGCACCGCCTGCTCGAGCAGGTCGACCTCGCTGCGCCCGCCGCGCCCGATATCGAGCAGGTGCGCCGGTGGTACCCGACGGTGAGCGACGACGAGCTGGCCCGGATTCGCGCATTCGTCTCGTCCTACTGCGATTCCCGGCTTGCCGCGCGGATCGCGGAGCTGCCGACCGTCGAGAAGGAGCGACATTTCACGTTCGTGCAGGACGGCGTCCTCCTGCACGGCTACCTCGACGCCTTGTACCTCGACGGTTCGCGCGCGCTCGTCCTCGACTACAAGACGAACGTGATCGGCGAGTCGACGCCGGAGGAGATCGTCGAGGCCGACTACCGGCTTCAGCGACTCGTCTACGCGCTCGCCTGCTTCCGCGCGGGCGCCGAGGAGGTCGAGGTCGTCTACCACTTCCTCGAGCGGCCGGACGCCGTGGCGTCGACGACGTTCACGCTCGCGCAGGTCGCGGAGCTCGAGGCCGAGCTCTCGGCCGGGATCGCGCGGATCCACGCGGGTGAGTTCCGGCCGACGCCGAGCGACTTCGCGTGCTCGAGCTGCCCGGCGCTCGACCTCGTCTGCGCGGGGCCGCGGCTCTGGGGCGGCGGCGACCCCGAGGGCGCGCCGCTCGCCGCCGTCGGTTGATCGTCTACCGTCGGTCTGTGCCGCGCAGCTACGTCCACGAGGCTCGCAGGCGCGTCGGGCCGAAGAAGCAGCGCGTCCGGCCGGTCATCGAGCGGCTCGCGCTCGAGCACGCCGATGCGACGATTGCGCTGACGTTCTCGAGCCCGCTCGAGCTGCTCGTCTCGGTGATGCTCTCCGCGCAGACGACCGACGTGAACGTCAACCGCGTCACGGCGACGCTCTTCCAGAAATACCACGCGCCCGAGGACTATCTCGCCGCGCCGCAGGAGGAGCTCGAGCGCGACATCTTCGCAACCGGCTTCTACCGGCAGAAGGCGAAATCGCTGCGCGGCATGATGAAGATGCTGCTCGAGGAGTTCGACGGCGAGGTGCCGCGCACGCTCGAAGAGCTCGTCCGGATCCCGGGCGTCGCCCGCAAGACCGCGAACGTGGTGTCGGCCGAGCTCGGGCACGCGCAGGGCGTCGTCGTCGACACGCACGTCCGCCGTCTCTCGCAACGGCTCGGCTTCACGAAGCAGGAGGATCCCGTGAAGATCGAGCGAGACCTGATGAAGCTCGTGCCGCGCGAGGACTGGGCGCGCTTCCCGCACCTGATGATCTGGCACGGGCGCCGCGTCTGCGACGCGCGCCGGCCCAGGTGCGAAGACTGCGTCGTCAACGATCTCTGCCCGTCGAGCCGTGTCTGAGCTGCACCGCGCGACGCGCGGCTTCGCGGGCGCCGACGTGTACGAGCGCGGCCGGCCCGGGTATCCCGCCGCCGCGGTCGAGCGCATCGTCTCGCGGCTCGACCTGCGTCCCGGTCGCACCGTGCTCGACCTCGCCGCGGGCACGGGCAAGCTGACGCGACTGCTCGTGCCGAGCGGCGCCAACGTGATCGCCGTCGAGCCGGTGCGCGAGATGCGGCAGGAGCTCGAGCAGCACGTGCGCGGCGTCGTCGCGCTCGCCGGCACCGCCGAGCGAATGCCGCTCACGGATCGCTACGTCGACGCGGTCACGGTCGGCCAGGCGTTCCACTGGTTCCGGCAGGACGAGGCGCTGCGCGAGATCCACCGCGTGCTTCGCCCCGGCGGCGGCGTTGCCCTGATCTGGAACGCACGCGACGAGCGCCACCCGGTGCAGGCCGCGCTCTCCGAGGTGATCGACCCGCTCGAAGGCGACGCGCCGCGCAGAAAGCAGCGAGAGTGGCGCTCGCTGCTCGCGGAGAGCGGTCTCTTCGAGCGGTGCGAGCGTGCGCTCTTCGAGCACGAACAGGTCGTGGACGAGCAGGGGCTCGTGGAGCGCGTCGTCTCGATCAGCTTCATCGCCGCCGCGCCGCGGCAGGTGCGCGACGAGGTGGAGGAGCGCGTCCGCGTGATCGCCCGCCGGTCGGAGCAGCCGATCAGGCTGCCGTACATGACCGAGCTGTACGTCGGCTACGCCGTCTAATTGACGGAGGGGTCTTCGGGCATCCGTGCGACGAGCTCGTAGACGCCGCCCTTGCGGCGTAGCACGTCTGCCCACAGCTCGCCCGGTGTCTCGGTGAACGCGTCGTCTGCAAGCGCCGGCTCGACGATCCAATCGTCGCGCTCGAGCTCGCTCTCGAGCTGGCCGGCGTCCCAGCCCGCGTAGCCGGCGAACACTCGTCTGCGGCTCGTGACGGGCACGACCTCCTCCGGATCGTCGAGCGCCGGGAACCCGAGCGACCCGAAGAGCGGCACCGCCGCGTCGTCCGGGTCGACGAACTCCCCGAGCACGAGCACGGCGTTCGGCTGCACCGGGCCGCCCACCCAGACCTGCTCGCCCTCGTCGACGAGCGGCTCGAGCTGAGGAACGAGCTCGGACACGGGGGAGGGCGAAGGGCGGTTGATCACGAGGCCGGCCGCGCCTTCGTCCGTGTGCTCGGTGATCAGCACGACGGCGCGCCTGAAGTTCGGGTCGGCGAGCGACGGCGATGCGATAAGGAGGTTGCCCTGCAGCGTCTCCATGCCGTCCTTACGCCGTCCGCGGGGTCAGCGCCACGAGCAGGCCGCCGTCGTCGTCGTACGCCGGAAAGAAGTCGCCTTTCACGGGCTTGCTCACTCCGCCGCGCGTGCGCAACTCGAGGCGCTCGTCGAGGCGCCGCACACCCCACTCGAGCGCAAGCTTCGCGGGATTCTTCGCCTCGTCGAAGCCGCCGAGCCCGAACGCGTCGACGAGGTCGGCACCGATCAGGTCGACTTCCCCCCAACCGGTCAGCTCGAAGACGCCGCGCCCGACGGCCAGGATCCGTCCTTGCCGGTCGCAGACGACGAGGCCCGCAGTCGGCGCGGGGTAGTAGTCGTCCATCAGCTCGAAGAGGAAGCCGAACCCGCAGCGCCGGCACGCGACCGCGTCGTCGGACAAGCCCTCCTTGCCGTCGACGTCGATCGAACGGTCCTTGCAGTTCGGGCAGATGTAGTGGGGCACCCCTCGAGGGTAGCGACCTCTCTCAGGCGCGCGGGTGCTCGTCCACGCGTTTCACCCAGGCCGTCAGACGCGGATAGCGGTCGCCGAGCGGCATGTGGTCGACGAGGACGCGGTGGAAGAGCTCGTGGTCGTCCGCGGGCAACCCGAAGACGGCGTACTTGAGGAAGGGGAACGCGATGCAGTCGGCCGCGCCGAACTCGCCGAAGAGGTAGTCCCGGCCGGCGAGCAGCATCTCGAACCGGTCGAGCGCCGCCCGCATCTCCGCGCTCAGCTCGGCGACGAGCGCGACGTCCGGCTCGGGGCGCTCGAGCTCGTCGGCGATCGCGTTCGGCGGCCGCTTCCAGACCCGGTTGAACCAGTCGACGAAGATCTCGACCTCGGCCCGGCGCGGACCGTCCGCGGGATAGAGCGGCGGCTCGGGGAAGCGTTCCTCGAGGAGCGCGACGATCGCCGGCGAGTCGGCGACGACCTCGTCCCCGTCGACGAGCACCGGCACGAGCGACTGGCCGCTCACAGCCTCGACGGGCGAACGGTCGGCCGGGTCGACGTCGACCCACTCGACCTCGAGGCCTTTGTGTCCCGCCGCGAGGGCGACACGCTCGACGTTTGTCGAGTACGGGATGCGGTAGACGCGCAGGGCCACGCCTGCGAGCGTAGCCTTACAACCAGTTCTTGCGCCGGAACCAGGCGAGCTGCATGATCGTCGTGACGACGATCAGCGCCCACGAGTAGGCATAGCCCCAGTGCCAGCGCAGCTCGGGCATGTGCACGAAATTCTGGCCGTAGAGCCCCACGATGAACGTCGGCAGCAGGATGAGCGACGCCACGACGGTCAGCCGTTTCATCACGTCGTTCTGGTCGTTGGCGATCTTCGACTGGTGGTAGTCGCGGACGCTCGCGAGCAGGTCGCGCGAGAGCTCGAGGCCGTCGAACGCCCGCAGCAGCTTGTCGTAGGCGCTGTTGAACGCGACCTCGACCGTGTGCGGAAAGACCTCGTCGCCGTACTCGACCTCGACGACGTTGTCGACGACCCGTCTGATCGCGTCGCGCGTCGGGGCGAGCGTGCGTCGGACGTGCAGCAGATCGTGCCTCAGCTCCGAAATGCGCGCGCGTGTCTTGGCAGCGGGCTGGTCCTCGACCTTGTCCTCGAGCTCGTCGATCTCCGCATCGACCGTGTCGACGAGATCGAGGTAGCGCTCCGCGACGTCGTCGACGATGCGGTAGGCGATCATCCCGGCCGAGTCGGAGTCGCGCACCGAGGCGCGAACATCGTCGAGATCGTACGGAGCCCGTTCGTCGGGGGGTGTCTTCCTGACCGTGAGGATCGTGTCCGCGGTGACGACGAGGTCGATCTCCTGGTAGCACATCGCGTCCTCGTCGGGGATCGCGACGGCGACGAGGAAGACGCCGAAGATGTACTCCCCGTGCCCGCGCAGCGTCGGTCTCGGCTCGTCGTCGTGACGGGGATCGGCGAGCAGCAGCTCGAGCGCGCTCTCCTCGAGCTCGCGGGGTGCCTTGCTGCGCAGCTCCTCCTCGGTCGGGTCGAGGAGGTCGATCCAGGTCGCGGCCATCGGACCGCGTTCGACGCGGGCGGTGCTAGACCTCCGCGGTCTCGGCCTCAGGGCGCGGCGCGATTGCCGCCGTTCCCTCGTGACCCTCTTCCGCGGCGAGGAACCGCTCCGCGTCGAGGGCGGCCATGCAGCCGGTCCCCGCGGCGGTGACGGCCTGCCGGTAGATGTGATCCTGCACGTCTCCGGCCGCGAACACGCCTTCGACGTTCGTCGCGGTCGAGCCCGACTTCGTCAGGAGATAGCCGTTCTCGTCGTGGTCGAGCTGGTCGACGAAGAGCGACGTGTTCGGGTCGTGGCCGATCGCGACGAAGACGCCGTTGGTGGCGAGATCCCACACCGTGCCGCTCTGCGTGTCGCGCAGGCGCACTCCCTCGACCGTCGTCTCGCCGAGGATGTCCTCGACGATCGCGTTCGTGACGAACTCGATCTTCGGATGCTTGCGGGCGCGCTCGAGCATGATCGGCGAGGCGCGGAACTCGTCGCGCCGGTGCACGACGGTCACCTTCGTCGCATAGCGGGTGAGGAAGGCCGCCTCTTCCATCGCCGTGTCGCCGCCGCCGACGACGACGAGCTCCTTGTCGCGGAAGAACGCACCGTCGCAGGTCGCGCAGGCCGAGACGCCGCGGCCCTGGAGCCGCTGCTCGCCGGCGAGCCCGAGCCAGCGCGCGCTCGCGCCGGTCGCGACGATCACCGCGTTCGCGCGATGCTCGTCGCCCTCGATCCAGATGCGGAACGGGCGCTCGGAGACGTCGACGCGGGTGACGTCGTCGGTGATGAACTCGACGTCGAAGCGCTCGGCCTGGCGCCTGAACTCCGCCATCATCTCGGGGCCCATCACGCCGTCGGGATACCCCGGGTAGTTCTCGACGTCGCTCGTGATCATCAGCTGGCCGCCCCAGTTGAAGCCCTCGATCACGAGCGGCTTCAGGTTCGCCCGCGCCGCGTACAGGGCCGCGGTGTACCCGGCGGGCCCGCCGCCGATGATGATCAGGTCGCGTACCTCGCTCATCTCATTCCTTCCTCGAAGAACTCTCTGCATTGGCTTAAACGAATCGGGCCGGAAGGACGTTCCCGGCCGCCCGGCACAGTGTGCCGTCAGGCGTCCGTCCGCCGTGGGGGGACGAGTAAGATCGTCGCCGTCGGGCATGGATTGGGGCATGGCAAGCACGATCACATGGGACGAGCTCCGCGAGCTCGCGGGCTTTCGCGCCGACAAGGGGTGCGCCGTCAGCCTCTACCTGAACCTCGACCCGAGCGACGTGCCGACCCCGGCCGACGTCGAGACGCGGACGAGCTCGCTGATCGCCGAGGCTCACCGCGTCCTCGACGAGCGGAAAGCCTCGCTGCGGCGCGAGGTACGCGAGGCGCTCAAGCAGGACCTCGGGCGGATCGAAACGTGGTTCGACGACGGCTTCGACCGGCACGGCGTGCGCGGGATCGCGCTCTTCGCGGCGGGCCTCGACAACTTCTGGAGCACGCTACCGCTGCCGGATCCGGTGGCGGATCAGGTGACGATCGCCGGCGACCTCTGTCTCGCGCCGCTGGCACGGCTCGTGGGCCGTGCCGACGGGGTGCTCGTCGCGGCCGTCGGGCGCGAGCGGGGGCAGGTCTTCGCGCTCGCGGGCGGCACGCTCGTCGAGCTTGCCGACGAGTCGGAGGACGTGCCGGGCCGGCACGACCAGGGCGGCTGGTCGCAGGCGCGCTACGAGCGCCACATCGACGAGATCGTCGAGCGCCACTGGCGTCGCGTCGCGGACACGCTCGACTCCTGCGTCCGGAAGGCGCGCGGCGCCCGCGTCGTGCTCGTCGGTGCGGAAGACATGCGCTCCGACTTCGAGCAGCTCCTCTCGAACGAGGTGAAGGGCAGGCTCCTCGGGTGGACGACGGCGGAGGCGCACGCCGACGCGCCGAGACTGCTCGACGTTGCGCGTCCGGTGCTCGAGGCGTGGTGGGCGACGCGGGACGAGGACGTGATCGAGCGGTGGCGCGAGGAGGCCGGCAAGAACGGCCGCGCGGCGACGGGCTGGGAGCAGACGCTCGAGGCCGCGTCGGACGGCCGGGCCGAGGTGCTGCTCGTGCAGGACGGCACCGACGAGCCCGCCTACCAGTGCCCCGCGTGCGGTCGCGCGCAGGTCGCGCACGGCAGCTGCCCGCTCGACGGCACGACGCTCGAGAGCCGTGCCAGCGGTCTCGACGTCGCAGTGCACGAGACGCTGGCGCACGGCGGCACGGTGCACGTGATCCGCGAGCGGCGCGACCTCGAGCCGGTCGGCGGCGTCGGCGCGCTGCTTCGCTACTAAGGAGTGGTCTGCTACGCGGCGTCGAGCGCGCGAGGCAGAGCCGCCGGTGGCTCGGTGGTGACGAGCTCGATCTGCTGATCCGTCGCCCGTTCGAGCTTCGTCTCGAATCGGTCGAGCCGCTTCTCGGCCTCCGCGTACTTGCTGTTCGCACGCGAGATGTGGGTGCCGACGAGCTCGAAGTCTTCCTTGAACTTCCCGAAATCCTTCTCGAGGGCCGCGCAGTACGCCATCACCTCGTGCGCGCTCTTCTCGATCTGCATCCCCTTGAGCCCGAAGGCGATCACCTGGAGGTAGGCGGAGAAGGTGGTGGCCGAGACCGGGAAGACGCGCTTGCCATGCGCATAGGTCAGCAGCGCCCCGGTCTTCCCGCACACGAGCTCGTAGTAGATGGCCTCGGCCGGGAGGTACATGAGCGCCCAGTCGTAGGTGCCTTCGCCCGGGAGGATGTACTTGCCGGCGATCGCGTCGATGTGTCCCTTGACGTCTCGAGCGAAGGCTTTCTCGTGCAGCTGCTGCTCCGCCTCGTTGTCGGCGGAAGCCATGCGCTCGAAGTTGTCGAGTGGGAACTTCGCGTCGATGGGAACGAGCTGATCGGCCCGGATCACGGCGTCCACGCGCTCGCCGGTGGAGAAGGTGTGCTGGAGCTCGTACGCGTCCGGCGGGAGCCGGTCACGGAGCAGGTTCTCGAGCAAGAGCTCTCCGAAGCCGCCGCGCGCCTTCGGGGGGCGCAGGGCCTGTTCGAGCCGCCCGAGATCCTTGGCGCGGTCGATCATCTCGGCCGTCGCCTTGGTGACCTCGCCGAGCCGCTCGTGGATCTGGCTTGTCGTCTGGCCGGCGGTCGCGAGCCTGCGGTCGACCTTGGTGTCGAGCTCGGAGAGCCTCCGGTCCATCGTCTCGATCACGCCGACGAGACGCCTGTCGACCTCGGCGTTCCGCGCGGTCAGCTCGACGGCCGTCTGCTCGCGGAGCGCCCCGAGCTCTCCGCGCAGCAGGCGCGGCAGCAGGACGACCGCCGCCGCGAGCGCGGCAACCAGGAGAACGAGGATCAGGGCGGTCACGACCATCGGGCCGATGAACGCTAGAGGAGGCGCCGGACGGACGTGCCCGGAGCAAAGAAAACGCCGCCCCCAACGAACCCGTGAGTCCATCGGAAGCGGCTCGCGCAGCCTATCTCGGTCGCGTGCGACCGGTCAAGCTCGAAAAAGCCGCTCTTTGCGGGGATCGCTACCCGGCGAGTGCGGTGTCGAGCGCGGCGACGAGGGAGGCCTTGTCGGTGGAGGACTGGAGCGGGACGACCTTCGGCTTCGTTCCGTTCCTCCCGACGAGAATCGTCGGGGTCGACGACACCTTGTCGTTCAGCGCGGCCGCGTCGAAGTCGGAGCCGATCTTCGCGACGGCGGAGGAGTTCCGGTCGGCCAGCAGCTTCGGCACGTTGAGGCCCGGGATGCTCGCGGCGGCGGAGGCGACCATGTCGTCGTTCAGCCAGCCGGTGTTCTCCGTGCCCTGGTTGAAGTAGAGGACCTCGGCGTAGTTGAACGCGCGGTTCTGGTTCCCGGCGGCGATCATCGCCTTGCGGCCCCGGCTCGAGTCGGGGCCGATGAAGTCGAGCACCCGCACCTCGATCTTGACCTTCCCGGTTCGCACGTATCGGGTGACGATGTCGGGCAGGACCTGGGTGTCGAACTGCTGGCAGAACGGACACTGGAGGTCGACGTACTCGACCAGCGTCACCTTCGCGAACGGGGAGCCGAGCACCATGCCCTTCTGCGGGATCCCCTTGAAGTAGCGGTCGACCTCGGGCGAGCCGGGCAGGCCCGCGGCGATCGAGCCGACCTTCGGCACGCCCTTCGGCGTTGACGAGCCGCCGCCCGTGAACACGACGATCAGCACGACGACGACCGCGATCACGGCGGCTGCCGCGGCGGCGCCGATCAGCACGCGCGGCGAAGCCTGACGGCTGCGCGGTGCGCCCTTCGACTGGACGGGAGGCGGCGCGCTCTGCGCGCGGCGCTTCTCCTTGCTCTTCTTGCCGCTAGCCATCGGTCGGAACACTAGCCGCCTCGCCGGAGCCGGCGGCGGCGAGCGCCAAGAACCCGATGAGCAGGACGAACGCGGTGAGCGCGAGGGTCGGGATCGTCATGTAGCCGAACTCGTTGATCCACTTCACCGCGCA
>ORMF010241012.1_pt1 | contig 16699 bp, 11 predicted proteins | sample 1779871 | NCBI WGS metagenome assembly ORMF01 (sample SAMEA104232316, study PRJEB22302) | groundwater metagenome | biome: forest; feature: aquifer; material: groundwater | place: USA | collected 2011-08-07 | depth 5.4 m
CGGCCAGAGGGATGCGCGGTGATGCCGGGTGCGAATCCGAAAGCGGTCTGGCGCTGGGAGCTCGGCGAGACGGGGCGGGACGGACCGGAGACGGCGCCGGAGAAGATGACCGTCGTGTCGATCACCGTGAACGGGACATATCGTGTGGACGCAACGATCAACAAAGAACACATGCTCCAGCGGATCCATACGTGGGTGCCCGATCCCGTTCTCGGCGACATGAACTACGAGCACGAATTCACCAACGAGAGCTACATCGACGTCGGCGGCGTGAAATTCCCCACCCGATGGCATTCTCATCAAGGGTGGGATGACAACAGCCAGACCCAGAACATCAGCGCTGGCCACAACGCATTCGGCGGCACGATGAATGACATCAAGCCGAACGTCTGCCCGGACAGCGTCACCGTTCCCGATTTCGTGCGGCTCGCCGCCTTTCCTGTTCGAGTCGAAACGCAAAGGCTAGCGGCCGGGGTGTACCTGCTCGGTGGGGCGACGCACAACAGCGTGGCCATCGAATTCAAGGATTTCGTCGCAGTCGTCGAAGCCCCGCTTGACGAGCAGCGGTCGCTCGCCGTGATCGAGGAGGTCGTGAAGCTGGTGCCGACCAAACCGATCCGGTTCCTCGTGAACACGCATCAGCACTTCGATCACCTCGGCGGAATCCGCACGTACATGCACATCGGCGCCACCATCATCACGCAGTGGCTCAACCACACGTTCTATACGCACGATGTATTGAACTACGCGCCGCGCACGTTGCAGCCCGACATGCTCTCGCTCTGGCCGCCGACCGAGCTCGCCGAGGGCTACCAGTACGAGACGGTGAGGGAAAACTACGTCCTGAGCGATGGGACGCGCAACTTGAACCTGTACTACGTCAACCCGCTTCAGCACGCCGACGGCATGCTCATGGCCTATCTCCCGGCGGAGAAGTTCCTGATTGAAGCCGACCTGGTGGACACCGATCGGCCACTGCCGTCCGCTCCCACGCGGGACATGACAAGCTTCTTCAAAGCCACTCAGAAGCTAAAGCTGGAGGTGGCGCAGATCGTTCCGATCCACGGAAAACCGATCGCCTGGGCGGATTTTGCAAAAATCGCCGGAGGCCGCTGACTGAGGAAGAGGAGGTCCCCCATGAATCGTGCTTTGACGGTGTTCGCGTTGGCGTCGCTTCTCGCGTTGATCGCTGAGCCGAGGGCCTTCTTCGCGGCCGCCGGCGCCCAGGCGCCGACCAGCGGCACGGTCGTATTGACGGGCGCTCGTGTGATCGATGGGACCGGGCGTGCGCCCGTGGAGAAGGCGACCGTTGTGATCAGTAACGGCCGCATCGAGGCGGTCGGCACCCCCTCCGCCGTCAAGGCCCCTGCGGGGGCGGCGCGGATCGATCTGTCAGGCAAAACGATCATCCCGGGGCTGATCAATGCGCACGCCCATCTGAATGCCGATCATTCAGACCGCCCGGCTCGCGACCGGCTGCTCGGGCAGCTCCGCGTGTACGCCGACTACGGGGTGACAACAGTCGTCGCCCTCGGGACGGACGACATCCAGGACGCCGTCAAATTGCGTGATGAACAAGAACGCGGTCCGCTCGATCGCGCCCGGGTGTACGCCGCCGCCACGAGCCTTCGCGACATTGGCACGCCCGAGGAAGTCCGAAGCCGTGTGGACCGCTACGCGGACCTCAAGGTCGATATCATCAAGTTTCATATCTTCGGCCGACCGACCGACATGACGCCAGCGGTCTACGGAGCCCTCATCGACGAGGCACACAAGCGAGGACTCCGAACCGCGGCGCACTTGTTTTATCTGAAGGACGCTCGCGGGTTGCTGGCGGCGGGGGTGGACGTGATCGCGCACGGCGTGCGCGATCTGGATGTTGACGAGGCCCTCATTGCCGCAATCAAGCAGCGGAATGTCGGCTATATTCCCACGTTGACGCGCGATCTGGCACAGTTCGTGTACGAGACGCGTCCGGCATTCTTCGACGAGCCGTTCTTCAAGCGGCACATCGACGCCTATGGCAGGGAGATGACCCAGCTCCTCGATCCGGCCCAGCAGGAGAAAACGAAAGCCAACAAAGAAGCGCAAGCCATCAAGGTGGCGCTGCAACAGGGCAGCCGCAATCTGAAGACGCTGTCCGATGCGGGTGTCACGATCGCCCTGGGCACCGACAGCGGCACCAACCTGGGGCAGTGGCAGGGCTACTTCGAGCACACCGAGCTCGAGATGATGGTCAAGGCGGGGTTGACACCGATGCAGGCGCTCGTGGCGGCCACTGGCGGCGCGGCGCGTGTCATGAAGCTCGATACGAAGGTGGGCACGCTACAGCCGGGAAAGATGGCCGACTTCCTTGTGCTGAACGCCGATCCGCTCGCCGACATCCGCAACACGCGCAGGCTCGACTCGGTGTGGATCGCCGGCAGTAAGCTGGCGAATCTGCCGTAGTGGCCGGTTTTACCGCCGTCTCTTCACATGAACGCTGCGTAACTCATTGGCGCGCCGGGTTCTTGTACAAGAATCGTTGCACGCGGCGTCCTTCCAGCGTCTCGCCAATGTAGAGATGGCCCTTGCTGTCGACCGCCATGTTGTGCGGGACATCGAGTTGGCCGCCCCAGTGTCCGTGCTGGCCGAACTTGCCGACGATCCGAAGTGAATCGCGAGACAGAAACCACACTCGATGGTTCGCGCCGTCGAGCACGTACAAGAATCGCTGCTGAGGGTCTGGCGAGAAGGCGACGCCGGACGCCGACCCCGACAGAATCGTTTGCGTCGAGACGAAACCTTCTTTGACGAATGTTCCGTCCTTCCTGAAGACCTGCACCCGGTCGTTGCTGCGATCTGCGACGTACACCAGACCATCCCGGGAAATGTTCACTCCGTGCGCGGTGCGGAACTGCTGCGCCGGTGGGGCACCGGGCTTATAGCCGCCGATGTCCGCGTCGTCCGGCCGGTTTCCGTAAGCGCCCCACATCCGCTTGAAAGCGCCGCTCTCCGCGTCGAACACGATAATGCGGCGGTTCCCGTAGCCGTCGGCGACGTACACCTCGTTCGCCGCCGGATCCACTTTGATGTCAGCAGCTCTGCGAAGATTCTTGGTGTCGTTGTTGCCCTTGCTCTGCCCCTGACGACCAATCTGAAGCACGAACTTTCCCTGACGCGTGAACTTGAGAATCTGCGCGTCCTTCTCGCCATTGCCGGCTGTCCAGACATAGTCCTTGTTGTCGACGAAGATTCCATGCTCGCTCTGCGGCCATTCGTAGCCCTCGCCAGGTCCTCCCCACGATGAGACGAGGTTGCCTGCCTGATCGAACTCGAGGATGGGCGGCGCAGGAATGCAGCACTCCGCAATCGGGGGATTCTGGGCTGCCGCTGTATACCGCTCGTTCTTCTGCAGCGCGCTGACCCGGTGGACGATCCAGATGTGATCGTGCGTGTCGACCGCCACGCCAACGACCGGCCCCAGCGCCCACTTCTCGGGCAGCGGCTTCGGCCACGTCGGATCCCACTGGAGCACCGGGACGTCGGCCACAGAAGGCGACTGTGCGTACGCCGCTCGTCCTGGAGTGTCTCGCTGCGGGAAGAACTCGACCAGCGCCGTGACTGCAGCAGTGATCACGACGAGCCGCCAACTGCAAAGACAAGGAATCATGTGCCCCCCCGGTTGTGCCAGCGACGACCATAACACCCATGCGGATTCTCGGCAAAGAGTCCGGGCCGATCTACACTCAACCAGGAGTGTCTTCATGCTGTTCGACTTCGCCACGGTGCATCCCAGCATTTGCTACAAGCTTTTGGTGTCGACCATCACACCGCGGCCCATCGGCTGGGTCGTCTCCCAGGACGCTCGCGGAACACTGAACGCCGCCCCGTTTTCTTTCTTCAACGCGCTTTCCTCGGATCCGCCTGTGGTCGGCCTTGGCATTGGCCGCCGCTCCGCCGGATCCGCCAAGGACACCCGCGCCAACATCATGGAAACCGGGGAATTCGTCGTCAATCTCGTCTCAGAAGACACCGCCGCAGCGATGAACATCACCGCCATTGACTTCGAGCCCGAGGTGAACGAGCTGGCGGAAGCGGGACTCACGACCTGTCCTTCCGTGCGTGTAAAGCCACCGCGCATCGCGGAAAGTCCGGTCGCGTTGGAGTGCACCCTCTTCCAAATGATCGACCTCGGGCCCAATAGCGGCATTGTGCTGGGCCGCGTCGTCGCCATCCATGTCCGCGACGATGCGGTGCTCGACCCGGCAAGCGGGTACGTGGCGACGCCAGCCTTGAAGTTGATTGGCCGCATGCATGGCACGGGCTGGTACGCGCGCACATCCGATCTGTTCGAGATGCCTCGCATTCCCGTCAGTGATTGGAAGCGGCACCACACAACTCGCTGAGGGGTGCCAACGGGGAGGGGCAGCACCCCCGCGCGAGTTGTGTCCGATTGCCTTATACTGGCGACATCAACGCGCAGGGATGCACCCGTTTCCGGAAAGGGCTGAACCGTGACATCAAAGTTCAAGCGCGGCCTCTTCGTCTCACTCTTGCTGCTTGTCGGGCTGGCGGTCTTCATCTGGACCTCGGGCCGGTCGCCCTTGATCGCCCAACGATCCGACCGTAGTGGCGGCGCGAGCGGCGGATCCCTGCAACCGTGGTTGAAGCCGATCCCCCACGCGGAGTGCGGCAAAGGCGATCGCGTGGAGACGGGGCTCCAAGGTCAGACCACGCTAGCCGAGCGGATGAGCGGCGCTTCGTCGAAATCGTTCAACTGCAACCTCGAGTTGGTCGGCCAATTTCAGGGCGAAGGCGCGAACTACCAAATGGCCGCGTTTGATCAGTGCGCCTACTACGGCACGTCGAACCGCGAAGGGCAGCTGAGCAAGGGGGTGGTCGTCGTCGACGCCTCAGATCCGGGGCGTCCGTTTGCCGCGACCTATCTCGACGCACGCCCGATGTGGGATCCCTGGGAATCGCTGAAGGTCAACGTGCCGCGGAAGCTGTTGGCGGCGATCCAGGCTGATAGGGGCAACGGCGAGCAGCCAGGGTTCGCCGCATACGATATTTCCAATTGCCGAAAGCCCGTGCTGAAGAGCAGTGTGAACCTCGACGCGCCCGTCAAAGGTCACGCTGGCCATTTCGCCCCGGACGGGCGAACCTACTATGGCACTCACATCGGTGTCAGCACATATGCCATCGATATCGACAATCCCGAGCAACCGAAATTGCTCGGCGTGTGGCCCGGTGACAACGGTGTCGGATTACCCCACGACCTTTCCCTGAATGTCGGCGGTGACCGTCTCTATACCGCGCAACCTGGCGGGCTCGGGCGGCCGGGGCAGACAAGACGGAACGGGCTGGTGATTACCGACGTTGGTAACTACCAGGCGCGGCGCGCCAGCGCCAGTCCCCGCGTGATCTCGTCGCTCTTCTGGGACGACGGCGCCGTCGCGCAGATGACGGAACGCGTGCAGATCAACGGGCATCCCTATTTGATCTTCACCGACGAGGCCGGGGCGGGCGGGATCGGGGATGGCGCCAAAGCGGCGTGCGCCAGAAACCTGCCGCCCTTTGGGTTCGCTCGCATCATTGACATCTCCGACGAGCGCAATCCCCGCATCGTGTCGCAATTGATGCTCGAGGTGCACGATCCGGCAAATTGCGCCGCGACGCAGCTCGATACTGGTTTCACCGACCTGTTCGGCTACTCCAGCCACTACTGCACGGCGAACAACGCCGAGAACGCGGAATACCTGGCCTGCAGTTACTTTGAGGCAGGGGTGAGAGTCTTTGACATTCACGATCCCTACCGTCCAAAGGAAATTGCGTACTACAAGCCGCCGGCGCGTTCAGCGACGCTGACCGGGTCGTCGAACTCTTCGATCAGACGGCACGGGGACAGGCGCGCAGATTGGGCCTCTTCGAACATCTATTGGCATCGGTCGGGCGACGAACAGCATCTCTGGTTCACCAGCCACGAGAACGGGTTTCAAATCGTCAAGTTCACCAATCGACTCGCGTCAATCGGCAAGAAGATCGCGCCGTCCACCGCCCAGCGGTGAAAGACGTCGGGAACGTCATGCAGGCGCGACCACGCGCCTCTCTTCCAAGGGGTGCCCGCGTCACCGTCATCCTGGCGGTGACCCTGTGCTCGCTTGTCGCCCTCTACTTCGCGTTTCAGTCGGTGGCTCGACAGCCGGCCGGCGAGCCGATGTCCAGAACGTACCGGCTGAGCATCGAAAACCAGCGGCTGGTGTCGGGACCCAGGCGCCTCATCGCAACTGAAGGCGATTCAATCACCCTGATGGTGACCTCCAATCGCCACGAAACGTTACACGTCCATGAATACGAACAACATCTCGTCATCGAGCTCACGCCGGGGCGCGAGATGACGAGCAGCTTTTCGGCTGACCGAGCCGGTCGTTTCGGCGTCCATCTGATCGGCATCGACGGATCTCACGCAGAAGTCGCCGCCGTCGAGGTGTTGCCGCGATGACATCGTCGCGACCGACGATGGGGGTCGCGCGCTGAGGAGTGTCGTGTCGTTGCCGTCTGCTGTGTACGCCCACGTGTTTCTCCAGCCGTACACGCTTCCCGTGCCATTCTGGCTGTATCTGTATGCCGCCGCGGCGACGCTGATCCTGTCCTTCGCGATCATCGGCGTGTTTGTGGGGACTCTCCCAGCCCCCTGGCTGTCTCGCACGACGAACATCTTGCCGGGAACCCCCACGGCGCAAGCCGCATGGACGTGGATCGTGCGGGGGCTCCGCATCGTCGGTGTCGGGTGTCTTTCGCTGACCATGCTCGGCGGCATCGTCGGCACATCCGATCCGCAGTTGAACATCAACATGCCGCTCTTTTGGGTGGCGTTCCTCCTCGGGCTGACCTACCTCACGGCGATCATCGGCAACATCTACGAATTCACCAACCCGTGGAGCAGTCTCGTCGATGGGGCCGAACGTCTCGGACTCGATCTGTCCAAGAGTCGGATCAGGTACCCGCACGGACTCGGGCATCTTCCGGCGTTTGCGCTCTACGTGGGCCTCATCTGGATCGAGCTCTTCACGTTCCCTCGGCCGTACCTCCTGTCTCTCCTGATGATCCTGTACACAGCCGCCACGTTCTTTGCGGTTCTGCTCTTCGGCAAGCACACGTGGTTCGAGTACGGCGAGCTCTTCAGCGTCTTCTTCCGGACGGTTGGCACTCTGGCGCCAGTGGAGTATGTGCACGCCTCTGAAGGTCGGCCGGCGCGCATCTGCTTGCGCCTGCCGTTTGTCAACGCGTTCCATGACCGGCCGACTCACGTCACCCTCGTGCTGTTCGTCATGTTCATGCTGTCGTCGACGACCTACGACGCGCTGCATGAAACGTTCTTCTGGGTGAGCATGTATTGGCAGCATCTCCTGCCGGCGCTCGAGCCGCTGTGGGGCGGCGACATGATTCAGGCGCAGAGCGCCCTCACGACCTGGTACGTCGTCTATCAGCGTCTTGGACTCGTGGCTTCTCCGTTCATCTACCTCCTGCTCTACCTGTTCGTGCTGGCGTGTGCGAGGCGGGTGAGCAAGACGACGGTGCCGCTCGCGACGCTCGCGGCGCAGTTCGCGCTCTCATTGGTGCCGATTGCCCTCGTCTACCATGCCACCCACTACTACACGATTCTCGTTGCGGAGATGCCGCGCCTGCCGGCGCTTGCATCCGATCCATTTGGTCTCGGATGGCAGCTCTTTGTGGCCGCGTCGCGAACGTCGGGGCCCCTGAACATGGGCGTGATCTGGCACACCCAGGTTCTGTTGATGCTTGGCGGGCACGTGGTCGCCGTCTACCTGGCGCACGTCGTTGCATTGCGAGTGTTTCCGTCACAGCGGCAGGGCGTGGTGAGCCAGCTTCCCATGTTGGCGTTGATGGTGGCATACACGTGCCTGGGGCTGTGGGTGCTGTCGCTTCCTTTGGCCGTCCCCCAGGTACTGCCAATTGGCTAGAGCGATGTTTCGTGACAAGCAGACCTGGAGTCCGGCCACTTCGGCGACGTGAAATCCGTGTTACTGCTGTCTCTCGTCTCGCACAGATCGCCGAGTATTCACGGTCTCTCGGCCTGCCCTGACGCGCCCCCCCGCGAAGGATTTGTCAGCTTGGCGCACGAAGCCGAATTCATAGAGGAGAGGAGCATATATGACGCGGGTATCTTGGCTTTCCGTGAGTACGGTCCTGGTGGCCGTACTCGTTGTACTGGGACGTGCTGACGTTTGGCCTGGTAAAGTCGCCAGCGCGCAAACGCAAGGTGCGCAAGGTGGCGGACCCGAACTCGCCGGTGCGATTGCTCCCCGTTTTGAGCCCGATCCTTCTTGGCCGAAACCGCTGCCCGAGGGAACAGCGTGGCCCGATCTCACGCGAGCCGCAACCTCCGTCGCAGTGGACTCCCGCGATCACGTGTGGATCTTCCAGGTGCTAAGCGCGGCAGCCCGCCAGGCGGAAGCGGCCGGCGCAGCGGTGCCGCGCCTCTTCGAGTTTGATACCGCAGGGAACCTCGTGCGGGCCTGGGGAGGGCCCGGCAAGGGCTACCAGTGGATGGAAGCGCTCCTTCCGAATCCCATCTGGCCCGCCGGAACGCCACCCGAGCACGGGATGTTTATCGATCATACAGACAATATCTGGGTGACCGGCAACGGCCACGTGGCGCTCAAATTCTCGCGCGATGGAACGTTCCTCCTGCAGATCGGCGAGTTGTGGAAGACCAACGGGAGCAACGACCGCAGGCTGCTCGGAAACCCGTGCGAGCTGGCCCTCGATCCCGCCACGAACGAGTTGTACATCGCGGACGGCTACATCAACCGTCGCATCATCGTGTTTGATGCGGAGACCGGCGCGTACAAGCGTCACTGGGGTGCGTACGGCAAGCGACCGACCGATGTGCGGCTTCTCAAGGAAAAGGACGGGCTCATTGCAAATCCGGCCGAGTTCTACCTGCCGGGCGGTCCCTCCCAGCCGCAGTGGCTCGGCGTACACTGCGTCCGCGTTTCGAGGGACGGGCTGATCTATGTGTGCGATCGGAGTCGGAACCGGATTCAGGTCTTCCGGCGAAACGGCGCGTTCGTGCGCGAGCTCTCTGTGTCCGCCGACACTTCGGTCGAACTCGGCTTCATACCCGGGGCGCGAGGCGCAGGCTTTGGCGCGCCGTCAACAATCGGGTTCTCCCCCGATCTGGACCAGCGCTACTTGTACCTTGGCGACAACATGAACGCCAAGATTTGGATCTTCAGGCGCCGCGATCTGCAGCTGCTCGGGCGTTTCCTACGAAGGCTCGTGCCAATCACTATCTGACCGTTGATTCGAAGGGGAACATCTACAACAGCGGCCTGCAGAAATTCGTGTTCAAAGGAGTGCCATCCCTCAACGAACGGCTCAAGCGCTCTGACTCGCAGTGACACCACCAAGACACGAAGCGCCCGGATTTCACGTCGCCGCAGTGGCCGGACTCCAGGTGCTTGTCACGAAACCACGAAGGGCACGAAGTCATCAACACTTTTGAGCCAAAACCACGCTCGTGATCTTCGTGACTTCGTGAGACACAGTTGTGAAAAGCGGAATAACCGGATGCCATGACCCGCGAGCGGACCTCTCTATCGCGCGCCAGGCGTCCTTGTCGGCAGGTCCTTGAGCACAAATTTCTGCGGCATGTAGAGGCCGCAGGTGAACAGATTCCCCTTGGAGTCGGTGTTGAAGAAATGTTGCCCGGCGCTCTTGAAGCTCCCGAGAAGCTGCAGGTCGCTTCTGCGTAAGATGTACATCGTCGCGGTGGAGTTCATCCCACCTGCGTAGAGATAGTACTGCTCCGGATCGGGAGAGAACGCGACGGAATTGGCCGGCCCCGGGAGAGTAACCTCTTTGATAAAGGTGCCGTCCGGCTTGTGCACGTGGATGATACTGTGGGAACGATCGGAAACATACACCAGTTTGTCGCGCGAGAGACCTACGCCGTGCGCATACCGCGGAACACCCGGTTTGTCGGCCTCGAACGCATCGTCGGGCGGCTTGCCGTATCGACCCCAGTGGCGCTTGTAGGCGCCGGTGTCGACGTCGTAGACGATCACTCGCTTGTTGACGTAGCCGTCCGCGATGTATATCTCGTTGGCATCGGGATCGAAACCCATGCCCGAAGGTCCGCCGAGTAATTTCGTATCGTGGCTGCCATTGGTTTTGTCGACCTCGCCGATCTGAAGCAGGAATTTTCCCTCGCGCGTGAACTTCACCACGGCGTTACCGCGGGTTTCATCGCTCACCCACACGTTGCCTTTCCAGTCGACGTTGATGGACTGTCCCGGGAACGGCCGACCTTTGCCCTGAGTCCACCCGCCTTGGCCGGGCACTCCCCACGCTTGCAGGAGATTGCCCTGCCCATCGAACTCGAGGACAGCCGGCGCCGGAACTTTGCCAGCCTTGGTGATCTGTTCCGAGTACCGCTGCCCGGCGATTTGATGGACGACCCAGATATGATCGCGCGAGTCAACGGCGACGCCCCACACCATCCCCAGCCCCCAGTTATTCGGTAGCGGCTTCGGCCACGCCGAATCGAGCTCGAAGGTCGGCGGCGGTTCGACTTGGGCGCTCGGCGCAGACTGTGCAGCCGGCAGTGCATTCCATGGTCCGAGGGCGCCGACCGACAACGTGGCGGCTAGCCAGAACCTTCGAGTCTTCACGATCGATATCCTCCAATCCCTGCTCAATCCCGTCACCGCGATCTCGTCACAGCCGCCGCGAATATAGCATCCGGCCGGACGGTTTGGATACCCGGCGGAATTTCCCGCTGGCGTCATCGACCAATCGGTGACGTCGATCGTTCTCGTCCATCGCCAGTTTCAACGAATGGCGATCGGCGCGACGGTTGAGCCTTTTCCCCTTGGAGCTTCAGGGGCTCGATGACGAAGGCGAATTCGTAGACGCGCTTCGCCGACAGCTCATCCAGCTTCAGGTTCTCGAGCATGTGAATGCCGTTGACGACGAGCAGGATCTGATGGACGGGCAGCGATTCCATCTAGGGGCTGTCTGGACCGCGCTTGGTTAGTGTGGCGATCCAATTCGCAGTGGCATCCGCGACTTCCGCCAGCACCGCTGCGTCTGATGTGCCCGATCGCTTTGCCACGTGGAAGCTGTGATCGGCGCCCTCCAGCCAGCGCATGGTCCATCGGGCCCGCACTCGGGCGACGGCCGCCTCCATCAGATCCCGGCGGCAGAAGCTATCGCGGGTGCCATTGAAGCACAGAACCGGAACCTGAATGGAAGAAAGGTGCGCCACACGCAGCTTCTCGGGCTGTCCCGGCGGATGCAGAGGATAGGCGAGCAGCAGCACGCCGTCGCACGGATACCCTTCCGCCGCGAGAACAGACGCAGCGCGTCCCCCCATCGATCGGCCGCCAATAATAAGAAGGTCCGGCCGCACCTCCTCACGCACGCGTGACGCGACCGCGGAGAAGCAACCGAGCAGGCGGGGCATCGGGTCCGGCCCGCCTGACCCGCGCTCGCGGTAGAGAAAATTGAAGCGCACAACATGAATCCCGCGCGGCCGCAAGACCGCGCTGAGACCAGCAAGCGCGCGATCGCCCATGTGCCCACCGGCCCCGTGTGCACAGATGAAGACAGTTCCTCCCGGACCAGGCGAGGCGGGATCCAAAACCGCACGAGTCTCACCGGCATCTGTGGCGACGCGCCATTCCAAGGTGTTCATGCGCATCATCGAGATGGTGCGCCGACAGTGACCCGCGCGGCGTCCCAGCTTTCGAGACCACGCGCGTTGACCGCCTTCACCGCGACAAGGGTTCCTGGCGCGAGACCTCGAAGCGTCGCACGGGGAGTGGTAACGGTTACAGCCCGCGAGCCGGCGGACGCCGTCGATGACAGGGACGCAACACGTGAACCCGGCGCAGCGGTGGAGATGACGTACGAGCTGATCCCCTTCTCTGGACTCGCCTCCCACGACAGCGTCGCCATGCCGCCCGCAAAGCTCTCCACTTTCAGCCCGCTGATCCGCGAGGGGCTTGACGCCAGCCGCATCAGCGTCGCCACAGTCGTCTTGCTCGTCTCAGCGATCAGCTCATGATTCACGAACTCGATCGCGTCGTGCGCCTGATGATAGTGAGGGCTGCTCAGCACGGGGTACGACCCGATCCCCCCGACGATGTCGCCGTAGGCGTCGTAGTAGGACATCGCATCGGTGCTCTTGAAGTAGAGAGCGTCGAAAGTCACGAGACGCGTGAAGAGCATCGCCGCGCCATGCTGCGTGTCGCGAATGCCCGGGTTCGAGTAGCGGATCGTGTTGTCGAGCTGCGCGTCGTTCGCCCACCCAATCATGTCGTTGGTCAACGCGCCCACCACGCGCAGTTTCGTCGCCACCGCCTGGCGAATGAACTCCCGGCTGCCGAGCAGCCCGGCTTCCTCTCCCGTGAACGACGCGAAGACAATCGTCGCCGACTGTGGATGGCTCGCCAGCACACGCGCCGCTTCCAGCAACGCCGCCGTTCCCGACGAGTCGTCGTCTGCCCCCGGACCGGCGGCCACCGAATCGTAATGGCTGCTGACAACGTAGACCAGGTCCGGATCGACCGTGCCCGGCAGCCTCGCAATCACGTTCGCCGTCCGGCCGCCGAGCGCGGTGCGCTGCTCGAACCACTGGTACTCCGGTTCGTAGCCAAACGATCGGTATGTATTGAAGAGAAAGTCCGACGCGAGCTTGTTGCCGGGCTGTGAGATGTGCTTCGAGTCGAACTCGAAAAGCGCCTTCTCGTAGCCGTAAATGCGATCGACCGATACCTGACCAACCACGTCGCGAACGACACCGGCTATTGGTCTGAACGCCTTCGTTTGAGCATCCCGCAGCGTACGTTCAGACGCGAGATTTGATTCCAGCCGTTGTAGAAGGTCGGCCCGCGTGATCTTCCGCGAGAGGTCCATCAGGTAGACGCCACGCTCGGGTGACACCGTATTCCCGTCGCGCTCCGCAGTAATGAGGACCTTGGTCCCGTCCCCCGAGACCACCCATTGATACTCCGGCGCGATCGTGCGCAGTGTGTTGTTGTGAAAGAGCCGCGTCTGCGTTCCGGTCTTCACATCCAGCAGGAACGATCGACGATGCCTCGGCTCTCCGATGACTTCCAGCACTCGATCGCCTGAAACAAACTGCGGGAGCACATCGTGCTGCGGGTCGCGTGTGAGGCGCGTCTCCCCGCTTCCGTCGCGGTTTGCGGTGAAAAGCTCCCAGTCGTCGCGTGTCATCGACTGATAGGCGACGCGCGAACCGTTCGCCGACAGGGCGGGCGCATCAAAACGCCCGGTCGTCTTCCGTACAGCCGTCATCACCCCGAGCGGAGGGCCAAGCATCAGCTGATTCTCGGCGTCCGTGCGCGCGACGTACGCCAGAGTTCCGCCGTCGCTAGACAGCGTCGGCGCGGCGCCATTCACGATCATCGTTGTACCCGACACGAGATCGATGACCCCGAACAATGCCCCTGGGGCCACAGGCGCGGGCGCAGCCTGAGCCGCAGCAGCTGCCGGCGCTGGCGTCACAGCCGCCGAACCTTGCGAACGGGGTAAACCTTGTGAACCCTGTGTAGCAGGCCGCCTGAGCGGATCCTGCCTCGGCACGACGTACAGCACGACACGCCCGGACGGGTCGACCGTCGGGGCGCTCTTCAGCCCACGCAAGTCTCCGACGACGACAGGCGTGACCGCATCGCCTGTCGCCGAAACGGCGTAGATATCGTTGCTCCCATCCTGGGCCTCCGGACGACCAAGAAAGAACAGCCTGCGCCCGTCAGCGGAGTAAGCCAGCCCGGTCTTGAGCAGACCTGGCGTGGGTAGCTCACGCTCCGTTCCGGCGACCAAGTCGCGAATGGCGATCGTCGAGTTTCTGAGGATGTGCCACGCGAGCGTCTGCACCAGCGCGCCGCGATTGCCTGCCGTGAGCGCGCTCGTCTCCACAGCCTGCGACGCACTCCGGATTTCCGGAGTGTCGGCAATTTTCAGGTAGGCCACAACCGCGGCAGTCGGCGAGAACGCAGCCGAAATACCTGGCAGATCGGCTACCTGCGTCGATGATCCGTCGTTGCGGACGATTCGTGTCCGACGCGACGTCTCGAGCCCGGTTTCGTAAGAGATGAAGCGGCCGTCCGGACTGAAGCGGGGATTTCGACCATCGGCCGTGAGCTCGAGGGATTGGTAGAGCTCACCGGTCTTGAGTGCGATGGCCTCGAAGTACTCGGCTCCGTCCGCTGCATTCAGCAGACGAATGTATTCGTTGAGAGCGGAGATGTAATCGCCGCGCGCCCAGACATCGTTCGCGCTGTCGAAGACCCGGGCCGATCCCGTCGGCGTCTGAGCGGCCAACACCCCCAGGCCAAACGCCGCCGTGAGAGCCACTACGAGGGAATACCAGAATTTGGGCATCTGATCATTTGGGCATCTGATCATTTCGGTCAAATGATCAGACTGGAAGTCATCTCACAAATACGATCCGCCACGAAGACGCGAAAACACGAAACCAATACCTTGAGGGTTTTCGTGATTTCGTGCTTTCGTGGCCCATGTCCGCTTTATGAGATGCGTTCTAACCTCAATGGCCAGATGACCAGATGACCAGATGACCAAATTCAGGTTCCCTAGCGCCCCTGTTCCGCCTTGATCTTCGCCTGCAGCGCCGCCAGGATCTCTGGCGAGCCCGTGAAGGTGTCTTTGGGCGGCTGGCTGAACGCCGCCATACCGCTGTAGATCCGGTCGGCCTGATAGAGGTTCAGGCCGCGACCGGCCAGATACTCCAGCCGCAAGTTGCTGTCTCGGTTGATCTGCGCGTCCTTCGTCCACGGTGCGAAGTCGGCCGCGGTCCCGGCGAAGGTGCCAAACAGATCGACCGCGTCGTTCATTCCGATCTCTGACAAGGAGCTCCGGACCGGCGCAAACTCCGGGCGGTCGAGCTTAGCCTGCATCTCGTCCATGTTAATCCGCGTCGGCTCGACCTGGCCGAGCAGCACGAGATCGTAGCCCTGGCCGTTGTAGAGATTCGCAAAAATCATCCCGTTCGGGAACGCTTCGAAGAACGTCCCGATTTCGCTCTTCACAGCCTCGGGGTTGGTTTCATAGAGCTGCACGAAGAGCGTGACAACGCCGCCCGGATTGAGCCGGGATTTCGCCAGTTCGAAAAACTCGCGCGTGTACAACATGGCCGCGCCCTTGACCCACGGGTCGAGTGGATCCGAGGTGATGGCATCGAACTTCTCCTTCGTCGTGAACAGGAAATGACGGGCGTCGTCGATTCGCACCTTCACCTTCGGATTGGTGACGACGCTGAAGTTGTGCTCGGCGAAGTAGGTAGAAACCACTCTGGGCACGAGCGGTTCGATCTCGGCGATCGTCTGCGCCTTGAGCGTCGGGTCGATCGACACGGCACCTGCCGTCACGCCAGCGCCGCAGCCAATCACGAGGACCGCATCGGCCTTCTTCGGCACGAGCGTCGTGAGGTGACCGAGCATTCGCTGCAGGCGCATGTCCTGGGGCTCGCTGGACGCCTGCACCTTGCCGGCGTTGTGATAGTTCAGCACGCCGTTGACGCGTCGCGAGACCGCAACGGACGCGTTCCACCCCTCACCCATATAGATGACTTCGGAGGCCCCGAGCTGGGTAGCCGTAAATCGGCCGTACGCCACAAAGATGCCGGGCACCGGACGAACACTCAGGGCCATGAGCACGGCAAGGAGTGGGCCGGCGGTGACTGCGACCGTCGACGCCTTCTCGTGCGCCAGCAGGAGGAGGCCCGACAACCCGGCGATGCCGACGAGTACTTGCATCGTGTGCTGGCTGCCGAAACCAAAGCCCATCACCGCGCTGGCGCCGAGCGAACCGACGATGGCGCCGAGCGTGTTTGCGGCATAGACACCGCCGACCAGCCGCGCTGGATCGTTGTCTTTTGACACAACGGAGGCAAGCGCAAGCGGAAAACTGGCGCCCCATAGCAGCGCGCCCGGGAGCACAGCAAACACACAGCGGACGAGATCGAGCTCGAATTGGTACCACGCGTTGCTCGAAATGGAGGGGTTGATCGGCCAGAATGGCATCGCTTGGGTGAGCGTGTAGGCGGTCCAGGCCATTCCGGCGCAGAGCAGAATCTGACACCAGGCCAGGGCAGCCTTGGGATTCTTCATGGTGCGCCCCAGAGCCGATCCCGCGGTGCTGCCGATGCCAAGGCCTGTCAGAAACACAGCGAGAATCAGAGAGAACGTGTAGGTCGTGGCGCCGAGGAGCAGCGACAGTAGCCGCGTCCACACCACCTCCGAACCGAGCGCCGTCAGACCTGACAACATGATCACGACATAGACGACGTTGCCGCCGGTGGCGCGCAACAGAGACGGCGACGTCACACCTTCGGCTGGCTGGTACTCCGTCGTCCTTGCCACGGCTATGGCGAGCGCCGCGACGAATACGTTGAATGCGACGGCGGCGTAAGTCGCGGTGGCGATGTCGAACTCGCGCAGGAGGTAGAAGCCCGCGAGCAGACTGCCAATCACGGCGCCGGCAATGTTGCCGCCGTAAAAGAAGCCGAGCCATGACACACCTTCCGGCGTGGTTTCCACCCAGCGAGCGATTGCCGGAAGCGTCGCGCCCATGAGCAGTGTGGGCGGCAGCAGACAAATCGCGGCAGCCGCGCCGCGCAGCAGGATGCCGACGACACCGC
>ORMF010861603.1_pt1 | contig 16698 bp, 14 predicted proteins | sample 1779871 | NCBI WGS metagenome assembly ORMF01 (sample SAMEA104232316, study PRJEB22302) | groundwater metagenome | biome: forest; feature: aquifer; material: groundwater | place: USA | collected 2011-08-07 | depth 5.4 m
ATCGTCGTCGTGGACAAGGACGTCGACGTGCACAACACCAGCGAAGTGGTGTGGATTGTCGGCACGCACATGGATCCGCTGCGCGACGTGCAGATGACCAAGGGGCCGGTCGACGACCTCGACGATGCCGCCGAGATGCACGCGTACGGAGGCAAGATGGGCATCGATGCCACGCGCAAGTGGGCATCGGAGGGCTACACGAGGTCCTGGCCTGCGCGACTCAAGACCACCGAAGCGGCAGCCCAGCGGGCTGCAGAGATCTGGGCGAAACTGGGGCAGTCCGGTACGTAGCTGCAGCGGCAGCGGGACGTCGTACTGAGGTCGTTTGGCCTGAATGCGCTAGACGCGTCGCGTGGACTCGCCGAGGATCTCGTCAACGCTGAGGTTCATGTTCGGAAGGACATGTGATGCGAGTCGCTCGCCGCGCATGGCTCTGCGTGATGCCTGATACCCGTGAGGGGACGGCTGGCTGAATATCTCGACGCATTCATTCGGCAGATCCACGAGCCAGGTTTCCGTGATGGCCGCGCGCGCGTAGAGGGGGACTTTCAGACCACGATCGTATGTAACCGACGAGTCGGCCACCTCGACGACGAGCAGGACGTCGGGTGGCGTGGGGTGCGCTGCGGAATAGAAGTCACTTCGTGGCTTCAGGATAGAGAGATCGGGCTGCGGTTCCGAGTGTGCATCCAGCCGGATCGGCCCCTGGACTCTCACGATGCCTCGGCCGGCGACGGCCTGCTGCAGCAGGACGTTTAGCCTGTCCACGCAGGCAGCGTGCGGACTGCCAATCGGGGTCATCTCGACGATCTCGCCGTCGAGCAACTCCACGCGGTCGTCCTCGCCGAGAACGCCGGCTTGTGCCATCCGGTGGTACTCGTCTGCGGTGAACAGCCGCCGCTGAAGCTCAATCCCCACGTTGTAGCTCCTGTCGAGGACGCGCAACCCGAAAACGATCTTACCACTTGAATCGCGCTGGCTCCGCGCATACCCGCCATCGCTCGAGGACAGAGGCACAACGCGTACCGCGCAAAAACGATTGAGCAGCCGATAGATCGGCGATGAAGTGCGCAGTTCCTGCAACCAGCGCGTGCAAAATGTGCGATGGGCCGCATGGTCGCATCCGCGAGATGCGAGCAGTCCGTGGCGAAAATCCTTACGGCGGTCCGGCCCGAAGCCTTGAGCCCGGGGCTGAGCTCCGCATGGTCGTGTGCGCCGATGCCCGTCTCAGACACCGAGCTCACCACCCTCGCCGCCGGCCACGACCTCATCACCCTCGGCATGCACGCTGATGAAGCGCGCCGGGCGTGCCACGGTGCCGGCACGACATTCGTGCGCGTCGCCATGCCGGAGGTGTACCCGTTCACTCAGGGCGAATTGAATACTCGGTCTCCGGTCTGCAGTCTCCGGTCTCTGGTCTCGCTCTCCCGACTCCGGCACACGACACACCGCTGCCAGGAACAGGCAGCCGTTCGGGGACGGGTGTGGTGCTCGACTGCCTGCGCGCGGCACACGGCCCGTTGGGTCGGTGGCGCCGAGCCGGAGGATTCCGCACGTATGAGGAAAATCCCGTAACGGGCGGGTCGGCCGAGACTGCCGGCCCTGCCGCTGAGCTCGCGGTGCGGCGCAGGGGTTCCGCATGGCTTGAGGCACGGCCGGCACGGGGCTTGATTGAGCGAGCCGCGTCGCATGGCGGCGTGGCCGGCCGGCGAAAGGAGCACCGAATGCACGCGGAGAACATTTCCCTTCGCACGCGGGAAGCCGTTGAGGCCGATGTGCGCCGACGCATCCACGCCGAACGGGCTCGCCTGCAGCGTCTGGTGAATCCATCCGCACGGCCGGCACACTTCCGGCGGCCCGAAGAGCGTCCCTTCGCGGCCGCCGATCGGGATCGCGTCACCATCCTGTTTGGCGGCCTGACGACGAAACACGAACGGCTCATTACCTCGGTCTTCCAGTCGGCCGGCTACAGCGTCGAGGCGTTGCCCACGCCTGACATGGCTGCGTTCCGGATCGGGAAGGAGTTCGGCAACAACGGACAGTGCAACCCGACCTACTTCACCGTTGGCCACCTGATCCAGTTCCTCCAGCGGCTCGAGCGCTCAGGCCTGTCGCGGCAGGACATCATCGATCGCTACGTCTTCTTCACGGCCGGTGCGTGCGGGCCATGTCGCTTCGGGATGTACGAGGCCGAGTTCCGGCATGCGCTGGGGAACGCCGGCTTCGAGGGCTTTCGCGTCCTGCTGTTCCAGCAGAGCGATGGCATCAAGGCGGCCTCGGGCGAACCGGGTCTGAAATTTACTGTCGACTTCGGCATGGGTGCCTACAGCGCGCTGAACTTCGGCGATGTGCTCAATGACCTCACCTATCAGATCCGACCCTTCGAGGTCCACGCCGGCGAAACCGACCGAGTCCTGGGCGAAGTGACAGAGGCTCTGACGAGCGCCATTCGGAATCGACGCCCGTTCGAGATCGACGAACGTGCGCCTGCCTGGCTGGTCAAGCGGCTGCGTGATCGGAAGAAGCTCCGCAGTACTTTGAGCACGCTCGGCAAGATCCGCGATCACCTGTACGGCCCGCAGACGTGCCAGGCGCTTGCCGCTGCTCGCGATCGCATGGACGACATCGAGGTCGATCGACTTCGCGTCAAGCCGGTCATCAAGGTGGTCGGCGAATTCTGGGCACAGACCACTGAGGGTGACGGCAACTTCCGCATGTTCCGCTTCCTGGAGCACGAGGGCGCACAGGTGCTGGTCGAGCCGATCGGCACCTGGATCCTCTACATGCTCTGGGGCGCCCGGGCGAGACAGGTCCAGCGTAAGGGTCTCGACGGCCCGACGCTCTCCCGCTTCGATGTCCGCGGCCGGATCGCCCGGGAACTGGCGTTCCGTCTGAAGCTTGGTTCCTTCCACCTTGGCAGCTGGTTCTACGACCACCAGTACCGTCGAGTCGTCCGCCAGCTCGGCGGACTGGCCCACCCGCTCGTCGACCTCGACGAACTGGCCCGGCTCGCCGCGCCGTACTACAACATCTTCGCGCAGGGCGGCGAGGGGCACCTCGAGGTGGCCAAGAACATCTACTACACGACGCACAGGAAGGCGCACATGGTCCTCAGCCTGAAGCCGTTCGGCTGCATGCCCTCGTCGCAATCCGACGGCGTTCAGTCCGCGGTCATGAATCACTTCAAGGACATGATCTTCCTGCCCATCGAGACATCTGGTGAAGGCGAGATCAACGCACACAGCCGTGTCCAGATGGCGCTTGGGGAGGCCAAGAGCAAGGCCCGACTCGAGTTCGATCAGGCGCTCGCTGCGACGGGCCGTTCGCTCGAGGAGGTCCGTCAATTTGTCGATGCACACCCGGTGCTGCGTCGTCCCCTCTACCTGGTCCCGCACCGGCCCGGTGTCACTGGAACGGCCGCGAACTTCGTCCTGCACGTCGGCGATCTGATGGCGGGGGGGTCGTCGGGCGCGGCGGCGATTTGAGGGCGGGCCGGGCACGAGTCGGGTGGCCGCCCGCCATGGCGTCCCGTGGTGCGAGCACGGTGACGATGGGTGGGGACTAAGTCTGCGGGATCATGCAGGAGGTCGCGTGACCGTGCGCACGTATCTGGTGGGTATGGACGTTGGCTCGACGACGATCAAGGCCGTGGCCGTCGAGACCGAAGGAGGCGAGATCGTCTGGTCGGACTATCAGCGCCACGAGACCAAGCAGCCGGAGAAGGCGCTCGAGTTCCTGCGGCGGCTCGAATCGGAGGTCGGTATCGGCGGCGGGAGCTGTCGCATCTTCATGACCGGCTCCGGTGGCGCCTCCCTGGCTCCTCTCGTGGGCGCCAAGTTCGTCCAGGAAGTCACGGCCGTCTCACTGGCCGTCGAAAAGCTCCATCCAGAGGTGAACTCCGTGATCGAGCTTGGCGGGCAGGACGCCAAGATCATCATCTTCAAGGACGACCCGCAGGGCGGACGCAAGAAGAAGATTCCTTCGATGAACGACAAGTGCGCCGGTGGGACCGGCGCCGTCATCGACAAGATCAACGCCAAGCTGCGCATCCCGGCGGACGATCTCTGCGCGCAGCGGTACGCCGGGATCAAGCTGCACAAGGTCGCCGGCAAGTGCGGCGTCTTCGCCGAAACCGACATCAACGGCCTCCAGAAGCAGGGGACGCCTCCCGACGAGCTGATGGCGTCGCTGTTCGATGCCATCGTGCTGCAGAACCTGACGGTGCTGACGCGGGGCCACACGTTGCGGCCGCACGTGCTGCTGCTCGGCGGCCCCAACACGTTCATCCGCGGCATGCGCGAGGCGTGGCAGCACAACATCCCAAAGATGTGGAAGGAGCGCGGTGTCGACATCCCAGCCCAAGAGTCGGCCGAGTCGCTCATCAAGGTGCCTCCGAACGCGCAGTACTTCGCCGCGATCGGGGCGGTCGAGTTCGGTCGCGACGAGGAGCCGTCCCTCGGCCGCTATCGCGGCACGGCGCATCTCGAGCACTACATCGCTGAGGGTCGCGCGGCGGGGAAGGCCTCATCGGGGACCCTGGGGCTCAGCGCCTCGGCCGAAGAGCTGCGCGCCTTCCGGCAGGCCTACACCCCGGCGCCGTTCGTTCCGGCCGTCTTCGCGCGGGGCGATGTTGTACGCGGGTTCGTGGGGGTCGATGGCGGATCGACGTCGACGAAGGCGGTGTTGCTGTCGGAGCGGGGCCACGTGCTCTGCAAGGAGTACCAGCTGTCGAAGGGCAACCCCATCCAGGACACCGTCGACATGTTCGATGGGCTTCGCTGTCAGGTCGAAGCACAAGGCGCCCGGTTCGACGTGCTGGGCGTGGGGACGACCGGCTATGCCAAGGACATTCTGAAGGACGTTCTGCAGGCCGACGCCGCGCTGGTCGAGACGGTCGCGCACACCGAGTCGGCCGTCCGCTTCTGCGACGACCCGCACGTGATTGTCGACGTCGGCGGACAGGACATCAAGCTCATCGTCCTCAAGGACGGCCGCGTGAAGGATTTCAAGCTGAACACGCAGTGTTCGGCTGGAAACGGCTACTTCCTACAGGCGACCGCCGAAGGGTTCGGCATCCCGGTCCGCGACTACGCCGACAAGGCGTTCTCGGCCACGGCCATGCCGCTGTTCGGATACGGTTGTGCCGTCTTCATGCAGTCCGACATCGTGAACTTCCAGCGGCAGGGCTGGGCGCCGGAGGAAATCCTGGCGGGCCTGGCAGCGGTGCTGCCGAAGAATATCTTTCTCTACGTGGCGGGCGTTCCCAACCTGGCGAGGTTGGGACGCCGGTTTGTGCTGCAGGGCGGCACGCAGCACAACCTGGCCGCCGTCAAGGCGCAGGTCGACTTCATCCGCTCGAACTTCTGCGGGGCCGGTGAGGAGCCGGAGATCGTCGTGCACCCGCACTGCGGCGAAGCTGGTGCGATTGGCGCCGCTGTGGAGGCGATGCGACTGCACGAGGGCGGCCGGCGGACGAGCTTCATCGGTCTGGACGCCGTGCGACACATCAGCTATCGCACGACGCGGAGCGAGGACACCCGCTGTAACTTCTGCAAGAACACGTGCCTGCGCACGTTCATCGACATCAAGCTGCCCGACGCCGGGCATCAGGCCCCGGCAGCCCCCCTGACACTTGTGTCGAAGGTCACCAAGGCCGACGACGAGCGGCGACTCATCATCGCGACCTGTGAGAAAGGCTCCGTCGAGGACGTCAAGGAGATGCGGGCTGTCAAGTCCGGCGTCGATGCGATCAAGAAGGCGAACCCTAACTTCGTCGAGATCACATCGAGAGAGGCGTTTCGACAGCGGGATGTCGAGCAGGTGGCCGACATGGCGCCGGCGCGCGTCTGGACCCGGGCCGGCCGCCACCGCGCAGCGCTCGCCGCGCGCCGCGGCGGGCTCCGTATCGGCATCCCCCGGGTCCTCAACATGTTCACGTACGCGCCCTTCTTCAACGCGTACTTCGAGAGTCTGGGCGTCAACTTCGGCAACATCGTGTACTCGGACTACTCGAGCGACGACATGTATCGTGAGGGCGCGGGGCGCGGCGCCATTGATCCGTGCTTTCCATCGAAGATCGCCATCGCGCATGTCCACAACCTGCTGTTCGCGAAGCACGCCCGGCGGAAGCTCGACTGCATCTTCTTTCCGATGGTCGATGTGCTCCACACGCGCCTGAAGCACGTGCAGGGCGCCAAGGCCTGCCCGACGGTGACCGTAACGCCCGAGACCGCGAAGGCCGCGTTCACCAAGGAGCGCGACCTGTTCGCCGAGCACGGCGTCCGGTACGTGGCGCCCATCGTGGACCTCGCTGACCGCGCGCTTCTGAATCGGCAACTGTTCGACGCGTGGGGGCCCATTCTGGGCCTCTCTGAGGACGAGAACCGACGGGCGATCGACGTCGCGTTCCGCGAGCTGCACGACTTCGAGGTCGATCTCCGGCGTCGGGCGCGTGCGGTGCTCGACGACATCGAGCGTGAGCAGCGTGTCGGTCTCGTCGTGCTCGCCCGGCCGTATCATGACGATCCGGGAATCAACCACGAGATCCTCGAGCAGTTCCAGAAGCTGGGTTACCCGGTGTTCAGTCAGTACACGCTCCCGATGGACGAGGACCTCCTCGACAGACTCTTCGGCGACGAGGTGCGGGCCGGCCTCATCAGGGATCCGCTCGAGATCCAGGATGTGTGGAAGAACAGCTATTCGGCGAACACCAATCAGAAGATCTGGGCGGCGAAGTTCACGGCCCGTCATCCAAACCTCGTGGCGCTGGAATTGTCGAGCTTCAAGTGTGGGCATGACGCGCCCACCTACGCCGTCGTCGAGTCGATCGTGGAGGCCTCGGGCACGCCGTACTTCTCGTTCAAGGACATCGACGAGAACAAACCGAGCGGTTCGATCAAGATCCGCGTCGAGACGATTCACTACTTCCTGAAGCGGTATACCGAGCACCTCCGGAACCCCCCAACCTCTGAGGAAGAGATTGAGGAGCGTATCGCGGCGTTAGAGCGCGCGCTTCGCGACCAGATGCTCATGGAGGCTGAACTGCTGACGCTCGGGGAACAGCATCAGCAGCTGGCGAAAGGCGTGGCCGGGAGGCTGCTGCCCATGGCCTACGCGGGTGCGTCTGCCACGCTCGATCTGGCTCGAAGGCCATGACGCGCCGGCCCGAAGCCTTGAGCCCGGGGCCGAGCTCCGCCTATGATCCTGTGCGCCGATGCCCGTCTCAGACACCGAGCTCACCACTCTCGTCGCCAGCCACGACATCATTACCCTCGGTATGCACGCCGACGAGGCCCGTCGTGCGCGTCACGACGGCCGCGCAACGTTCGTGCGTGTGGCAGAAGTCACCGCTGAGCCAGGTGGGGCGGTTCACGTCCCGGACGCTGCCAGGGAGATTCGCATCACAGGCACGCCGTCCTCACGCGCGGCGGCCGTCGCACGCGTCAGGGAAGTGGTGGCGGCGGCCCGGGGCCTTCCCGTGTCCGCGTTCTCGCTCGCCGATCTCGAGGTCCTGGCGGCCTGCGAGAAGGTCACGCTGCGTGAGCTGCTCGAGGAATTGCGCGCGGTTGGGCTCGAGCTCGTCTCGGAGGCGCCGATCGATCTGCTGCAGGATCCCCGGCTGGCGATCGAGGAGGTCAACATCGCCGGACTCGCGCTGGCGCGCCTCACCGTCCATCAGCTGCCATCCTCTGATTCGCAAGAACTGTTCAAGCAGGTGGCCGCACTCCAGCGCCGGGTCGGCGTCATCCGCTCGTTCGCGCCCCGGCCGCGGAAGCCGAATCCTGCGGTCCCGACGACCGGCTACGAGGACGTGCGGCGTATCGCGCTGGCCAGGCTGATCATCGACAACATCCCCTCCATTCAAGTCGATTGGAGGCTGTACGGACCAAAGCTCGCGCAGGTGGCGCTCACGGTCGGCGCCGACGATGTGGACGGGGTGTCGCCGGTGGATGACATGAGCGCGGGGGCGCGTCGTGCACCGCTGGAGGAGATTCGGCGCAACATCCGGGCGGCCGGCTTCGAACCGGCTGAGCGCGACGGCCGGTTTCACCTGGTCGAGTCAGGCCGCGAGCAGACAGCTGACGCCAGAAATCTGAAATCTGAAATCTGAGAACTGAGAACTGCAGAGATGACCCTGATCCGCCTGGGTGCGGTTGAATATCTCAACGCTCGTCCGCTCGTCTTCGGCCTGCAACAGTCGTCGCGCTTTGCCCTTCGGTTCGATGTGCCGTCACGCTGCGCCGAGTTGCTGCACGGTCACCAGATCGATGTCGGGCTCATTCCTTCGATTGAGTACCTGCGAGGTCCGCGCTCCTACGAAATCGTGCCAGGCCCAGCCGTAACGTCTCGGGGACCGGTCGCGTCCGTGGCGCTCTATACGCGAATCGAGCCGCGCGACATCCGCACGATCGCCATGGACGCCAGTTCGCGGACCTCGATCGCTCTTGCCCTGGTTCTTGCACGGCGGGCCCTCGGTATCTCACCCAATATGACGGTCATGCCGCCCGACCTTGCTGCCATGCTCGAGAAAGCCGATGCCGCGCTCGTGATTGGCGACAACGCGCTGTTATTGGATCACGAGGCGGCGGGCGTACAGAAAGTCGATCTCGGTGATCTCTGGACCAGAACCACGGGACTCCCGTTCGTGTACGCGTTCTGGGCAGGGTGGCCCCACGCGATACCGCCCGCGGACGCTGCCGCCCTGCAGCGGGCTCGCGACGAAGGTGTCGCGCATGTCGCGGATATCGCGTGTGGTTATTTCCAAGGGAATCGGGAGCGACAGAACGTCGCCGTCCGGTATCTGCGGGATAATATCCAGTACTGGCTCGGAGCCGAGGAATTGGAGGGGCTCCGGACGTTCTATCAGTACGCCACGGAAGCCGGCCTTGCCTCGTACGAAGGCACGTTGAACTTCTATCATGCCGATAGTCCAGGAACTCGCTGACAAGGTTCTTCGCGGCGGGCGCGTGAGCGCCGATGAGGCGCTGGAGCTGTATCGGCGCGCACCAACGGCGCTCCTCGGCCGGCTCGCGGAGGGTGTTCGAGCGCGTAAGCATCCCGATCCGATCGTCACCTACATCATCGATCGCAACGTCAACTACACGAACGTGTGCGTGGCGAAGTGCAACTTCTGCGCGTTCTATCGACCGGTCGGTTCGCGCGAAGGCTACGTCCTCGGCTTCGACGAGCTCTTCAGAAAGATCGACGAAACCATCGCTGTCGGCGGTGTTCAGCTCCTCCTTCAGGGTGGCCATAATCCTGACCTGCCACTCGCTTGGTATGAAGACCTGTTCCGGGCCATTAAAGCGCGGTACCCCTCGTTCAAGCTGCATGCCCTCTCGCCCCCGGAGGTGATTCACCTGTCCCGGCTCTCTCAAATCCCTGTTCCAGAGGTCCTCGATCGCCTCATCTCGGCAGGCATGGACAGCGTGCCGGGAGGAGGCGCGGAGATCCTCGTCGACCGCGTTCGCAGGCTGCTGCACTGCGACGGCAAGGCCACCGCCGACGAATGGATCGACGTCATGCGTCATGCCCATCGCGCCGGTCTTCGCACGACCGCGACGATGATGTATGGGACGGTGGAGACGGACGAAGAACGCATCGAACACCTGCTGCGCTTGCGGGCGTTGCAGGACGAGACGGGCGGTTTCACGGCGTTCATCAGCTGGAGCTATCAGCCCGACCACACGGAGCTGGCAGGCACGGAAGCCACGGGCATCGACTACCTTCGTACACTCGCTCTGTCGCGCATCGTTCTCGACAACTTCGACAACCTGCAGGCGTCATGGGTGACGCAGGGCGGGAAGGTGGGGCAGTTGAGCCTCGCCTACGGCGCGAACGACATGGGCAGCGTGATGATCGAGGAGAACGTCGTCCGAGCGGCCGGGGCGAGCTACTGCATGGACGAAGTCGAGATCGTGAGGAACATCGAGGACGCGGGCTATATTGCCAAGCGCCGCAATATGCACTACGAACTGCTGGGCGACCCAATCTTCCGGGAGCGTCAAATGCCCCGGATGCTCGAGCTGGCAACCGCGCGTGACGCGGGCGACGCGTCCGTGCCGGAGGAGCTGCGGTTCTATCCGGCGCGCAGCCGCGCAGCAAAGTCCACCCGTCAGTCCCCAAGTTCCTGACCCGGCAAACGTGTCCCTTTTTCCGGTTGCTCGCATCTTGCCCGCTGTCCTGTCCTGCAGTACCTCGACCGCCTTGCTTCTCGACGATCCCGCCATCCTGCCATCCTGCGATTCCGCCATTCTGCAATTCAGGAATCCCCTTTGATTTCCTACCACGCATCGTGGGTCGTGCCAATCGGCGCCAAGCCAATTCGTGACGGCCAGGTCGATATCGAACGAGGGCGCGTCGTGGATGTGAGGGCTGGTGAGGCGGGTAGGGCGGGCGGGGCAGGCAGAGCCGTTGAGCAGGATCTGGGCAATGTCATCCTGATGCCTGGCCTTGTGAACGCGCACACGCACCTCGAATTGTCGCATCTGCGCGGCGTGGTGGCACCGGCATCGAGTTTCGTGGCGTGGGTCCGCGAGCTGTTGGCTGCGCGCCGCGGGTATCCCGATCCGCGCGATCCGGTCATCCTGCGTGGCGCGGCCGATGCCATTGAGGAGGCGGTCCGAACGGGAACCGCCGTCGTTGGCGATATCAGTAACACGCTGATCACGTTCGAACTTCTCGCGCGCAGCCGCCTGTCGGCCGTGCTCTTCTACGAGTTGATCGGCTTCAATCTGGAGAATCCGGACGCATTCGTCGAGCGGGCAGTGGACGAGTTGCGCGCTCTGCGGCCGATGGATAGCGTTCGTCCTGCGCTTGCCGCGCACGCGCCCTACTCGGTCGCACGACGCCTGTTTCGCGCGATCCGAGAGGCGACCGAACACCATCAGCTCGGTCCGCACAGCGTCCACCTTGCTGAATCTGCCGAAGAGATACAGTTCATTCGGGAGGCGGTGGGCCCGTGGCGGACGCTGCTCGAGGAACTGGGCGCCTGGGAGCCCTCATGGAGGGCGCCGGGAGTCAGTCCAGTCGAGTATCTCGACGACAACGGATTCCTCCGTGGCGCGATCGTGGTACACGGTGTGCAGATGTCGGCGGACGACCTGGCACATGTGGCAGCGCGCGGCGCCACCCTCGTCACATGTCCGCGCAGCAACGCATACACCGGAGCGGGAACGCCGCCCGTCGAGCGGTTTTACGCGTCCGGGGTGCGTGTTGCTGTCGGGACCGATAGCTTGACGAGCACTCCCGACTTGAACATGTTCTCTGAGCTTGCGGCGATGCGCGCGCTGGCGCCGGCCGTTCCCGCATCCCGACTCCTCGATAGCGCCACGCGCCAGGGCGCCACAGCCCTCGGCTTCGAGGCAGACTACGGCTCAATAGAGCCTGGAAAACGCGGGCGTCTCCTCGCCGTCGCCCCGGGCATACACCTGACAGAGGCACTGGATGTGGAAGAATACCTGGTGTCGGGGATACAACCAGATCAGATAAGTTGGATAGAGCGATTTGGCGATCGAACATGTTGAAGCGTTTGTCCATCTACCTATCCTTTGTCCGCTTCAGCCATTCCGTCTTTGCGCTGCCGTTCGCGCTTGCGGGGGTGCTGTTGGCGGCCCGCCATGTGCCCATTCGGTGGCCGACCCTCGGGTGGATCCTCGTGGCGATGGTTGCCGCCCGCAGCGCCGCGATGGGGTTCAACCGGCTGGTCGATGCAAGGTTCGATGCGCTCAATCCACGAACGGCAAACCGTGAGATCCCGCGCGGAGCGATGAGCGTGGGGGAGGCGGCGATGTTCGTGGCCGTCTCATCGCTGGCGTTCATTTTCGCCGCGTCGCGCTTGAATCCGTTGTGTCTGATCCTGTCGCCTGTGGCTCTCGCGATCGTGTTCTGGTATTCGCTCGCCAAGCGCGTCACGTCCTACACCCAGCTCTTCCTCGGGCTAGCCATGGCGGTTGCCCCCGTCGGTGGATGGCTCGCGGTCGGCGGAGGCGCCGGGTGGGAGCCATGGGTGCTCGGCCTGGCGATCGGTCTCTGGGTGGGAGGCTTCGACGTGCTGTACGCCTGCCAGGATGTGGAGTTTGATCGGGGCCACGGCCTCAAGTCCATTCCGGTCCGGTTCGGAGTCCCCGCATCGCTGGTCATCTCGCGCGTGATGCACGTCGCCGCTGTCGCGTGCCTCGTGGCGTTGGCCTGGACCACGCCGCTCGCCGCGCTCTACTACGCTGGCGTTGGCGGAGTCGCGCTGCTGCTGGTGTACGAGCAGTCGCTCGTCCGCGCCGACGATCTTTCCCAGGTCAAGCGGGCATTCGATCTCAACGGCTACGTGGGGATTCTGTACCTGCTCGTTCTGGCGGCCTCCGTCTATGTGCGCTGACACTCGGCGTCTCTCGGTGGCGATCGCGGTGACGGGCGCAAGCGGCGCCGTGTACGCGACACGGACGCTCGCCGCGCTGCTGGCGCAGGGCGTGCACGTCGAACTCGTGGTGTCCGATTACGGGAGGCGGCTCCTGCGCGACGAACTCGGCGAACGAGCGACCATCGAGCGAATCATCCCGTTTCTCTCGGAGAAATACGGACCGACGGTGGACGAAGGTTCGCTGACCGTGCACAGCAACCGCGATCTCGGGGCCACGATCGCGAGCGGAAGCCACGGCTGCAGCGGCATGGCGATCGTGCCGTGCTCCATGAAGACGCTGGCAGGCGTCGCTCACGGGTTGAGCCGCAATCTCGTCGAGCGTGCGGCCGATGTGATGCTCAAGGAGCGACGGCGACTGGTGATCGTCCCGCGGGAGACGCCCATGAGTCTGCCGCAGCTGAAGAACATGGTTCTCTGCGCCGAGGCCGGCGCGATGATCCTGCCGGCGATGCCGGCTTTCTACCAGCTCCCCAAGACCCTCGACGATCTCGCGGACTTCATGGCCGGCAAGATCCTCAGCGCGCTTGGCTTCGAGCACGAGCTGTACCCGGAGTGGACGGGGCAGGTTGGTTCTTAGCTGGTCCTTCGTCCTTTGTCCTTCGTCCGTGCTTGGTCCTTGGTCGTCCCTGCATCTCTGGTTGTCCCGGGCCTTGGTCGTCCCTGCATCCCTAGTCGTCCCGGGGTCTTTGCCCGTCCCTTGTCAGTCCCTCTTGGTTCGTTACGCGCCCTGAGGCGAGTTTGTGTGCCGGGAGACGACGAAGTGGCACGGACTCTGCCACTCGTGCGGGCATGGCGGTCTATCGATTCGAGGATTTGCGCGTCTGGCAAGCGGCTAAGCGGCAATGCGATCGCGTCGGAGAGCTTATGGGTCGGGCTGAATTTCGCCAGGATCCCGATCTGTCCGGTCAGCTGAATCGTGCGAGCATCTCGGTGATCAACAACATCAGTGAAGGGTTTCTGCGACATCGCGACAGGGAGTTCTTGCAGGTTCTGCGCATCGCAGCCGCTTCGAACGGTGAGGTGCGTTCCTGTTTCCACGCTGCGCAGGGAAGGAAGTACATTGATGGGGCCGAAGCCGAAACCGTGATCGAAGCGAGTAACAGCATCGGCCGCATGATTCGCCGGTTGCAGGACACCCTGAAGACATAGACCAAGGCCAGGACCGCCCAAGGGCGGACCAAGGATTAAGGGCGGACCAAGGACTAAGGCCGGACCAAGGACTAAGGCCAAAGGACCAAGGACCACGATTGTCAGAGATCTCCAAATCCCCCCAGCGCATCGCCGGCATGTTCGACGCGATCGCGCGGCGGTACGACTTTCTCAATCACGTTCTCAGTGCGGGGATTGATCGGCGATGGCGACGCCGTGCGGTCAAATCACTCGGGCTGACGGGGCAGGAGCGCGTCGTCGACCTGTGTACCGGTACGGCGGATCTGGCGATTGCCGCGTGCCGGGCAGACCCGCCAGCCGCACGCGTGGTCGGCGTCGATTTCGCGCAGGCCATGCTGCATGTGGGGCAGGTTAAGGTTGTCCGGGAAGGCCTGGCGAACGTCATCACGCTGGTCGGCGGCGATGCGACCCGCATTCCGATTGCGAGCGGGTCGGTGGATGCGGTGACGATCGCGTTTGGCATCCGCAACGTCGAGAAGATAGTGGCCGCCATCGATGAGATGCGGCGTGTACTGGCGCCAGGCGGGCGAATCGCCATCCTCGAATTCGCGATGCCGAGCGCGCCGGTTGTTCGATCGGTCTATCGCTCCTACTCCACACATGTGCTGCCCTGGATTGGCCGGATGCTCTCCCGCAACCACGAGGCCTATGGCTACCTGCCCGCCTCCATCGAGGCGTTCGCCTCGCCAGACGAACTCGTGAAACTTTTGCGACAACGAGGGTTTGCGACGGTCACCGCAAGCCCGTTAACCTTCGGCATCGTCTATCTGTATACGGCACAGAGGACGGACTAATCCCTATTCCCTAATCTCTGACTGGTATACTGCTCTAAGCGCCTGATGTACTTCGACTTTGAGGACTATCGGCCGGACATATCGCCCGTCGGGCGCGTGATTTCCTGGCGCGAGGGGCTCCTGCTGTCGGTCATCGGCCACATGGCGCTCATCATCTTCATTCTCCTCAGTCCCAAACTGTTTCCCTACGATCCGGAGGCCGAAGCCGCACGTCTTCGCGCGGCGATGGCCAGGGTAAAACAGCCGGAGGAGAACACACGCTTTGTCTTTGTGAATCCCAAAGTGGATCTCGAGGCGCTTCGTGCGCCGGCCCGAGCGCCGGCGTCAGACAAGAACAGAGTGGCGCGGTCGCCGGAGCCCGTACCGGAGCCGAAGAATCCGCTGCCTGTGGCGCGTGGCAACACGCCCGAGAAAGTCGAGCGCACAGAACCGGAGGTTGGACGCGGTGCCGGGCCGGGGCCGGAGCCACAAGTCGAGCGGCGGGCGGACGCGCCGGCTCCGCCGAATCCCAACGAGAGCGCGAATCAGCAGAAGCTGCCGCAGTCTCAGACAGCGGTTGCGTTGCCGCCGAGCCGGCCAGCGTCCTCGAACCGTGCCCTTGGAGGGGGTGCGCTCGGCGACGCGCTGCGAAACCTGGAACGCTACGTTCGCACCGAGCAATTCGATAACTCGCAGGGCGGAGCGCAGTTCGGCCCGATTCAGTTCGACACCAAGGGCGTCGAGTTCGGCCCGTGGGTGCGTCGCTTTGCGGCTCAGGTGAAGCGGAACTGGGATCCGCTCATCCCGGACGGGCCGATGATGCAGCACCAGCGCGGACACGTCGTGATCACGCTCAACGTTCACAAGAACGGATCGATCACCGATGTGACGATTGCCGCGCCCTGTGCGATCGACGGGTTCAACGCCGCCGCGAAGGGAGCCCTCACCTTCTCGAATCCAACGCAGCCGCTCCCGCCCGAGTACCCGGCCGAGCAGGCCTTCTTCACGATCACGTTCTTCTATAACGAGCGCGTGCCGGATCAATGACGCGTTCGCAACAACGTGGCCTGCTGATTCTGTTGTTCGTGTTCGTCACGTACGTCATCTTCAGCATCCGTGGATAAGCCGGTCGTTGTCGCCATTCTTGGACCGACTGCGTCGGGCAAGAGCGCGCTCGCCCTGGCGCTTGCGGAACGCCACGCTGGCGAGATCGTCAACTGCGACTCGACGGCCGTTTATCGCGGCTTCGACATCGGAACCGACAAGGTGTCGGTGGCCGAACGGCGCGGCATTCCGCATCACCTCATCGACATCGTCGATCCCACTGAGGAGTACACCGCGGCGCAGTACGCGCGCGAGGCAGCTGCCGCCATCAGGGAGATTCAGGCGAGAGGGCGGCGGCCGTTTGTGGTCGGAGGGACCGGTTTCTACTATCGGGCCCTGACGCGCGGGCTGTTTCCGGGGCCCGGTCGCAACGCGGCGCTTCGAGCGCGGCTGGAGTCGATCGCCGAGCGCCGCGGCGTGACGGGTCTGCATCGTGTGTTGTCTCGCGTCGATCCCGAGTCCGGGCGTCGCATTCAGGCGCGGGATCTCAAGCGGAGTGTTCGAGCCCTGGAGGTGTTCTTCCTGACGGGTCGTCCGCTGACGGCGCATTTCGAGGAGACGGCGTCGCCGATTGCCGGAATGGCCGTTCTGGCGGTGGCGCTGAGGCTGCCTGCGGCGGAGACGTCGCTGCGCGTGACGCGCCGTGTGGATCAGCAATTCGAACGCGGGCTGCTCGACGAGATCCGCGGCCTGCTCGCGCGGGGAATTCCTGAAAGTGCGCGGCCGTTTGGAGGGCTCGTCTACCGGCAGGCGCTCGAGCATCTCCGCGGCGTTCGCGACGAGGCCTCGACGCGTGCCCTCATCGCACAGGAGAACCGGCGCTATGCGCGCCGCCAATTGATCTGGTTCCGCAAAGAACCTAACCTAACGTGGTTCGATGGCCCCGGCGAGTCACCCGATACAATGGCCGCTGTCACGCGGCTCATTGAGGAGCGGCTAGACTCGTAGGCCCGACCTTCAGGTCGGGCGTTTTGGCATGACTATCCGCGAACAGCTCGAAGCCCGCGAGCGCGATGTGCTCGCCCCCCAGGCGGCCCGGAGCGCCGAATCCCGGGGACGCCTCCGTATGGAGCGCGAAGACGATGTGCGTCCGGCGTTTCAGCGAGATCGCGATCGCATCATCCACTGCAAGGCGTTCCGACGGCTGAAGCACAAGACGCAGGTGTTCTTCGCGCCGACGGGCGACCACTACCGCACGCGCCTCACGCACACGCTCGAGGTGTCGCAGATCGCGCG
>ORMF010238444.1_pt1 | contig 16692 bp, 17 predicted proteins | sample 1779871 | NCBI WGS metagenome assembly ORMF01 (sample SAMEA104232316, study PRJEB22302) | groundwater metagenome | biome: forest; feature: aquifer; material: groundwater | place: USA | collected 2011-08-07 | depth 5.4 m
CGCATCCAGCGGTAGTACTCACGCAGCGCGGCGAGCAGCGTCGGGCTCAGGGGGATCTCGCGATCGCGACCGCCCTTGGGGGCGGCGTAGTCCCGACGGACGAGCTCCTCGCGCAGGCATTGCAGTAGCTTGGTCACAGACACCTCCTGTGACCATTCCTATACTGCTACGCCTCACCCGGCTGCTCGTCGGCCGCCGCGCCAGCGGCTTCGTTCAAGTCGCCAAGGGACGGGTACACGATACTCCGGCACCTTGTGGTCTTCGGCGGTCAGCAGCTTCATGAGGTTCGGATGGATGAACAACTTTTCACGTCCGGCCTTCGCCTCTCGCAGCACGCCGATGTCACACAGCTCCTTCAAATACACTGATGCGGTTTGCCGCTTCGCGATACCGGCGGAAACGACGTTGCCAATGCGGCTGTAGGGCTGCTCGAATACCAGCTCCACCAGCTCGCGGCTGTACAGCGAGGGCGCATGCTCCCGCACGTGCGCGGTCGCGCGCCGAAGCAACTCACGAATCGCCTTGATCTTCCTCGTCGTCCAAACGGCGGTGTCGTGCACTGCGTCGAGCATGTAGAGCACCCACGGCTCCCAAGCGTCGTCGCGCGTCACGGTGTTGAGCAGGCGATAGTACTCGGTCCGCCGGCGGATGATCGCGCGACTGAGATAGAGGACGGGCTGATCCAGTAGGCCCTGTTCCACCAGGAACAAGAGATTGAGGATGCGCCCGGTTCGGCCATTGCCATCGGTGAACGGATGGATGGCCTCGAACTGATAGTGGCCGACGGCCATTCGAATCAGCGGGTCGAGGTCCGAGTCGTCGTGAAGGAAGCGCTCCCAGTTGGCAAGAAGGTCGCGGAGCCGGTCCTGTCCCTCTGGCGGCGTGTAGACCACTTTGCCGGTCGTCTGATTCTTCAGCGCGGTGCCCGGCACCTTCCGAATGTCGATCGCAATCCCACGCAGCGTTCGGCAAATGTCGACTGCCATCCCCGTCGTCACGGGCTTCTTCACTAGCACGCGCAATCCCTGCATCAGGGCGGACTGGTAGCGCAGCGCCTCTTTGGTCGCCGGATCGGCCTGCTCGCTCTCGTCGTCCTGCGCAAACCGGAACAGTCGATCTGCTGTGGTGACGATGTTCTCGATCTCGGAGCTGGCGCGTGCTTCGAGCACGGGCAGCGTGTTGATGAGAATCGCCTGGTTGGGAATCAGCTCACCTGCCTGTTTCAGCTCCGCTAGCGCGGCCCGCGCGCCGACAAGGGCCTTCATGACGGGCTTCGTCTCCAGCTCGACCTTTGGGGGCAGCAGCGGAAGGGCGTTGAAGGGCGCGTCGGGCGAAAATCGGGCTCTGGCTGGCATGTCGACCGCATCGACATGTTAGCCCAATATGTCGATGATTTACGATTCTATCGACATATCGGAAGAACGTGTCGATGGCGTCGAGGTGGTGCGCACGCCGAAAAGGCGTGCGCCTTCAACGCACGCGCGACGGTGACGTGACCGTGACGTAGCGAAGCGGCTGGCGTGCTCCTGTGACGTGAAATCGTGCTCCCTCAACCGTCACGATGGATCAACGCCCACGTCCGAAAGGCGTGCGCCTTCAATGTCCCGAAAACTGTGACGTAACCGTGACGTAGCTCGATCGATTTGGCGAGTTTTACAACGAGTTACGGGGATCGACCGATGTGACGTGAGCGGAGTTAAGTGGTTGGCTTCGCAACGGTAAGCGCAATCCGTAGCACGCCATCGACGACCGCCAGGCGAATTTCCAAGCGTGCTCCTTCAACCACTCGGACATCTCTCCGTTTTAGAATCAACAACTTACGGACATCGTTCTCAAGCAGAATTCGCTTTGTGTCAGACCTCCAAATATGCCGCGATCACTTACGGAGATTCCCAATCTCCGACCATTCTTTCCCGATCGGCAGGATTGCAGCATCGCAGACCCAGCATACGTCACTTGCGCGAGTTAACGACTGGCTCGTCGTTTCGGATGGACGAATTCTGCGATCTCATCCTCGGTGATCTGTTCGGTTGTCTTCTCGAGGAGAAGGGCCGCAAGCTGCATCGGTTCGACGCGGACACCGCCATGTTCGCGAACCTTCGCGGAGATCATCTCGAGGCGCTTGAGCGTGCGTGGCGCGAGTGGAACGAGCCGACGCTCGATCCAGCGCGGGTCGGTTGGCCGCCCGCCACCGGCCGGGACGGTGAACCGAGCTTCGATGTCCGCCAACAACTGCATCGCCCCAAAGTAGCCACCTCTTGCGGAGACCTTTCCTGCGCGTTCCGCTCCCAGCGCGAGCGCGATCTTGTCCATGTTCAGGTGCGTTTTCATGCTCTACTCCCCGGCAAAGTCGCGGATAGCGAGGTACTCATCCCCGATCACTAAGCCGATCTCGCCCTGACGCGCATCGCGTCCCATCATCCTGCAGAAGCTCGCGAGCTCGGCGAGCTTCCGGGGATTCTGAATGTCGCTGGGCGTCGTGTAACAGTGGATGACGACGGGCTCGTCCTTGACGAGCACTCCGCCTCGTTCGTCATCGCGCCAGATGCCCTTCGCCTTCGGATATGCCGTTGCCCCTCCGAACACGCGCCCGAACATGTCCAGCGCGGCGTCGACCCAGTGGTTTTGGTTCACGGCCGTCGTGCCGTCACGTTCGACGCTTGGCACGAACAGAACGACCAGGATGCTTTTGCGACCTTCACGGAGCGCGGCCCTTTGCGGTCTCGACGGCCGCTTCTTTGCCACACGATCAATATAGATCGTGGTCTCTTGCAACGCAAGCGTCTCGGTGCGTGGGGGACGCGATCGCGTGACCTTGCGTCGCTCGGCGAAGATGGTGCGCCGGGAGCCGGACCAGCGCCGTCACGAGACCACGTTTCTGATTCGTTGGGCTTTCTTCGGTCCAATACCGCGAACCTGCACCAACAGGTCCTGGTCGGCCGTGATGACACGCTCCACAGATCCGAAGTGGACCAACAGGCGGTTCGCCAGTGCCGGACCGACGCCCGGCAGCCCTTGCAGCATGTACAGCTTCCGCGATGTGAGGCGTTTCGGTTTCCGGTCGTATCGTTGGAGAACCGGGGGACTGGTTCTCGCCAGTTGCCCGGCGAGCAGTCGCAGGATGCGGAGCGAGTCTTCCGGATTGCGTGCGTGAATCACCGGAATCGCCTACAGATTCACGTCAGATCGAGACGGGCGACGGCAGGCACGCGCAGTGGCGCGTATCAATAGCAAGTGAGACCAAGCGTTGTGTCAGAACTGTGTCAGATGCCCCTCGAACCCCCGGTCGAACACCGTGGTCTAGCCACGCATACTGAAGGACATCGGTGTGGGCAGAAGTGCTTGATGCGGAGTGCCTTGGTGCGGTTTGAGGTGTGTCGCTATAGGCGGCCGGAAACTCTTTCCAAGCGTGCTCCTTCAACCACTCGGACATCTCTCCGTTGGAGTGGAATCAACAGCTTACCGTGAGGCGGGGATCCGCTCAAAGTCAAACTGTCACGTAACTGTGACACGTAAGGGCCTCGTCGGCCTCGATGATCGCCTCGATTGGCACGTCATCGTCGGCGGAATCTGGCTCCCCCCTTCTGATTCTAGGGCAGGATCTTTCTCAGCGTCCATTCAGTTACCCTACGTGGTAACATTTAGTCGATGGGCAAGTATCGCCGTGGCGGATGCGTGTTCATCACCTGGAAGGGAGACCATCCGCCTCGTCACGTGCACGTGTACCGCGATGGAGATTAATCGTGAAGTGGGATCTCGACAATCAGAAGCCGATGAAGGGCGCTGCATCGCGGCGCATTCTGGAGCTGATCGCCGAGCTTGAATCGGAGGGCCTGCTGTGAAAATCCGCTCTGTCAGGCACAACAATCGGAAAAAAGTCTTCGAGGTCCGCACATCGACCAAGAAGCTTGTTTTCCCCTTCTCGAAGGCGGAGCCCACGCCGACGACTGAGGATCCGATCACTGAGCTTTTCGTGGACCCGGAAACGGGCCGCGAGGCGTTTGCCTACGTCCTCCATTCCGGCCGTACGGGCACCGTCCACGTCGAACAGGTACTCGAATACAACCAGGACCCGGCGTACCTAAGGAATCTCCTGCTCTACCGGCTGACGCTTGAAGCGCAGAAACGAATCGCCGAGAGCCCGCTCTCCAAGCGCGAGATCATGCGCCGGCTCGGGACCTCCGCGGCGCAACTGTACCGGCTGCTCGACCAGACGAACTACCGCAAATCCGTGGACCAGGTGCTGTCTCTCCTTCAAGTCCTCAACTGTGAAGTTGATCTGGTCGTTCGTACGAAGACTGCCTAGACCGCTGAATCAAAACCCATCAGGACGAACGCCTGAACATCGCGCTGAAGCACCAAGGCCAATCTGCAATCCCGCTTGGAAGCTAGAGCCCGGCACATATCGATTGAGAGTGACTTCTACTATGAACGCGGTGAGGTCCACGCGGATGTCGAGTTCGCCAACACGGGTGCAAACTTGGAGGATGTCAAGATCCAGTCGTGGTCTGGCACTCCAGGCATTCACGGGGCACCTTTCGATGTTGGCGCACGCGCTTACGATCTGACGAGCTTGTGGGGTAGCATGCCGGCGTCCGAGTGGATGATGCAGGCTTCGACGCAAAAATACCTGGTCGCGCTGATCCTCATCCTGCACGCGCTGACACCGGCGGTTGCGCTGCTGGTCGGCGTGTTCTATTTCGCGCCGGAGAGGATCGTGTTCGGCGTCCAGGCGTCCGTGGCCCTCGGCCTCCTCCTGGGCGGGTATAACCTCGTGGGGCCCAGGCTGGCTCGCCTCTTTGGATTGAGGGATCGGTATTTCGCGTTCATCGTTCGCCATACCGGACGTGTCCTGCTGGGCTCCTTGGTCTTCGTCGCCGTCGCTGTATGGTGGGTGGCTGTCATGTTCGGAACCATTGTCGAGCGCTACAAATATCTCGAGGCGGTCAACAATGCGATCAGCGTCATTGGATCCAATCAATTGGCGCTGCCGGCGCCAGAGGACCTCGCTGTCGCCTTCAACCTGATGCCGCAGCGCCCCGAAGTGCCGTTCATCCTGATGCGCGCGGCGCGGCTCCTGTCGTTTGGCGACGGCACGCAGAACTACTACGTCTACGTGCAGCGGTTCATCGACAACGTCGACACAAAGGACATCGCATCGCGGTTCAAGGAGTTTCACCGACCCGTCAGGTTCAGGATCGACGGCAACGCACCGGCGCTGCCGCTGCTCGATCCCGTCCAGGTGCTCAGCAACTTTGGGATCGAGAGTGAGAACCCCTCGGCCAAGCTGTCGTGGGCGATCGATCTCCTCCGTACGTACCGGAACCGAGACGAAGACGCGGAGTTGAAGCTCTGGAGGACGATGCTCGAGGCCGAACAGCTGTTTCTGAAGAGCGGGAAGGACGCTGCCGCGATCGGCCGAGCGCGCCTCGACGCCATCACGAAGATCACCGCGCAAACGGAGCCGCAGAGCGGCGACAGGGGGTTTCGGGAACTGTCGTTTGCGGCAGATCACCTGTATCAGGAGGCGCTGGACTATCTAGCGTGGCTGTACGCCGGTGGGCCCGAGGCGGACGCCGGTCTGCCGGTGCCCTGTGAACACGCGGCGCGTGTGGTCCCGACGTTTCAGCGGGTATTGCTCTTGCGCCGCCGGCTCGTGACGCGATCGGATCTGCTCTGGTGGCGGTTTCCGTCGAAGCTCACCATCCACTTTCTCTATCTGCATCTCGGCGGAGAGAAGGGTACAATCGCCACGAGAATTTTCGAGAACTTCGGCAAGTGTCCCGGCGTCTCTGATGCCATCAAGGAGCTGCATTCGGCCATCGCGTTCAAGCAGTTTCAGGACCCTGAGACCTGGTTTTTTGGAACGCCACTGTCCCCGAGTCTGAATGGGTCGGCGTCGATCGCTCTGCTTCGTCAATGGATTCGGTTGGGGTGGTGAGGCTGAGCGCAACATTCGGAGAACCATCATGGAACATGCGACGAACACGATCGTGAACCTGGTCTCGGACTTCCGGCAGTCGCTCCCGTGCCTGCGACTGAACAACAGACTGACCGGAGGTACACCCACGCATCCGCAGCCACCGAAGGCATTCGACCTGCAGTACACCTTCGGCGGACACGAGATCGCGGACGCGCTCGGGCAGAAGGACACCCGATTCGTCGTGCATCACGGGGATGCCGCCCGGCATGCAGATGTCTGCATGGTGAGATTGCTGGACGAACATCTCATGATGTGGGTTGGTCAAGCCCGTGGATCTGTTTCTCTGAGCCATTCGGCGGTGGCCGGCATCTTCACACATCGAATCCGCACCTGGTCGCAGCTCGGGCGAGGCCCCGGCAGGATCCGGCTGCTTGGTCACGGCGGTCCGATCAATCGGCGCGTTCTCGACGCATTCATTGCGCGACATTACGGCAGCACGATCGCCGCGCCAGTTGAATGGTTCGCCTCGTACGAAGAGCTGTCCCACGCGGCAGAGGACTGTGACGAGTGCGTCGTTCTGGGATTGAGAGCCGCGCATGTCGATCCCGAACGCCTCGTGCCGGTATTGATCGATGGCATCAAGCCGTGGGCGGCAGGCGAAGGATGCGGAGTGCCTCACATGCGAATCTCGCTCGGTTGGCGCGCCGACGACGTCCCGCCGCGTCAGCAGATCGCCGAGTATCTGGATCTCGTCGCTCGCCACCTGTCCGCAGATGCTTCGGTCATGGACAGGATCGGCTGGAGCAACGAGGAAGCGTCCGACGTCAGCCCTCGACCGCAGGCGGGCACTCCCGCATAGGGGCACGCTGTAAAGGCGTGTCGTCGGTCGTGAGCTGATGCACGTCGACCCGGAGTTGCTTTCCGCGTTCCCAAGGCCTTTGACCGACTATCCGGCGGTAGCCGCGGACAGCCTGTCCCAGGTGCTGGCGGCGCGCATCGACATCGAGCCGTTTAACGCCGTCGCCACTGGCATCTTCGTCCTGGCTATCCTGCACACCTTTGGAGCAGCCCGTTTCACAGCGCTCGCGCACCGCCTGCAGCATCGCCACGACGCCGCGGGCCGGGCCAGCCACCGGCCAGCAACGCCAAGCGTCGCCGCCGAGCTGCTTCACTTTCTCGGAGAAGTCGAACTGGTCTTCGGCGTGTGGGCGATCGTCCTCGTCGCCGCCATCGCCGCATACGCCGGCTGGGGTACGGCGACGCACTACCTGAACGACACGGTCCGCTACACGGAGCCGCTCTTCGTGGTCGTGATCATGGCCCTCGCCTCGACGCGTCCGATCGTCGCCTTCGCGGAATCCGCCCTACGGCGCCTCGCATCGCGTGGCGGCGGCACACCGGCCGCGTGGTGGATCCCCATCCTCACGATCGGTCCGCTGCTCGGCTCGTTCATGACCGAGCCTGGAGCGATGACCGTCTGCGCCGTGCTGCTCGGGCGGCAGTTCTATGACCTTCGGCCTAGTGCCAGACTGAAGTACGCCACGCTGGGTCTGCTGTTCGTCAACGTATCGCTCGGCGGCACGCTCACGCACTTCGCGGCGCCGCCGGTGCTCATGGTCGCGGAGCCGTGGGGATTGGACACGTCGTTCATGCTCACGAACGTCGGGTGGAGGGCGGCCCTGGCCATAGGGATTTCGACGCTGGCCTACTTCGTCGTGTTCCGACGCGAATTCCAGAGACTGGCCGCGACGTCGCCGGGGCCGGACATTGATCACCCGGACGAGGACGCCGCGAGCGCTCCGGTCCTCTTGCCTATCCCAGCGTGGATAACGATCGTGCACCTGCTGTTCATGGCGTGGACGGTGTTCAACGCGCACTATCCGGCGCTCTTCGTCGGCGGGTTCCTCTTCTTCCTCGGATTCGCGCGCGCGACGGCCGAGTATCAGAGCCGCGTGGAGCTGAGGACGCCGATGCTCGTCGGGTTCTTCCTGGCCGGCCTCGTCATTCACGGCGGGCTCCAGGCGTGGTGGATCGTGCCAGTGCTGGCCAGCCTCTCGGAGGCGTCGCTCTTTCTTGGCGCGACGGTGCTGACCGCCTTCAACGACAACGCCTTGATCACCTACCTGTCAACACTCGTGCCGAACATGAGCGATGCCATGAAACATGCCGTCCTAGAAGGCGCGGTTACGGGTGGTGGCATGACGGTGATTGCCAACGCGCCGAACCCGGCCGGCCAGGCAATCCTGAGCCGCTTCTTCAACGACGAGGTGTCGCCGCTCGGTCTCGCGGCCGGGGCGCTCGTGCCTACGATCGTGGCGGCGGTCATCTTCCGGCTGTTCTAAGGGCGGACCTAAAGGTCCGCCCCTACGTACGAAGGTAGCCTCGGAGGCCGTCGAACGCAGCCAGCATCTCCGCATACGAAAAGTTCGCATTCCGGCCGCTCGGGTTTGGCAGCACGAACAGTGTCGCCCCCGCGATCGTTTCGTCTTGCTTCCCCAAAGCGACAGGGCCTTTCACCGTTGGGTGCAGGGCGCGATAGACAGTCACCCCGACGAGCGCGACAACGGACGGCTTATAGCGGCGGATTTTTGCGCGCAGCCTAAGCCGACCTGCGTCGAACTCCTCCGGCCGTAGTGTGTCGATCCCTGGCGTCGGCCGCGGCACGATGTTCGTGATGCCATACCCCCATTCCGGCAGCCGGTCGTCGTCCTCGAAGCCAATCGCCTCGGGCACGAGTCCGGATTCGTAGAGCAGGCGCCAGAATCGGTTGGAAAAGCCGGCGAAGTGATGGCCGGTCAGCGCCGACCGCACGCCAGGGTTAATGCCGACAAACAGCACCCGCACGCCAGGATGGATGCGGTCGCGAAGCAGCGGCAGCTGTTTCGATGCGACGGGACGCGACCCTCCTATAATCCGACCCATGGCTCGATGGCTCGTAAAGGAAGAACCGGAGAACTATTCGTACGACGCCTTGTCACGGGACGGGCGTACCGTGTGGGCAGGAGTCAAAAACCCGCTGGCGCAGAAGCATCTGCGCGCGATACGGAAAGGCGACCACATCTTCTACTACCACACCGGCAAACAGAAGGCAGTAGTGGCTGTGGCGCGGGCGGCAAGCGATGCCTACCCGGACCCAAAAGACAAGATGGGGAAGCTCGCTGTCGTGGACGTCGTGCCCGAGCGGAAGCTGGCGCGACCGGTCACACTGGCCGAGATCAAGGCGGACGACGCCTTCGAGACGTTTCCACTCGTGCGCATGTCACGGCTATCCGTGATGCCGGTCACTGACGCCGAGTGGAAACGTATCGAGAAGATGAGCCAGGGGTGAGCGGGACCTGGGATTCGGGATTCGGGATTGGGGATTCGACATTGGTTCATTCTCCAATCGCCCGCCGGGCAGCAATCTGGGCTCGCCGGCGACGCAAGCTGATCGCATCGAGCGTGTCCGAGAGGGGCAGCCGTACCTGCTGGGCGTTCCATCCGCGGGCCAGCCGCGCCGCTACCATTTGGCGCCGCGTGATCTCCATGCGGAAACACTCGAAACACAGGGTGCGCGCCGGCTCCAGGTCTCCCTCATCGCGGAACCCGTAGCGAGCCTCCCGGGCGCGGCACCCGGCGCAGATGGGCGTGACGGGGCGGGGCGGGAGGACACGTGCCTCACGCTTCTCGTAGAGGGCCAACTGGCCCGAGTCCGGTCGCTTCTCGAACTGATCCTGCCGAAGTGCCTGTCCCATCGCGCTCCTCCTTATGATCCAGCCGCCCTATGGGCTGGTTCGGGATTCGGAACTCGGCATCCGGGATACGCATCCCCGAAGCCGGTCTGTAGGCCGTAGCCTGTAACGTCTGTTGTACGGGAGGGGTGTGACAGACTAGGTCACATGCCGGCACGCAAGGATTCCTCAGTGAATCGAGAGATCGATCGGCTGTTTCAGCTGCCGCTCGAGGAGTTCACTGCCGCCCGCAACTTACTCGCGTCCGAGCTGAAGAGGTCGGGTGAAGGTGAGGAGGCCGCCCGCGTCAGCGGGCTGGCGAAGCCGCCCCTGTCGGCCTGGATTGTCAACCAGCTGTTCTGGCGGCACGGGGCCGAATTCACGCATTTGCGCCAGGTCGGCGACAAGTTTCGGGAAATGCAGCGCGAGCAGCTGGCCGGTAAGCAGGGCGACGTTCGCGCTTCACTGAGCGCGCGGCGCGAAGCGCTGTCAGCCCTCCTGGACCGCGTGCCAGAGCTCTTCCACCACTCGGGACACCCTGTGACGCCCGACGCCATGCGTCGTATCAGCGCAACGCTCGAGGCGCTGGCGACGTACGGCACGCTGCCCGAAGCGCCTCCCGCGGGACGCCTCATGCAGGATCTAAAGCCGCTTGGCTTCGAGATACTTGCGGCGCTGGTGCCGCGGCCGGGCGCCAGCCGCCGCGGTGAGGAGTCGCCGAAAGTGCTTCCGTTTGCGAGGGTTCCCCCAAAAAGGGCCAAAGCGGAGAGCAAGGCGGCCGCCAAACGGACCCGCGACGCCGAGCGTGAGGCCGAACGACGCGCCAAGCGCGCCGCCGCACAAAAGGCGGCTCACGATGCGGAGGCCGCACTGGGGGAGGCCCGCCGCGCTGCGCAGGCGATCGAAGCCACATTGAAAAAGGCCGCCGCCCGCGCCAAGACGACGCAGCGCGTGAAGGAGGCGATCGAACGGCGATTCGAGAAAGTGGCGGCCTCGGCAGAAGAGGCGTCGCGCGAAGCGCACCGCATCGCCCGCGAGGCCGAGGACGCCGCACAGGCCATCACCGACGCCGAACGCGATCTCGAGCGTGCGAAAGACACGCTTAAAAAACTGGAATAGAGGTTGGGCGGACCTGAAGGTCCTCCCCTACGACGGCTCCAGGACCGACAGCATTGTTTGAAACCACGAAGAACACGAAGTGCACGAAGCTTCGTGATTTTCGTGGCCTTCGTGGTTCGTTCCTATTCGTCAGCCTCCGCGCCAACGCTCATTTCGCCCGACCAGGCGGCATCGGGATCATGGATGCCGAACTGGTCGAGGATCCGCGCAACCGTGTGGGTGATGACATCGCCGATCGTACGGGGATGGTTGTAGAAGGCCGGCACCGGCGGCAGGATCACCGCGCCCATCCGCGCGAGCTTCAGCATGTTCTCGAGATGAATCGCGCCCAGGGGCGCCTCGCGCACAACGAGGACAAGCCGCCGCCGCTCCTTCAAGGTGACGTCGGCAGCCCGATGAATCAGCGTGTCCCCGCAACCGTGTGCGATTGCCGCGAGCGTCTTCGCGCTGCACGGGACGACGACCATGCCGTCGGTCGGGAACGATCCGCTCGAAATCGCCGCCCCCATGTCGCCCGCCGCATACGCGGCCGACGCCAGCCGCTCGATTGCGGCGCGCGAGTCGCCGGTCTCGTGCATCAGCGTGCGGGCGCCCCACCGGCTGATGACCAGGTGCGTCTCGGCGCCCGCGTCACGCAGACGCTCCAGCAGCCGGATGCCGTAGATGACGCCGGTCGCGCCGGTGATTCCCACGACGATCCGAGAGGGATTCATCCGGCCCAATGTACTCCACGGCCGCATTTTTTGACCTACACTGAGGAAATATGAAGCGCACCGGGGCGCAGGTTCTGTGGGAGTCGCTCGTCCGCGAAGGCGTCCGCGTCGTCTTCGGCTATCCGGGCGGCGCGATCCTGCCTGCGTACGATGCGATGCTCGAGTACCCGATCCACCACGTGCTCGTCCGCCACGAACAGGGAGCGACGCACATGGCGGACGGCTTCGCCAGGGCGGGCGGCGGCGTCGGCGTGGCGATCGGCACTTCCGGCCCTGGCGCCACCAACATGGTCACCGGCATCGCGACGGCGATGATGGATTCCTCGCCCATCGTGTGCATCACGGGTCAAGTCGCCAGCCCGTTCATCGGCTACGACGCGTTTCAGGAAACCGACATCACCGGCATTACGCTGCCGATCACGAAGCACAGCTACCTCGTATCGAAGCCGCAGGACATCGGCCGGGTCGTTCGCGAAGCGTTTCACCTCGCGCGATCGGGACGGCCCGGTCCCGTGCTGGTCGACATCACCAAGGACGCACAGCAGGCAGCGACCGACTGGCAGCCCGACGATCAGATGCCGCCTCTCCCGGAGCCGCGGCCTGCGCTGAGCGCATCAGACCGCGACGGCATGCTGGATCTCCTCAGCCGCTCACATCGGCCGGTCATTCTTGCGGGTCGGGGGATCCTGCTTGGCAACGCGATGGCCGAGCTGCGTGCGCTTGCGGAACGCGCGGACGTCCCTGTGGCGATGACGCTGCTCGGCATCGGCTGCCTCCCTGCGAGCCACTCGCACAACCTGGGCATGATGGGGATGCACGGCGAGGCCTGGGTCAATCACGCGATTCAGGAAGCCGATCTGCTCCTCGCCCTCGGCATGCGCTTCGACGACCGCGTCACGGGCAACCTCAAGAACTACGCGCCGAACGCCCGCAAGATCCACATCGACATCGATGCATCCGAGCTCAACAAGAATGTGCCGGTCGACATCGGCATCAGCGGCGATGTCGGCGACGCCCTCCGTGAGCTGTTGGTGCACCTCCAGTCGCTGAAGCACGAGGCCTGGCGCGCGCACATCAAGGCGATGAAGGGCGAGGCCGCAGTCCGCGACATCACGCTGATGCCCGACACGGGGCACCTCTACGCTGCCCACGTCATTCACGACATCTGGCGCCATACGCAGGGGAAGGCCGTGGTCGTCACAGACGTCGGCCAGCACCAGATGTGGGAAGCGCAGTACTACCATCACGAGGAGCCGCTTTCCCTCATCACCTCCGGCGGGCTGGGGACGATGGGGTTCGCGCTGCCGGCGGCCATCGGTGCGCGCTTTGCCCGTCCTGGCGCGGAAATATGGGCGATCGTCGGCGACGGCGGCTTTCAGATGACGCAGGCCGAACTGACGACGATCGCGCAGGAGAACATCAAGATCAACGTCGCCATCATCAACAACGGTTATCTGGGAATGGTCCGCCAATGGCAGGAGTTCTTTTACGAGCGCCGCTACTCGGCCACGCCCCTCCGGAGCCCCGATTTCGTCAAGCTGGCAGAAGCCCATGGGGTGACAGGTCTCCGCGCCTCGCGGCGTCCGGAAGTTGAGGGAGTGGTCGCGCGGGCCCGACAAGCGCCCGGTGCGGTCGTCATCGACTTCCGCGTAGAGCAGGAAGACAGTGTCTATCCGATGGTCCCTGCGGGTGCCGACCTCCACCAGATGATTCGCCGCCCTGCCAAAAGCGTGCTCGCCGAAACGGCCTCGGACAGGAACTAGAACAAGGTTCCAGGTTCTACGTTCGATAGGACCGTTGAACGTTGAACTAGAATTGCTGTTTACCATGCTTCACACAATTGTTGCGCTCGTCGAAGACAAGCCCGGTGTCCTCAACCGCGTCGCTTCGCTGCTTCGCCGGCGAATGCTGAACGTCGAGTCGCTGACCGCCGCCACGGTGCGGCCGGGGGTCACGCGGCTCACGATTACGATCGACACCGACACCGTCGGCGCAGGTCGAGTGGTCGCCACGCTGTACAAGCTGATCAACGTGCTGGAGGCCCAGGATTTGGCCGACGAATCGGCGATCGCCTGCGACATCGCGCTGGTCAAGGTCACGCACTCGAATGGGAACGCCGACGTGCTCAATCGCATTGTCGGAGAGACCGGCGCCCGAATCGTGGACCGTGGCGCCACAACGGCCACCGTGGAGATCGCCGGCGAGCCGGGACGGGTGGACGCGGCGGTCGAGCGTCTGGCGGTGCTCGGCATCGTGGACATGGCACGCGCGGGGCGCGTGTCGATTGCCAAGGGAGATACGAAACTAGGTGACAGGTGACAGGTAACAGGTAACAGGTAACAGGTAACAGGCTAAGTGATCTGGTTCCTCCTGCGACCTGTCACCTGCCACCTGCCACCTTCTGGATTGGAGTATTGAATGGCACGGATGTACTACGACGCAGACGCTGATCCATCCCTGATCAAAGGGCGTCGCGTCGGCATCATCGGATACGGTTCCCAGGGACACGCGCATGCGTTGAACCTGCACGACAGCGGCGTCGACGTCCGCGTCGGTCTGCCGATCGACAGCCGCTCGGTGACCAAGGCGCGCGCGGCGGGCCTCATCGTCGAACCAATCGCGGATGTGGCCAAGTGGGCCGACGTGCTGATGATGCTCGTCCCTGACACGCGCCAGCCCGACGTCTATGAACGCGACATCAAGCCGCACCTGACCGCCGGCAAAATGCTGATGTTCGCCCATGGCTTCAACATCCGGTTCAACTCGATCGTGCCGCCGAAGGATGTCGACGTCACGATGATTGCGCCGAAAGCGCCGGGCCATCGCGTCCGCGAAGTGTTCAAGGAGGGCGGCGGCACGCCGGCGCTCCTGGCGGTGCATCAGGATGCGACGGGCAACGCACGGGCGCTGGCGCTGTCCTCCGCGCGCGGCATCAGCGTAACCCGCGCCGGCGTCATCGAGACGACGTTCGCCGAAGAAACGGAAACCGACCTGTTTGGTGAGCAGACCGTCCTCTGCGGCGGTGTGTCGGCGCTCGTGAAAGCCGGATTCGAGACCCTCATGAAGGCCGGCTATCAGCCTGAAGTCGCGTACTTCGAGTGCATGCACGAGCTCAAGCTGATCGTCGATTTGATGTACCGCGGCGGCCTGAACTACATGCGGTATTCCGTCAGCGACACCGCTGAATGGGGCGACTATACGGCGGGCCCGCGCATCGTGACCGACGAGACGCGCCGCGAGATGCAGCGGATTCTCGACGAGATCGTGTCCGGCACGTTCGCGAAGCGATGGATCGACGAAAACAAGAACGGGCGGCCCACCTTCGTGGAAACACGCAAGCGCGAACAGGAGCATCCGATTGAGAAGGTCGGGGCCGAGCTGCGCGCGATGATGCCCTTCCTCGACCCGGTGACGGTACGCCCTGAAGAACAGGTCTAGCCGGATGAGCGACGACACGCCGGGAGGACGCGATTTCCGGCTGGACCGGCTCCGATCCGAGCTCGACTCGATCGACGCGCGCATCGTCGAAGCGCTCGCCGACCGGCTGCGCGTCATCGGCGTCATTGCCGCCTTCAAGGAGACGCAGCCCGACCAGGTGCGTGACGAGGCGCGTGAGAGGGCGCTCCTCGACCGGCTGCAGGCGCAGGCACGCGACCTGCGCCTCGATCCGCACTTCGTCGCCCGGCTGTTCCGGGAAATCCTCGAGTACTCGGTGCGCCGCCAGCAGGATCACTTGATGGCGCGCGAGCGGGGTCCGGACCAGCCGCTCATCGTCGCGTATCAGGGCACCGATGGCGCCTGGGGCCACATCGCCGCCCAGCGGCACTTCAGCGCACGCGAGCACGGGGTGGAGTTCCGCGCGTTCGAGACGTTCCGGGAGATGCTGGAGGCGGTGCGCAGTGGCATCGCGCACTTCGGCATGCTGCCGATCGAGAACACGACCGCCGGCTCGATCAACGAGGCGTACGACCTGCTCGCGCAGATGGATCTCGCGCTCGTCGGCGAGGAAATCCAAAAAGTCGAGCATTGCCTGATGGCGCTCGACGAGGTGCCGCTCGAACGGATCCGGCGGATCCTGTCGCACCCACAGGCGATCGCGCAGTGCGCCGCGTTTCTGTCGGGCCTTCCCCATTCTCATGTGGAGGCGTTCGCGAACACGGCGCTCGCCGCGCGCAAGGTCCGGGACGATCAGGACCTCTCGCAGGCCGCGATCGGCAGCGACGACGCAGCAAGGATCTGGGGCCTGAAAGTGATCGCGCGGGGCATCACGGATCAGCGGGAGAACTTCACCCGCTTCGTGGTGGCGGGGCCGCGGCACCTGCCCTGCGACCCGCGGATTGCCTGCAAGACGTCGCTGATTTTTGCCACCCGACACGAGCAAGGGGCGCTGGTCGCCTGCCTGAATGTGCTGGCGAACCGCGGCCTCAACCTGACGAAGCTGGAATCGCGCCCTCGTCCGGGCACACCGTGGGAATACGTCTTCTATGTAGACTTCGAAGGCAACCTGAAGGCACCGGAAACCGAGTCGGCGATCAAGGAGCTGACCGCCCACGTCATCTCCCTCAAGGTGCTCGGCTGCTACCCGATTCGCACCGCCCGCCGGCCCACGCCGGCGGTCTAGTGGACATGCCATCTGAACGAGTACCGCTCACAGCCGGTCTCCACATGCGAACGCGCGGACGCGGCAACGGGCGCCCGCCAATGATTTGGGAAGGACAGACCACTAGGTGATGAACCGTTACAGTTCTCGCGTCACGCAGCCCAAGAGTCAGGGCGCCTCGCAGGCCATGCTTTACGGCATCGGCCTCACCGATGCCGATCTTGCCAAACCGCAGGTCGGCATTTGCAGCATGTGGTACGAGGGCAACACGTGCAACATGCACCTCGACCGGCTTGCCGCGCACGTCAAGGAGGGCGTGCAGGCCGCCGGGCTCGTGGGGCTCCGCTTCAACACGATCGGCGTCAGTGATGGATTGTCGATGGGCACCGAGGGGATGAGCTATTCGCTTCCCTCGCGCGACCTCATCGCGGACTCAATCGAGACGGTAATGGGTGCGCAGTGGTACGACGGGCTCGTCACCGTTCCCGGCTGCGACAAGAACATGCCCGGGTCGATCATCGCGATGGCGCGCCTGAACCGCCCGTCGCTCATGGTATACGGCGGCACCATCCGCGCAGGGCAGGCGCTTGGCAAGCCCCGCGACATCATTTCCGCGTTCCAGTCCTA
>ORMF010168549.1_pt1 | contig 16690 bp, 16 predicted proteins | sample 1779871 | NCBI WGS metagenome assembly ORMF01 (sample SAMEA104232316, study PRJEB22302) | groundwater metagenome | biome: forest; feature: aquifer; material: groundwater | place: USA | collected 2011-08-07 | depth 5.4 m
AAGATCGTCGGTGCGAAAGGCATGACGCGGCCGGAGGAGCTCAAGGGCTCGAAATCCGTCACGCGGGAGACCTGGGGCCTGGCCCACATTGGGATCGCGACGGCGCTCCGCAGGTTCGGCGTGGGCTACGACGACGTGGAGTGGATCGAGGGGATCGTCGACTTCGAGGCGGAGGAGCGGGGCACCGACCTGCTTCGATCGGGCGAGGTGACGTTCGTTACCGTCAACGGCCGCGAGGCGGATCGGTTGATCGAGGAGGGCTACCCGCTACTCCTGAATCTGGGAGAGTTCTACCGTGGCCTCGGCGGCTGGCCGCCCGGCAAGGTCATCGTCACGACGAAGCAGATGATCGACGAACGCGGCGAGGAGTTGCGGGCATTCCTGCGCGCGAGCCTCCGCGGCTTCTGGTTCACCCAGGACCTCAACAACCACAGCTTCATGTACGACCTGGAGACGCGCCTGCGCCTCACGACGTACAACGAGTACGAGCGACGCATCCGCATGCTCGCCGACCCGACACCGCCCCCGCCGCGGAAAGGCCCAACCACGATGGGCTCGATGGTGATGGACGGCTTCGTCCCGCGCGACATGCTCGTCCGCATGATCGATGACATGGTTCAGTTTGGCGACCTAGACCGCCCGATTGACGTCGATGAGGTGCTGAAGGAACAGCCCTCGATCGACGCTTTCGAGAACTTGGTCAAGCGCGGGCTAGTCGACATGCAGGTGCTGGACGGGTGGCGCAGCGTGACGTACGGCAAGGTCTGATCACGAGAGTGACTGCACATCTCTCGGAGGGTGTTGCGTCGGACCATGGTATTGTCGAGCTAGGCGTGGATCTATTTATGGAGCCGATCATGTCCACGACTGAGATCCATCTAAAACTCCCCGAGCCCCTAGTTGCGGATCTAGAGAAGGAGGCTCGCTACCGAGGCCTACCGCGAGCCCACCTCCTGGGGGAGGCAGTGGCGCAGTACCTGGCTCGGGCCGAAGCGGAGCGTATCGGGCGAGAGATGGCGGCCTACGCGGAGGAATTGGGGCCCGACAGCGGCGAGTTCGTCGCCGAAACGGATGCGTACACGGTCCAGCGGCTGCTCGAAGAGACCGAATGATAAGGGGCGAGGCGGCGGCGAACCTTCCGAGGAGCAGTGCCGCCTGGCCCATCAGGTCACGACGATGGAATGCTCACCCGCACGTCCGGTGGTGTGAGTAGGCGGAAGGGGTGACCCTCCCGCCTACTCGAGGCTCTGTCGAATGCCCACCTGAGGCTCCCCCTCACTAAGGAGCGTGGTTCTGTGGTCGGCGCATCAGACCGCCGGCTGGTTCTTCCGCTGCCGAAGCCAATCAGCGAGGTGGATGCTGCTGATCACGACCATTCCGGCAAGACTCACCCAAAACGTCGTCGTGAAACCTTGGGAAAGAGTCCAAACTGCCCCGACCCCCCAGAGGAGCCAAGCTCCCGTGAGGACTGCGGCCCTCGGGGGGCGGCCACGGGTATATTCTCGGCCCACATAGCCGAAGCTAAATCCCACGAGGACGGCGAGGACCAGGAATACCGGCGTCAGGCTTCCCCCAAGCGTCTGACTCACGTAGGCCATCGCTAGGACAAAGCAGAACGCGAACGCCGCGTACCAGCCCCCCCAAGCGACGCGACGAAAGCGCGGAGAAACCCTCCACATAGCTGCCACTTGACCCTTCTCTAGACGCCGGCCGCCACAGGCGCCTCGTTGCGTTTCAGGAAGAGCGGATCGCCGCGGTTCACTTCGGGATCGCGGATGACGCCGGGCGGCTCTTGCCCCTCCTGGACCATCTGGATCGCGCGGAGCATGCTCTTGCGGCAGGCGGCGATCACGTTGTCCGCCGCGCCCAGGTGCTCGCGGGTTCGATCCTGGATGCGGCCGGCGCCCTCGTTCACGCAGGCGTCGTGGGGCGGAAACTCGGCGCCGAGGCCGGTAAAGGTGGCCGTGCGCTGCTCCTCACGGTCCTGAAGGTAGCGGTTTGCCTTCTTGCGATGCGGGTATCCGCCTTCGTCGACCAGCGCGGTGGACCAGCCCCGACGGTTCTCGGCCGGGATGGGGCCCGATTCCTTGAAGGCGATGATGAAGAGCCAATGGCGCACGTCGTCTACCGGAACTCGCCAGTACAGCATGTAGCCGTCGCCGTAGGGCTGCGGTCCTCCGCCCGTGAGGCACAGGCTGGGGAAGACGAAGTCCGGCCTGCCGTTGTTCCATACGCCGAAGTCCGTCTCCTCGACGTCGCTTGGGCCGTAGTAGCGGCCGGGCTTCGGGTCTCGGAAGTCGGTATTGTTCTCGCTGGGGTGGGCTTTCAGGTACTTGGCGCCATCATCCGTCACCAGGAAGCGGTGCAGGAAGCGGACGTGGCTGGGATCCTGGTTGCCCTCCAGCCCCTGCAGGTAGTTGCACTCGTGGAAGTACTTGGTGGCCACACGGTGCTCGGCCGGGACGTTGAAGGCGCCGTAGTTTGGGAGGAGCGGCGGCTCGTCCGGGCCCATGTACGCGAAGATGACGCCGCCCGCCTCCTGACACGGGTAGGCAGGATGGCGAATCGTGAGTTTTAAGTTGCTGCCCTCTGGCTCCGCGGGGGTCTCCAGGCAGCGGCCGTTCACGTCGTAGAGCCAGCCGTGGTAGATGCAGCGGAGGCCGCCATCTTCGAGCCGTCCGTAGCTCAGGTCCGCGGCTCGATGGGAGCAGTGCAGGTCCAGCAGGCCGACGCGGTTCTGGTCATCGCGGAAGAGGACGAGCTCCTCGCCCATGATTTCGATGGGGATCGGGAAGCTGCCCGGCGGCACCTCCTCGGAAAGCGCGACCGGCAGCCAGTAGCGGCGGAACAGCTCGCCGCACGGGGTGCCAGGCCCCGTCTGGGTGAGCCTCTTGTTTTCTTCTGTGCTCAACATCGGGGATTCCCCCTCCAAACCCTCAGTCCAACCTGATCCCCCAAGGGCGGACCAGACCGCCGAAATATAGCACTCGCGCCGAGTCTTCCTCCGCGTGATCGAAAACGGCTCTACGCGTAGAAGAGTCCCGCCAGCAGACGTACGCCGACGACGAGGAGCGCGCCGCCGAGCATGCGGACGATGAGCCTGCCGTGGATGTGGCGTGAGAGCCACGCTCCGATGAGCGCACCAGGGATAACTCCCGCGGCGAGGAGCAATGCGCGCCGAAGCCCCGAACCAAAGGCGAGCTCACCGGTGATGAGATGGACTGACGTGCCGGCGAGCGCCATGACGGCGAGGACGAATTGGCTGGTCGCGGTGGCGATGTGGGCGGGGAAGTCGAGAAGGAGGATCATCGCGGGCACCATGATGATGCCGCCGCCGATGCCCAGGAGGCTGGAGATGAAGCCGACTACCACGGACAGTAGGAGCCCCTGCCACAAGTTGAAGTGGTACTCGTAGCGGGAACCGCTGGAGTCGACCATGACGCGCGTCGTCATGCCCGATCTCATCGATAGGGAGCGTGATACGTTTTGCTGGGGGCGCAGGATCACCAGCGCCGCCAATGCAATCAGCACCACCCCGAAGATTGCGCTGAACAGGTTTCTCGGAATGGCGGTGACGACGATCGCGCCGAGCACGGCGCCGGGCACCGTAGCGACCGCGAAGGTGACGCCGGTACGGTAGTCGATCCGCTGCGCGCGCCCGTATGCGACCGAGCCTGCAACCGCGTTGAAGAACACCGTTGCGAGGGAGATCGAGGTGATCGTCGACGGCTTCGCGCTCGGGTAGAGGAAGAGCAGCGCCGGCACGAGCAGGAACCCGCCGCCGGCGCCGATCAACGTACCGTAGGCTCCAACGAACAGGCCGAGTGGGATGAGCAGCCACTCCGTCACCGAAAGCTCCAGCGTCGTTCACCTCCAGCGCTGAGCGATTCCTACCAGATCCCGCGAACGCTTCGAAAGGCGCCGTGCCTGCTCGCCCAGAAGAACGCGACGTTCACGAGAAACGCGAGCGCGAGGAGCACGATCCCGAGGGCGATCGCCCGGGCGAACTCGCCACGGCTCGTTTCGAGGCTGATGGCGGTCGTGAGGACGCGGGTCTGGCCTGCAATGTTGCCACCCACCATCAACGACGCGCCCACCTCGGCCGTCGCTCGTCCGAACGCGGCTGCGATGGCGAGTCCCACCCCAGGGAATGCGGCCCTAACCAGCTCCCGACCAATGGCGACTCCGACCGCGCCGTCGATGCGAAAGGCATCTACCTGCTCGGCGTCGATTGCCTCGATAGCGGCGCGAGTGAAGCCCGCGACGATCGGCACTGCAACGAGGAACTGGGCGATCACCATTGCCGTTGGCGTGTAGATCAGCCGCAGCGCGCCAAAGGGTCCCGTTCGCCACAGGAAGATGCTGACGACGAGCCCCACGACCACGGGCGGAAGCCCCATGCCGGTATTGACGATCGTGTTCAGCAGACCACGGACGGGGAAGCGGCTGATGGCGAGAACCACACCGAGGGGTACGCCTACGAGGGCGGAGAGCAGGGTGGCCAGGAGCGAGATGAGGAGCGACCGCCCGCTGATCTGCAGGAGCTCGGGATCGCCTCGAACGATCAAGTGGAACGCGTCGACGAACCCTTGCCAGATCAGCTCCATCCGCTACCTGAGCTCGTCCTCCGACTTTCCGGCGTCGGGGAAGAACAACGCCTGTCCGTACTGACTCTTCCCGAAGTCGCCGATGACCTGCTGGCTGGACGGGGTGACCAGGAAGTCCGTGAAGGCTTTGGCGCCTCGTCCGTTGATGTCGAGGTTTGGGAATCTCCCGGGATTCACCGGCATCACGTGATACACGTTGAGAAGCTGAGCGTCACCTTCCACCAGGATCGCCGATTGGAGGCTTCCCTTTCGGGCAAGATACGTCGCCCGGTCGGCGAGCGTGTAGGCATCCTTCTGATCGGCCAGCGTGAGCGTGGCGCCCATCCCCTGTCCCGACGAGACGTACCAGGGTCTGTCCTTGGGATCGATCCCTGCACTGGCCCAGAGCTGCTTCTCGAGTTGGTCCGTGCCGGAATTGTCGTCGCGACTGACCCAGGGAGCGCTGCGGTTGGCGATGGCCGAGAGGGCAGCGATGGGCGAGGGCTCGCCGCCGATCCCCGCAGGGTCTGACGGCGGACCGACCAGCACGAAGTCGTTGTGCATCACGAGGCGCCGCTCCGTGCTGTTGTTGTCCGCCATCCAGAGCTCCTCGGCCTGAGGGGCGTGTACGAGGACGACGTCGGCATTGCCCTGCGCGCCGAGTGCCAGGGCCGCGCCGGTGCCAACGGCGACGGTCTTCACCTGGTAGCCGGTCTGCTTCTCGAAGAGCGGAATCAGCACCTCGAGGAGCCCGCTGTCCTGAGTGCTCGTGGTTGTTGCCAGAACGAGCTGCTCGCGCCCAGGCTCGGCAGTGGGGATTGCGGCTAGGTTAGCGCCCTGATCCGCGGAACCCAAACCGAGCGGGGACGCCGCCGGGCGTGGGGCACACGCAACGCACAGCGCTAGGGTGACGAAGGCAGCTATGAATCGCGCGAGCAAAGAAGCATCCATGGCTTTGTACTTGGGGCCGTTGCTTGTTCAGCGGGTACCGCCCCCTCACCCCAACCCTCTCCCCCGATGGGGGCGAGGGGGGAAATGGGGATGGGAGCTCCGGGGGCCTAGCCCGCGGCGCCGGCCCCGCCCGGGTGGATGGCGAACCACTCGTCTTCGGACATGTCGGGCTTGTTGCGCTCCGTGTCCCACCCCTTCACGGTGAGGTCGAACTTGTTGCCCTCGGGGTCGATGCCACCCAGCTCGGCGAAGCGACCGTCACCAGGCTTCTGGTAGGGCGGATCGGACTCGGCGAGCTCCATGCGTTGCTTGATCTCTTCCATGTCCTCGACCTGGAAGCCGAAGTGGTTGATGCCTCGCTTCGTCGGGTCCTTCGTCTGGAGGAGGGCTACATTCAGCTCGCCATCTGACATGTAGACGTGCGGGCCCTGGCGCCACACCTCGTGCATCTCGAAGACGTCGCGGTAGTAGTCGGCCAGAATGGACGGGTTCTCGCACATGATGGCGAAGTGGCGGATCTTTGGCATCGTTTCGCTCCGTTTCCCCGTGCTGCGCCGCGGCGCCAGCCGGATTGTCGGCCTATCTCGGTCGAGTGTATCCCGCGTCCCTAGATATGTCATTCTGAGCCTGAGGGCGAAGAATCGGTGTTCTGCTGCACCGGGCCACGGATCCTTCGCTATCGCTCAGGACGACACCCGAAGCTCCCAGTCGTGGATGTTCCATACCTCCGTTCCCCCCGGGCGGCCCTTCACGCCCACCAGTCGATTCGCCACCATGACGGGCGCGATGTCGAAGTAGATCCCCATGACGGTCACCTGGTCGGTCATGTGGCTCACGACCTGCCCGAGGGCTTCCATGCGCTCCTTCCAGGGGATCGTGGTGAAGTACCGATCGATCATCGCATCGTACGCTGGATTGGAGTAGCGCGCGCGGTTGGCGCCGCGGAAGGCGTTCTCGGGCAGGGCGACCTCTGCGCTGTGGTGGCGCGTGAGGTCCCGCGGCGAGATCGCGAGGTCGAATCCGGGGCGCTCCGCGCGGTACTGTCGATCGTTCTGGAGCTGCTGCGGTACGACGAGCGTCTCCACGCCGACGCCAACGCGCTCCCAATAGCTAGCGATTGGGAAGATGGCCTTGACGGCGCTATCGAACGAGGTCAGCGTTCGGAGCTCGACGCTGAGCTTCGCGTTGGTGTTGGCCTCGTGGAGGAAGCCATCGGACCCACGGGAGTAGCCGATGCTCTCCAGGAGCTGACCCGCCCGCTGGGGATCGAATGGATGGCGCGCGACCCGCGCCTCGATGTCGGGCCACTCGCGCGAGCCGGGATCCCACAGGATGCCATCGGCCAGGACGGCGCGCCCGCTCATCTGCAGGTCGATGAGCTCCTGTCGGTCCATGGCGTGGTAGAGCGCTCGACGGAAGCGCACGTCTAGCATGACCGGCGGATTCGGATTGATGAACTGGGGGAAGATGTGCATGGGCAGACCCGCCGCCTGGGGGGAGGTCTCGATCCGTCCACTGGACCATTGGGCCGCGACGTGGAGTCCCGTCTCTAGAGAGAGGCTCTGGCCGATGGTCACGTCCACGGCGCCCGCGAGGAGGTTCGCCGCCAGCGCGTTCGGGTCGAGGAAGAACTTGATGTCGATCCCGTCGATCTTCGGGCGGCCCAGGACGTAGTCGGGGTTGGCGTCGAGGATGAGGTGGCTGCTGCGCTCGAACTCGCGGACTTTGAATGGACCGAGCCCGATGTATTCCGTGGTCCAGTACGGGTGGTAGAGAAAGGTCGACTTGTCCTCCGCGTACGGGCCGCCGAGGATGTGCTTCGGAATCAGCAAACGCCCTTCGAAGAGGTTATCCGCGTCGATGTACGGGGAGGCCCATTTCACCGTGATGGTGTGCGGTGAGACGACTGCGATCTCATCGACCAGGTCGAAGGCGACGTCGCGAACCAGCGGAATGTCTCGGTCGCGCACCACGTCCGCAGTGAAAAGGAGGTCCGCCGGGCTGAATGGCACGCCATCGTGCCAGCGGACGCCCTCTTTGATGGTGAAGGTCGTCTCCATCCGGCCATCTGGCAGCACGCGCCACAGGCCGTTCTCGATGGAGGGCAGCGTCTCGGCAAGCCGCGCCTGGACGCGGTTCGCCTCCTGCACGATGGTCAGCCCGGAGTTGATGACGTGGCGCATCTCGGGGAGGCCGAAGGAGTTGCGGCCGCCACTGGTAACCTGGGCGACGACGGACACGAGGGCAGGAGGATCGCTAAGGAACGCGCCGGCGATGCGTCGCTCGGCCCGGGGTGGCGAAGCCGATGGGTCGGAAGCGCGGGTCTCCTGTCGACTCGACCCACAGGCGAGCGTGGCGATGACAACCGCGAGACAGAACAAGCGCCGAGCTCGATCCCCCATTGTCTCACCTCCGGACCGCAGGAGCCTGCGGCGGGCCTTGACGGTGGACGCGTTCAAGCTGGTCTCGATCTTGGCACGACTTTCGTAATTGGTCAAGACCGACGTTCGTTAAGTCATTTTAGCAGTCGTCTAGATGCCTTTATGGTGGCTTATATGCATAAGATGATTACAGGGAGGTGCATTGTGGTTGTTGAATCAGCGGTACACGCGGTCACGTCGCCCACAGCTCCCGAGAATCAGGACCGCCGAGGCGTCTTGGTGGTCGATGACGATGTGGATGTGCTCGATCTGTTGCAGGAGGTCCTGGAATCGGTTGGCTATGAGACGTGGACCGCGACGAATGGCCAAGATGCGATCGATCTTTTCCGGAGGAACCACCCCGCCGGCGTGCTCCTTGACTTGGGCATGCCGAAGATGGACGGCCTGGCCACGCTGCACGAGCTTCGTGTGATCGACCCAGAGGCTCGGGTTGCCATACTGACGGCGTCATGCCAGCAAGCCGCGATCCAAGATGCAATCTTGGAAGGGGCTGACGACTACATCCTCAAGCCCGTCGACGTCGACCGGGTGCGCGAGGCGGTGCGGGATCTGGTCGCGTAGGCGGGCCCCGCAAGGATTCAGCGCTCGAGCACCGCTTTCAAGTCGAAGCCGAGAGCGCCTGCGCGCAACACCTCGGGTGTGACGCCGCCTCGTCCCCACAGCGCGTAGATTGGAGCCTCGTCAGGTTGGGGCACGCGCGTCACTTTTCGTCGAAGCGCCTCGAGGTCGCGCCCATCCAACGGTCGTCGCTGCCAGCGGGCCTCGCCCAGCAGGTGGGTCCGGTTGCCGCGAAGCCCGAGTACATCTACCTCGCATGCTTCCCCAGAGCTGGCCCACCATCGACCGACGACGAGGTCGGTCGGGAGATCGCCGCGCTCGATCAGGCGGCGCGCGTGTGTACGTGCGGCTTCCTCGAAGACTGCGCCAAGGTGGCGCTGCCACGCAGGCTCGACGCGCGAAAGCACGGCTGGTCCCTGGCGCGTCTCGATCTCCGGCAGGCTCGAGTACAGCACGCCGAACCAGAACGCGAGGTACGGGTCGTCGATCTCGTAATCCGGCCGCGCTCCCTTGGGGGCCCCGACGGGCAGCGCCTTGCGGACGAAGCCCGCGCTCACCAGGACGTCGAGCGCATGCTCGATGCGCTGCTGAGCCTCCGAGGCAATGGCGGAGTACCGGGTCCGGCCGCGCCCAATCGCTCCAAGCACACGGGAATACCCTCCAACGTCTGACAGCTCCTCTCGCAGCATGCCGGCTGCGTCCTCCAGCAGAATCCCACCAGGACTCGCCGCGAGAGTAAGCAGGTTCTCGGACGTGTCCGCATCTTGATTCCATGCCAATAGGTGGAGCGGATAGCCGCCGCAAGCGGCGTAGGCCTCCATGAAGCTCACCGGTGCCAGGGCGGGCAGAAAGGCACGAGCGGCCAACGGATCGAGCGGGTCAAGCCGGAGTCGTAGGGCGGGACGCCCGCGCAGTGCAGTGCCCGCGCCCAACATTTGCTCTATGGCGCCGACCGCCGATCCCGTGATGGCCAGCATGAGCCGCGTCCCCGGCCGGAGGTGGTCCCAGACGACCTGAATGATGCTGGCAAAGCCTGGGGTGGACCTCGCAAGGTAGGGTACTTCGTCGAGAACCACAACGAGCGGCTCTTCAACAGCTAGGGCTGCGAAGAACCGGAGCGCAGCTTCCCAGGACGTGAAGCCGCCGCCAGCGAGGTCCGCGACCTGGTCGCCCAGACTGCGACGGACCGTCTCGGTCAGGCGGGAAAGCTCGACCGACTCAGACTGTTGAGTAGCGCCGAAAAAGACTGCTCGCTTCCCGTGGACAAACTCGGAGAGTAGGTAGGTCTTGCCGACCCGGCGCCGCCCCCACACGACGACCAACTGCGGGCGGCCGGCGACGGCTTCGGACCACGCCCGATCGAGAGCCCCCCACTCTGCCTCTCGGTCTATCAGTTCAGCCGGTTTCACGATATGATTGTACTACAAGATCTTCGTAGTACAGAGACCTCGTATCTCCTGAGAGTTCTGCAGATCGGCCGAGCTTCTGGTTGAGCCCAGTTGTTGGAAGCTTCGAGCTCCCCTCAAGCCTGTCGACATCGACCGGGTGCGCGAGGCGGTGCGGGACCTGCTCGGATAGGCAATCGAGTTCCGCACACCTCGCGGAACCTTAAATGTCCGGCCTCTTGTTTACATCCTTCCGTCGATCGTACGGCAAGCGATTCATCTTGATGAGCGGCCACGATCTGCAGAGATCAGGCTACTGCTAAAACCCGGTAGCCCGCACAACAGGTCGCTGTAGCCCGACAGCACGCCGTTGACCAGCGACCCGACCGCGTAGCACATGTTTCAATCCTCACCCAACGCGATCGCCGGGTGCGACATAATCCGCATCGACCGGCCTGGTACCGCGCTCCCAAGTTTCAATCCTCACCCAACGCGATCGCCGGGTGCGACTCACGCCCTGGCGCCGCTCTGCGGGCGGCATCTGGGTGTTTCAATCCTCACCCAACGCGATCGCCGGGTGCGACGATCGCGCTCTTCAGTGCTCCCGCCTTGATCGAGACGAGTTTCAATCCTCACCCAACGCGGACTCGTCCCATTCCGGCTTCTGAAGCAAGGGCGTCTTGTGTGAGCCCTGCAGACTCGCGGAGCTTCCGGATGCGGGTACCCATTGTTGACCGGCCGGCTGCCGCGACCGCTTCGACTCGCTGCTGGTACGACGAATCGCAGTAGTGGCGAGCAAAATCCCAGGGGAGTTCTACGGTTTCACCTGTTTCGTTTCGTAGTACAAGCTCGAAAGGGTTGGGAAGGTCGAGGCTCTTCAGATTCCTAAGATTGCCGATTTCTGGTACGTCGGCAAACGGGATTGCACCTCGGCATCCGTCGGCGAATTCGACCGCAATTCCTTCCTCATTTGCCTCGGCGCGCGTCATCATCCGGTCCGCATTTCTTACGTGGACAGCTATGTCGGATGGTGATGACATCTTTTATCTCCTGTGGATTCAATCCCAGACCTGACGGATCTCCTGAGCGTGTAGCGCGGTACGCGCTCACAGTAATGTATCGCTTCCGATACATCAATCAAGCGTTTGTTGGGCCGCTGCGGAATGCACTGGACCTCGCGCGCTTTGGGACAAACGGGCGAGTAGTGTCCGGTAATCAGTCAAGTTAAAGCTCGCAGCCCAGGGACCATGCTATTCTCGATCAGAACAAACGTTCTAGAGACGAGAGGAAGCATGGCCGACGTAGAACTCGACGCGCAGCTCCTTACCCCTCGCGAAGAAGGGCTGCGCCGTCTCCTCGCTGACATCGACCTATTCAGTCGCCACGTGGTTGGCATGCCGTTGCGGCCTTATCAGATCGAGCCGGCTCGGGCGATCCTGGACTCAGTATTCCACCGCCGCGGTCGAACTTTCACTGTCATGATGAGCCGCCAGGCGGGGAAAAACGAGCTCTCGGCCCAGCTCGAGGCGTACCTGCTGAACCTCTTTCAGCGGACGGGCGGCGTCATCGTCAAGGCGGCGCCGACCTTCCGTCCGCAGATCGTGAACAGCATTCTACGCCTGGAGCGCGCGCTGGAGAACGGGCTGAACCGTGGCCGCTGGAGTCGCCAGCTTGGCTCCATGGTGCAGCTCGGGCGGGCGCGGGTCTCCTTCTACTCGGGCGAGCCAGAGAGCCACGTGGTGGGCGCGACGGCCAGCCTCCTCCTGGAGATCGACGAGGCGCAGGACTTCGACGAGGAGAAGTACCTGCGGGACTTCCGCCCCATGGGCGCCACGACCAACGTGACGACGGTGCTCTACGGCACGGCCTGGACGGCGGACACCCTGCTGGAGCGAACGCGGTACGAGAACCTGCGGCTGGAGGCCGCGGATGGCGAGCGACGGGACTTTCGCTATCCGTGGCATGTGGTGGCGGAGCACAACGCGGACTACCGCGCCTACGTCGAGGCGGAGATGGCCCGAATGGGGCCCGAGCACCCGCTGATCCGCACCCAGTACCTGCTGGACAGCATCGAGAGCGCGGGGCGCTTGTTCTCGGACACGCAGCTTGCGCAGCTCCATGGCGAGCATGCGCGGTTGGTGAGTCCAGTCCTTCGACAACCTCAGGGTGAGCGGTCCGTTCATGGTGAGCCTGTCGAACCACAGGGTGAGCGGGACTCAACGATTTACGTCGCGGGGATCGACGTGGCGGGCGAGGACGAGGAGGCGGAAGACGCCGTTCTCCGCTCGCTGAAGCCGCGCAAGGACTCGACCGCCGTCACGATCTGCGCTGTCTCGTGGGACAGATCTGTTCCTCTCCCACCGCAGTGGGAGAGGTTAGGTGAGGGCAGCCCCGATTCTCGCCGTCTGGATCATGCAGATGGGCCAACATCTTTCACTGTGGTGGGAAAAGGCGTTGCTCCCAGTGTCTCGTTGTCAGAACCTGCGATCCGCATCGTCCAGCACTACTGGTGGACGGGGCGGAAGCATCGGGAGCTGTTTCCCCAGCTCGTCGACCTGCTGAAGAACGTCTGGCGCTGCCGCGCGGTGGTGGTGGATGCCACGGGTGTGGGCGCCGGGGTGGCGAGCTTCCTGGTCGGCGCGCTCCCAGGGGCGGCGCGGCCGTTCCTCTTCACCGCGGCGTCGAAGAGCGCGCTGGGCTACGGCCTGCTGTCGGCGGTCAACGGCGGCCGTTTGAAGATGTACGCGGATGCATCACCAGAGAGCGCGGAGTTCTGGCAGGAGATGGAGCTGGCGCGCACCGCGCTCCATGAGAACCAGCGGCTCTCGTTCTACGTGGATCCACGGGAGGGTCACGATGACCTGCTGATGTCGGCCGCGCTGGCGGTCGAGGCGGCGGCAGGGACACAGCCGCGCGTGGCTCGCGGCCAGAGGATCGAGCGATGAAGGTCGCGAAACCGCTCGTGGTGCGCACTTCACGACCGCCCGTGGTGAGCCTGTCGAACCACGAGTCCGCACTACCGAACGATCTCTGGTGCGGCCTCATCCTTCGACAAGCTCAGGATGAGCGGTCGAAGCAGCCTGTCGAAGAACACGCCCGCAATACGCGGATTGGGGAGCAGCAGTAATGGCGCTGAGCATTTTTAGGCGGCCGAATCCTCCGACAAAGTCAGGTCCCTCGACGGGCCGAGCGGGGGTGTCTCTGCTTCAACAGTTGCGGGCACGGGATGGGCAGCGGCTGCGTCGGTACCAGGACCTGCTGGACTTCTACGAGGGCAAACATTTCGCTCGGGAGCGTCGTGGGCGGACGAGCCTGGCGGTCAACTACGCCCGGGTGGTGGCGGACAAGGGGGTCTCGTACCTCTTTGGCCGAGGCGTGCACTTCTCTGTGCCTGCCGAGGCGAATGACGCCCCCTCTCCCTCGCGGAGGAGGGGGGAGGGGGGGCGTCTTTCTGAGCGCTCGGGAGATGCCGAACGCATCCTGAACCGGGTCGCCGAGGAGAACGACCTGGATCTCGTTCTCCTCCAGGCGGCGACGAACGCTTCGGTCCTGGGCGATGCCGCGCTGAAGCTCTTCTGGGACGCCGCGTCCGGCCGCGCGCGGGTGGTGGGTGTGGACCCCTTCCGCTTCTTCCCCACGTGGGCCGGCGACGACGTCTCGACCCTACGTGAGGTGGCGCTGGCCGGGCAGCTCAGCCTCGTCGAGGCGCAGGAGCGCTTCGGCATAACGGACTTCGGGTCACGGGCCGCCCTCACCCTAACCCTCTCCCAGAGGGAGAGGGGACCAGGTCTGCTGCCCGGGGCCGGGGTGGTGGACACGCTGGAGCTGTGGACGGCCACGCGGTTTCGACTCGTGGTCGGGGACCAGGTGGTGCGCGATGGGCCCAACCCATACGGATTCATCCCCTTCGTCCACGTGCCCAACCTTCAGCCGCCCAATAGCTCCTGGGGTGTCTCGGACCTCACGCACCTCATCCCGCTGAACCGCGAGCTGGACGAGCGGATGAGCGATCAGGCGGACATGATCCGCTACCACGCGGACCCGCCGGTCGTGTTCCGAGGGGTCGAGGAACACTCGGACCTGCCCGTGGGTCCGGGCACGGTGTGGGACCTGCCGCGAGACGCAGACGTGGCGCTGCTGGAGTGGCGGGGCAATACGCCCGCGGTGCAGGACCACATCGAGCGGGTGCTGCGCGCCATCTACGACGTGTCCGAGACGCCGCGCACCAGCTTCGGCGACTCCGGTCGGCTGCTCTCGGGTGTGGCGCTCGAGACGGAGCTGCAGCCGTTGGTCCATCGAACCTTGCGGAAGCGCGTGAGCTGGAGCGCCGCGCTTCGTCAATGCGCGCGAATGCTGCTTCTGCTTACCGAGCGGTTCGAGCCCGGCCGTGCGCCGGGGGCGTTTGCGCCGTACCGCAGCCAGGTGATCTGGCCGCAGATGCTCCCGCGCGATGACGACGCTGATGCCCGACGCAATCTCGGTCTTGTCCAGGGTGGGCTGCGATCGCATCGCCAGGCGATGGAGGCGCTTGGCGAGCTGGACCCGGAGATGGAGCTACAGCGCATTCGAGAAGAACGGGCGCTTCTCCAATGAGCACGAGATGCCGTCATTCTGAGCCGTCAGGCGAAGAATCCGTGACCAGGGTTGGGCTACGGATCCTTCGGGCTTGCCCTCAGGATGACGTGAGGAAAACGCATGAAGAGGAAGGAATTGGAGGTGAAGGCCCGATGCCGGCGATGCGCGGGCCCAATGTTTCCAGAGGAGGATGGCGATCGCTTCTGTCTGATGTGCGGCGAGCGGAGCTACAGCGTGATCAGCCGCGTAGTGGACTCGCTGCTGGAGGCCATGGAGCGGCAGGCGAACCGGGATCGGGCTCGTGACCACGCGCGCCGCGCTGCGAGCGCTGGTTCGCCAGCAGCTGAACGACGCCGGCGGGACCGCGTTGTGGACCGACAGCCTGCTCAATGAGTGGATCGCGCAGGCGATCCGTGCGTACGGACGCGCGCTGCCGAAGGAGGCGACGACGACGATGACCACCGTGGCGGATCAGGCGGCGTATGCCTTGCCCGCTGATGCAGACCGCGTGCTTCGGGTGGAGAGCCCGGAGGGCGTGCCGTGGAGCCCCGATCTGGGATCGAGGGACTCGTGTGGGAGCTACCGGACGTTCGCGGGGTACCTGAATTTGGCCCCGGCGCCGCCGACGAGCGGTGAGACGATCTGCGTGGACTACCTGGCGCGCTTCGCGGAGCCCGCGGCGGACAACGACACGCTGGCGACGCCGGCGGCGGATGACGACGTGCTGATCCGGCTCACGGTGGCGCGCGCTCTGCGGTGGATCACGCTGGACGAGGCGAAGCGGCAGCGGTTCGAGCGTCAACGCGGCGCCAGCGCTGGCGACGCGGCCGCGCTCTACGAGCGAGAGGCGGAGCACCTGATCCAGCAACGAAAGCAACGCATCCGAACAGGAACGCTCCACTCGTGGTGAAGAAAGGAGAAATGATGGAAGAGCAGATGGAATCGCGGGAGGCTGATGGCTCGCAGGTGGAGGTGACGGAGTCTGAGCTGAGCGCCTTGATGGCCAAGATCGCCGAGCTGCGGCAGGGCGAGGAGGCGCGAGCGGCGGAGGTGGCGACGCTTCGGGCGGAGCTGACCGCGGCGCGGCAGGAGCAGGAGGGCGAGCTCTCTGCGCTTCGAGCGCGGCTGGTGGATGCGCAGCAAGAGCGGCTCGACACGCATCGGCGGGCGCTCCTGGCCGAGCACGCGGGTCAGGTCGTGGACGAGCTGGTGATGGGCAGCACCGTCGAGGAGCTGGAGGCGAGCGTGGAGCGGGCTCGGGCGGCGTACGCCCGAGTGGCCGAATCGGCGCGGCGCGAGCTCGGCGCGACGGTTGTGCCCGTGGGCGCCTCGCCGCGCGTGGAGCTCAACCCTGAGGAGTTGAGTCCGATCGCCAAGATCGCCGTCGCGCTGAACAGGAATCGGTAGGAATCGCCCTCATCTGAGGGATGTATCGAGGAGTTGATCGATGCCTTTGACACTTTCCGAGAGCGCCAAGCTTTCACAGGACATGCTCCAGCGGGGCGTGATCGAGACGATCATCGAGGAGTCGCCCATCTTCGACTACCTGCCCTTCACGACGGTCGAGGGCAACTCCTTCAAATACAACCAGGAGAACACCCTGGGCGGCGCCAGCTTCTACGCCGTGAACGCCCAGTGGACCGAGGCGACGGCCACCTTCACACAGAAGACGGCCAACCTGGCCATTCTCGGCGGCGATGCCGACGTGGACAACTTCATCCAGCGCACGCGGACCAACGTCCAGGACCAGCGGGCGATCCAGACCCAGCTCAAGGCCAAGAGCGTGGCCCGCGCCTTCGAGACGACCGTCATCCAGGGCGACTCGAGCGTGGACACCAACAGCTTCGACGGGCTGGCGAAGCTGACCGGCTCGGCGCAGACCCTGGAGGTCGCGCCGACGGGCGGCGCGCTCACGCTGGCGCTTCTGGATCAGCTCATCGACCTGGTGAAGGGTGGGAAGCCCGACATGCTGCTGATGAGCCGTCGGACCCGTCGCAAGCTCAAGGCGCTGTTGACCGCCTCGGCGCACTACGTGGAGAGCGGCACGTCTGAATTCGGCCGCCAGGTCATGTTCTACGACGGCATCCCGGTCTACGTGTCGGACTTCCAGACGGATACGGAGACGGGCAGCGGCGGTGGTTCGGCCCTCAGCTCGATGTACGCCATCAAGTTCTCGGAGTCCGATGGGCTCTGC
>ORMF012216078.1_pt1 | contig 16685 bp, 24 predicted proteins | sample 1779871 | NCBI WGS metagenome assembly ORMF01 (sample SAMEA104232316, study PRJEB22302) | groundwater metagenome | biome: forest; feature: aquifer; material: groundwater | place: USA | collected 2011-08-07 | depth 5.4 m
GCACTGATTTTGCTACAGTCAGTGAAGAAGAAATCCAGCGGGTGGAAGACCGGCTGAACAACCGACCGAGGAAGTGCCTAAAGTTTCAAACACCGTTAGAAGTATTTAACAAGGCTGTTGCGGTTAGTTATTGAACGCGGGACCTAATATTTGCCTATTTATTGGGTAAATGATATGGTAAATATTGAAAAAGCCAATAAATTGGTCTTTTTTGGTCCAAAGATAATTAACTAAAAATCTTAAAATATCTACTAATTCCCAAACCCTAGTCCATACTTATATAACTGACGGCCTGTCTCGCCCGAGGCTTGCCAAGGCGGACCGTCAACTATATAAGTTTTTACTTTACCATGAATAAAAGAGTGGGGTTAATTATTATTGGCGTTGTTATTATTTTTCTGGGCATTTTTTTGTGGTCGCGACATAATTTTAATAAATCAGAAACTAAAGATAATAAACTAACCGCTCAACAACTCCCTAGCATCAATGGCATTTTGGTAGATTCTACCATTGCGGGTAAGCGGCCAATTGCCGTGGTCATAGAAAACCATCCAGACAGCCGGCCGCAATCAGGCTTAGAAGACGCCGACATAATTTACGAAGCTCCCACTGAAGCAGGTATAACCAGATTTTTAGCTCTGTTCCAAACCAAGGAACCGCCCAACATTGGCCCGATTCGTTCGGCACGCATTTACTTTAACCAAATAGCCAACCAGTGGGGCGGGGTCTATGCGCACGTGGGAGGCAACAGTGACGCACTGGCCGCTATCAGAACTGAAGCTTATCCCAACCTTTCCAACGCCGACCAATTCTTTAACGCTGACTATTTCCACCGCACCAGCGAGCGACCAGCCCCACACAATGTTTACACTTCTTTAGAAAAACTCCGTGAGCTTATTGTCCACTCACATTACAGTGAAACAGCCAATTACCAACCATGGCCATATAAAGACACTGCCACAATAGGGCTCCCCCCAGCTGAAGACATTAAGCTTAACTTTTCTACTCCTTCCTATTTAGTCCGTTATCTGTATAATAAAAATACGAACACTTACCTGCGCTACCTGGCCGGCAAACCCGTCCTAGATGCAGAAACCGGAGAGCAGTTAACGGCTAGGAACATTATTGTGCAGTTCGCTGAAAGCTCTCTCACGCAAACTGACACAGTGGGCAGTATTGCTTTTAACTTAAATACTGAAGGAAAAGCTGATTTCTTTTTAGACGGCGAGATCATAGAAGGCACTTGGAAAAACGTTTTGGGAACAATTCATTACTATGACAGCAGTGGAAAGGTGTTAAACCTTAATCGCGGAGTTACCTGGGTAGAGCTAGTGCCTTCTGCCCTTTCCCAGAACTTACGCTGGAGCGCAAACAATGCAAAGTAAATATTTGTTAGGAATTGCCACTCTAGTCATTCTGTTTCTTGCCTTTCTTATGGTCAGCAGGCTCAAGCCCATACCCCGGACAACAAGCATACAATTAAATACGCAACCATTAACCAACCAACAACAAACCACTATGAAAATAGAGAGCCCTGCCTTTGGCAACAACGAAAGCATCCCAAGCATTTATACTTGCGATGGTCAAAATACCAGTCCGGAATTAAATTTTTCTGGCGTGCCAAACAACGCTCAAAGTTTGGCGTTAATTATGGACGACCCAGACGTGCCCAAAACTCTCCTGCCTGCTGGAGTGTTTGACCACTGGCTGGTTTGGAACATGCCTGCTGATACCACCAAGATTGGCCAAGGAGAAAAACCATCTGGCGTAATCGGCAATAACGGAGCTGACAAGCCAGGCTACACTGGACCATGTCCGCCAGACCGCGAACATCGTTATTTCTTTAAACTTTATGCTTTAGATTCACTATTGGACTTGCCCCAGAATGCTACCAAAACCCAACTGGAACAGGCCATGGCTGGCCACATTCTGGAACAAGCAAAGCTTATGGGTAGATATGACAGAAAAAGATAAAAAACATTTCAATATTCGCATTTTTGGCCAGGTCCAGGATGTAAATTTCCGCTACTACGCGACAGCAGTCGCAAAAAAACTAAACTTAACGGGTTTTGTGAGAAACGACTCCAACGGCAGCGTATATGTGGAGGCTGAAGGAGCGGAAGAAACCTTGCAGCAACTTCTGAACTGGTGTAAAAAAGGGCCTGCCTGGGCTAAAGTAGAAAAAGTGGAAATTACTGAAGGACCATTAAAAAAATTTTCTGATTTCAAAATTTCCTATTAGTCTATTGCACTAGTGCAATAGACTTAAATCGCAATGACAACAATCACCATTAAAACAACCAAAAAGAAGGACGTTATAGATATAACCGACCTGATTAATAGAGAACTTGCCGCAGCGGATATAGAAGCTGGCCTCTGCCATGTATTTGTTACCCATACCACGGCCGCTCTAACCACTGCAGACCTGGACCCAGGCACAGACCTGGATATGCTAGATGCGTTTGAGAAAATGGTCCCCAAGTTGAACTATCGCCACCCTCATAACCCAAATCATGTGCCAGACCATATTTTGTCTTCCCTAATTGGCGCTTCTGTAACAATTCCAATAGAAAATGGCGACCTTATCTTGGGGGCTTGGCAACGAATTGTATTAATAGAATTTGACGGCCCACGCAACAGAACTATTTGTATATCTTTTATTCACAGCTAAAAAATAAGAGAATAAGTAAATCCTTATAAAAAGCTAAACTCCCGTCACCATAGTTACTTGGTGCGGGAGTTTAGCAATGCTCGTGCTTTCCCATATGCGAATTTCTATTTTTCTATTAATTATAGATGCGAGGCTTAAGCGCCTGTGGGCTTTTCGCAAACTAGCGGGAAAGCACGGCTCTGTAAACCACTTTTTGCATCCGTTAATTCCTTTCTAATTTAATGATAGCACTGCTGTTTTGGCAGTCAAGTTAAATTTGGTGGATAAGTCTTTTGAGGCCTCCAGCAAGCCCAAAAAACCTTTTTTGGCTTTAAATTAAGCTTATTGCCGAAGTGTGATATAATACATTTGGCTAAGCACGCGCTTAGTTGAAGTAACCGGGGTCAATTTCATGCGGCGCCTTCTTTCTTTTTAATAAAATTCAAAGCGGGAAGTAACTTGCGAACTTGTCGTTCGCGCTCTAAAGTCATTTCCAATACGTGTTCGGGTGAAGCAGCAACATAGCCAGTGCGCTTGCCTAATTTCTTCTTGCTAAAAAATCCCCTGCGCAAGAGTTCTGCCATAACATAGTAAGCAGTGGTTCTTTTTACGTTAGCTCGCATTGCTAAATGCGCCATAAGTAAAGGCCCGTATTCCAAACCAGCTAAATATAATTTTGCCATGGCTTTGGTAAAACCAAAATTGGCTTCAATTTGACCTATATCCATTGTCTAAAAATTACGCCTTGACAAACTTTGTTAAGGTTTGTTATACTACTTTCATGAAGATGAAAAATTTAAACATCAACTTGACTAAGGAACAAGCTACTTTAGTGGACCGGACCGCAACCCGGCAAGGCTTTGCCAACCGGAGCGAATTTGTGCGCGCCCTTTTGCGCTATGTATTCAAAGCCAAGCCAGAAATCTTAACTCAACTAGACACCGCTCTGTTTGAACTGCCACCTATTAAAGATGCTAAACAAATTATTCGAGGGTTTGAGGCAACCGGTAAATATAACAAACAATTCCTGCGAAGTCTAGAACAAGGGCTAAAAGAATCTGACTATTTTAACAACTAATCAATGTTGATCCGTCCTCTCCATAAAAGACTAGTTGATTATGTTGGACAGCACAATTTAACTAAACTATGGAACAAGCAGAAACGGCTTTTTGAGCTCAACCCCTTACATCCCAGTCTCCACACTGAACTTCTGGAACCAAAGCAATACAAAATTTATAGCTTTCGTTTAAGCCGTAAATACCGAGCCATATTTGTGTATCGCGGCATTGATCAAATTGAAATTATTGATATAAATGACCACTATCAATAGTCTCTGCTGTCCTTAATTACTAAAAAAATAGCTAAACAAAGACTTCCCTTGCAGGAAGTCTTTGTTTAATAATCCCGAAGTTTGTGGATATCCACGTGCTCTTTTATGCGCTTAAAAGGTTCAATAACTGAATTTAGGCAGTAGCTACTCTAGTTTTTATCTTTTGCACAATAGGTTTAGATACGTCCAAAATTTCCACACCAACAATTTTACCTTGCTTGTCAATGTCCAACATTACACGTTTATTTATCTTAAGCGTGCGTTGAACTTTACTGCGGGCGGCATATATATATAATGCGTCTACGGATTTATCATATTCAATTTTTTGCAATGGAAGTTTCATATATAATAGGCAGTTATTACTATGATATCGCTTTGTTCAATAGTATAAATTACTTCTAGGATTTTACCATTTTGGGTTTTGGAAACAATGTGCCTATTCCTTTCTGGAGAAGGGTTAAAACGATCTGGTTGTCTTATTACTTTTTTGACGTCCGCTGGAGAGATACCTCGTGCGCGCAATCTTTTGTGAGCATGCTGACTATACAATATTTTCATCAGATTCCATATTACTATATCAGTATATCATAAAATCGCAAAATATTCATGCAAGAACACTTAATAATCCCTAAGTTTATGAATATCCACGTGTGCTTTGATGCGCTCTAAAGCCTTGGCTTCAATTTGCCGAATGCGTTCGCGGGTGACGCCAAACTCTTCCCCCACTTCTTCCAGCGTGTGCGTTACCCCGTCTTCCAAGCCAAACCGCATCTTCAGAATTTTTTGCTCTCTGGGGTCCAAATCGCGCAAAATATCCTGAACGTATTCTTTTAAAATTTGCCGGCCAGCAGTTTCATTTGGCTTACTATGCTCTTCGTCTTCTATAAAGTCCGCCAAGTAAGAGCCTTCCGGGTCATCGCCGTCGTCGCCCACTGGAGCGTCTATAGACACGGTTTCCTGGGAAATCTTTTTTAAATGATAAACTTTTTCCACCTCAATGCCCATTTCCGCGGCAATTTCTTCCGGCAGCGGCTCCCGGCCCAAGTCTTGCACCAAGGAACGCTCGGCCTGGGCGTATTTGTTTAAGGTTTCCACCATGTGCACGGGAATGCGAATGGTTCTGCTTTGGTCGGCCAGAGCGCGGGTAATGGCCTGGCGAATCCACCAAGTGGCATAAGTGGAAAATTTATAGCCTTTGCGCCAGTCAAATTTTTCCACAGCGCGAAACAAACCCAAGTTGCCTTCCTGAATTAAATCCAATAACCCCAGATTCCGGCCCATGTATTTTTTGGCAATAGACACCACCAAACGCAAGTTTGCTTCGGTCAGTTTTTTGCGGGCTGTTTCGTCGCCCAGGCCAATGCGTTTGGCCAGTTCAATTTCTTCTGCTCCTTTAAGCAAAGACACTTTACCAATTTCCCTGAGATACATTTGAATGGAATCGTCGTAAATGTCGCCCAAGTCAAACCCTTCCAATAACTCGTCTTTTTTCTTCTGCTTGCCCTTACTTGCCGCATCCTCGTCTTCTTCGCTTTTTTTGCCCTGCTCCCAAACGCTGGCTACCTCCTGGTCCACAATTTCAATGCCGCGTTTTTCCAACACGTCCATAACTCTCTCTAAAACCGGAATGTCATTTTCAAAATGCGGAAAAGCATGCAAAATTTCCGCCTCAGTGACAAAACCACGACCGCCGCCCTTGCTTAACAAATTTTTCAGCGCCTGTTCAATCTGTTCAGGACTAAATTTCTCTATTAGTTCTTTCTTGCTGCCTTTTTTTACTAATTTAATTTTCTTGCCTGGTCTGGTTTTTTTAGTTACCAAAACACGGCGCTTCTTGACTTTGGATTTAGAAGGTTTTTTCTTGCCGGTAGATTTTTTTACTAACTTTTTTTTCTTTTTCTTCATAGTTAAATTTTACTTCACAGGATTTCTGCGTTTGAGCCAAGTTCAAGGCATTTGACGAGGATTGACTGCAGGCGTAGTAGAACTACGACGAAGTCAACCGGAGTAAAATAACAAAGAAGTTGACCAAAGCCGCTTTTCTGGTCAGGCTTTGCCTGGCCAAAAAGCGGCAAGCGCAGAAGTCCTACAATAATTTATTTTCGTATAGAAGGCGCTGTTTTGTTAAATTGGCAAACTGATTATTCAACTCTTGAAGTTGGTCCTTAGCACCGCCAGCTTCAGCTTGCTTTATTTCTCTACTAATTTGTTCCTGCTGTCTGCGAACGCCCGCTAACTTTAACATATAAAAACTTTTTTGCAACTGGCGCAATAACGCTTCCTCGTTTCCGTCAAAGCTGTCTAACTCTGATTCTACCATGAATTGCGCTTCCTTGGCTAACGTTTCGGTCTCGGGTTCTTCCGGCAAACTTGAATCCGAAAGCAGGGCAGTCAAAAGCTTCCGAATTTGGCTGCTCATAAAATCTTTCAAATCCAACTCTGTCTTAACTAAACTAAACAACTCTGGATACTGCAGCAGAGCGCCTAAAACTTCCTTTTCTAAAAGGTTAATTAGAGCTGGAGCGCCTGCTTGCTGTGGAGCGACGGTCAACACTGGTTCATCGATTCTTTCCAATTTTTGACGAATAGTTTGCTCTTTTATGACATAATCATCGCTGATTTTTTTGACATAGTGGTCCCGCTCTAAAATATCTGGAATAAATTTTAATAACGGAATTAAGGTTTGGCTGGCATACTGGCTTAGTTCCAAAGACCCAGCGGAGTGTTTAGTCAAACCTTGTTCTATATAGTAGTCCAGCAATCTGGGTGATGTTTCTATAGCTTTTTGCCACAAGCTTTTGTCTTTCCGAATAAGTTCGTCCGGGTCCTTCCCGCCGCCCAAGACTAGAATTTTAATTTGAAAACCCTGTAAAAGAGCCATGCCTGCGGCGCGCTTAGTAGCTATTGCACCGGCTGCGTCTTCGTCAAAACAAAATTTTAAATTCTTTGTCAGCCTTCCCAGAATTACCAGTTGCGGCTCGGCCAGAGCAGTGCCGCTGCTGGCTACTACATTGGTAAAACCAGCCTGGTGCGAACTAATTACGTCCAGTTGCCCTTCCACCAAAATAACTTCACTCTGTTTCCGAATAGCGTCTTTGGCCTTGCTTAAACCAAATAAAATTTTGCTCTTATTATAAATCTCTGTTTCCGGACTGTTAATATATTTGGCTTCGCTGGTTTCTTTTAAGCTTCTAGCCGAAAACCCCACCACGTTTCCCTGATAATTTGTAACGGGAAAAGTTATGCGGTCGCGGAAACGATCATAAACCTGGCCAGTTTCATTTTTCACGCTCACTCCGGCCTGGACCAGCAAATCTATTTTTACATTCTTGCTTATAAGCGCCTTTTCCAGGGCGTGAAAATCGTTCAGCGCATAACCCAGTTGCCATTGTTTTATCGTGTCGTCAGTAAGCCCGCGGTTGCGCAAATAAGCCAACGCTTCCTCGCCTTGTTTACTCCACAGTAGCCGGCTATAAAATTCCGCAGCAAAAGCGTTTATTCGAACGAGTTGTTCGGCAACATCTTTCTCGGCCCCACTTTTTCCGGAATACTGAGGTAAAGTCACACCCGCTTTCTCCGCCAAAATTTTTAAGGCATCCCTAAATTCCAAATTTTCGTAACGCATGACAAAACCAAACACGTCCCCGCCCTCGCCGCAGCCAAAACAATGCCAAATTTGCTTGCTGGGAGAAATCATTAAACTTGCGGTTTTTTCATTATGAAAAGGACAGACAGCTTTAAAATTGACGCCTGATTTTTTTATGGGAATATACGAAGAAATTACCTCCGCAATATCAAGCCTATCCTTAATGTCCTGTAGGACTTGGTCAGCCATAAAGTTAATTCTTGCCTGGCCCGTACTCAACCCTTAGGTTGTAGTACTGGGCTAATACTTGATCAGCCATTTACCAAGATAATTTACTTGTTAAATTAATAGTTTCGTTTTCTAAAGCTTCAAGTTCAGAAACAAGAGGATGATGCAAACGCTGTTTAAGAATTGTCAAGCGCTCTTTGTCAAACTCCAGCCTTTTCTGGGCGTATTCTTTTGGCTTGGAACCAAAATAAACCCAAGGGTTATTGCCTTTTCGTAATTCCAAGAGCAACGACTGTCGGTTAGACAAAAAGTCTGCTGCACTGACTGCCAGGGTTGCCTCATCTACTTCCCGTAAATGATTATTATATGCTTCATTGCGTTCTGACCAATCTAAATCCTTATTTTCCGTAACGCTCAAAACAATTTGTAATATTCTCTCACCAAACCTTTTTTTTATATCCTCTGCAGTGTATTTTGTATCTTCAATAACATCATGGAGCGCGCCAGCAATAACAACTTCTTCCGGAAAACCGGCTTGGGAAAGTATAATGGCTACTGCGGCAGGGTGGGAAAAATAGGGAATGTTAGTAGAATTCTTACGGAGCTGGCCGTGGTGAGCCAATGCTGAAAACTCCAATGCTTCCAATAATTTTGGGCTTAAAAATTGTTCCATATTCTTTACTTTACCAGTAAATATGGTCTCTAGGCAACCTCGACATTGAAGCTAAAAAATGATAAAATAAATTGATTTTCACCCATTTAACGACAAGGAAGCGTCGCATAGTGGTCGAGTGCGCGCGCTTGGAAAGCGCGTAAGCTGTCAAAGGCTTCGAGGGTTCGAATCCCTCCGCTTCCGCCAAAAAAATAAAGTTTAACTATGCCTGACTTATCTAATGAATCTGCTATTCATGAGTCTAAAGAAATAAAGCAGCGTGTTTCAAAAATTCATTTTCTGATTCATCCTGGTTTTTTAATGGCAGGGGTGCCAAAAGAAGGATCGGAACCCGGTAGTACGCAAGATCGGTATAATAGTCTTCTTGATGAATATGTAAAAAAAGCTGAAGAAGTAAAAGATAAGATAAATGAATTAATGTTTGCATTTATATGGTCGAGTCGAAAAGACTTTAAGGAAGCCTTACAAGAACAACAATTATACGTGGAAAAGTTAAAGGAGATAAAAAATCTGTTAGGTAATAGACTAATTGTGTTTAGCGGTAATAGAGACGTGACTGATGATGGAAAACAATTTGTTGCATATATGGAAAGGATTGCTCAAGCCAGGGGTTATATTTTTGATAGTGACGTTCTAAGTGAAGCATATGGGGAAACTTTAGGTAGTTGTGTAAACGAAGGGGCAGTAAATTTAAATAAAGCTCTGGGGTTAAAGTCTAAAACAGTAATTTTGCCAGAACTAACTAGCGCAATATTAACTACAGATCCAGCATATGTAACGGAATACGAACAAACTCTTCTGAAAGACCCTAATATTAACGCAGAATCAAATTTTATCGAAATTAATGACTTAAATATTTATCAAAGCACACATGCCTGATCAAATTTTATCTCTTCAAGTTGGCGTTAAGGCCTTACTAAAAAACAAGGACAATAAATATTTATTTTTGCGTAGAAACCCAGAAAAGTACCCGGGGTTAGGCAATAGCTGGGATATTGTGGGCGGTCGTATTGAACCCGGAACGCCATTGCTGGAGAATTTGAAACGCGAAATTAAAGAAGAGACTAAATTGATTTTGGAAAAAACACCACATTTAGTAGCAGCTCAGGATATCTTGCGCCCAAATAAGCACGTCGTTCGGCTAACCTTTGTCGGCGAAATTGACGGAGAACCAGTCTTAGACCAAGACCACATCGAATATAAATGGTTTTCCCTGGAAGAACTAAAAACTTTAGAGAACTTAGATTCATTCTTTAAAGAACTTTTGGACGCCAATAAGTTTTAAAAACCCGCTCCTTGGGCTAAGTCGAAGGGGGGTTTTTAAAATTCCTAAACTAGTGTGTATTTTTTTAACTCCCGCTTGAACTGGCTGGTGTTTTTAAACACAATCCCCTGCATGCCCACTCGTTTTGCTCCGCGAATGTTCTCTGCGCGATCGTCTACCATGAGCGCTTCACTTGGCTTTACTTTTAGATGCTTAGTAACATAATGATAGGCTTTCGCTTCTGGTTTGGCTAAATGCATAACGTTGGACAAAAACACACGGTCAAAGAGCTTTTTTCCGGTCAGGTGGCGGCTAGCCAAAGTTTCCACTGCTATATGCCCCAAAGAATTGCTAAACAACGCAATTTTTGCTTGCTTTAGCTTAGGAATATAAGCCACTAAACTCTTGTTGGTTCTCATTTTTTTTACTATTTTGTCGTGCATCTGCTTGGGTTTCAAATGCACATGAAACTCTTTTTGGATTTCTTTATAGAACTCTAGCTCGCTAATATTCTCCAAATTTAATTGGCGTTCCAAATGTTCAATCCGTCGTTTTGTTTGGGGCGATAAATGTTGGCCAATATAATGATGAATAAAAGCCAAATAGCCGCCGTAAGTTATTACCCCGCCTAAATCAAAAATTATGGCTTTAATTTTCTGTTTTTTCATACCCAAAGTATAACATTTTTAAGTAAAAAAATCAGGTGGCCGAATAAAATCGACCACCACCATGATGCGTATTACTATCGCCGCGGCTAAGCTGTCGCCATCTCCATTCCAGACATAGTCTGGGACTCACCTTCGGCTCGCCACTCAAACGCAAACAATTTTGCGTATGCATCTCCGCGCAGATCTTTGACAGCCGCATTCATCTGTGCTTCGATCTTTTCAGCTTGCAGTTGAGGCATTTCCCCTAATTCCACAGTCCAATGATGCGGTCCCCACCAAATCTGAACTTCAAATTCTTTCTGCATAATTACCTCCTCTTTCATTCTGGCAACCCCACTTCTGAATTACACTATAGGCTCTTACGTTAATTATGTCAAATTAAAAAAGCTGGGATTGTTTAGATTTGTTTAATTTCTCTCTTTCTTCCAGGGAGTAAATTTGGATCTTGCCAAACACGCCGTCATAGCCTGGTTCAATATGCACTTGTCCGTGCCTGACTCTTTCTATGCTTTCGGCAATGTCCTGGGTGCCAATGGTGGCTATTTCTTGTTTGGGCAAATCTAACAAAATAGTAAACTCCGGCTGTTTAGCTACCATTTGCTCATACATGCTTAATACTTTCTTGCTTGACGTTCCAACTCCGAAAGTTTCCGCAATTACTTCCTCCAAAGGAATAACGCTTTTGTAAGGAATTGTGCCTTGAGGCTCAAAGCCAAATTTGCGGTTGCCCAGGTCACTGACCCTATGCCTCACTCCCCGAAGCAGTTGCTTACCGCAAACTGGGCAAATTCCATTATACTCTTTAGTCTGTTCAGGACTGCAGCTGAAGCCATGGTCCCGGTGGCCGTCTAAGTGATATTTGCCTTCCTCTGGGAAAAACTCAAGTGTGTATAAAAACTCTTTTGGGTTTTTATTTTTTATTATGCTGATAATTCGATCATAAGATAAACCTGCTATATCTATTTCAAAAACATTGGCCTCCCGGCCAATTTTGCGCAAAGAATGCGCATCGGAATTAGAAATTAGGCTAATGCTGTCCAAATTTTCCACTTGCCAGTTCATTTTTGGGTCACTGCTCAAGCCGGTTTCTATGGCAAAAATATGCTTTGCCTCCTCGCCAAACGCCTCATCCAAAGAGTCAAAGCCAGACAACGACCCGAACACGCCAAAATGCGGCGTCCAAGCGTGCGCCGGAATAATTTCAATTTTTTCATCCACTGTTTTTGCAATCTTCACTAACTCGGAACAATGCAGACCCATTATTGGCCGGCCGTCGGAACGCAAATTTACCCCTCGTTTGGTTAATTCGCTGTTCAAAGCCTCTACCGCGGAAAAACTTGGAGCCAGCAAAAGGTTGTGCACGCGCCTGACTTTGTCGCCTTGTTTGTAAATGGAGGATACTTCCGCGGACAGCAAAAACCTGGTTTTACTTAGTCCAGTTTTCATTTTATACAACCCAGGTTCGGCTTCAATCAAAGCATTTTTTAAATCCACGAGCCAGCCGGAGTGCGTAAAATCTCCTGTCCCCAAAACAGCAATACCCTTTTTGTCCGCCCAAATGGCTAAATTTTCCGGGATTAAGTCCGGACTGCATGCTCTGGCGTACTTTGAATGTATGTGCAAATCAGCTATTAGCTTCATAGGAGTATCAATACGAAAATACGAATTTACTAATAATACTAATTAAAGGAACTTTTTCCTAGCATCAGTTTCTATTTTTACTATTCTTATTGGCTTCAGGTAACGATTTCTAAAGTTTACCAACAGACCTAAGGGTTTATTTAAAATTTGCAAATAACGTTGAATTTGATAAAAATCTTCCTTAAGAATAAGTCTTTTAGACTTAACCTCTAAAATAATAACATCGTCAATAAGAAAATCTAAAATATTACCAGTGGTTCCTATGCGGTATTCTCTTTTATAGGATACTTTTGATTCTTTAAGTAGAGCTTCCAATAAATCACCATACTGTTTCTCCCGAGCGAATCTTCCCAACTGGTTGTGTACTTGAAAACAAATGCCTGTCAATAAATAAGATAATTGAGGCTGAATGAGTTTATTATTTTTATTTGTATAATTAGTACTCATTAGTATATTAGAATCGATACTATTGTATTTTATAAACAAAAATTTCGTGTTTGCCTGAACTTTTCCAGTAATCAAGCTTTTCTAAATTGGGGATTGGGAAGTCCCTGCTGACCACGTGCGTACCTTTTTTACATTCCGCAAGTATTTTTTCTCCCACAGCTCTCATGAGCGGGGGATACAAATAACAATACACTACTGTTGCATCGGTCAAATTGGCTTTAAAAAAATCTCCCCAAATTAACTCTGCATGGGACCCTCGTAAGCTCTTTTTTAACCTAGTTAACAAATGCGTCCATAAAGTTAATTCATACCCTCTCACCTTTGCGCCTGTAAGCTTCTCAATTTCAAAAATTACCCGACCATCGCCACTGCCCAAATCCACAAACACGTCATTTTGCTCAATCGGAAGCCTTTGTCCAACTTGAATAATATCTGAGACTGCTGTAGGGACAAACGGCACATGCGTTCTCGCCAAACCCAGTAGGGAACTGCCCATAATAAAAATTATTAGCAGGCTAAAAAGCAAGGAAAGGGTTAAGAAAATAAATAACACCATATGATTTTATTTTAGCAAAAGCGGGGTTTAACAGCTATTTTACAGATAGGACTTTTTCTGCCTGTTGCAACTGCTCTTTGGTATTTATACCTAAAACTTCCTCTGGGAAAATTTTAAAAGAATGGATGGTCTTTCCTTCACCAATGGCTACTTCTACTAAGTCAGTCAAATAAAATTCCTGTAGTGCATTCTGATTGCTTATTTTGTCAATGTTTTCCCAGAGCCACTGGGTTTTAAACATGTAAATGCCGGGGTTGACTTCTTTAATTTCTTTTTCTTTTGCTGTGGCATCTTTGTACTCTGTAATTTTTACCAACATATTATATTTATTGCGGATAATACGGCCGTAATTATTCATGCTTTGGTAACGGCCGGAAAAAGACGGCACATGAGCCGTAAACATAGAAATAACTGCATCCTGATTTTGATGCAGTTTCATTAATTTTTTCAGGCTTTCTGCTTTAATAAACGGCATGTCGCCGTATAGCACCAAAACATTTTTCGCCTTAATTTTTTTTCTGGCTGCCCAAACTGCATGAGCCGTACCAAGCTGCTGTTTTTGCAAGGCATAAATATAATTCTGACCCAATAACTCTTTAACTAAAGCATTTTTATAGCCAACAACGACAACTGGTGTTGGCAAATCTGACAATCCCTTTAACTCTTCCAGTAAATAGCTAACTAAAGGCTTTCCGCCAAAGCCGACTAAGATTTTAGGCAGGTCCAACTCACCCATGCGGGCTCCTTTTCCAGCCGCTAAAATTATTACTTGATTGTGCATATTGTCATTATAACCTAAAAAAATCAGGAGGTCATAGCTTGGTTAGCTACAACCCCCTTTCAACAGCGCCATTAGCTCTTGCGCCCCTTGGTAATCTGCAAGATTATTAATCCCCATAATCTGCTCCTGTACGTTTCTCCGAACGCTGAGCAAATCATCTCCTTGCTTTACTGCCAATTCGACCATCTTGGGCAAATGGTACTCTGGCCCGAATCCATCTTGTTTAGTGTCCATGCTTTCTATGAGCGGAAAACTCTGCTCAAACCAATCGGTGTTGAATACATACACGTTACCCAAGATATCATCACCGCGTTCTGCCTTCCGGTCGCTATAGATAAACAGGAAAGGGTCTGATCGATCGGTGCTGTCCCATCCTTGTTTCAAATAACAATACCAGCTTATAAGCTCGGCCACGCGGTGTTCTGGTTCAAATGGACAGCAGAGCGAAGTTAGTTGAGGTCTATGCAGAGCGTGCTGTTGTACCAATTCCTGTAAAGTCTTCGGAGTGACCAACGGCAGTTCTCCGAAGATTGACAGAAAAGCAGATGCTTTAAATTCTTTCAAAATCGGTATTGCCTGAGAAACTGCGTCTGCTGCACCTCTGCGCTCTGGCTGAATCACGTAGAGCAAATCGCTATGACCACAACTTCCAAGGGTCTCAAGCAAATCCTCAGCCATTAAATGATTGACAACCACGATGATGGGGTCGAACAAACCAGTTGCCTTGATGTTTTCTATAACATGCGCAACCACTGGTTTGTCACCGATAACGTCACCGAGTTTTGACCTGCCTGGCCGTAAGACTTTCCCGTAACCACCGGAACAAACCACTGCTGGCATGCGTTCCATGACTTTTAACCTCCTTTTTCAGTTTTTTCACCACAACCGGAAATTGGTCGCTGAATCTAACTAGAGTTTGCTCCAATTAAATTCAAAAATCATTTTCTGAGTTACGTAAATTGCCTCATTCTCTATAACTACTCCTACAGGATTTTGAGCATCATCTAAACTTATATGAGCAACTTTCCCCGAATAAATAATCTCGTAGGTAGCATAAAGCTCTTCCTTATTTTTCATCCATTTTCGTTCGTCCAAACCTGCCACGGTTCCGCCTTCTCCTAAAGCAATAGTTTGTACCGTTATTTTTTTCTTAATTCGCTGATCAGTAAAATCTGGCATGGCTAAATAAATGTTTTTTCTGACATTTGCCGAAGAATATACATAATACTTCTTCACCAAATTTTTGTCCATGGTCTGCAAGACATCATTTAAAATCTGTTTTATTCCTTTTGCTCCTTCAAACAATTTTATCTGTGGTCTTCCGCCCTCACGCTCAAACAGACTTTTAATTTCTGGTAAATTTCCTTCAATCTCTTGTTTAAGTTTCTCAGTCTGCCGCACCCGTTCTTCTAAGGCAGCAATTAATTTCTCCGGGGACTCCGCTGCAAAATACTGATGCGTATCTTTGTTATGGTAGCTAACCAGTCCCTGCTCAATAAGAGATTTTAAAATATCATACGTTGTTCCTCTGTTAACTCCGGATTTTTGCGCTAACACCCGAACGGGATTCGGACCAAATTCAATAAGCGCTGTATAAACAGCAATCTCTTTATCATTTAAACCAAAGTTTTTTAATAATGCTTGTATCTGCATAGCTTTTTCAACAGTTTAGAATAAAAGTGGTTGGGAAGCAAATAGTAAATAACCACTTGCTTCCCGTCTCGATTTTAGCCTAAGACTTTTCTCATCCGGAAAAAGGTCTACCTCCTTCCTTATACCGCAAACGTGAGACATTGGCTAGAGGCCGCAATGCTTCGTTCGAGCCCAGGAAGATCTTGAACTGTGGCAGGATATATTTTCGTTCCAGCTTGCCGGCTGACCGTGCCAAGAAAGCGAAGTCATCATCCTCTGCGGCAAGTTCCTTTGTAGACTGTTTGTGAATTTGTATCCATGTTTCCGGTTGCGGTTCCTGATAATGACAGCTGACCGAAATGAGCGCACTATCAAGCTTTACGTTCATAAGAGCTCGTAACAGGTTAGGTTCGCTGCGTTCCATCAGTACTCCTTCCAAAGTTTCCAGAAAATCCATGAATTGACCCATGGTTATTTGCCATTGAATTGGCTTTTCCTGGAAACGGTTATCTTTAACCACATCCCCTTCGAGATGCTGAGTTAGACCAAGGCGGAAACAAGTTAAACCCTTGTACTCATACAATTCAGCGTTGAGTTCCTTGCCGCCGATACTAACTCTGGCCTCGTTGGGGCGATTGTCATGCCAAGGCTCGTGCCAGTCCAGTTTAGCTCCAAGCTTAGCAAAGGTTTTTGCCGCTTTTTGAAAGTTCACTGCTCCGTCTTTGCAATCCCAACGCGAGTAATACAAATCACGGAACGTAATCACAAGTGGAATTTCTTTAGCCTCTCCCTCCATTTGTTGACCATGCGCTTTTTGGTAATCGAGAACGAAATTGAAAGCGTGAGCCCACGCCCCGCTGCTGAACAACGTAACTGGGTTAACCAGTGGTTCCCAAAAATCAAACACTGTCACCTTGCTTTGTGGTTTTTTCATATGTTTCCCTCCTGTAGATTTACTTGAAGGTTAAGCTTTTTAGGTTTTTTTGTCAACTTCTTTTCTACATTTTATCCACATATGCTCAAATATCTCTTATTTGCAGGTCAAATTAATCATATTTTAGCCTAAAAATATCTACAAAATCTAAACAAAAGAAAAACCCCTCTGTTAAGAGGGGTTTTTCATATAGCGGGCGATTACCTACTTTTGCACCGGCATGCGCCGGACTATCATCGGCACAAACGTGTTTTACTGCTGAGTTCGGGATGGGATCAGGTAGAACCACGCCGTA